>Ga0210394_10003019_pt1 | contig 21994 bp, 19 predicted proteins | sample IncBWC12MmetaG_FD_160121 | JGI IMG/M metagenome (GOLD analysis project Ga0210394, IMG submission 160121) | Forest soil microbial communities from Barre Woods Harvard Forest LTER site, Petersham, Massachusetts, United States - Inc-BW-C-12-M | ecosystem: Environmental > Terrestrial > Soil >... | reverse complement strand
CTCGCCTTCGTCCGGCGGCTCGGTATGAACCGAATGACCGGCCGCATTGGGGAACATCGGGGCGCCGCAGTCGTCGCAGAATTCGAGCGGGAAGCGATGCGAATGCGTCACGGTGCGAACCACGCCGAGGCGCCGCAACGCGCCCTCGATTTCCTCGACCGAGTGCTCCTCGTCGTCGCCCAGTAGCGGCCACACGACGCCTTCGATCACGAGGTCATCTTCCCCGGCTCTGGAAATACCGATCCGGATTTCCGGCGAAGAGCGCTCGCGCTTTTCATCGTAGGGAGCGATCGTCGCCTGCAGCGCCGAAGGCGGCAGATCGAACGACAGCTTCAGATAGGACACGGCCGCTTCGAGCGAAAATTCCCTGAGCTCGCGATCACCTTGCCGCAGGGCGGCATGAAACGCATTCGGAGGCAGCGTGCGGAACTTGCACCCGGTCATCACCGGCATCATCACGCTGTCCAGCTGCTCACGAAAGGCCTGCATCGCGCTGAGCTTGGAATCCGGATCCACGCCCGTCTGCTGCCAGTGAAACAGCGGGCTGCCTTGCGGCACCACGATCGCCCCCAGCAGATAGCGGGCGTCGGCCAGCATCGCGATCGGCTCGCGCAGGCTCTTGGCGTCGACCTTCAGTCGCCCGTCCTGCACCGCGGCGGAGAACAGCTGATCGGCCATATCGCGCACCTCGCCCAGCGACTCCGGAAGCTGATCGATCGAGAACAGGTAATCGGCGACCGCACAGCGCGCCCCCCGGGGTGCCAGGTGCGCAACCACCTGCGTCAATACATTTTCAACGACCGACGGGCTCAGCTTGGTCGCCGGCAGCTTGTAGCGCGACCAGGCCAGCAGCGGGATCGCCAATAGCAGGGCATCGTGCGGCTTGCCGTCGATTTCCACCGTCGTGCTTTCGGCGCAGGATTCGGCCAGATCGGCCAGATCGTCGTAGGCGCGCGGGTGATCGGTACCGAGTTCGTCGAGCGCGGCCTCGATCGCGTCGCCAAAGCCGCGCGCCAGTCGATCGTTGACCAGTTCGACCAGGCGCCGCTCCCACAGGCGGTCTTCGATCCGGCTGCCGGATTCCGACAGTCGACGTGCGAGTTTTGCGAGCGTGTCCGCGTCCGCCTGATGGCGGGCGCGCGAGATGAAACGATTCCTACGCATAGGGCTTCCGCTGATTCGTGATCGCCATTATCGGGCCGAAGCGCCGCGTTTCAGGCCGCGAAGTAGGTTTCGCCATGCGAAAAACGCCTTGTGCAGAGCAATAGTTCCGATTTCAGAGACTCAAATATGCTTTCGTAATACGGAAACTAGTTAGTAAAGCTTTGTATTTGTGGATATAAATTCTTTGTCTTATATATGATATGAGACTTGCTGCAATGCCCGCTCGCCCCCTACGATCTGTCATCGATCGCGTCTGCAATTCACCGGGGGAGATCTGATGACCGCTCGCAAGCAAGAGGCCCAGCGCCTACAAAAGGAATGGACGGAAAACTCGCGCTGGAAGGGGATACGCCGCGGCTACGGCGCGGAAGACGTGATCCGGCTGCGCGGATCGGTGACGGTGGAGTACACGCTGGCGCGACGCGGCGCGCAGCGGCTGTGGCAGATGCTCACCAGCGAGCCGTTCGTCAATGCGCTGGGCGCGTTGACCGGCAACCAGGCGATGCAGCAGGTCAAGGCCGGCTTGCCGTCGATTTACCTGTCGGGCTGGCAGGTTGCGGGTGACGCCAACCTGGCCGGCGAGATGTACCCGGACCAGTCGCTGTATCCGGTCAATTCGGTGCCGTCGGTGGTCGCGCGGATCAACAATGCGCTGGCCCGCTGCGACCAGATCCAGTGGATGGAAGGCAAGAGTCCCGGCGATCCGGGCTACGTCGACTACTTCGCGCCGATCGTGGCCGACGCGGAAGCCGGATTCGGCGGCGTACTGAACGCGTTCGAACTGACGAAGGCGCTGATCGCGGCCGGCTCCTCGGGCGTGCACTTCGAGGACCAGCTGGCGTCCGTGAAGAAATGCGGACACATGGGCGGCAAGGTGCTCGTGCCGAGCCGAGAAGCGATTGAAAAGCTGGTGGCCGCCCGTCTGGCGACCGACGTGCTGGACGTACCGACCGTGCTGATCGCGCGCACCGACGCCGAGGCGGCCGATCTGCTGACGTCCGACGTGGACGAGAACGATCGGCCGTTCCTGACCGGGGAGCGCACTGTCGAGGGCTTCTACCGGACCAAGCCCGGGTTGCAGCAGGCGGTGTCGCGCGGGCTTGTATACGCGCCGTACGTGGACCTGTTGTGGTGCGAAACGGGCAAGCCCGACCTTGCCTTCGCCAAGGCGTATGCCGAGGCGATTCACCGTCAGTTCCCGGGCAAGATGCTGGCCTACAACTGTTCGCCCTCGTTCAACTGGAAGCAGAATCTGGACGACGCGACGATTTCGCGCTTCCAGCGCGAACTGGCCGCGATGGGCTACAAGTACCAGTTCATCACGCTGGCGGGCTTCCACAGCCTGAACTACTCGATGTTCAAGCTGGCGCACGGCTATGCGCGCAACCAGATGAGCGCATTCGTCGAGCTGCAGGAGGCCGAGTTCGCGGCAGCCGAACTGGGCTTCACGGCCGTCAAGCATCAACGCGAAGTGGGAACCGGTTACTTCGACGCGGTCACCCAGACCGTTCAGCGCGGCGAGTCTTCCACCACCGCGCTGTCGGGTTCGACCGAGGATGAACAATTCTTCGCGGGCACCGGCAAACGAAAGGCTGCCTGAGCAGGCGTCTTGCCTTGTCGTTGTGGGAAAGCAACGTGAGGTTGCAACGCGTCTTGTGAAGCGCACAGCCCCGCCCTATGCTCCGGCGCGCTTTGAGATTTGCGCGCGAGCGCCGGAGGGAGACGGGCGGGGCGGGGTATCTGGGGACGCCTCCAGAAACAACACAAAGATAGAATACGAAGAGTTTGGAGCCGCCTAACGGCGGCTTCTTTTTGTCCCGGGTTTGCGGGACCTTACCCTGGTATCAGCTGACCGATCGACTCCCCATTGCGTCGGTGCACCGTCAACCTGGCCCTGCAAGGCGGAGGCGCCCTGGGCGCGTTCACCTGGGGCGTGCTGGATCGCCTGCTCGAAGAGCCGATGGTGGATTTCGAGGCGATCAGCGGCTCCAGTGCCGGGGCGATGAACGCGGTGGCGCTGGCGCACGGGCTGGCCGAGGGAGGCCGCCAGGGGGCTAAGCAGAAACTGGAAGCGTTCTGGACGGCAGTCGGAGGGGCGTCGTACCCGGTGCAGGCCTCGCTGGCCAGCGAGCCGCCCATCAGCACCGGCCTGATTGCGGCGGCGCCGTCGAAGTTCCTGCTCGGGCTGACCCGGTTTTTTTCGCCGTACCAGCTCAATCCGTTCGACATCAATCCGCTGCGTTCGATCGTGGAGCGGCTGTTCGACTTCGATCTGATGCGTCGCGCCAGCCCGGTGCGGCTGTTCGTCGGAGCGACCCAGGTCAAAACGGGATCATTGCGCGTTTTCGTCGAGCGTGAACTGTCGGTCGAACACCTGCTGGCGTCGGCCTGCCTGCCGGCCCTGAATCAGGCTGTCCTGGTCGACGGCGAGGCGTACTGGGACGGCGGCTATACCGGCAATCCCCCGCTGCATCCGCTGGTGAACAATTGCAAAAGTCGGGACCTGGTGATCGTGCTGCTGCTGCCGCTGATGAGGCCGCAGACGCCCACCACGGCCGATGCGATCCGATCGCGTCTGACCGAAATCCACTTCAACACGACGTTTCTGACCGAGATGCGCGATCTGGCGCTGAGCCGGCGCGGGGCCAGCGCTGGCGCCGCCTGGTTGCACGGCAGGCTGGAGCGGCGGCTGCTCGAGCTGAATATGCACATGATCGAAACCGATGAGAAGGTCAACCAGCTCGACGTCGAAAAGTCGCTGAACACGAGCCTGCCGTTTCTGCTGCGGCTGAAGGAGGAAGGGCGGGTGCGCGCCCAATCCTGGCTACTGGCGAACGGCGCCGCGCTGGGTCGGCGCTCGACGTTGAATCTGGATCGATTCGCCGCCTGAAAGACGGGGCGGACGGCCCGCTCCAATATACTGGCCGCCATACGAACGGGGACGCAAAACAGCGAAAGGAGGCGAGTCATGGCGAGGGCATTAAGCGCGGTTCTGTTCGACCTGTACGGAACCCTGCTTGACGTGCATTCGGTCGCGGCTCGTGCCGACGAGTTGTTCCCGGGCCGTGGCGCGGCCCTGTCGCAGATGTGGCGGGACAAGCAGCTCGACTACACGCGCCTGCGCACGATGTCCAACCGCTACGCCCCGTTCACTCAGGTCGTCGAAGAGGCGCTGCAATACGCGTGCGATGCACTGCACCTGCCGCTGGACTCGGCAGGGCGGGGCATGCTGATGCACGAATTCACGCAACTCACGCCGTTTGCCGACGTAACCCCGGCCCTGCAACGCCTGGTCGAGGCCGACCTGACGGTGGGGGTGCTGACCAACGGCGACCCGGGCCAGCTCGAGGACGCGCTGCACGGGGCCGGTCTGGACGAGTACTTCGACGTGCTGCTATCGGCCGACCAGGCGCGCGCCTACAAGACGGCGCCGGCTGTCTATGAGCTCGGCCCCTTGACGCTCGGTCATCCGGCCATCGAGCTGCTGTTGGTCAGCGGCAACGGCTGGGATGCGATCGGCGCCAAGTGGTACGGCTATCGTACCTTCTGGGTCAACCGTTCCTCCGCACCCATCGAGCGGCTGGGCGGCCAGCCCGATGGCATCGGGCGCACGCTGAACGACGCGGTCGAATTCGCACTTCGGCTGCACAGCGGAGGTCAGTAGATCACAGCGGAGGTCAGGAGATGAGTGGCACTTCGGGCGTTGTCGTCCACGGGCTGATCAAACCAGGCTTCGATTCGATTCTGGCGCCTGGCGCGCTGCAGTTCCTGGCCAAATTGCACCGCGCATTCGAACCTCAGCGGCGGCGCCTGCTGGCTGTACGCACCGAGCGTGCCGCGCAGATCGACCGCGGCCAGCGGCCGGACTTCCCGCTCGAGACGCGCTCAGTGCGCGAAGGCTCGTGGCGCGTCGCCCCGCTTCCCGAGGCGCTCCAGTGTCGCCGCGTCGAGATCACCGGTCCGGTCGAGCGCAAGATGGTCATCAACGCGCTGAACTCGGGCGCCGATGCGTACATGGCGGACTTCGAGGACAGCAACACGCCCAACTGGGACAACCAGATCCAAGGGCAGGTGAACCTGGTCGATGCGATCCGCCGCCGGATCTCTTTTACCTCCGCCGACGGCCGCGTCTATCGCCTGAACGAGAAAACGGCAACGCTGCTGGTCAGGCCGCGTGGATGGCACCTGGATGAAAAGCACGTGCTGGTCGACGGCGAGCGCGTCTCGGGCGGTCTGTTCGATTTTGCGCTGTTCATGTATCACAACGGGCGCGAGCTGGCCGAGCAGCGGCAGGGGCCTTACTTCTATCTGCCCAAGCTCGAATCGCATCAGGAAGCGCGGCTGTGGAACGAGCTGTTCTTGGCCGCGCAGGACGAGCTGGGCATCGCGCGCGCAACGATCAAGGCGACCGTGCTGATCGAGACGATCTTGGCCGCGTTCGAAATGGACGAGATCCTGTACGAACTGCGTGAGCACTCGGCCGGACTGAACGCGGGGCGCTGGGACTACATCTTTTCATGCATCAAGAAGTTCCGCAGCGATCAGCAGTTCTGCCTGGCCGACCGCGCGCTGGTCACGATGACGGCGCCGTTCATGCGGTCTTACTCGCTGCTGCTGCTGAAGACCTGCCACCGGCGTGGCGCGCCGGCGATGGGCGGAATGAGCGCGCTGATTCCGATCAAGAACGATCCGATTGCCAACGAGCGCGCGTTGGCCGGCGTGCGGGCCGACAAGGCGCGCGAAGCCGGCGACGGGTACGACGGCAGCTGGGTCGCGCATCCGGGGCTGGTGCAGATCGCGATGCTCGAATTCACGCGGATTCTGCGCGATCGCCCCAATCAGATCGACCGGCAGCGCGAAGACGTCCAGGTCAGCGCGGCCGATCTGTTGCGGTTCGAGCCCGAAAAGCCGATCACCGAGACCGGGCTGAGGATGAACATCCACGTCGGGATCCATTATCTGGGCTCCTGGCTGGGCGGCAACGGCTGCGTGCCGATCCTCAATCTGATGGAAGATGCAGCCACTGCCGAGATCTCCCGCTCCCAGGTCTGGCAGTGGATCCGCTCGCCCAAGGGCCGCCTGGAGGACGGGCGCAAGGTGACGGCCGAGCTGGTGCGTGCATTGATCCCCGAAGAGCTCGCCAAGGTCAAGCAAGCGGCCGACGGCGACCTGGCCAACTACGATCGCGCGGCGCGAATCTTCGAGGCCATGTCGACCAGCGAGGACTTCATCGAATTCCTGACGCTGGCTCTGTACGAAGAACTCGATTAAGACACGGAAAGTCCCAGGTGCCCTTACCCTCATCTCCCGTCTTCCGCGCTGGCGTGCGAGCCGGAGCGGTGGATCGCCCCCTCTCCCGCTTGCGGGAGAGGGGAGGGGGTGAGGGTCTTTACTTGAGCAGGACTTTCAGGTTGTCCAGCCCGGCCGTGTAGATGCCGCGCATGACTTTGAGGGCGTCGGCGTCCGCGGTGCCTTCCTTCGCCCTGAAGTGCGAGGTCCAGATCACGGCGGATCCGGACTTGGAAGGTTTCACCTGGATGGTGGACGTGTAGTCGGTAATCGGCAGTGGGCTGTCGGTGATCGTGTACGTATACGAAAAGCCTTTCGGCTGGTAGCGCACCAGGCGCTCGGTGATCTTGGCGCCATCCTTCGTTGTCAACACCCGCACCGTCCCGTGCGTGTTGCCTTTGCCCGATGTGATTTCGGTGCTGGCGATGGCTGGATGCCAGTTCTGCCACCCGTCGAAATCCTTGATCAGTTCCCAGGCCTTCTGGGGCGGCACGGAAAGCTCGACCTTTTCCTTCAGCGAAAGCACGTTGGCGGCCAAAGCGGCCGTTGCAAACAGCCCCGTCGCGAGGCCCACCGCGGCGCGGCGGATAAACGATAACGTCATTGCAGTCTCCCTTTATCGTTTTGTATCCCGCGCCGGTTGGCGCGGGGACGGATAGCGGGCGGATTGTACGAGGTCGGGGATGCGCCAAGGGGCGCTGAAGCGCCCCTTGTGTCTGCTCGCGAACGGACCACTACTGGATCTTCGCCTTCTTCTTCAGGTCCTCGGCAAAAGCCTGAGCCTGTTTATTCTGAATCGATTCGGTGATCTGAGTCTTGACCTGGTCGAGTGCAGGGAACTGCGTCTCACGCACATCTTCCAGCATGATCACGTGGTACCCGAACTGCGACTGCACCGGCACCTCGGTGAACTTGCCTTTCTCCAGCTTGATCATCGCCTCGGAGAACGGCTTCACGTAAGCGCTCGGCGCTGCCCAACCCAGATCGCCGCCGCGGCCGCCCGAGCCCGGGTCCTTCGATTTCTTGGCCAGGTCCTCGAACTTGGCTCCCTTTTTCAGCTCCGTGATGATTTCTTTCGCCTCGTCTTCCTTTTCGACCAGGATATGGCGCGCGTGATATTCCTTGTCGCCCTGGGTCGACTTCTGCTTGTCATACTCGGCCTGCACCTGCTGGTCCGTGACCGGGTGCTTCTTGGCTTCGTCGCGGAACAGACTCTGGATGATCGCCGTCTTGCGCACGAAATCGAGTTGGAACTTGACGTCGGCGCGATCCGGCAGCCCGCGCTTGACCGCTTCCTGCATGAAGACTTCGCGCTCGATCAACTGCTCTTTGATCCGATCGCGCAACTCGGGCGTGTCGGGCTGGCCCAGCTGCTGCACGAACTGGTCGACCGTCGCCTTGGTGATCGGCTTGTCGTTGACCATGGCGACGTTCTGTCCGGAGGGGCTCTGGGCAGCGGCCGGTGCGGCGGCTTTCGGTGGTGCGGCAGGTGGTGCGGCATTCTGTGCCACCGTGGGTCCGGCCGCCAAAACCGCAACCAACGGGAGAAGGAATCGGGACATCGGGCATTACTCTCGGGAGGGTGGATGGGATCCTGCCGATGCCGCCTCATCGGGGCTCAGCAAGGTCAAAGCCAGCGCATGGATCTGCACCGGCATCATGCTATCCAGGCAATCATACACGAGGCGGTGGCGCTGCAAGCGGGACAGGCCTGAGAAGCGGGGACTGACCACGCGCAAGCGGAAATGGCCGCCGCCGCTCAGCGCGCCCGGATGGCCGGCGTGGCGATCGCTTTCATCCTCCATCTGCAGTTCGAGCGCTTGCAGCGGGCCGAGCAGATCGCGTATCCGATCGAGGGTGGCTTCAGCCATTGGTTGGCGCTTTCATGTGGCGCGCAACGTAGACGCCAGTGGAGATCGAATAGGCAAAAGTCAGCCCCAGCAGGCCGAACGTCTTGAAGTTGACCCAGGCTGCCGTGCTGAAGTGATAGGCGACGACCAGATTCAAGCAGCCCAGAGCGAGGAAAAAAACAGCCCACGCGATCAGCAGCCGGTCCCAGGCGGCCTGCGGCAGCTGCAGCTCGCTGGAAAACAGCGCGCCAAGCAGGTTGCGTTTCCAGATCCACTGGCCGCACGCGAGCACCGCGGCAAAAGCCCAATACAGCAGCGTCGGCTTCCATTTGATGAACCACTCGTTGTGCAGCCAGACCGTCAGACCGCCCAACACCACGACCAACCCGGCGCTGAGCCAGACCGACACGGACACGGTGGTCCGGCGCAGCAGCAGCCAGCTGACCTGGATCACCGTGGCGACCATCGCGCAGGCCGTCGCCAGCACGACCGGCACGATGTCGGAAGCGGCGCCGCCGGCCGCGGTCATCGATCCCGGCAGCAGGGCAGCCCAGGTCTGAACCATCTGAGGCGGAGCCTTGTTGGCGATCCAGAACGCGGCGAAAAAAACGACAACCGGCAACAGGTCGAGCAGGAGCTTCAAATTCGGTTCCCGAGGTCAAGTCCACGAAGGCGCGGCCCGAAGGCACCACCTCGATCGACCGCATTTTAGCGGTCATCTGAGCGGATACGGCACAATCACGCCTTTCGAAAACCGCGGCCTTGCCGGCCACTGGATGCCCGAATCCGATGCGAATGATCCACGCCATTTCGTTGTGCATGAGCCTGACCGCAGGCGCGCTGCAGGGAGCCATTGCGGCTTCGGCGGCGCTTCCGGCGGGGGTCAGCCAGACCACCTCGGTCGAAGGCATCACCGAGTACCGCCTGACCAACGGTTTACGCGTTCTGCTGTACCCGGATCTGGCCAAGCCGACCGCCACCGTCAACGTCACCTATCTGGTCGGATCGCGGATGGAGCATTACGGCGAGACCGGGATGGCCCATCTGCTCGAACACCTGATGTTCAAGGGATCGACCCATTTTCCGGATCCGGACCGCGAATTCGCCGCACGTGGTTTTCGCAACAACGGATCGACCGGATATGACCGGACCAACTACTTCTCGACCTTCCAGGCGAGCGACGACAACCTGAGCTGGGCGCTGCGCCGCGAGGCCGACGCGATGACGAACTCGTTCATCGCGCGCAAAGACCTCGATTCCGAGATGACGGTGGTGCGCAACGAGTACGAGAAGGGCGAGAACGATCCGACCGATGTGCTGTTCAAGCGGCTGCTGTCGGCCATGTTTCAGTGGCACTCGTACGGCAAGGAGACGATCGGCGCCCGCAGCGACATCGAAAACGTCCGCATCGAGAACCTGAAGGCGTTTTACCGAACTTATTATCAGCCCGACAACGCGGTGTTGATCGTTGCGGGTCATTTCGAAGTCGATCGCACGCTCAGGATGATCGTCGACTCGTTCGGCCGCATCCCCCGCCCCAAGCGCGAGCTGCCGCCGCAATGGACCGTGGAGCCGACGCAGGACGGCGAGCATTCCGTGACCGTCCGCCGGAAGGGCGATTCGCAGATCGTGCTGGTCGCCTACCACATTCCAGCCGGTCGCAGCGCCGACACCGCCGCCTTGTCGGCGGCGGGCGACATCCTGGGCGAGACGCCCAGCGGGCGCCTGCACCATGAGCTGGTCGTCAGCGGACTGGCCGCCCAGGTCTTCGCCGACCCGATGTTCCTGCACGATCCGGGCGTCATTGTGTTCGGTGCGATCGTCAAGCCCGGCGATCCGGTCGAGCGCGCGCGCGACCGGCTGATCGAGGTGGTCGAACATTCGTTCGCGCAGAACGCGCCGACGCAGGCCGAGATGGATCGGATGCGCCGTTCCGAGCAGACCGATGCGGAGCGCGCGCTGGCCGATCCGCAGGGCTTCGGGGTTGCGCTTTCGGACTACATCGCGCAAGGCGACTGGCGGTTGTTCTTCCTGTTTCGCGACGCCACCGAGCGCGTGCAAGCGCCCGAGGTGGTGGCGGCGGCGCAGCGGTATCTGCGGCGCGATAACCGGACAGTGGGCATCTTCCTGCCGGAGGATGCCCCGCAGCGGGCCGAGATCCCGCCGCCGCTGCCGGTGGAACAGATGCTGAAGGACTTCACGCCGCACGCCACGGTCGAGGCCGGAGAGCGATTTGATCCGAGCCCGGTCAACATCGACGCGCGGACCCGGATCGTTCGCGTGGGTGATCTGAAGATCGCGCTGCTGCCGAAGAAGACCAAGGGCGGAACCGTGAACGTCGCGATGGCATTTCAGTTCGGCGATTTGAAGACGCTGAACGGCCAGGTGATCGCCAGCGAGCTGACGCGGGGCCTGCTGGGCCGCGGAACGGCGAACCTGACCCGGCAGCAGCTCGATGATGAGCTCACGCGGCTGAAAGTGACCGGCGACCTGATGAACTTCCAGGCCAGCCGCGCGACCGTCGCGGATGCGTTGAAGCTGGCGCAGTCCGTGCTGCAGCAGGCGAACTTCCCGCCCTCGGAGTTCGACCAGCTGAAGCGCGAAATACTGACCGAGCTGCAGAGCAAGCTGGACGATCCGGGCGAGCGCTCGCGCGATGCGATGCTGACTCATTTCAGCACGTATCCGGTCGGCGATCCGCGCCGCCATATTCCACTGTCCGAACGGATCGAAGCCGTGAAGAACACCTCGCTGGACGACGTGCACCGCTTCTTCGATGGCTTCTGGGGCACCGCGCGCGGCGAGATTGCGCTGGTGGGCGACTTCGACGCGGCCCGGATCGAGCCGCTGCTGGTGGAGCAGTTCGGTGCCTGGAAATCGAAGGCACCCTACGAACGGCTGCTCAACGACTTCGTGGATGTGCCGGCCACGCGCATCTTCATCGATACGCCCGATAAGGAAAACGCGTTCTACCGGGCGCGCATCGCGCTGGACCTGCGCGACGACGACCCGGATGCCCCTGCGCTGGTGCTGGCCAACCGGATCATCGGGGGCGGCTCGGGATTGCACAACCGGCTGGTGGACCGGATCCGGCAGAAGGATGGGCTGTCCTACGGCATCGGGGCCGGATTGCTGGTCAACGGGCGCGATCGGGCCGCGTCGTGGGGAATCGGCGCCATCTCGGCCCCGCAGAACGTGAACCGGGTCGAGCAGGAGGTGAGGGAGGAACTGGAGCGCGTGTTGCGGGACGGCTTCACCGACGACGAGATCCGGCAGGCCAAGCAAGGCTATCGCGAAGAGCGCGTGCTGGGGCGTTCGGACGACCATGCACTGGCGGCCGCTTGGACCGGCAATCTGGATCTGGATCGAACGTACGAATTCACCCGCCGCTTCGAAAGCCAGGTCGAGGCGCTGACGGCCGAGCAAATGCATGCGGTGATCCGCAAGTACCTCGATCTGTCGAAGATGACGGTGGTCGTTGCGGGTGATGCGAAAAAAGGAGCTCATTGAAACCGGCACAAAACGGTATTCAGGTCAGACTGGGTTCGTGGGACGAGCTCGGACCGCAGGCGCGCCGGATCCGATTCGAGGTGTTTGTCGTCGAACAAGGGGTTCCACCCGAGCTCGAGATCGACTCGATGGATCCGGCCTCTGTCCACGCGGTGGCGTCGCGGCCCTCCGGTCCCATCGTGGGAACGGGTCGCTTGCTGCCGGACGGCCATATCGGACGCATGGCGGTGGCCCGCGACGCGCGCGGGCAGGGTGTCGGTGCCGCCTTGCTGCTAAGCCTGATGGAGGCCGCGCGCCAGCGCGGACACCTGCAAGTCGAACTGTTCTCGCAGTTGCACGCCCAGCCCTTTTACGAGCGGTTCGGGTTTGTCGTGATCGGCCCGCCGTTCGATGACGCCGGTATTGACCACATCCCGATGCGAGCGCGGCTGGCCGTCGCCTAAAGAGAAGCTGCAGCGGAGAAGCAGCGCGGGCCGATCGCCTGCTAAGAGTGCCGCTGTCCCTTGCTTCGGTCGCCGAATCCGGCTGGACTGGGTGCGGCGCCGTCGATCATGAACTCGTAACGGCGGTCCGCCTGGCAATCCGGGTTGGCCGGATCGAACGAACGCTCGACGAACGCGACCAGGCCGTCGCGCCGCACCGTCAGTATCGTGGTCGCTCGGGTACCGTACCCGTTGGCGCGAATCTGAATGGCCGATAGGGCGCGCTCCCAGTCGCGGGGAATGCCGGTCGACGGCAGCTCCAGTTCTCCGGCGACCTCTCGGTCCGCCATCAGTCCCAGCAGGTTGTCGGTGGAAACGCGCTGCGCGATCTGGCAGGCAAACGAGGTGACAGAACGCGTCACCTTGGGCCAGGGCGTGTCCAGAAACGCATTGGACATGCCGTAGATTCCCGGTTGCAACCGGTGCACGCCATCGTCCAGTCGATTGCTCAAATAGACCAGTTCCGAGGCCGTGCCGCGCGCTCCGACCGCAACCGGTTCGGCCACGATCAGGTTGAATCCGTTGAAAGAATGGGCGCGCGACGCACAGTCTTCCACCCACTCCCGCATCGGCTGGGAGGTCTGAAGGGCCGACAGCACCAGCAGCCCACGCGAAGTGGCGTGCGGATTGCGTTCATTGGGAGCCCGCACATTGGTGACGACGGCAAAGCGCCCGCGCCGGTTGATGCCGAGCCAGGTGCCGCCAGCTTCCTCGTCGCGGCCCGCCAGCAGCGACACCGCCTGACCCCACCAGGATGCCGGCCGCGTACGGCGCGCGTAGAACTCATCCCGGTTCGCCGCGACGATCAGCGGGTACTCGGAATGGGTCTGCCAGGCCAGCAGGATCAGGCACATCGTACAGCGGCAGCCGGCCCGCGAAGGCGGACTGCAGACCCCGGTGGATTTCGGTGCATGGGCATCGTGGAGGCGACGCTACCGCTCAGGCGGTCGGATTGATCATCGGGTAAGGCAGCTCGCCCACGGTCACCGAGGCCGATCGCGCCTCGCCGAGCCTGAGCTGAGCCGTGCCAGCCAGCTCGGTCGGGCATTCGAACAGCAGGTCGACCCCGCCTTCCGGGGACGCGGCCGCCATCACGACCGTGCCCACCGGGCCGCCGGCGTCGTCCTGGGCGAACAGGTCCTCGCCGGCCGACGCATGCTCCGCATGGCCGCGCATCATGCGTCGGCGCAGTTTGCCCAGATACTGGCTGCGCGCCACCACTTCCTGTCCAGGGTAGCAGCCCTTGCGGAAGTGCACTGCGCCGAGCACATCGAGGTTCAACATCTGGGGAATGAAGCGCTCCTGTGTGACCGCGACCACGTCCGGCAGCCCGGCATCGACCTTCGACCACCACCATACGCCTGCATCGACCGGCGCAATAGAGGCAAGCTTGCCCCGCCAGGCCGCAGCCGTGGCCGCCGGCACCAGCAGCATCAGGCGCGCTCCAGTGCGGGGCGAAGCCGGCACTCGCACCAGCCGCGCTCCGTCGTCCTGACGGCACCCTGTCCACGGTACTTGCGGGCATTGCAATCCGGCTGCCTGCAGCGCCGCTTCGGCGCCGGGACCGGTGAGCCCGAAGGTGATCCACTCGCCGCTGGCGTCATCCAGCCTCGCTTTGGATCTGAGCACGAAGCGTGCAAGCCGCGTGCGCAACGGCTCGGACTGTTCGGCCGGCAGCAGCAGCCGGAACCCATCGTCGTCCCGCCACATCTCGAACAGCGCCAGCACGCGCCCTTTGACCGAGCAGTACGCGCCCAGCTGCCAATGCTGAGCCTGCAGCGCGATCACGTCGACGGTCAGCTGCGCGTTCAGAAACGGCCCCGCATCGGCACCGCGTACCGCCACCACCCCCAGGTTGGAGAGCTCAGAGCGCACCGGCTGGCGCAGCGCCAGACGCAACTGCTCGAGCGGGGCCGACCAGGCGCCTTCTCGGGCGCCAGAGCGCGGATCTTCAGGCATGGTGATGCACCCTCGTTTGCGGCACCGTCGACAAGAAGGTGCACACCGTCATTATATGAACCCCGTAAAATCCGCCAATTCGCCGATGAACCGATCGATCCGTAATACTGCCTTATTGCGCGCGTCGCGCTGGGTCGCGCTGGCCGCCGTGCTGGTCGTGTCGGCCGGCGCGGCGGCCGTGTATTTCTGGCGCGGCTTCGAAAGCCCGCTTCCGATGCGCGCGGACCGCGTGCAGGTTCGCATTGCGAACGGGGCTTCGACGCGCACGATCGCGCATGCGATTCGTGCCGCGGGGGTCGATTTGAATGAGCTCGAATTCATCGCGCTCGCCCGCGCCAGCGGCGCAACGCGGTCGTTGCGCGCGGGCCGGTACGAGATCGAAAACGGGATGTCGATGCGGTCGGTCGTCGGGATGATCCAGCGCGGCGAAGTGATGCGCGAACGGCTGACGGTCGTGGAGGGGGCGACGTTTCAGGATCTGCGCGAGCAGTTCGATTCGACGTCCGAACTGCAGCATCAGACCGCCAAGCTCAGCAACGCGCAGCTGTTGCAAGCGATCGGCGCCCCCGAGAGGAATCCGGAAGGGTTGTTCGCGCCGGACACCTATGTGTTCGATCCGGGCTCCAGCGATCTGGATCTGTACCGCCGGGCCTATCGGATGCAGGCCGACCGCCTCGCGCACGCCTGGGACACCCGCGCCCCGGATCTGCCCTACAACACCCCCTACGAGGCGCTGATCATGGCCTCGCTGGTCGAAAAAGAAACCGGGCAGGCGGCCGAGCGCCGGCGGGTGGCGGGCGTGTTCGTCAATCGCCGGCGGCGTGGAATGCCGCTGCAAACGGATCCGTCGGTAATTTACGGGCTGGGCGAGCGCTTCGACGGCCGCCTGCATCGCAAGGATCTGGACGCGGACACGCCGTACAACACTTACCTCAGGACCGGGTTGCCTCCGACGCCGATTGCGCTGCCGGGTCAAGCTTCGATCGAGGCCGCGTTGAACCCGGAAGCGACCCGGGATCTGTTTTTCGTGGCGCGCGGCGACGGCACGTCCGAGTTCTCGGCCACGTTGGCTGAGCATCAGCGGGCGGTCGACCGGTTCCAGCGCACCGGGGCCAAGACCGCTTCGCCCGAATCGCGTCGTTCGGTCACCGATTGAGCCCGATGCGAGGGCGCTTCATCACTTTCGAAGGCATCGACGGCAGCGGCAAGAGCACGCAGCTGACCGCCACGTCGACCGCCCTGCGGGCGGCCGGCATCGATGTCCTGGAGACGCGCGAACCCGGAGGCACGCCGCTGGGCGAATCGCTGCGCACGATCCTGCTGGGACGGCCGATGTCGCCTCTGACCGAAACCCTGCTGATGTTTGCGGCGCGAGTCGAACATATCGACGAGGTAATCGTCCCGGCGCTGGGTACCGGCCACTGGGTTCTGTGCGATCGCTTCACCGATGCGACCTACGCATACCAGTCGGGAGGCCGCGGCATCGCCGCCGAGTGGATTGCCAGCCTCGAGGCCTGGGTCCATCCGACGCTGCAGCCGGACCTGACCGTCGTGATCGATCTGGATCCTCGGCAAGCAGCGGCCCGGCGCGCACAGGCGCGCAGGCCGGATCGCTTCGAAGCGGAAGACGTGGCCTTTTTCGAGCGGGTGCGCGACGTCTATCTGGCGCGTGCCGGCGCCGAACCGAATCGCTTCCTGGTGCTCGATGGAACCAGGACCAGCGCGGAGAACCTGGAGCGCATCGTGGCGCGCGTGAAGCCGTGGCGCGCCTGAAGGCGCTTCCATGGCTGGGCGGCGCCCGCGGCGCGCTCGGGCAGTTACTGGCGCGCCACGTGCACGCAGTGCTGCTGCACGGGGCCGCTGGCATCGGCAAGCTGGACCTTGCGCTGGACACGGCCGAGTCCCTGTTGTGCGAGCAGCGCCCGCAGGACGGCGGCGCCTGCGGCCATTGCGCCGGGTGCGCGTTGATCGCCGCGGGCAATCACCCGGATCTGCGGATCATTCGCCCGGACGCGCTGGCCGAACCCGACTCGCGCGCGGGGCAGGGGGCGGATGACGAAGCCGGTGAGTCGCGGCCGATCCAGTCGGCGGCCGAATCCCGGACCCGGGCCAGCCGCGAAATCCGCATCGAGCAGATCCGCGATCTTGCGGAATGGATCACGCTGAGCACGCACCGAGGCGGGCCTCGCGTGATCGTGATCGAGCCGGCCGAATCGATGAATACGCCGGCCTGCAACGCGCTGCTAAAGGTTCTCGAGGAACCGCCCGCAGCCACGGTGTTTCTGCTGGTCAGCCATCGGATCGACCAGACGCTTCCCACGTTGCGCTCGCGCTGTGCGCTGCTGCGAGTGGCGCTGCCGGAGGCCGCGATCGCCGTGCGCTGGCTCGAGCAGCAGGGTATCGGGCAGCCACAGCAGCGACTGATCGAGGCCGGCGGGGCCCCTCTGGTGGCTGGGCAGGTCGAGCGCAGCGGGCTGGCACCCGAGTTGCGCGAGCGGCTGCTCGCGCTGCTCCGCAAAGGCGCCCGGCTGGCGCCCGCGGAGGTGGTCGGGGCGGTGCCACGCGAGGTTCCGGTCGCCGGCTCGGTCGCTTTGTTTCAGCGCTGGGGATGGGACTTTTTAGCGTTTAGCCTGGCCGGGACCGTCCGCTATCATCCAGACGAGATAACGGCAATCCGGCAGCTCGGGGCCAAATGGCAGATTACGGATGCCTGTTCGTGGATGGCCGAACTGCGAATTGCACGATCCTTTGCCGACCATCCTTTGAACGCCAAATTGGCGATCGAGGGTATGCTGCTTTCTTATGTACGGTCGATCCATGGGCCGTAAGAAACCGACACAGGCAAGCCGCATCTGACGATGGAATCGAACCGGGGATTCGGATCATGAGCGCGAACGTGTTCGCGACGCAGGTCGGCGCCGCCGGTCAAGGCGGCGGCCGCCCCGCGGTGCTGTCCTTGTCGATCAAGGAGAAGGCGGCGCTGTATGCGGCTTTCATGCCCTTCGTGAAAAACGGCGGAATCTTCGTACCGACCAATCGACCGTACCAGCTGGGCGACGAGGTTTACCTGATCCTTACGCTGCTCGAAGATCCGACCAAGATTCCCGTCGCAGGCAAGGTCGTCTGGATCAGCCCGTCCGGGGGCGGCGCCTCCAAGACACCCGGCATCGGCGTGCAGTTTCCGGCCGACGATTCGGGATTCAGCGCCCGCAAGCGGATCGAGGATGCGCTCGGGGCGGCGCTGCGCTCGGCGCGCCCGACCCACACGCTGTAGAGCGCCTGCTGTCGTTGACGGCGCAGCTTCGACAACCTCGAAGCCTGTGATATGTACGTCGATTCCCATTGCCATCTGTCGTTTCCGGAACTGGTTGCCGATCGGCCCGGGGTGCTGGAGCGGATGCGGCAGGCGGGTGTCAGCGCGGCGCTGAACGTGTGCGTGCGGATCGAAGAGTTCGCGCAGGTGCTGGCCCTGGCCGAGGCGCAGCCCGATGTGTATGCGACCGTCGGCGTGCATCCGGACAGCACGGAGGTCCAAGAGCCCACGGTGGCGCAGCTGGTCGAACTGGCGGCACACCCGAAGGTGCTGGCGATCGGCGAGACCGGTCTGGATTACTACCGCTTGAAGGAGCCGCTGGAGTGGCAACGGGACCGCTTCCGGGTGCACATCCGCGCGGCTCGAGAAGCCGGCAAACCGCTGGTGGTTCATACGCGGGCCGCGGCCGAGGACACGCTGAAGATCCTGAGGGAGGAGGGCGCGCGGGAAGCCGGCGGCGTGATGCATTGCTTCACCGAATCGCTTGAATTCGCCCGCGCAGCTCTGGAGCTGGGCTTTTACATCTCGTTTTCGGGGATCGTCACGTTTCGTAATGCGGGAGCGCTTCAGGCGATCGCGCAACACATCCCGCCGGACCGGGTGTTGATCGAGACCGATGCACCGTACCTGTCGCCGGTTCCTTACCGCGGCAAGGTGAACGAACCGGCCCGGGTAGTCGTGGTGGCAGAGAAACTGGCCGAGCTGACGGCACAGCCCGTGTCGGCCGTGGCGGACGCGACCCGCGAGAACTTCGTAAGGTTGTTCAGGCCGCGCTCCCCCGAGTCCCTGAGGGTCCAGATGTTTCCAGCAGGCGAAGGAAACCGGATAATGAGACAGAGGCACTAACGTAGCGTCATCGGTCCGTTCTTGCGCTTCGACGTTTTCGAAGCTGCGTGTCTTCGAAGCTGCGTTCAAAAAAATCCATACGAAAACTTGAGGGGGGAGAACATACTCATGCTGAGCGATATCGAAATTGCACAACAGGCCAGGCTAAAGCGCATCGCCGAGGTTGCGCAGGACAAGCTGGGCATCGCGTCCGAACATCTGCAGCCGTACGGCCACACCAAGGCCAAGGTGTCGCTGGATTACCTGGACTCGATTCAGTCGCGCCCCGAGGGCAAGCTGATCCTGGTGACCGCGATGTCGCCGACGCCGGCAGGCGAGGGCAAGACCACCACCACGGTCGGACTGGGCGACGCTCTGAACCGGATCGGCAAGAAGGCGGTGATCTGCCTGCGCGAGCCGTCGCTGGGTCCGGTGTTCGGTATGAAGGGCGGCGCGGCGGGCGGCGGATACGCGCAGGTGGTGCCGATGGAAGATATCAATTTGCACTTCACCGGCGACTTTGCGGCCATCGCGGCGGCCAACAATCTGCTTTCGGCGCTGATCGACAATCACGTGCACCACGGAAACAGCCTGGGCATCGACGTGCGGCGCGTCGCCTGGAAGCGCGTGATCGACATGAATGACCGCGCTCTGCGCGATATCACGATCGCTCTGGGCGGACCCGGCAACGGCTTTCCGCGCCAGGACGGTTTCGATATCGTGGTCGCCTCCGAAGTGATGGCGATCTTCTGCCTGGCCACTGGTCTGCGCGACCTGAAGGAGCGGCTTGGGCGGGTCGTGGTCGCATACACCGCGGAGCGCACTCCGATTCTGGCGCGCGATCTGCACGCCGGCGGCGCGATGACCGTGCTGCTGAAGGACGCGCTCGCGCCGAACCTGGTTCAGACGCTCGAGAACAACCCGGCGTTCATTCACGGCGGACCGTTCGCCAACATCGCGCACGGCTGCAATTCCGTGCTGGCGACCCGCACGGCACTGAAACTGAGCGACTACGTGGTCACCGAAGCCGGCTTCGGCGCGGACCTGGGCGCCGAGAAATTCATCGATATCAAGTGCCGCAAGTCGGGCTTGTGTCCGTCCGCAGTCGTGCTGGTGGCCACGCTGCGCGCCTTGAAGTTTCACGGCGGAATCGAGGTGGCGGCCGTGTCGAAGGAGAATCTGCCCGCGCTGGAACGGGGGCTGGCGAACCTGGAGCGGCACATCGACAACGTGCGCGAGGTCTACGGACTGCCGTGCGTGGTCGCGATCAATCACCGCAGCCACGACACCGAGGCCGAACTTGCGCTGGTGACGCAGCGAGTCGCGAAAAAGGGCTGCCGCGCGGTGGTCGCACGGCACTGGGCGCACGGCGGGGCGGGGGCCGAGGAACTGGCGCACGAGGTCGTGCGGCTCAGCGAGCAGCCCAGCCAGATGAAGTTCGTGTATGACGAGCGCGCATCGCTGTGGGACAAGATGCGCGCCATTGCCACCCGGGTCTATGGCGCATCGGACATCTCGGCCGACACCAAGGTCAAAGCCGAGATCGAGCGTCTGCAGCAGGCCGGGTACGGCCATTATCCGGTGTGCGTCGCCAAGACCCAGTACTCGTTCACGACCGACGCGACCGTGCGCGGCGCACCCACGGGTCACGTGGTCGACATTCGTGAGGTGCGGCTGGCGGCCGGGGCGGAGTTCGTCGTGATGATCTGCGGCGACGTCATGACGATGCCGGGGCTGCCCAAGGTGCCCTCGGCGCACGCGATCGACATCGACGACAAGGGGCGGGTAGTCGGGTTGTTCTAACCCGACGGTTGACCTGCTAACCCGGGAGGCCGGAGCGCACCGGGGCTGCGGAACCGCTGGTGCGCCCCTACGCCATGACGAGGGCTCGGGCGCCGAACTCGCTCTCCGCAGCCCCGGTGCACTCCGGCCTCCCTAATGCTCTGCTAGCGCACCAGGATCGCTCGGAAGTCGTTCACGTTGGTCAGCGTGGGTCCGGTGACCACCAGGTCGCCGAGTTGCTCAAAGAACGTGTAGCCGTCGTTGTCGGCCAGGAAGTCCTTGGCCCGCAGTCCCAGGGCGGCGGCGCGCGTGAGCGAGTCGGGCCCGGTGATCGCGCCCGCGTTGTCCTCGGTGCCGTCGATGCCGTCGGTGTCGCAGGCGATTGCATGGATCCGGGGGTGCCCCTCCAGCGCGATCGCCAGCGCCAGCAGGAACTCGGCGTTGCGTCCTCCGCGCCCCTTGCCGCGCACCGTCACGGTGGTTTCGCCGCCCGAGAGCAGAACGCAGGGAGCGCGCGCCGGCTGCCCGTGCGCGGCCACCTGACGCGCGATCGCGGCGTGCACCAGCGCGACGTCGCGTGCTTCGCCTTCGATCGCGTCACTGAGGATCAACGGCGTGACGCCCGCGGCCTGCGCGACCTGCGCGGCCGCCTCCAGCGACGCCTGCGGCGTGCCGATCATGATCGTTTGCGCGCCGGCCAGCCGCGGGTCGCCCGGTTTGGGCGTCTCGTCGTGTCCGCCTCGCAGGTGGTCGAGCGCGGCGGCCGGCTCCGCGATCGAGTACTTCTGCAGGATCGCCAAGGCGTCGGCACAGGTGGTCGGATCGGCCACGGTCGGACCCGATGCGATCACCGATGGATCGTCGCCCGGGACGTCGGAGATCAGCAGCGTCACCACGCGCGCCGGTGAGCAGGCGGCGCCGAGCCGCCCGCCCTTGATCGCCGACAGGTGCTTGCGGACGCAGTTCATCTCGGAAATCGTCGCGCCCGATCGCAGCAGCGCGCGGTTCACCTGCTGCTTGTCCGACAGCGTCAGCCCCGCCACCGGAAGCGGCAGCAAAGAAGAACCGCCGCCGGAGATCAGACACAGCACCAGATCGTCCGGACTGAGCCCCCGCACCAGGCGCAGCATCCTGACGGCCGCATCATGCCCCGCCTGATCCGGAACCGGATGGGCTGCCTCGACGATCTCGATTTGCTCGGTCGGAACCTTGTAGCCATAGCGGGTGACGACCAGCCCTTGCAGCGCGTGTTTCCAGCTCGACTCGACGGCCCGAGCCATCTGGGCCGACGCCTTTCCCGCTCCGATCACCAGCGTGCGCCCGCGCGGCACGGCCGGCAGATGCGCAGGCACGATCCGCATCGGATCGGCGGTCTGGACGGCCGCGCGGAACAAGGACATCAACAGCGTGCGATCGCGGTCTGGGTTCATTCGCCCTTCCTCTAACGGGGGCCATTCTGGAGGCTCGCGGCCTCAAGCAAAATATGTTCGAGTATTCTTATTTAGATTCCGGAATCCATAAAGTATTTTGATGGAATCCCGAAAAAACTTTGACTATTCGAGTACTTAGTCTGCTTCTAAGCTGCCCCATCACAATATCGGCTCCGCAATGGAGTGTGGTGGGCTCAACCGGCCCCGAGGAGGAGATGTGTTTGACCCGAAGCGGCTGATCGCACAGACCGACCCGGAGCTTTGGACCGCGATCCAGCAGGAGTTGCGACGGCAGGAAGATCACATCGAGCTGATCGCCTCGGAGAACTACGCGAGCCCTGCCGTGCTGCAGGCGCAGGGTACGGTTCTTACCAACAAGTATGCCGAGGG
>Ga0210394_10003018_pt1 | contig 21998 bp, 16 predicted proteins | sample IncBWC12MmetaG_FD_160121 | JGI IMG/M metagenome (GOLD analysis project Ga0210394, IMG submission 160121) | Forest soil microbial communities from Barre Woods Harvard Forest LTER site, Petersham, Massachusetts, United States - Inc-BW-C-12-M | ecosystem: Environmental > Terrestrial > Soil >... | reverse complement strand
GAACGAGTGGCCCAACTCGCGCCCGATCATCGACGAGATCTACGACAACGTGCCGGCCGATGAGAAGGCCAAGATGTGGGCCGGCAACGCGGTCAAATACTTCAAGCTGAACGCAGCGTAGTAAGATTTCATCCGTCATTCCCGCGAAAGCGGGAATCCAGGGCACAAGTTTCCGTCGGTTGCCCTCGACCCCCGCTTTCGCGGGGGTGATGACCAGTGAGAAGGGAAAAGAGATGGAACCGATCGTCGGTAGCGGCAAATACACCTATCGGGTCAACGAAGAATGGCAGCAGCCGCCCGAGTGGCTCGACGTCAAGGCCTGCGCCGTCTCGGTCGACTCGCAGGACCGGGTCTATTGCTTCAATCGTAATGACGCACACCCGATCGTGATCTTCGACCGCGACGGCAAGTTTCTGTCGTCGTGGGGTGCCGGCCTCTTCAAGTTCCCGCATGCGATCCGCATCGTGCAGGAAAGCGGCGAGGACCGCGTCTGGCTGTGCGACGAGCATCACAACCAGTTCTACAAATTCACCACCGACGGCAAGCTCCTGCAGACGATCGGCGAGAAGGGCCAGCGCTCGGAGACCGGCGTGCCGGTGGAGGACTGGAGCTCGCAAGCGTTTCGCAAGGTGACGCATGGCGGGGGCCCCTTCAACCTGCCGACCGACATCGCGTTTGCCCCCGACGGATCGATGTTCATCACCGACGGCTATGGCAACGCACGGGTCCACAAATTCTCACCCGACGCCAAATACCTGTTCTCGTGGGGCGAACCGGGGACGGCGCCGGGCCAGTTCAACCTGCCGCACGGGGTGTGGATCGACAGCCGCGGCCGGGTGCTCGTCGCCGACCGCGAGAACGACCGGGTCCAGGTGTTCGACCAGACCGGCAAATTGCTGAACGTCTGGCCGACCAAGCTGGTTGGCGTCGCGTTTTTCTATGTCGACGACGACGACACCGTCTACGTCCCCGAGCACAACGCCGGCATGGTCAGCATCCTCAATTTGGACGGCGAGCGGCTGGCGACCTGGGGCGACGGCCCGATCATGCGGTCATGCCACGGCATTTGGTGCGACTCGCACAAGGATCTTTACGTCGTGCAGCCTGGCACCTGGGAGCCGCGCGCCCGCCGCGTCGTCAAATACACGCGGCAATAAGCGACGCATATTCTTCACATATCACATTGGGATAGTATCATATCCTTTTGGGATAAAAGGAGCATGCGTCAGTGCAGCATCGCCCGGCGCGCGGCGGTGAGCGTCGCATCCGCGCCGCCGCCAGCGTCGATGCGGATCCACTCGATCGCACCCGGGTCGGTTGACAGTTGATGCGCGAGCACCTCGGGGGAGGCGTCGGAGGCATCGCCCCGGCGCGCAGCGATCCGCGCCCGCATCGTCGCCGCGGGCGCGTCGAGCCAGAGGCCGGTGAACGGGACGCCCGCCGCCGCGGCGATCGCGGCAAACGAGTGGCGCTCTGCTTCCCCCAGCGCGACGGCGTCGATCACGGCCGAATAGCCGGCGCGCAACGCCGCCGCCGCCCGGGTGCAGAGATCCTGGTAGACCTGCGCAGTGACCTCTGCGGTATAGGCCTCGGGCGGCAATGGGCTCTCCGGCTCGGCGCCGAAGCGCAGCTTGCGCAAGACGTCGCTGCGCAGGATTCGCGCACCGGGATCCCGGCCGAGTTCGGAAGCAAGCCCGGCCGCAACAGACGATTTGCCGCTGCCGCTGAGGCCGCCGACCGCGACCAGCCGCGCCGGCGCTGGCCGAAGCGCCGCCTCCGCTTCGTCGAGATAGCGCCGCGCCTCGGCGACGGCGGAAGTGGGATCGCCCGGGCCCCAGCCATGCTCGGCCATGGTCGCCGTCACATGGGCGCGGATGACCGCCCGCATCGACAAGAACAACGGCACGAGCGCGAGCCCATCCTCCTCCTCGGTCAGGTCGAGGTAGCGGTTGAGGACCAGATTGGCGAAGCCCTGATGCCCGCGGTGGCCGAGATCCATCAACAGGAACGCCAAATCGTAGAGCACGTCGATCGTGGCCAACTCTTCGGAGAACTCGACGCAATCGAACAAAAGCGGCCGTCCGTCGACGAGACAGATGTTGCGCAGGTGCAGGTCGCCGTGACAGCGGCGCACCCTGCCCGCCCGCCGGCGCCGGTCGAGCAGCGAGCCCCGGGACGCCAGTTCGCCGTTGAGGGCGTTCTCGAGGCGATCGAGCTCGGCGGCGGCGAAACCGGCCGACCGGCAATCGCGCAGAATGCCGATATTGGTCGCGACCAATTCGGCCATCGCGGCGGCGCCGCCCTCATCCCGGCGCTCTTCGGCCTTCTCGTGAAAGAGGGCGATATGGGCGGTCAAGGCATAGAGGAGCGAGGATGACAGCCCACCCTCTCGCGCCACATTCTCTAAGAGGTCCCGCTGATCGAAGCGCCGCATCACCACGACGAAATCGAGCGGCTCGCCCGGTCGATCGCCATTCGGGCGGCCCCAAAAGATGGCGCCGTCGGGCCCGCGGCTGATCGCTCTGACTTCGAGATAGAGCTCGGGCGCGGTGCGCCGGTTGAGCTTGAGCTCGGCCGTGCAGGCGGCGAGCCGGAGCTCGGGGCTGGAAAAATCGAGATAGGCGTATTTGACCGCGCGCTTCAGCTTATAGGCGCGCGGACCGGCGAGAAACACGATCGAGGCATGAGTCTGGATGACCTCCACCGGGGTCTCGACCGGCCCGGCGCCCCCCACCCTTCCCTCCCCCGCTTGCGGGGGAGGGAAGGGTGGGGGCGGATAGGAAGAAGGGTCGCTCAGAAACGCGACGATTTCCCGCTGTGCATCATCCATCTTCCACCCGCCGCGAGGACCCTGCTCGCATCGGCCGACCCTAGAGCAAGGTCCGTTCAATTTGAACCGCCCGCGTTGCGCGTCGTCGCGGAACCGTGGAAATCCCAACCAGCGGTTGGGGCAACGATCCTCCGTTCGCTGAAGCTGCAAGGATCCAGCAGCAAAACTTTCGCGCTTCGGTTGAGGCGTCCGGATCGGCCGACTCTAACCTCATGCTTTTGCTCGATGAATCCGGTCGTCCGGCTTCGACTCGCGCTCGCTGCTCGGATTTTCTGCAGCGAATCGGCAGCAACTCTTCGCTGCCAATTCGCTGCGGATCTATCGTGCAGCGGGCGAGGTTGCGATGTTTGCGATTGCATCTCGGACATCCTGCCACCGCCCCGGAGTGGCGCCGCTTTTGTTGCCAACGCGTATATTATCACACACAATTATGGCAATTTTCGCGTCACTCTGCCGGCAGGCGAAGACGGGTATCCGAAGGGGAGCGACGCGCCGTCCGACCGCTAGACTAGGTTCGAATCCTGGTCCCCAGCCAGCGGATATTGGTATTATGCAGCAAGCGCCATCACTTAGCTGGTGACGGACAGCCCTTTAGAGTCCGAACCGAGGGAAAATCGCCGATCGTCAAGCTGTGTGGCGACGTGGCGTGGCTGACGGAGCAGCAATTCCCACACACAGCCGAGCAGTTGCCGATGATTAAAGGGTTTCGCGACAAAATCGTCAAGGTAAGGGTTGTCGCCAACAGGGCCGGACCACGCTGAGATGAAAAGAGATTTCAGCGAAGGACAGTCGGATCGCGCGCGTCTGATGGTTTCGAGCCCGTCCATCGGCGGCGGGAGGCGGACATCAGTGACGACCATGTCGAAGTCATGGCCTGCGATCTCGTCGAGGGCGGTTTCTCCATCCCCGGTCACGACCACAGACATCCCCGCTGCGGTAAGGATATGATGCAGCAGCGCCCGCATGTCGTCGTCATCCTCGATGACAAGAATGCTCGGATGTCTGCCCATGCCCTCGTCCCTATATACCGTAATCAACCCTAATAAACGCAAACCCGAAGCGCTAAGTCCCAAGATTTTCAATAAATCCCATTTACGTCCGAATATATCGCTCGAGGCCCAACCAAATCAATTTTGAGAATTAGATCAGCGGTCGCCGGATCGCGCCGCGCAGGCGCGCGGTTGCGGCTTCGTCGAGGATGCCGGACGCATTCAATACGACGCCGTAGTCGCTTTTCGCCGCCTCGGCCGAGACGAACCCGTCGGTGACATCCTCGCGCACTCGCGCCGGGTCGCGCGCGAAGGGATCGCCGAAGCCGCCGCCGGCCGGGCCGACGCAGATGAATTTCTCACCGGCGCGGATCTGCATGTGCGGCACCTTCGAGGGCAACGCCCCGACGCTCCCGTCCCGGCTCATCAGCCGCAACTCGGCCGGATGCCCGGGTTTGCCGCCGGCGAGCCCCCAAGGGGCGAATTCGTGGCCCTCGCCCTCGACCGAGGCGCCGCCCGGGGCGAGATACTCGAACTCGCGCACCGAGCCGAGGCCGCCGCGCCATTCCCCGGCGCCACAAGCATTCTCGCGCAGCTCGTAGCGGGTCACCCGCAGCGGCAGGTGGCTCTCGATATCCTCGATCGGGTTGTTGCGGGTATTGGCATAGAGCGTGTCGACCGCGTCCATGCCGTCGAGCCCGCTGCGTCCGCCATAACTGCCCTCGAAGATCTCCATGTGAACCCAGTGCCCGCCGCCGCTCGCCTTGGGGCGCATCCCGGAAAAGGCGATGACCTTGAGGTTGCCGATACCGGCCGAGACCTGGCCCGGCAGCGCCTGCGACAGGGCCTTCATCACGGTGTCGGCGACCTGATTGCCCGGGCAGAACCGGGCGATCGTCGGCGCCGGGAACACCGGGTTGGCGAGCGAGCCCACGGGCGCGGTGATCCGGATCGGGCGCAACAGCCCATGATTGACCGGGATGTGGCCGCAGACGGCGGTATCGAGCAGTACCGAGCGCACGGTCAGCCACACCGCGACATCGACGGTGCCTTCGAACGGCATGTTGATCGGCCGGTCGTCAACCTGATCGGCAGTGCCGGTCAAATCAACTTCCATGGCGTCGCCGCGCACCCGCACGGTCGCGACGATCGGCAGGTGCCGCTTCGTCGGGTCGGAGCTCTCGACATAGCCGTCGATCATCGTCGCGGCGCTATAATCGCCGTCGGGCAATGCCGCGATCGCCTGCCGCATCAGCCGCTCGGCATAGTCCATCACGGCTTCGCAAGCGGCGGTGAAGCGGGCAAAGCCGTAGCGAAGGATCAGCGAGCCAAGCCGCTCGGCGCCGATCCGTGCCGCGGCAATCTGCGCCTCCATATCCCCGACGACGAGGTCGGACACCCGGATGTTGTCGCGCAAGAGCTGCCAGACCGCATCGTTGCGTTGGCCGCGGTCGTAGACCTTGATGGCCTTGAACTGGAGCCCCTCGGCATAGGCGTCGATCGCATCGACGATGCCGCAGCTGCCCGGGCTTAAGGCGCCGATATCGAGGTGGTGCGCGGTCGTCGCGGCGAAGGCGACGAGCTCGCCCGCATGGAACACCGGCACCGCGAACGCCACGTCGGGTCCGTGGCTGGCGCCGCCATAGGCATCGTTGTGCATGATCACATCGCCCGGCCGCACCGCGTCGCCGCGGGCCTCCAGCGCATTCAAGATGCCGCGGATGTAGCCGGGGATCGGTCCCGATTGCAGCGGTGTCGACTGCGCCGATTCGGCAAGCCCGCGCCCGGCGGCGTCGACCAGCGCCGCCCCGAAATCCTCGGATTCGCGGATGATCGAGGAATAAGACATGCGCATCAGCTTGTAGCCCATCTCGACCGCGATGTTTTCGAGCGCGCCTTGGACGACGCTGGCGGTGATGCTGTCGATCGAGGCTCCGTCAGTCATCGCCTAGCCCTCCAGTCGCAGGATCAGATTGCTGCTCTCGTCGGCCAAGAGCGTCGCATCGGGCGGCACAACCGTTGTCGAATCGGTCTGCAGCACGATCGCCGGTCCCGGGATCTTCTGCCCCAACGGCAATAGGGCGCGCCGGTAGAACGGTGTCATCACCTTGTCGAGGCTGCCGCCCTGGCGGAAGGCGCAGTGCGCGGTCTTGACCAGAGCCTCGGCAAGGCTGCCGCCGCCCTCTGGGCGGGACGGCGCGATCTTTGGCATATGGCCGATCCCGCTCACCCGGATGTTGACGATCTCTATGGGGCTCGCCTCGAAGACATGCCCGTACTCGACCCGATGCAAGTCGCCAAAGCGCTGCAAAACCTGATGGAGCGCCGAGGGATCGAGGGCGCCCCCCGGAAAGGGCACACGCAGCTCGTAGCCCTGTCCGACAAAGCGCAGATCGCCCGAGCGCTCGAACGCCGCGTCGGCGCCGGCGACCCCGTCGGCCGCCAATTGCCGCGCCAGCTCCTCCTGCATCAGGGCGAGGTCGCGGTTCAGCCGGTCGAGATCGATCGCGCCCTCGGCCTGAAATTCGGTGCGCACCGAATCGTATTTGAGGTCGGTCGTCAACAGCCCGACCGCCGAGGTGATCCCGGGATAGGCCGGCACGATGATTTCGGGGATGCCGAGCAGGCGCGCCACTTCGGCGCCGTGCAACGGGCCGGCGCCGCCAAAGGCGACGAGGGCAAAGCCGCGCGGGTCGAGCCCCTTTTGCACGGTGCGCGAGCTGATCGCGTTCGCCATATTGGCATTGACGATCGTCAGGATGCCGTCGGCCGCCTCTTCGAGGCCGAGGCCGAGGCGCCGGGCGAGACCCTCGACCGCTCGACGGGCGGAATCGGGGTCGAGCCGCATTGCGCCGCCGAGAAAATTGTCGGGATCGAGCCGCCCGAGTACGAGGTTGGCGTCGGTCACCGTCGGCTCGGTGCCGCCGCGGCCGTAGGCGGCCGGACCCGGATCCGCCCCGGCGCTGTGCGGCCCGACCCGAAAGGCGCCACCGCTATCGACATGAGCGATCGAGCCGCCGCCGGCGCCGATCGTGTGGATGTCGATCATTGGCGCGAGCAGCGGATAACCGCCGATCCAAGTATCGCGCGCGGTCGCCTCGGCGAAACGTCCGTCGACGACGATCCCGATATCGGCGGAGGTGCCGCCGACATCGAAGGTAATGAGGCGCTGTTCGCCCTGGGCGCGCCCGGACAAGGCGCCGCTCCACGCGCCGCCCAGAATCCCCGCCGCTGGCCCCGAGAGCAGGGTCAAGACCGGGCTGCGCGCGACGGTCGCCGCGGTCGCGACGCCGCCATTGGAGCACATGACGTGGAGCTCGGCGGCGAAGCCCTCCTCGCCGAGGCTCCTTTCGAGCCGGGCGACATAGTCGCGCAGCCGCGGTCCAACAAAGGCGTTGAGCAACGCCGTGGTGAACCGCTCGAATTCGCGGAATTGCGGCGACACCTCGGCCGAGGTGCAGACGAAACAACCGGGCGCCTCCTCGCGCACGATGTCGCGGGCACGCGCCTCATGCGCCGGGTTGAGGTAGGAGAAGAGGAAGCAGACCGCGATCGCCTCGACGCCGTCGTCGCGCAGCGCGCGAGCGGCTTCGCGCACCCCCTCTTCGTCGAGCGGGATGAGGATGTCGCCCCGCGGCGGAACGAGGCGCTCCGCCACCGTCCGGCGGTGCCGCCGGCGGGCGAGCGGGCGATCCTGCCACGGCACCTCCTGGCGGATCGAATAATGCTGCGGCCGCTGGTGGCGTCCGATATGGACGACGTCACGATAGCCCGCGGTGGTGATCATACCGGTGACGGCGCCGTCATGCTCGAGTACCGCATTAGTGCCGATCGTCGTACCGTGAAACAAATGGTCGACCGTCTCGCGCCTTATGTCGGAACGGCGGCACAATTCGGCGATGCCGGCGACGACGCCCTGCGAGGGGTCGTCTCGCGTGGTCGGCACCTTATGAATAAGGGTCTGGCTGGTCGCGGTATCGGCAAAGACGATATCGGTGAAGGTGCCGCCGACATCCACTCCAATGAGACGCATCTTTTGCCTCACACCGCCTTGCCGGAATCCGACCCGAACCGGGCCCGCCGGCGGCGCACGACCAGGACCGCCAGCAACGCGGCGCCAATGACCGCGAACGACAACCCGGTCGTCATCGCGCCCAGGGCATAGATCACCGGCGTCGTCGCGTTGGTCTGCATCGCCTGGAGCTCGAGCGGCAGCGTGTTGAGGGCTCCGACCGACTGCGAGGTGCGCGCGATCTCGTCATAGGAGAGGGTGAAGCCAAAGAGCGCGACGCCGACGAGGCTCGGCGCGATGATCGGCACGACGACGTGGCGAACCGATTGCCAGGAACTGGCGCCGAGATCGCGCGCGGCCTCCTCGTAGGCCGGGTTGAAGCGGTTGAACACCGCCAGCATGATGAGGAGCCCGAACGGCAGCGTCCAGGTCAGGTGGGCGCCGAGCGCCGAACTGTACCAATGGCGTTCCAGCCCGAGCATCTCGAACATCGAACCGATGCCGAGGCTGACGACGATCGACGGCATGACGAGGCTGGCGACGGCAACGTAGAACACTGCCGACGCGCCGCGGAAGCGGCGGCGGAACGCGAGCCCCGCGAGGAGCGAGAACACCACGGTCAGCACCATCACGATGGCGCCCAACGCGACCGAGCGGTCGAAGGAGCCCCAGATGTCGCCGATCGATTGCGGCCGAAACAATTCGGCGAACCAGTGCAACGACACCCCGTTCATCGGAAAGACCAGCCCGCCCTCCGGCCCCTGGAACGCCAGGATCACGATCGCCGCGATCGGCCCGTAAAGAAACACCACGAAGAGGCCGAACAGAAGCGCAAGCGCCCAGAAGATCGGCGGCCGCGCGGTGCGCGCGGCAGTGGCCAGCATGCTCAGAGCTCCTTCCTGACATCGACGATGCGGACGAGCAGCGCCACCATCGCGATGACTGCGACGAGCAGCACCATGGCGGTCGCCGCCGCGGGCGGAAACTGCAGGTAGGAGAGCTGCGTCGCGATCTGCTTTCCGACCGAGGCGACCTGACCGCCGCCCAGAACGTCGACGGTGACGAAATCGCCCATCACCATCGCGATGACAAAAATCGAACCGATCGCGATCCCCGGCTTCGCGAGGGGCAGAATGACGGTCCGCATCACCTGCCAGGTGGTGGCGCCGGCGTCGCTCGCCGCCTCAATGAGGCTGCGGTCGATCCGCATCATCGAATTGAAGATCGGCACGATCATCGTCAGCGCGTAGAGATGGACATAGCCGAGGATCACCGAGAACTGGGAATAGAGCAGCCATTCCTGCGGCATGCCGGTGAGGTTCGTCGCGACCAGGAGCTGGTTGACCAGGCCGTTGCGGCCGAGGAGCGGGATCCACGCGATCATCCGGATCACGATCGAGGTCCAGAACGGGATCGTGCACAACAGCAAGAGCACGAGCTGCCAGGTCGCGCTGCGCACCTGGAAGGCGAGGAAATAGGCGAGCAGAAACCCCAGCACCACCGTGACCACCCAGACGACGGCGCAGAACTCGACCGTAATCAGATAGGTGCGGTAGGTGACCGCAGCGAGGAACACATCGCGGTAATTCTCGAACGTGAAATCGGGGATCAGCAGCTGATAGGTTTCGTAGCCGAAGAAGCTGACGACGACGACCAGCACGATCGGCACCGCGAAGAAGACCAGAAACACCGCCATGAGCGGCATTGCCAGGAGGTAGGGGACGACGGCGCCGAGCCGGCGCGCCGCAGATTGCCGGGCGGCCCAAGGTCCGTCCAGTTCCGTTCCCGCGAGAGCCGGGCCCGGCGCGTCCCAGGAGACGGTCACGCGGCGATGAACTCATTCCATTTGCGGACCATATACTTATCCTCGTCCATCACCGTGTTCCACACGCTGACATGGCCCATCCGCTCCGCGAACGAGCCGCCGTCGCGCACCGCGCCGGCATTTTCGATCTTCTCGCCGGTCGGGCTCAGGATGTCACTCTTGGCGGGCTTGCCTTCCATCCAGTAGTCCCACTCATCCGCGCTCATGAACTTCTTCGCGGTGTCGAACACGGCGGTGTAATAGCCCTGGCGGTTGAGAAAGGCGCCGACCCAGCCCGATAGGTACCAGTTGATGAACTCATAAGAGGCATCGAGCATCTTGCCCTCGACGTGGGTCGGCATGCCGAGCCCGGCGGCCCAGGCGCGATAGCCCTCCTTCAGCGGCTGGTACGTGCAGGCGATGCCTGACTGGCGGACCTTGGTCACCGCCGGCGACCACATCGACTGGATCACCACCTCGCCCGATGCCATCAGGTTGACGCTTTCGTTGAAATCCTTCCAGAATGCACGGAACTGGCCGGCCTTCTTCGCGTCGATCATGACCGCGATCGTCTTGTCGATTTCCGCGGTCGTCATGTTGCCCTTGTCGACATAGTGAACTTTGCCCGTCGCCTCGGACGCCATCGCCGCGTCCATGATGCCGATCGACGGGATGTCGAGGATCGCGGCCTTGCCCTTGAACTCGGGATTGAGGAGTTCCGCCCAGGAGGCGATCGGGCGCTTGATCAAATCGGGCCGGATGCCGAGCGTGTCGGCGTTGTAGACGGTCGGGATCACCGACATCCATTTCGACGGCCCCTTGGAGAACTCCTTTGATTTTTCCGCCGAGAGATAGGCGACCTTGATCGGCGAGATGCCCTGCATCGCGACCGGCTTGCCGTCCGGCAGTTTGCCCTTGGTAAAGATCGGGACGATCTGGTCGTAGTATTTGATCTTGGTGGTGTCGATGCCGCGCAGATTACCCGACGGCACGATCTTTTTCAGCATCCAGTATTCGGAATCGAGCAGGTCGAACGAGCTCGGCTGCGTCACCGCGCGCTTGACCACATCGTCGGAGACCAGCGATGTGTATTGCACGGTGAAGCCGAGGTCTTCCTTACACTTGTCGGCAAGCTCTTTGAACTGGTTGACCCCGGTGCCGGCGATCCGCAGCGTGACCGGCTCGGCGGCGTGGACGAACGGCAACCCGGTGACCGCCCGCATGCCGAGAGCGATGCCCCCGGTCGATGCCGCGGCGGCCAGCATCCGCCGCCGAGTCGTTCCGCGATTTTGCTCAGTCATGAAGCCTTCTCCCCTGTTTCTTCAGCCGACAATGTGCACGTCGGAATCGTCCCATTCGATCGCGACAATGTCGCCCTCGGCGACCGGAGCCACATAGAAGGATCGGTCGGGCAGCGTCACGGTCAGCTCCTCTCCCCAATCCGCATCGAGGCGCAACTTGACGACCGCGCCCTGGTATTCAACCGCGGCGATGCGCGTCGACAAGGCCGCGCTTGTCGCATCGACGACGGCGCCGGCGCCGACGGCGATCAGCCGATGCGCCGCCCGCTTTATGCGGATCCGGTCGCTGCGCAGCGCGACATTGATGGCGCTGCCCGGAACGAGGCCGCGTCGCGCGGTGGTGATCCTAATTCCGTGCGGCCCGCAGAGGCGCGCGCCGGCGCCGTCGGCATCCTCGACCGTGCACGCGAAGACATTGTGCCCGCCGATGAAGCGGGCAACAAAGGCGGTCCCCGGCTCGTTGAAAACCGTCCGCGCGGGGGCCAGTTGTTCGATTCGGCCGGCATTCATGACGATCACGAGATCGGCCAGAGCGAGCGCCTCGTCCTGGCTGTGCGTCACGTGAATGAAGCTGATGCCGAGCCGGCGCTGGAAATGCTTCAGCTCTTCACGCATGCGGATGCGCAGGAACGGATCGAGCGCGGAGAGCGGCTCGTCGAGCAATAAGATGCTGGGATCGGTCACCAGCGCGCGCGCCAGCGCGACGCGCTGCTGCTGGCCGCCGGACAGCTGGGCCGGCAAGCGCTCGGCCTGCGCCTCCATCTCGACGAGCCGGAGCATCTCGCGCGCCTTGCCGCGGCGGAGGGACTTCGGCGTGCCGCGCATGCGCAGGCTGAAGGCAACATTGTCGATGCAGTTGAGATGCGGGAAGAGCGCATAGTTCTGAAACATCATCGCGGTGTGGCGTCGCGCCGGCGGCAGATGAGTGACCCGCGCGCCGCCAACCGCGATCTCGCCCTGGGTCGGCGTCTCATGCCCGGCGATCATGCGCAAGATCGTCGTCTTCCCGCAGCCCGACGGGCCGAGCAGACAGCAATAGGTGCCGCCCGGGATTTCGGCATCGATCGCGTCGACGGCCAGCGTGGAGCCGAACCGCTTTGTCACGGCAACCAGTTGCACATCCGACACTGATGCCATTCCGGCTCCAACTCCGCTCGGTGGGGACCCTCTATCGGCCATGATAGCCGCAAGCAAGGGCTGGGCCAGAGCGGGGCGCTTCGGGCTCGATCCGCGAGGTTGGATCAGCGACGCCGCGCGATGACAGCAATCGGGCCACCGCCGTCGGGCCCTTGATGCTCGGCCCCGCCGGAAACGTAGAGATCGGTGCGGCCGATAAGGGCGGCCAAGACGCCACCAACCAAGGCACGGGCATGGCGGCTCGCCTGGATGTCGCTATCGTCCCCCATGATGTGGCGCGCGCCCCGTATCGTTCCGCTGCGCGAGGCTTCGGCCTTGGCCAGCACCGCGTCGATCCGCGAAGCCGCGGCCTCTTCGAGCTGGCCGGCGACGGCAAAATCAAGCTCGCGCAACACACCGGCCACGGCCGGCAGGTCGATCGCGTCGCGCATGACGCCGTGGGCGATGACCCGCTCCCCCGACCAGAGGGCGCTGTTGCCGAGCACGACGATTTCGTTGTGCATCAGCTCGATCCCGGCCGAGCTGCTGGCGCGCGCCGACCACAGCCCGACGTCGCCGCCGATCGCGGCGGTGTCGAGCGCCGCCCGGTCAACTTCGCCGAGCGCCAGCGCGACGCCGAGCGCCGCGGCACCGCGCGACAGCCCCATCGAGGCATAGGTGTCCGCGGTTGCCGCCGGCCGGCCTCCCGTCTCCGCCTCGGCGATCCGCTCCTTGGTCAGAAGCGGGCATTTGACCTGGACCCAATGGACGTCGCTCGGGTCGGCAATCTGGGCGCGCTCCATCGCGGCGCGGACCGAAGCGGCCACCGCGATGGCCTGCGGCGCCCGGCCGATTGCCTCGGGAGGCAGCGTCTCGGTGTGCGCCGTGCCGATCGCGAGGGCCTTGCGGCCGGGCTCCGGCGCGCCCCCACGGGTCAAGTCCGTGGGCTGAAGGCCCACGGCGCGGGCGGCAAAGACCAGGAAATGCGGCGACAATCCGCCCTCGGTGCCGCCGGACATCACCATCGCAACCCGCTCGGGGACGGCTTCGGCAGCGATCCCGAGACGCGGCCCCAGCACCGCCGACAGCGCAGAGAGCGCATAGCCCCGGGTGAAATCGTTGACGCAGCCGTTGCCCTCGGTCTTGCCGAAGATTGCGACGATCTCGCCGGCGGCGAGGGTTCCCCGATCGATCAGTCCGCTCACCCCCGACGCGTCGCCGGGACCCTGCATCGGCACGCGGTAGACGAGGCATTCCATCGAGAGGCTCCTCCCGCCTCAGTTGCGCCCGCCCAAGGGATGGGCAGCGAGCCATGCCGCGCAAGCGGTGCATTTGCTGGACCGCTGCGAGCACGCAACCGCCCGCCGCGGCCCTCATTGCACCGCTCGGCAGGTCGCCTTGGCCAGCCAATGTCTAAAGGGTCGGCAATCGGCGCGCCATTGCGCATTTTTGAGGCACCGAACGGACCATCGCGCAGTCGATGCTGCCCGCGTCGTGGTCATGGCACGCCCATTGCTCTGCCTATCATCGCCCCGATTGACGGAGGTTCCGATGTGCGACCACTCTGCACCGCTTCCCATGTCGGCGTTGTCCGGGATGGATTTCAGCCGCCGCGGCTTCTTGCGCGCGGCCGGCGCCGGCGCGCTGAGCGTCGCGATCAGCGGCGGACTGCACGGCCCCGCCCAAGCAGCGGAGACGCACATCAAGTCGGTCCATGGCAGCGGCTTCTGCAACCTCAATTATTTCCTGACCGAGGCGAAGCAGCTGGCGGCGGATGACGGCGTGACCCTCGATTTCGTGGTCACCCCGACCAGCGCCGAAATGGTGACCTTCCTCGGAGCCGGCCAGGTCGATGCCGCGCTGATCCCGTATACCAGCTTCATCGCGCTCTACGACAAGGGGGCGCCGGTGAAGATCGTCGGCGGCGGCGGCATGCAGGGCTGTGTCTTCATCGCCCAGGCCGGGCTCGACTCGCCCGAGAAGCTCAAAGGCAAGACGCTCGGCACCTTCCAGATGGATACGCTCGAGGTGCTGCCTTACGACTGGCTGAAGAAGCACGATGTCAGCTTCCGCGACATCAACGTGCGCTACATGGGCAACACCGCCGAGGCGGTCGAAGCCTTCAAGGCCGGCGCGCTTGACATGATCTGCACGATCGAACCCTACGGCACTGCGATGCTGCACGACGTCAAGGGCAGCGTGATGCTGTCCGACGGCACCGACATCTACGGCAAGGGCTATACCGATTGCGTGCTGGCGGCCCGCACCGAGCTAATCGAGAAGGAGCCGGTCGCCATCAAGACCTTGATCAAGGGCATGATGAAGGCCCAGCACATGGCCGAGAGCGACCCGGAGGCGGTTCTGAAGATCCTGGTCGGCCCCTATTACAAGACCTCCATTGAAAACGCCCGCATCGCGATGGCGAAGCAGCCCTCGGTGGTCGACGCGCGCAACCAGACGCAATTCATCCTCGACCGCACCAACTCGATCATGGAAATGGGCTACATCAAGAAGAAGCCGGGGCGCGACGCCATCGACTGGACGATCCTCGAACAGGCGATCGCCGAGAACAAGGAGCTCTATGACGAGCTGAAATACAAATCCGCGGCGTGATGCGACAGGGCACCGACCAGCTCCAGATCGGGATGGCGCAGGTTGCCGCTCCGGCAACCGGGATCGAGCCGGCGCGGTGGCGATTATCGCAGCGTTCCGCACGACTGCGGGCCGCGGCGCTGCGCGGCGCGCTGCCGCTGTTGTGGGGTTGCCTGTCGGTCGGGCTGTTCGCCGGGATCTGGGAAGCCTGCTGGGCGCTCGGCTGGGCCGATCCGAGGCTCCTGCCGCCGCCGCACGTCTTTATCGGCGACATCGCCGACCAGGCGAAATTCTTCAATACGGTCAGCCGCTGGCAGGTCGGCGTCGGGCAGGATTCGGGGCCGAGCCCGGCGATGGCCGTGCTTTACACGGTGCTGGCCACGACCGGCCGGGTCTTCGCCGGGCTCCTCATCGCCGCCAGCCTGGCGATCTCTACGGGCGTGGCGATCCGCTATTTCACTCTGTTCGAGCGGCTGACGCTGCCGACCGTGACGCTGCTCGCGCCGGTATCGCCGATCGCCTGGCTGCCGGTGGCGATCTTTCTGTTCGGCATCGGCAACAAGCCGGCGATCTTCATGGTCGTCATTGCGTTGTTGTTCCACATGATCCTGGCGACGATCAGCCAGATCGACGGTGTCAACCGCAACTTCATCAACGTGGCGCGGACGATGGGCGCGACCAAGCGGCAGATTTATGCCCGCGTGATCATCCCGGCGATCCTGCCGCAACTCTTCGTCTTCCTGCGCTTCAACCTGTTCGGGGCGTGGATGGTCGTGCTGGTCGCCGAGGCGACCGGGGTTGGCTATGGTCTCGGGCAGATCATCATGCTCGGCCGCAATACCTTTAACCCGTCGCTGGTGTTCTTTACGATTGTCTTGATCGGGATGCTCGGCTTCAGCTGCGACTGGTTGATGCGGCTGATGCAGCGGAAGCTCCTCTACTGGGCACCGGGTGGCGCGGAGATGCTGCGTGGCCTTTGAGCGATTTGCGCCGTTCTCGGCGAAATCCGCGATCGTCTGCCGCGGCCTCGGCAAGGTGTGGGGCGCCGGCACGGCGCGGGCGCACGAGGCGCTGCGCGCGATCGACCTCGAGATTGCGCCGGGCGAGTTCGTCGTATTCTTGGGGCCATCCGGCTGCGGCAAGTCGACCCTCCTCTATCTGATTGCCGGCCTCGAAGCAGCGACCTCGGGACAAGGGTGGTTTTTCGGGAATCCGATCGAGGGCCCGTCGCCGGAGCGCAGTCTCATTTTTCAGGAGACCTCGCTGTTTCCCTGGCTCAGCGTCCGGCAGAACGTGTCGTTCGGGCTCAGGATCCGGGGCGTCCGCATCGCCGAGCGGGAGGAGATCGCACGGCAGGCGCTGCAGCGGGTCGGGCTTACCGAAGCAATCGACAAGCGGCCCGACGAATTGTCGGGCGGCATGCGCCAGCGGGTCGCCGTGGCCCGGGCGCTGGCGATGCGGCCAAAGGTTCTGTTGATGGACGAGCCGTTCGCCGCGCTCGACGTGCAGACGCGCGCCAAAATGCAGGATTTCCTCATCGATGTCTGGCGCGCCTCGGGCGCTTCGGTGCTGTTTGTCACCCATCACATCGATGAGGCGGTGGCACTCGCAGATCGGGTGGTCGTATTCACCGCCCGCCCCGGACAGGTCAAGCGCATCATCCCCATAGAGCTGCCGAGGCCGCGCGACCTGTTCGCGCCCGAGGCGGAACGGCGCCGCCGCGAATTGACCGAGCTGTTGAAGGACGAGGTCGAGCGCGCCTTCGCCGAGCAGGAAGCTTTGGCCGCCGTCTGAACTCACCCGGGAGGAGGTCCCGATGCCCGCATCGCTGATCCGCAGCCGCGCGATGATCACCCACGCGCAGGGCCGTCACCGCTGGAACGAGGTGGCGGAGGGTGCGGTGGTCCAGGAGGACGGAATCATCACCCTGATCGGGACTTATGCCGAGCTCAGCCGCAAATACCCGAACCTGCCGGTCATCGGCAGCGCCAACGAGATCCTGCTGCCCGGTTTCGTCAACGGCCATCACCATGTCGGCCTCACTCCGGTGCAGCTCGGCTCGCCCGATATGCCGTTGGAGCTGTGGTTCGTCACCCGCATGGTGGCGCGCAACCTCAACCTCTATCTCGACACGCTCTATTCCGCCTTCGAGATGATCGCGTCCGGGGTCACGACGGTCCAGCACCTTCAGGGCTGGGTCCCCGGCAAGGTCGCCCAGGTCGACAAAGGCGCCGACGAGGCAATCCGCGCCTATGAGGATATTGGGATGCGGGTCTCCTATTCCTTTGCGGTGAGGGACCAGAACCGCCTCGTCTATCAGAAGGACGAGGATTTCGTCGCGAGCCTCCCGCCCGAATTGCGCGGGCCGATGCAGCGCTGGTACGACCGCTTTCAGCTCTCGCTCGATGATTGCATCGATCTCTTCGAGGGACTGCACGGCCGCCACCACAACAAGCGCCGGGTCAAGATTCAGCTCGCCCCGGCCAATTTGCATTGGTGCTCGGACGAGGCGCTCGGGCGGCTCTCTGACACGGCGCGAAAATACGCTGTGCCGTTGCACATGCACCTCCTGGAGACGGCCTACCAGAAGGAATATGCCCGACGGCGCGGCGGCGGGAGCGCGGTCGAATATATCGATCGCTTCGGTCTCCTCGGGCCGCAGATGACGCTCGGCCACGGCGTCTGGCTGAACGAAGCGGACATTCACCGTGTGGCCGAAACCGGGACCTGCGTCTGCCACAACTGCTCGTCGAACTTCCGGCTGCGTTCCGGGGTCGCGGCGCTCAATGTCCTCGAAGCGAGCGGCGTCAACACCGCGATCGGCATGGACGAAGCTGGCATCAACGACGACCGCGACATGCTGCAGGAAATGCGCATGGTGCTCCGGGCCCATCGCGTGCCCGGGATGGCAGACGACGTGCCGACGCCGGCGCAGGTGTTCAGGATGGCAACCTCGGGCGGCGCCAAGACCACCGCCTTCGGCGACGCCATCGGTACGCTGGAGGTCGGTCGCGGCGCCGACATGGTGCTGATCGACTGGCGCCAGGTCAGCTATCCCTATCTCGACGCGGAGACGCCGCTGCTCGACGCCGTCTTGCAGCGCGCCAAGACGAGCGGCGTGCGCACGGTCATTTGCGACGGCGAAATCATCTATAGCGACGGGAAGTTCACCCGGGTCGACCGCGACGCGGCGCTCGCCGCCTTGCACGAGGATCTGCAGCGCGCGCTCGCCGATGACGAAGTCGAGCGCCGGCGCCTCTCAAAGGCGCTCCTGCCGCATGTCCGGGCGTTCTATGCCGGATATTTCGACCCCGAGCAGCACCAGCCGTTCTACCGGCCGAGCTCGCGGGTGTAGCGCTTCGGGACCGCGGCCGTCCCGTGGGCCTTCAGCCCACGGACTCGATCCGTGGGCGCATGCGGGCGGGACGGCCGCGGTCCGGATGCTCCGGTTGATCAACCTGTTCGAACCCGCTTCAGCCCTTATCGCCGCCGAACATCGCCTTCTTCAGAACGGCGTGGATGCCCCAATTCGCGTCGACTACTTGGCTGACCCCGAAATCGACCGCGACCGACATCAGCGATATCGCCTCGTCCTCGGAGAGGCCCTTCGCAGTCATCAGAAAGTGCCGCATCTTGCGGAAGGCGTCGCGCATCGCGCGGTCGAGCGAGGATTTCGCGTAGATTTCGCTCTGGGCATTGTCGCCGAGCTCGGCCAGGTAGTTGGCATAGCTGAAGCCGTGGACGACCCATTCGTCCGGCCTCTCCAATAGCGGGTATTGCAGATCCGCGAGGGGGGTTCCGGCGAGCGCCTCGTGCTTGTGCAAGATCAGCTGGAACGTGCCGGTCAAGGAGCACTCGATCGCCGTGCCGCAGAGCTCCGAATCGCCCTGCGAGGCATGCGGATCGCCGACCGAAAAGAGGCCGCCGGCAACCGCGACCGGGTAGTACATCGTGGCGCCCTTGCCGATCCGCCAATCGTCGATGTTGCCGCCGAAATAGCCGGGCGGCGTCGAATCGACGATGTCCGCCTCGCGCGGCGCCAGCGCGATCACCCCGAAATGCGGCCGGATCGGGATCCGCACATCCTTGAGGATGCCATGGTTTTCGGTGACGAGCCGGTGATCGACCGGAACCCCCGGATAGTCGATGATGTCGTGCCTGACGCCGAACGGATCGGTCTGCGGCACCCAGCGGAAATTATAGACCGCCTTCGCCCAATTGGCGTCGCCGGCGGCGTCGATCTCGTAGATCGTGATGACCTCGCGCGGCTTCGGCTCAGTCAGCAAATCCTTGTAGTGAAAGCCCCACCAGGCGGCGGCATTGCTGCCGAAGGTCTTCCCCCTGTAGGCCGGGTTGCGGCATGCGCGCGGCACAACGTCGAGGATCCTGACCTCGATGACATCGCCCGGCACCGCGCCGCGCAGCGACACCGGACCGGTACAGATGTGAACGCCGAACCCTTCGCCGGCACCGCGGCCGTGGATACTGGCATCGATCGGGCCGGCGCCGCGCCGGTCGACGTTCTTCGCTTCCCGGGTCCAGTGAAACACGTCTTCCGCGCCGGGATCGCCCTCGATCATCCGGGCACGATCGTCATAGGCGTGGTGGGTCAGTGTCTCGATCGTGACGAAGTCGCCGGAATTGACTTCAATGAGGGGGGCGAGCGATCGGCTGTAATAACCCCAATGCACGGTCGTTGCCGTCGCCGGGATGTAGTAGTGGCTGCGTTGTCGCGGCGCTCCGGTTGCAGTGACGTCTGGTTCGACCGTGGTCACCGGCTTACCTCCGGCATTGAGGTTCCGTTTCACGCATGCACCGCGCTATACATCGAGCGTCCGCTCGCGCTCCCAATCGGTCAGGTGGCGCATATAGTCGTGCCACTCCGCCATGCGCAGCTTGACGTAGGAAGCGACAAAGCTGCCGCCGAGTGCCTCTCGCAGCATCGCCGAGGCGTCGAGGGCCCGCAGCGCATCCAGGAGGTTGAGCGGCAGATGCCGGGTGCCCGCCGGCACCGCGCCGGGCTCGTACATGTTGATGTCGAGCCGCTTGCCGGGATCGCGGCCTTGGGCGATGCCGTCGAGGCCGGCGGCGAGGATGCCGGCCTGGATCAGGTAGGGGTTGGCGGCGCCGTCCATCAGGCGCAATTCAAACCGGCCGGGCTCGGGAATGCGCACCATGTGGGTGCGGTTGTTGCCGCCATAGCTGATTGTGTTGGGCGACCAGGTCGCGCCGGAATTCGTCGGCGCCGCATTGATCCGCTTGAAGCTGTTGACCGTCGGGGTGAAGAGCGCGGTCAGGGGCTCGGCCGCCGAGAGGATGCCGCCGAGGAAGTGGTAGGCCAAGGGCGCGAGGCCGAGTTCCCCGGCCGGATCGTGGAACAGGTTGATCGCGCCCTCAGGGTCCCACAGCGACACATGCGCGTGGCAGCCGTTGCCGGTCAGGTGGATGAACGGCTTCGGCATGAATGTCGCACGCAACCCGTGGCTCTCGGCCAGCTGCTTCACCATGAATTTGAAGAACACGTGGCGGTCGGCGGTAACGAGCGCATCGTCGTAGGTCCAATTCATCTCGAATTGGCCGTTCGCGTCCTCGTGATCGCTTTGGTAAGGCCCCCAGCCGAGCCCGAGCATCGCGTCGCTGATCGCCCGGATCAGCTCGTAGCGGCGAATGAGGGCGGCCTGGTCGTAGCAGGGTTTGGCCTGCCTGTCGCCACCATCGGCAATCCCGGCCGCATCGGGCTGCAGCACGAAGAACTCGGCCTCGACCCCGGTCCGGAGGCGATAGCCCTGCGTCTCGGCGGCGGCGAGCTGGCGTTTGAGGACATGCCGCGGCGCCTGCGCCAGCGCCGCGCCGTGGAGGTGGAGATCGGCGGCAACCCAGGCGATCTCCGGCTTCCACGGCAGGATCGTGAGGCTCGCCGGATCGGGGATCGCAAACATGTCCGGATCGGCCGGGGTCAGGTCGAGATGGGTCGAGAACCCGGCGAAGGCGGCGCCGTCCCGCTGCATCTGCCCGATCGCCGCCGCCGGGACCAGCTTTGCCCGCAACACCCCGAACAGATCGACAAAGCCGATGAGGAAATAGCGGATGCCGTCATCCGCCGCGCGCTTCGCCAGATCCTGCGACATCGGTCCCTCCCGCCTGTTGGCGGCATTGCATTCCTTGTGCCTGCCGATCTCGTCGCGGCGAGTGCTACCTTCCCGGTATCCAATCGGTGCCGGCGAGCGGCACGCCGGCCATCGCGGCGGCCTCGATGGTCAGCGCGGCGAGGTCCTCGGGTTCGAGATTGAGCAGATGCGACTTGCCGCAGGCCCGCGCCAGGGTCTGGGCTTCCATCGTCAGCGTGGTCAGGTAATTGCGCAGTCGCCGCGCGCCCTCGGCGACATCGAGGCGGGCTTCGAGCACCGGGTCCTGGGTGGTGATGCCGACCGGGCATTTACCGGTGTGGCAATGGTGGCAGGCCCCCGGCTCGGTGCCGAGCGCGTGGTAATCCTCGAGATGGACCGGCCGGTTGCAATCGAGTGCAATCAAGGCGGCGGTGCCGATCGAGACCGCGTCGGCGCCCATCGCCATCGCCTTGGCGACATCGGCGCCGCTGCGGATGCCGCCGGAAATAATGAGCTGGACCTTGCGGTGCATGCCCAATTCCTGCAGCGCCTCGACGGCCTGGCGCAAGGCCGGGAGGGTCGGGATGCCGGCATGCTCGATGAAGACGTCCTGGGTCGCGGCGGTGCCGCCCTGCATGCCGTCGAGCACAACGACGTCGGCGCCGGCTTTGACCGCGAGCTGGACATCGTAGCGCGGCCGCGCCGAGCCGATCTTGACGAAGACCGGCTTTTCCCAGTCGGTCGCCTCGCGCAACTCCTCGATCTTGATCGTCAGATCGTCCGGCCCGGTCCAGTCCGGGTGGCGAGAGGCGCTGCGCTGGTCGATGCCGGGGGGCAGCGTGCGCATCAGGGCGACGCGCTCGGTGATCTTCTGCCCCAAGAGCATGCCGCCGCCGCCGGGCTTGGCGCCCTGGCCGACGACGATCTCGATCGCCTCGCAGGCCCGCAAATGCGAGGGATCGAAGCCATAGCGCGACGGCAACACCTGATAGACGAGGATCCTCGACTCCTCGCGCTCTTCAGGGCTCATCCCGCCGTCGCCGGTCGTCGTCATGGTGCCGGCGGCCGTGGCGCCGCGGCCCAGCGCGCGCTTCGCACTGGCGCTCAACGCGCCAAAGCTCATCCCGGCGATCGTGATCGGGATCTTGAGCTCGATCGGTTTTTTGGCGAACCGCGTGCCGAGCACGATGTCGGTGCCGCAGCGCTCGCGGTAGCCTTCGAGCGGATAGCGCGAAATCGACGCGCCG
>Ga0210394_10003016_pt1 | contig 22002 bp, 17 predicted proteins | sample IncBWC12MmetaG_FD_160121 | JGI IMG/M metagenome (GOLD analysis project Ga0210394, IMG submission 160121) | Forest soil microbial communities from Barre Woods Harvard Forest LTER site, Petersham, Massachusetts, United States - Inc-BW-C-12-M | ecosystem: Environmental > Terrestrial > Soil >... | reverse complement strand
CGCTCGTAGTTCTGACCTAACTGCAACAGGCCACGCAGGTACTTGCGCTGCAATCGACGGCGCGTCTCCAGGGCCAGCGGGTGCTCACAGTCGCCTAAAAACGGACCACGGTAGCGCAGCAAGGCACGCAGCAGCGCATCCTGATCACCGGCATTGGTCAATTCAGCCTCGAAATCCCAGGCGTCTACGCGGCAGTACTTGGATTCGAGTCGCAGCTGACCGCAATCCACCCTAACGCTGGATTTATCGCCCAGCAGCTTTCGCAGGCGGAATACTGCGGTGTTAAGAGCCCGGCTGGCGGACCAGGAATCCAGATCCGGCCAAAGGGCCTCGCACAAGGTGTGCTGCCCGACACTACCCCCGCCTGCGGTCAACAGACCCTTCAACAGATCCAGCGGCTTACGGGGTGCCTTGAATACGAACCGCAGCGGCTCGCCCCGCACGAACACTTCAAAGCAGCCAAGCGCATTGATGGCAACCGGCGATAGGTTCGCACCGTCCATTGGCTTCATCCCTGTCTTAGTGGTGTACTGATATGTATTCAGTTCAGCACAGGGAGTACTCAAGGTCGTTTGAAGATTTGCTAAAGCTTTTCTAATCTATTGGAGATCAATCGGTTATAAATAGGTCGCCGTCTGGTAAGTAGCGGCACAGGATCCCTAATGTCGGCAAAATCACAGGGACCGTTCCAGCTCGGCACATGGCACGTCGATCCGGCGCTGGACACGATCTCGCGTGGCAACCAAACCTTGAAGCTCGAGCCGCGCATGATGCGGCTCCTGATGTGTCTCGCCGAGTCCCCTGGGGCAGTGGTCAGCCAGGATCGCTTACTGACTGAGGTCTGGGCCGGCGTGATCGTCGGACCGGCGTCGGTGTATCAGGCGGTCTCGCAGCTACGCAGGCTGCTGGGTGACACCGACCCGGAACCCACCTACATCGCGACGGTTCCGCGCAAGGGTTATCGACTCGTGGCACCGATTCGGGCGGTCCAACCGCCTGAATCCCCGACTCCGGCCACGCCACCCTCGAAAGCTCTGGCACCGACGGATTCGCCCTCCGCCGCGATCCCACGCGCCAGCGGATCGACTCCCTATCGCCGCTGGATCTGGCTGGCCGCCGCCTGCATCGGCGCTGTCGCCGTAGCTGTGACCGTGGCGACTTGGCAGGGCTGGCTGTCGACGTCCCGATGGCTGCCGGCCGTCGATCATGGCGATTCGATCGTGGTGCTGCCGTTCATCGACATGAGCGAAGAGAAGGCCGACCAGCCGTTCTGCGATGGACTGACGGAAGAGCTTTCGAACTGGCTCGCGCAGATTCCGACGCTGCGCGTGGTGGCGCGAACTTCGGCCTTCAGCTTCCGCGGCCTGAATGAAGATGTACGCGCGATCGGTCAGACGCTGGGCGCCACCCACGTGCTTGAAGGCTCCATGCGCCGCTCGGGGGATCACATGCGCGTCACCGTGCAGCTGATCGATGCGCGCAGCGGCTACCATCTGTGGTCCTCTGAGTACGACCGGCCGTTCGAGGACGCCATCCGGATCCAAGAGGACATTGCGCGATCGGTTGCGGACAGTCTGGAAATACGTTTGACGCAGGACACCGCGCAGCGATTCGCCGCCCGGCGCAGCGACAATCCCGAGGCTTACCGGCTGTACCTGCTGGCGCGGCACGACCAACAGGATCGCACGGTGGATGCGAACCTCCAGGCCATCGATCTGTATCGACGCTCGCTGGCGGCGGACCCGCAGTTTGCCCTGGCGTACGTCGGACTGGCCTACGCCAACATCAATCAACGGCCTCTCAGCGGTCGCTCGGTGGCTGATATCACCAAGTCGGCGGAACCATTGCTCGCGAAGGCCGCCGAGTCGGAGCCCGATCTGTCGGAGCTGTACGCCGTCCGCGCTGCGCTGCGCGACGAGCAGGGACGCACCGACGAGGCGCTCAGCGACCTGAATCGTGCGGTCGCCTTGAACCCGAGCGATAGCTGGGCATTCGCAGAACTTGGTCGGCTCTACACTGTTCAGGGGCAGCCTCGTAGCGCGCTGCAGAACCTGATGCGCGCGCTGGCTCTGGATCCGCTCGACTACGTTCTGCATGCGCGCCAATGTCTCGCGCTGCAGGATCTCGCGCGCTTCGCACAAGCGACGGCCGCATGCGAGCGGGCGCTGTCGCTGCAGGGACGGGGCGGCTGGGCCATTGTCGTTTCCGAATGGCTCGCCTGGTCGCAGGGGGACCTGGTGCAGGCCATGGTCTGGAGTGGACGGGCGCTCAAGGAAGATCCGCAGAGCATCGGCGCCTACGAGCGACGAGCCGATCTGATGTTGACCTTGGGAATGCCAGCCGAGGCCAGAGCCCTGTACGAACAGGCTCGCGCGGTAACCCACGACGACGAAGCGGTCAATATTGGGCTGTCCCGAGTGGCTTTCTATGAGGGCGGCGCTGACGCGTTACGTGCGCACCTGGCGGCCACAAAGCTCGAGCAGTCCGAACACGCCCGAGCTCTGATCGAGGCTGCCTACTTCCATCTGCTGCTGGGCGACGACGCCTCGGCTCACCAGCTGATGGCGAACTCCATGAAGACACCCGATTTTGATGCGGCCAGATTCAACAGTTCCTGGTTCGCACGCTGGGGCCTGTCCGATGAGCTGATTCTCGCCACCGCCGAACTCCGGGCCGGAGACTCGGCGACTGCCGCACAACATCTGCAGCAGATATCCGCGATGCTCGATCGACTGGTTGGCGCGGGCGAGGAGCGATTCGGAGTCTATGCGCTCAGAGCGCAGGTGCTGGCATTGAGCGGCAACGGCGCCGGTGCCATGCAGGCGCTGAACCGGGCGGTGGATCTGGGTTGGCGATCGTCCTGGTGGGCAGAGCACGAACCGTACCTGACTTCACTCTGGCCGCGCAGCGATTTCCGCGCACTGATGTCGAGGGTGGACACATCCAACCGCCGGATGCGCACCGAGCTCAAACCGGACCAATGAATCCGTGCGGTGACCGCGCGCCAACGCACGCGGTCACCGCCGAAGATTCATTTCTTCTTTGATGCCTTCTTCTTCGGCCGCTTGGCGTGCGGCCCGGGGCCATCGTCATACATGGGGCGCGCCTTCTTGCCCTTCTTTTTTCGAGCAGCCATCGTTTCATTTCCTCCGATTAAATGAACCCAGACGAGTGCCAGTCATGCTGCATGGCGTGCGGGCCAAGCATCGAGTACTTCGAAAAATCGCTCCCCGATTGGTATGAGTCTAAGGATATCGCGAAATCTGCGGCGCCGCGATGATTCCCGACATTGATAATCACCGATTCATTACCGTTTGGACAGTTTCATCTGCGATTCAGCGCGGGGGGCGCGTATGCTCGCCACGGAGGGGCGAATATATGGCCAATGTGATGTTGAAAGGAAGCGAACGCTCGGCGTTTGAGCATGCGCGCGCGCGCGCGCCCGCGAACCCCGATGAGCGATTGGAAGTGAGCGTGATCGTGCGGCGGCGCGCCGGCCAGGTACTGCGGGCACGCGCGACGGCATTGGCGGCCGGCAATCGCGCCGTCGGTTATCTGACGCGCGAAGAATTCGCCGCCCAGCACAGTGCTGATCCGCCGGACCTCGCGGCGGTGCGCGCTTTTGCCACCACGCACGGTCTTGTGGTCGTACAGGAGCAGGCAGCGCGACGTACGGTGGTGCTATCCGGGACGGTCGCGCAGTTCAACGCCGCGTTTTCAGTGCAGCTGCAGCTGTTTGAACACGCCGGTGGCAGCTATCGCGGTCGCACCGGCGCCATCCAACTTCCGGCCGAGTTGGACGGCATCGTCGAGGCAGTCCTCGGTCTCGACAATCGTCCGCAGGCGAAGCCGCATCTCCGGTGGTTCAATAGTGATCCTCGCGCCAAGAAGAAGCGGGCCCCAGCAGTCGCGCCGGTCTCGTATACACCGATTCAGGTCGCATCGCTTTACGGCTTCCCAAGTGGCACTGGCAAGGGGCAGTGCGTTGCCATCGTCGAACTCGGCGGCGGCTTTCAGCCGGCGGACCTCACGAAATATTTCTCGGGTCTCAAAGTCGGTTCTCCGAAGGTGACGGCCGTGTCGGTGGATCATGGTCAGAACTCGCCGACCGGAGCCGCCAACGGTCCCGACGGTGAAGTCATGCTCGACATCGAGGTCGTGGGCGCGATTGCACCGGCGGCGAGCATTGCGGTCTATTTCGCTCCGAATACTGACGCAGGTTTTCTCGACGCCGTGACCAGCGCGATACATGACACCATCAACAAGCCATCCGTCATTTCAGTCAGCTGGGGAAGCGCCGAGTCCACCTGGACCGGTCAAGCCATGACCGCCATGGACGATGCGTTTCAAGCGGCGGCGACCATGGGAATTACCGTGTGTGTCGCCTCTGGCGACAACGGCTCGAGCGATGGCGTCACTGCGGGTGGCGATCATGTGGACTTTCCGGCCTCGAGCCCGTATGCGCTGGGCTGTGGAGGAACCAGTTTGCGCGCCTCGAAGCAGGCCATCGCCGCTGAATCCGTCTGGAATGACGGCGCCAGCGGAGGAGCAAGCGGCGGCGGTGTCAGTCGTTTTTTTCCCCTACCTCCCTGGCAGACGGGTTTGGCGGCGAAGCAGAGCAAGGGCAAATCCGTTCCGCTGAAGAATCGCGGCGTGCCGGACGTCGCGGGCGACGCCGATCCGGAGACTGGTTACCAGGTGCGGATAGACGGTACCAGCACAGTGATCGGGGGAACCAGCGCGGTAGCGCCATTGTGGGCCGGCTTGATCGCGCGTATCAATCAGGCCGCCGGAACACCCGCTGGCTATCTCAATCCGGAACTCTATAAGAGCCCGCAACTATTGCGCGATATCACCCAAGGCAATAACGGCGACTTCGCGGCGGCTGCCGGATGGGATGCATGCACCGGGCTCGGCAGCCCGAACGGTAAGGCGCTATCGACCGCTTCAAAGGCGGGATCGAAGCGCGCACGTTGAAGCAAGGGCCAGCAGGAGACGTCGTTGGCATTGACGTGCTCCTGCCGGACCGCTTGCGCGCCGGTCAGCCGCGCGTTACGGCTTTTTGTTCGCGTCCTTGATCTGTTCCTTCACATCGCCATAGGTCTTCTGGACTGTGCCTGCGGCCTTCTCCAGAGTCCCGCGGTCTTCCAAGTCCGGCCGTCCCGTAACGCGCCCGGCGGCCTGCTTGACGGAACCCTTCGCTTCCTCGACTCGACCTTTCAGCTGATCTTTGTTCATGACTTTTTCCTCGGTTCTCGATTGATCGCGCTCAGTATGGACTTTGAAGTGCTAGCGTCCATTCGCTGACATGGCGGTTAAATCGTAGGAAGCCACCGACCCTCCATGCCGTTGCATGATGCCTCGCACCATCTGCGCTCGCAGGAAATCGGACGACACTGACAGGGCTATGAGGCCGTTGCGACGCCCTTACAGCGGCGACGCTTCGTATAACTGCAATGAGTTTGACTGGTTGAATAATCACGACAACGGTCTGCCGTTTACCCAGGAGAGTGCCATGCTCTATTACGCAGTTGTCTTTCTGGTAATCGCTTTGATTGCCGGCGCGCTCGGCTTCTTCGGCGTCGCAGGCGCCGCCGTCGGCATTGCCAAGATACTGTTCTTTGTGTTCCTGATCCTGTTCGTGGTCTCCCTGATTATGGGTCGCAGGGGCGGTCCGACGACGCCGCTGTAGCGATTACCCCGCCTTGCGCTACCATACGGATGGGGCGCAGGACGGCGGGCGATGACCCGCCCTAAACGAATACGGGACGGGTACTGTCGTGGACGAAGTGTTTGGCCGGCGCGATCTGATCAGCCCGGCGAAATTGAAGGAACTTTCCGTCAAATCGGACGGCCGGGGCTTCCTGCAGCTTGGCAGTCATGTCGGAGCCGTGGCGCTCTCCGGAAGCTGCGTGGCCCTGACCTGGGGTACGGCCTGGGTGGTGCCCGCGTTCATCCTTCACGGCATCTTGTTCAATTTCCTCTACGCCGGCCAACACGAGCTGAGCCATTGGACCGTGTTCCGGACCTCGTGGCTCAATGAAGTCTTTGGCCGCGTGTTCGGGTTCATCCTGCTGTTCCCGCGCGATTTCGATCAAGTGCAGCACTTCGCGCACCATCGCTATACGCAGGACTGGCAGCATGATGGAGAGCTCGCCAGGCAACGCTACACTCTGCGCTCGTATCTGCTGTGGGTTCTTGGACCCACCTATTGGTATACGCGCCTGCGCCGCATCATTCGGTTTGCGTTCGGAGTGGTCACGGAACCCTACATACCTCCTGGGCGCAAACCCACGATGGTGCGCGAAGCCCGTTGGCACGTGGCGGGCTACACGGCTATTGCAGCCGTATCCATCGCCACCCACTCGTGGCTTGCGCTCGAGCTGTGGCTACTGCCAATGCTGCTGCTGAAACCGGTGCATCAACTGCAGAACACCATTGAGCACCTGGGGCTGCCGCACGTCGACACGATTACGCTCAACACCCGTTCCACCCGCACCAACGCCGTCATGCGCTGGATGGGTTGGAACATGCAGTATCACACGGCCCATCACGCCTTTCCGGGTGTCCCATGCTATCGGTTGCCCGCGCTGCACCGGGAGATATTCGTCGCCAGAAACTGGCGACCGCCGACCATGTCCTATCTCCGCTTTCAGGCGGCGGTGCTGCGCGCGTTCTGGAACGGTCGCTCCGAGGCCGACTATCCCGATGATGCAACCTGGATCAGCGACCTTGCTCCGGTTGCGCCGCAAACACGCGCCAGCGGCTAGACACGGCACCCAAGTCGTTGGCGAACATCACCGACCTGCCAACCCTGCTGGCGCAGATCGCGCAGTGTGGTTGGACCGTCGCGCTTCGACAGCTTGCTGCCCTCGGCATCCACTATCAGCCGATGATGCGCATACTGGGGTTCGGGCAGTCGCAGTAGCGCCTGCAGCAATCGTTGCACGTGCGTCGCAGCGAACAGGTCGTTACCCCGGGTAACGAGTGTCACGCCCTGGAAGGCATCGTCCACGACGACGGCGAGATGATAGGCAGCCGGAGCATCGCGACGCGCGAGCACGACATCGCCGAGCGCGCTCGGAACGACGTCGATGAGGCCGCGCTCGCCGGCGGGACCCTCTCCGTTTTCAGTGAACGCCAACGGCCCGATTTTGACGGCGGCGGCGGCGACATTCATCCGCAACACGTGTGGCTCGCCCTGCGCGACGCGCCGTGCCCGATCACTCGGATCCAGACCACGGCAGGTACCGGGATAGACAGGTCCGTGCAGTCGATGTGGCGCCTCGACGGCACGCGCAATTTCCGCGGCGATCTGACTTCGGGTGCAGAAGCAAGGATAGAGCACGTCTTGCGTCGCCAGCGCATCGACTGCGTGGCGGTACTGCTCCGATCGCGACGATTGGTGCAGCACAGGTGTCGGCCACGACAGCCCCAACCATGCGAGATCCTCCTCGATCGCGAGTTCGTATTTGCGCCGCGCCCGAGTGGGGTCGAGATCCTCGATGCGCAGCAGAAATCGGCCTCCTTCGGCCGCCTCGGCTGCCGTCAGCGCGGCGAAGGCATGGCCGAGATGGAGCAGTCCGGTGGGACTGGGTGCGAATCGGGTGGTATGCACACTGAAAGGTTAGCAAGTTTCACAGCAGCTCCGGGTGCCGGTACCATCTGCCCCAAGGACAGCGGCAAGGAGTCAAGCAGGCAGGTTTTGATGGCATGGCCATCGATCTCGTGCGCTCGACCTCGCTGCCGCGCGCGGCTGTGTCTATGAATATGCGTGCACCGGTCTGGCAACAGTCACTGCGTAGAGCCTGCTTGCCGGTACGGATACTCGGTCAGCGCCGGACCGAGCGCCTCCCTGAGCGCGGTCAGATAGGACTCAAAGTGCTGCCAATGTTCGATCGCATCGCGATAGATGGGTCGCCGGACCTGCTCGGAGCTCGCCGTGCGCACGGCGCGCTCAGTTTCGTAGAAGCGCAGGCAGCGATCCTCGAACGGCAGGGCGCAGTAATCGAGCAGGCGCCGCACCGCGGCCTCGATATCGCCCACCGTGTACTCATAGAACATCCGCAGGACCTTGCCCGGGAGCACGCGGTCCCAATGCGCCATGAGCTCCACATAATCCGCATAGTAGCGGCCCAGATCCGAGAGGCTGTAGCTGAAATTCTGACCGGTCGCAAACAGCTGCTTGTATGCGCTGAAACAGCAGGCGAGCGGATGGCGGCGCGCATCGATGATGCGGGCGTTCGGTAGTATCAGCTGGATCAGACCGACATGCGGAAAATTATTCGGCATCTTGTCGATGAAGAATGGCGCTCCACGGCGCTGGATTTTCGTGCGCGCGATGTATTCCTCGCCGAGTTCGCGCAGCTGTTCCGGCCCAAGTTCGTGCAGGATCGCCGGATAACGCGACGGATCGCGCGGCTTGCGTTTGCCGCTGAGACGCCGCGCAATGTCGATGATATCGGGCAGCTCCGCGGTGCCGTCGACCTGCGAGTGGCTCGCCAGAATCTGTTCCACCAGTGTGGACCCGGAACGCGGCAGGCCGACGATGAAAATCGGCGCCGGATCCGGACACCCCGCGCCGGCGTGCCGCTCGAACAGTTGCCGCGTACACACCTGGATCAGCTCCTGGCTGCCCGCATGATTGTCGTCTGCGCTATAACGAAGCTCTGCGCAGCGGTAGGCGTTGCCGCGCTGGTAATAAGCGAAAGCGTCGGAGTACTGGCCGCGGTCCTCGAAGGCCTTCCCCAGGGCGAAGCACAGCGCCGGCAACTCGCGCGGCTTGCACTGATCCGAAGAGGCTGCGGCGCTCATGGCGACAACCTCCTGATCGGTGAATTCGAAGGTCTTGAGATTGGCCAGGCTCCAGTAGGCGTCGCCAAACATCGGATCGAGTGCGACCGCACGACGATAAGCAGCGACGGCCTCCGGCGTCCGCCCGACGGTCTTGAGCGCGTGACCCAGGCTCGAAAGATCGAGCGCGGTGTGTCCCGGCCGGGCGACGACACGCCGGTAATTCTCGATGGCTTCCTCATGTCGGCCCACGCGTATCAGTACTGAAGCCAGCAGGATTCGATACGCGCTGTTTTCCGGGTCGACAGCCAGCAGATGATCGATCTGTAACAACGATCGGTCGAATTTGCCCTGCTTCATGAGCACGTGCGCGTAGCCCGCGCGCGCCAGCAGAAAAGTCGGCACCAGCGTGAGACAGCGTGCGAACAGGGTCTCGGCTTCGTCAAATATGCCGAGGCGCGTGGCGATTTCGGCCAACAGCCGCAGGGCGTCGACATCGTCCGGGGCCTGATGAAGATAGTCGCGGCAGAGTGGCTCTGCCTCAGCGAGTCTGCCCTGAGCCACGAGTTCCGCTGCCTTGACGAGCACTTCGGGACGCGCCGCGGCCTTGAAGTAGTGCTTCAGGGCATCGTCGGCTGCCGGGTCGTCGCCCAGCGATGTCAGCATCTGGGCGATCAGACCCCAGGCCGGCGCACGCGTCGGATCGAGCCGCACGACCTCCCGCAGCGATTTGACCGCCCCCGCCAGATCGCCACGCGACCGCAGAATCAGTGCCTTTTCCTGGTGCACCGACAGCCAGTCGCGCCGTCTCGCTATCAGGCCATCGAGCAGTTGCACGGCTTCATCCGAGGCGCCGCGCAAGTGCCGCGCCTTGGCCAGTAGGAATACCGCATTGGGTTCCTGCGGCAGCGCCTGCAGGATCTCGCGTGCCTGCTCCTCGGCCTGCTGCCCCTGTCCGCCCTTGAGCAGCCGGACTATGCGCTCAAAGGCAGGCTGCAGGTCCGCCGCCGGGCTCACGCCGATTCACGTCTCAAACGCATTCAGTGGCGGTAGCTCAGCGTGATACCGACCGTGAGCGGCCGAGCAATGGTCTCGCGTCCGTATTGATCGCCCTGGTAGAAATCGTAATCGGAGCGATTGATGAACAGCACCGCACGCTTGTCGAGCACGTTGTCGCAATAGAGATCCGAAGCCCAATGGCCCCAGGCCGCGCCGAGCTTCAGGTTGGTCAGCGAATAGCCAGGCTGCGATCCCCGCGTTTCTAGGAACATGGTGCTATAAGAGCTGCCGACGAACGAGGTATTGACTTGTGCATGCCCGTGCACCGTCGAGGACCACGGGAACTCGTAGCGGGCGATGACCGAGCCCTTTTCCTTCGGCACGAAAGCGAGCGAAGTTCCCGATGGTGCATGCCAGTAGGCAAGTGGATTGCCGCACGGGGCACCCACACAGAAGGACTGTGCCAGATGAGCATCGGTATAGGCGCCGTTGAGACTGAAGGTCCAATGCTCGTCCGGACGGAAGCTGAGATCGAACTCACCACCATTGTCGACGGCGGTGCCGGCATTGCCGCTGACGAAAAAAACGACTCCCGGAAACAGCGTCGTGAACTGAATATTGCTCCACTTCATATGATACGCAGTGACATTGAAGCGCAATCGATTATCGAACCACTGCGACTTGATACCTGCTTCGTAGTTGCGAACCAGATCGGACTTGTAGGTCGGCCCGATCCCGTCCGCCAGCGAGGTGGGGGTCGTCCCGCGGTTCACGCCGTTGGGCCGATAACCTTCCGAATACGTGCTGTAGACCAGCACACCCGGTTGTATTTTATACGACGCATTGAACTTCTTGATGGCGCCCACCTCGGTCGCTGTCACGTGCGGATTCAGCTCAAATAGTCCGCCGAGCGGCTTGGCCTCGAACAGGCCGTTGATGGTATTGGACTCGTCGAACCAGCGAACGCCCCCTAGCAGCGACAGCTTCGAGGTCACGTCCCAAGTGATCTCGGAGAACGCGGCGGTCTGCCGGTCAAGCCGGTTGCCGTCGAACAACAGGTAGACAACCGGATTGCCGTTGATGTCGCTCTGCGGATTGAGGCCAGGTATATCGTAGTTCTCGGTGTAACGATGCTCGATGGTCTCGTTGAATACGCCGACGATCGCGTGCACGGGATAGGTCAGCGGCGTCTGCACCCGTACTTCGTTGTCCCAACGTCGAATAAAATTGTTGCCGATGAATTCCTCGCGCGGATCGTTGCACGCCGTCAGCACAAGCCCGGTGGCCGTGCACGTGTAGTACGGTGCGATAAAGCTCGAATAGTCGGAGTACATCGAATAATCGTGCGTGTAGGTGATATTGCGATCGAAGTAGGAGCCGGCATAAGTCAAGTCGAAGTCCCCGAATTTTCCGTTGGCCGTGATCGAGTACTGACGGAACACATCATCCAAGGAATCGTTGAAAAATCGAGCGACGTTCAAATCGCCGCCGCCAAGCGCGGGATTGACGTCGAACACACCCTGGCTCGTCAGCCGCTGTGTTATGAATTTAAAATCGATGGTCCAGTTGTCATTTGGAAGGGTACGCAGCGCTAAACGAATACCCTCCTTGCCCGAAGGATTAAAGTCGCTTTTTGCATAGAGGTTGTTATTGATCGTCGGATACGGGCCCACGACCGTGTATGGCTGGATCGCGTCGATGTTGGGAAATGTCAGGGTAAAACTGCGCTGAATGTTGTTGATATAGCCGCCCTGCTGATCCGACCAGCCGACCAGCCGTACTGCCGTGCGATCTCCGAGCGGCAGGTTCGCGAAGCCTTCGATCTTGTAGCTGGGATCGCCGTGTGGGCTCAATGCGTAGCTGAAGTCGGTACCAAAGTCCTCGCCCGCGGGGTTGGGCGCCTTGGTAATGATGCGCACGGTGCCGGCTTCCGAGCTCGCGCCGAACAGCGTGCCCTGCGGTCCGGACAGCGCTTCGATACGCTCGATGTCGTAGATCTCGAGATCGAGCGATCGCCCGGCGTTGGTCACCGGCTGCTCGTCGAGGTAGACGGCAACCGTGGGTTGCACACCGGAGGTTTCGACCAAGTTGACGGATCCATCGGAAAGGCCGCGGAAATAAAGCTGTGCTGAGCCGGGACCTGTCGAGGTGAAGGACAGGCTCGGAACCAGCAACGCGTAGTCGTTGAAGTCCTTTACGCCGAGGTTCTCGAGCGTGGCGGAAGACAGTACCTCGATGCTGGAGGGAACATCCTGCGCATTCTCGGAGCGCTTGGTAGCGGTGACGACCACTTCCTCGAGTTGCCCGGAGTCTGCAACGGTGTCGGCCGACATTGCAGCACCCGCATGACCGGCGATCGCTGCGAGTACGGCACTGGTTATGGGAGACAGACGGGGCGGCAATGGTCGATGAGCGCTCGACGCCTGATGCGGTGGATTGGTTCGTTGGCCGTTGTGCCTGCTTCTCAGCATCGAACTCTCCCTGTGCCCGGTTCCCTTGATGCCGATCGCCTCCGACACGACCGGCTGAGCAGTGGCGCGGCATCGCTCTCTGCTCGGGGATTCAAATTAGTTGCTGTGAGGCTAACAGTCTGCTCGCGGCCTGACAAGAATCGTTGCGCGCGCGCCACGCGACGCGACCCCTCTGGACTACCCGGCTTGAACGAGGGCGTCATCGGAGTCGCATACACCCGACGCAACCCCTAAAGGCGCTTCCAGTCCCTGAGCATTTCGCGCGCGGCATTGTGGCCCGGGATGCCCGAAACCCCGCCCCCCGGATGGGTGGATGAACCGCATTGGTACAGACCCCTCACGGGCGTCCGATAGTCGGCCCAATGGGGTGCTGGCCGCTGCCAGAACAGCTGATCGGCGGACAATTCGCCGTGGAAAATGTGCCCCTGCGGCAAACCAACGATCGCTTCCAATTCAGGTGCCACGAGGGTTTCGATTGCGATGATCTGATCCGAGAAGCCGGGCGCCATGTCGTCGAGCACTTCGAGTGCGGCCTTGGTCAGATTACTCTTCTCAGCGCTCCAGGCGGCGCCACCTCTCAGTTCGTAAGGCGCATGACCGCCGAAGACATTGATGACGTGCTTGCCCGCGGGCGCCAGCGAATCGTCGACGATCGTGGGCACGACAGGGGTCAGGAATGGCTTGGCCGAATACCAGCCATACTTGGCGTCGTCATAGGCTCGTTCCAGGTAGTCGATTCCCGGAGCGATGTGCACGTAGGTCGGATAACTGAATTGCAGCTTGGCCGCGTCGAAGGCCCGATACTGCGGCGGCTCGTGCGCCGCGATATTCATCTTGAAGGCTGTCGAAAACGTGCGATAGCTATCGATGTCCCGCAGCAATTCGGGCGGCAGATGTTTCGCCGCGACCAGCCGCCGGAACAATGTCGGTGCCGCGGCGTTGGACACGACGGCTTTGGCGTGAAACTCGCGACCGTCGGCAGTACGCACCCCGGTCGCCCGACCATCCGCCACGAGCACTTCGGCAACCGGCGATTGAGTCTGAATTGCGAGCCCAAATCGCTGACCCGACTTTGCGATCGACGCCGAGATGGCACCCATGCCGCCACGAACGAAGCCCCACCCGCCGGCCCCCTGATGCTCCCCCATCAGGTGGTGCATGATCACGTAGGCCGTGCCGGGAGATTTCGGCCCGGCGAAGGTACCGATCGATGCGTAATACGCCAGCACGGCTTTGATGACATCGTGTTCGAACCAGGCCGACAGATAGTCGTAGGCGCTCTGCGTCAGCAGATCGATCATCCGATAGGCGCGATCGCCAATGCTCCGATGACGCCACAGCAGCGCGCTGCTGTCTCTGAAGCTCTTCCAGCTGCGGCGTACGGGATCCACCGGCGTCTCGAACAGCAACTGCCGCACCAGCGCCGCCGATTCCTCGAGGTAGCGGGCGAATTGCGGGTAAATATCGGCGTCATGGCGCGAGAAGCGCGCGAATTCCGCCTGCGTCTTCTGCATGTCGTCGCTGAAGACTATGTAGTTATCGCCGCCAAGCGGACAAAACAGATCATTGGCGGGCAGGACTTCGAGTCCAAACGATTTCAATTCCAGATCCCGGATCACGCGCGGGTGCAGCAGACTCATGACGTATGAAAACCGCGAGGCACGGAAGCCCGGGCTGAACTCCTCGGTGACGGCGGCACCGCCGACGATCTCGCGCCGCTCGAGCACCAGCGTCTTCAGTCCCGCCTTCGCAAGATAGGTGCCGCAGACCAGTCCGTTGTGTCCGGATCCTATTACGATGACGTCATACCTGGTCGTCACTGAACTCTCCCGTAACCGATTCGACCCCGCGATATCGTGTCGCTTCGGCGGCGCGAGGGCAACTGGGGCACCGCGCGCCTTGCGCGGCCATGGCCCGCAGCGCATTCTCTGCGCGAGAGGATCGGAGAGTAGCGCGTGTACGTCCCGGAACATTTTCGCGAAACGCGAATGGAAGTGCTGCAGGCCTTCATCGAGCAGCATCCGCTTGCAACCGTGGTTGCGGTGACCGGCGACGGTCTCACCGCGAATCACATTCCGTTGCAATCGAAGCTGACCGCGGAGGGCAGGGGATTGCTGCGCGGACATATCGCGCGCTCAAACTCGCTCTGGCGTCAGCTGGAACCTGGCGCGGCGGTGCTTGCGATCTTCACCGGCGCCGACGCCTACATCTCGCCGACCTGGTATCCGAGCAAGCGCGAGCACGGCAAAGCGGTACCGACCTGGAACTACGCGACCATACATATCAAAGGCAACATCCGCTTCATCGACGATGCGGTGTGGCTGCGCGACTTCGTTGGCTTGCTGACCGAACTACACGAACAGGGACGATCGCCGCGCTGGCACGTCAGCGACGCGCCTGCGGACTACATCGATGGCATGTTGCGCGCGATTGTCGGTTTCGAGATCGAAATTTCGAGCGTCGTCGGCAAGTTCAAGGGCAGTCAGAACCGCTCCAGCGCGGATCGCGCCGGCGTGAGCGCAGCGCTGCGCTCGTCTGGCCGGGAACCGGACGAGATTGCCGAACTCGCGCCGGGTTCCGGTCCTACCTAGGAGCGCGGGATTTGGCACGGCCGCTGGCGGCGATCACCGGCGCCTCGAGCGGCATCGGCGCAGTATTTGCGCACAAACTGGCGGCATCGTACGACCTGCTGCTCATTGCACGTCGCAGCGATCGGCTCGAAGCACTCGCCTCCGAGCTCAGGGCGCGGCACGGTGCAACCGTCACCGTGCTGGCCGCGGACCTCACGGATGAAAGTCAACTGGCGACAGTCGCCGAGCGCATAGCGGTCGACCAGACGCTCGCGCTGCTCGTGAACAATGCGGGCTTTGGCACACGCGGTCTCTTCTGGGATACGACCGTCGAGGCTCAGGACCAGATGCATCGACTGAACGTTCTCGCTGTGCTCCGGCTCAGCCATGCGGCGTTGCGCAATATGGTGCCGAAGAAGGCCGGAGCCATCATCAATGTCGCATCGGTGGCCGGATTCGTACGCCGTGCTGGCAGCGTCGGCTACGGCTCCACTAAAGCATGGGTCGTGGCATTCACAGAGGCGCTCCATCTGGAGCTGAAAAGCATCGGGTGCCCCATCAAGGTTCAGGCATTATGTCCGGGATTTACTTATTCCGAGTTCCACGACAGCATGAAAATCGACCGCATGAGGATCGCGTCGCGGGCGTTCTGGTTGCGAGCGGATTTCGTGGTGGATGAATCACTCAAGGCGCTCGCTGCTGGAAGCCTGTTCGTCATTCCTGGCTGGCGATACAAGCTAATTGTGAACTTGATTTCATCACTGCCACTTCCGCTGCGGCTGCTGTTCGAGGCGCGAGCCTCGAGGCGACGGTAGTATCGCCCGTTTATCTCCCATTAGCTCATTTTGTCCGTGATTCATATTTGATCGTTTGTGGCCATGTGGTAGCGCGGCTATGGTGCCAGCGTCGAGTCCCGCACTCGAGATGGAGCTGACCCCATGACTCACTATACGATCAAGTCTCTGATCATCGCCGCGAGCATCGCGGCGATGCCGGCGTTGAGTATCGGCGCCACCCCCGCCGGTTCCGCGCGCGCTGTCTCATTGAGCCAGGAACCCGTCGTGATGCGCCTGAGCAAGGATGAGTTCCGCATTGCGTTCGGCATCCATGCCGACCGTTGCGCCACCAGCGCCAACGGCTGCAGCGGCGTCATTCGCTACCGTGTCGATTGGAAGACCGAGGACGGCACGACGCGCTCGGAAATCAAGCGCGTCAGCTACGCGCTGGTTGCCCGCTCCAGTCGCGGCCTCACCGTTGACCGCCAGTACTTCGACACGGCCGAAGCTGCTCATACGACCGACGTGGTCAAAGTCAGTGTGGACATGATCACCTGCGTGGAAGGCGCAGGCTCCCGCAACTCGCGCACGGCATCTATCGCGGGCCCGTAACCCCGAGCCTGAAGACGCGCTCGGCATTGGTCTGCATCAGCATTCTCTTCTGATCCGAGGGCAGATCAAAAGCGTCGTAGGCGGCGACCTCATCGGCCGACTGCTGGTATGGATAGTCCATGGCGTATATCACGCGCTCGGGCCCGAGCACGTCCATGCAGAATTTGATCGACGGCTCCCAGCCCTGGCCGCTGGTCGTAATCCAGATATTGTTCTTGAAGTAGTACGAAATCTTGTGTCGAAGCTTGACGGCAGGCGCTCCACCACGGAGACCCTCCCTGCCATCCGCGTTGCTCTGCATCCAGTCGAACCGATACAGCAGCAGCGGCATGGCCTCGCCCATGTGTCCGATCACGAGACGCAGCTTGGGAAAGTGATCAAATGCGCCCGACATGATCAGGCCCATGGTATGCATCCAGACCTCGTGGCTGAAACCCGCCAGCGCACCGCCGAAGCCCCGATACTCGTAGGGTTGTGACCAGCTGGTCGGCGGAATCGTGGGGTGAATATAGAGGGCTGCATCGTTCGCCTCGAGCGCCTCGAGGATCGGCCAGTAATGATGCTCGTCCAGGTAGTGTCCGCGGAAGTGGGAATTGATGACGGCACCGTTGAGCTTGAGTTGTTTCATGCCTCGTTCGATTTCGGACACGGCCCCTTTGACGTCCTGCGGCGCGAAGACCGTCAACCCTGAAAATCGATCCGGATGGCGACGGCACGCCGCGGCCAGGCGGTCGTTGGCCAGGCGCGCCAGCGCGGCACCCTCGCCCGGCTCGAGGACCTGCACTCCCGGCGACGTCAGCAGCAGCAATTGTCTGTCGATGCCGAGCTCATCCATGCGCGCGATGCGGGCCGCGCCGATGTTCATGAGCTGATCCTGCAACGCGGTCAGTCTCGAAAACATCCCTGCCATGCGCAGCGAAGTATCATTCGGCGCGTTCGGACTCTCGAGCAGCCGAACCTGCGCGGCGAGGATCTCCGGAATGTTCCAGGCTTCTTCCGTGGCAATGCGCTTGTAAGGTGCGTGCCGGTCGATCGGCCGCGAAATGGGGGCGAGTCCGGGTTCTTCTGCGGGTCTGGAATTCAATTCGACGTTCCACATGATCGCAACTGGGAACTCTAGTAGCCCACCGAGACCGCCTTGATTTCCGTGAAGCTCAACGCACCTTCACGGCCGCCCTCGCGGCCGAGGCCCGACTGTTTGAAGCCGCCGAATGGCAAGCGCCCATCGCCGCCGCCGCCGTTGATCGTTACCAGCCCTGCCTGCAGCTTGCGAGCCAGCTGGTGCGCCGAGCGCAGATCGCGGGTCCAGATCTTGGCCGCGAGCCCGTACTGCGTATCGTTGGACATCGCAGCGATCTGTTCGAGGTCATTCGCATCTTCAAATGCGGCGGCACCCAGCACCGGACCAAAAACTTCGTCCCGCATCAGGCTCATATTGGCGCAGGCGCGTACCATCAAAGTCGGTTGCACAAAGTAGCCCTCGCGATCGATGCGCCTGCCACCCGTGACCAGCTCCGCACCCTGAGCGCCGGCGGCCGAGATAAAACCCAGCACGCGTTCGAGTTGCGTCTCTGAAATGATCGGTCCCATCTGCGTGCCCGGCGCCGTGCCCGGTCCCACCTTGATGCCGCTCATGCGGGCTGCGATGGCCGCGATCAGCGGGTCATGCACACTCTGGTGGACGAATAGACGCGTTCCGGCGGCACAGAACTGACCCGTCTTGAAGCAAATCTCATCGCCAATGGCGTTTGCCGCCCGCTCGAGGTCCGCGTCCGGCATGACGATGATCGGCGATTTGCCGCCCAGCTCCAATGTTACGCGTTTCACGTTGATCGCTGCGGCGGCAAGGATGGACTTCCCCACCCGCGTTGATCCCGTGAAAGAGATTTTGTTGACATCGGGATGATCCGCCAGCGCCTGTCCAGCCACTGAACCCAGTCCCGTCACGATGTTGACGACCCCATCCGGGAATCCGAGTTCGCAGATCAACTCGCCAAGCCGCAGCGCTGTCAGAGGCGCAAGCTCTGCGGGTTTGAGCACCGCGGTGCATCCTACCGCGAGTGCCGGTCCGATCTTGTTCACGGCCATCAGGAACGGCGCATTCCACGGCGTAATCAGGCCTGCGACCCCGATCGGCTCGCGCAGGAAGTAGCCAAAGCCTTCCCCCTGCGGCGCCGACAACTGAGTCTCGCCGGTAATCTTATCGGCCAGGGAGGCGGACGTGCGCAAAGACTCGATGGCCATCGCAATGTCGACGTTGCGCACCGATCGGACCGGATTGCCGCCGTCGAGACTCTCCAGCCACGCCAACTCGTCAGCATTCGATTCGACTGCATCGGCGAGCCGGTAAAGCAGTCGGGCCCGCTCGATGGCGCGCAGCTTTGCCCACGGCGGCGACGAAAACGCGCGCCTGGCAGCCTTGACTGCCGCATCGATGTCGGCCGCGCCGCCGGCGGCAATCTTTGCCAGCACGCGTGCGGTCGACGGATCGAACACGTCCAGCAACTCGCCGCTGACGGCGGGTACCCATTTGCCCCCGATGAGCAGCTCGCGGGGCCGATTGAGGAAAGTCGAGGTGGCTGACTCGACGCGGGCGGACGCGGCACTGGCGTTCATGCTAAATCTCCTGAAAACGGCGGCGAGAACGAGCGTGAGCGCCTGAAGCTCGCGCGGTCAATGATGAAACGATGCCTTTAGGTGTCAAGAGCCGATCGCTTGACAGCCCGAAGTCGATGCAGTCTGATGCTGTATCCAGGGCGCAGCCACACATTTGCCCCCAGTCAAGCGTGGCCGAAACCGCCAACATTCGTCACGACGTTTCAATAAGGGCGGGAGAGTCCTTCTCGCGCGGCTACCGCGCATGGCTGCTTTTCATCCTCATTACCGTCAATCTGCTGAATCTGGCCGACAGGCAGGGGCTGGCCGCGGTTGCTCCCGCCACCAAGCTCGACCTCAGGGCATCGTTCATGACCAACATTGTGTTCGGCCTCTCGGTACCGTTCGTCTGGGCCACGCTGCACTATCTACTGGCTGCGCGGCGACTCGAACAGGACCTCGACAGACCCTATGAGGCGGCAGGCCCTGGGAGTCATGCATGACGCGTCGCTGCCTCGTCCTTGCTGCCGGCCTGCTTTCGATGACCATCCGCCAGCCGCTGCACGCGCAGAACCAAGCGGAGCCAGTCAACTCATACTCCGGCATCGAAGCGCAGTACTTCGATCACAGCGTCCGCCCCCAGGACGACTTCTACCAATTCGTCAATGGCAAGTGGCTCGCGGCAACCGACATTCCCTCGGACCGTCCGGCGTACGGCGCCGCCTCCAAGCTGTACGACGATGCCCAAAGGGAGCTCGCAGAGATTGTCGAGGCCACTGCCAGCGATGCCGACAGCAGGCCTGGCAGCGAAGCGTCCAAGATCGGCGCGCTCTACAACAGCTTTCTCGACGAAGCCCGGGTCGAACGTATGGGCACCGAACCGCTCGGGGCGGAGTTCGCCCGCATCGCAGGGATTCAGGATAAGAAGGAGTTACCCGAGCTCATCGCTCACCTGCAACAGATCGGCGTGACGGTGCCGTACAGTCTCTCCATCCATCTGGATGCCAAAGATTCGAGTCACTACGTCGCCGACCTGCAGCAGGACGGCCTGGGTCTTCCGGATCGTGATTACTACCTGAAACAGGACGCGACCACGTTGCGTCTGATCCGACGCAAGTACCAGCAGCACATCGAGGCCGCACTGACGCTGCTCGGTGATCGTCAAGCGGCACAAGAAGCATCCGCCGTCGTCGCTCTTGAGACCAAACTGGCGGAAGCGCAGTGGAGCAAGACCGATGCTCTCGATCCGCTCAAGACGTACAACCGGATCGAGCTTGCCAATCTGAAGGCGCTCGCACCGGCCTATGATTGGCAGCGTTATCTGGCTGCGATTGGCATCGACCGCAGGGTCAGCTATGTGGTCGTCAGTCAACCGAGCTATGTCCGGGCCTTCAGCGGCGCGCTCTCCGCAATACCGTTGGCAACCTGGAAGGCATACTTTCGCTGGCATTTGCTGTCGGATTTCTCACCCTACCTGTCGAAAGCGTATGTCGAACTGGCCTTCGAATTCTTTGGCACCACGCTACAGGGCATTCCGCAGAACCAGCCGCGTGCACGCCGCGCGCTGCTACTGGTCGATCAGTCCATGGGTCAGGCCCTCGGCAGACTCTACGTCGCGAGAGATTTCTCCGCACAAAGCAAGACCCGCGCCGAGCAGCTCGTCAACAACCTGCTGGAGGCATTCAGGCAGGATATCGGCACGCTTGAATGGATGACGCCTGAGACCCGGACACAGGCGCTGCTGAAGCTGTCGCGGATCACGATCAAGATCGGATACCCGAACCGGTGGCGCGACTACTCGGCGCTCAGGATCCGCGCCGACGATCTCGTCGGTAATGTCATGCGGGCAACCAGCTTTGAATTTCAGCGCAACATCTCCAAGCTCGGCCAGCCCATCGATCGCTCGGAGTGGGATAGCGCGCCGCAGGCTGTGAATGCGTCCTATAGCCCGCAGATGAACGAGATCATCTTTCCCGCCGCGATCCTGCGGGCACCGTTCTTTGACGCCGCGGTTGACGATGCCGCCAACTATGGCGGCATCGGCATGGTCATTGGGCACGAGATCAGTCACGCCTTCGACGATCAGGGCGCACGCTACGATGCCGACGGCAAGCTGCGCGACTGGTGGACCGCGGAGGATCACGCACGGTTTGCCGCCAGGACGCGCCCGCTGATCGCCGAATACGACGGCTTCGTGCCGTTACGAGGGAGGCAAGTGAACGGCGAACGGACGCTGAACGAAAACATTGCCGACAATGCCGGTCTGGAGATCGCCTACAAGGCATATAAAATATCGCTCGCGGGCCGCGCGGCTCCGGCAATCGACGGCCTGACCGGTGATCAGCGTTTTTTTGTTGGATTCGCGCAAGCGTGGCGCGAGAAGATCCGCGACAACTATGCAATTGAACTCATCCAATCCGATCCGCACGCGATTTCGTACGTTCGCGTCATCGGGACGCTGATCAATCAGACCGCGTTCTGCGACACCTTCGACGTCGAGCAGGGTGACAAGATGTATGTACCACCTGATCGCCGCGTGGTCATCTGGGAGAGCGGGTTACGCCTTGGTCCACCGCAACGGCAATTGAGTCAAGCCGTGGACGATGCCAGTCGCCATGATCGGCGGATCGTCCGCGGCGGTTTCAAAGTCGGGTATCCGACGCAGCCATTCTTCGAGATAGATCCTGATTTCCTGTGAAGCCAGGGGTGCGCCGGTCTTTGAACGGTAGGCATCAGCTACCGAGGGGATTCGGGTCTCGCCAGACGCGCTCGAATGGCAGGCGCCAGGCGTGTGGGGCTATAAGCTGGTGAATTGCATTCGGGCCCCAGGAACCCGGGCTGTACGTGCGCACCGGTGTCGGCGCCGCAAGCAATGGCGTCGACAATTCCCACAGCCGTTCGATGCCCTCTGCCGTCGTGAACAGGGTGTGATCACCCCGCATCGCATCGAGAATCAGTCGCTCGTAGGCTTCGAGCACGTCGCCAATCAACCCGGTCTCGTGCATTGCGAACTGCAGGCTCTGCTTGTCGAGGCGCATCCCGGGCCCCGGTCGCTTGCCGTAAAATGACAATGACACCTTGGAAGCGTCCGCCAGATCGAAAGTCAGATGGTCCGGTCCCTGCTCGCCGATACCGGACCCCGTCGGGAACATGCTCTTGGGCGGTTGTCTGAAGGCGATCGAAATG
>Ga0210394_10003015_pt1 | contig 22007 bp, 18 predicted proteins | sample IncBWC12MmetaG_FD_160121 | JGI IMG/M metagenome (GOLD analysis project Ga0210394, IMG submission 160121) | Forest soil microbial communities from Barre Woods Harvard Forest LTER site, Petersham, Massachusetts, United States - Inc-BW-C-12-M | ecosystem: Environmental > Terrestrial > Soil >... | reverse complement strand
CTCGCCACCTTCGCCGGCCAACACCGGATGGATGTTGTTGCGAACGAGTCCGCCGCCGAGAAGGACCGAATGCGAACTCACGTTTGAGCTGCGCGCCTGCTGGCTGCGCAGCGTCGAGACGTTAAAGGCCTGCCGATCTTCGCGCTCGATCATGTAATGCGAAATTACGGCATCTTCGCCCGCGACCAATTCCGTCACGACGTTGGAAAAGGAAACGCCGCTGCCCAGCGAGACGTAATCTTCCACGATGCTGGCTTCGGTGGCATTTTCCGCCACGATCAGGTTGCGCGGATTGGTCATCTCCGGATCGTTGCCGGGAAGGGAGATGAACAGAAAGCAGATGGGAGCTTCGAGGACAGTTCCGCGCGGCAGGTAAACGTAGGCACCGTCTTCAATGAACGCTGTATTCAGTGCGGAGAAAGCATCGCGCTCGATGTTGAGGTACCGGCCAAGGTGCGGCTCAAGCGAAGCGCCGTCCTGCGCGATCGCTTGGGCTAGGCTGACTGCGCGCACGCCCGGCGGCAAATTGCCTAAGTCCGACAATTCGGGAGCGAACCGGCCGTTGAGAAAGACGAGCTGACAGGCCGCACCGGGAATCCGACAAGCGTCCAGCGTGTCGCTGTAAGTTGCTTCAGCTCGGCGCGCGTCGCGTGCGAGCTGAAAAGGCGTTTGGGCAATCGCGTTCACGTTCGTGAAGCGCCAATCCTCATTCTTCGTGGTCGGGAAGCCAACTTCGCAGAAGCGCGCAAAGCCGCGCTCGCGCAACCCGCGCAGCCACGCAGGCTGGCGCGAGGCGTTGGCGCCAAGCGCATGGTATGCGTCCAGATAGTTCCGAAGCCGTTCTGTTGCCGCAGTGGCCATTCGAATGATCCTTTTAATGCGCTTTAACGCGCAGCAGCGGAGGCAGGTTCGGTCGAGGCGTAGCCCTTCGCCTCCAACTCGAGCGCCAATTCCTTGCCGCCGGACTTTACGATTCTGCCGTCCACCAGCACGTGCACGTAGTCCGGAACGATGTAATCCAGCAGCCGCTGGTAGTGGGTGACGACAAGAATGGCGCGATCGGGGCTGCGCATCGCGTTGACTCCCTTGGCGACGATCTTTAGCGCGTCAATATCGAGTCCGGAGTCGGTTTCGTCCAGAATCGCCATCTTCGGTTCGAGAACGGCCATCTGCACGATCTCATTCCGTTTTTTCTCACCGCCCGAAAAGCCTTCGTTGACCGGCCGATTCAGGAAGCGTTCGTCCATTTCCAGGAGGCGCATCTTTTCTTTCAGCAGGGGAAGGAAATCCATGGCATCGAGTTCTTCTTCGCCGCGGTACTTGCGGACGGCATTCAACGCCGCGCGCAGGAAATACGCATTGCTGATCCCGGGAATCTCTACCGGATACTGAAAGGCCATAAACAAGCCTTCGCAGGCAGCCTCTTCCGGCTTCATCGCCAGAAGGTCTTTGCCGTTGAGCAGCACCTGGCCACGGGTAACTTCATACGCTTCACGCCGTGCGAGCACTTGCGCCAGCGTGCTTTTGCCCGAGCCATTCGGTCCCATGATGGAGTGCATCTCGCCGGCCTTCACCGTCAAGTTCACTCCCTTGAGGATTTCGTGATTATGTATATTCGCGTGCAGGTCTTTGATTTCGAGTATGCTCATGTCCGTTTTATCCCACGCTTCCTTCCAGGCTGATGCTCAGCAGCTTCTGCGCTTCCACAGCAAACTCCATCGGCAATTCGCGGAATACCTTCCGGCAGAATCCGTTGATGATCATGGAGACGGCTTCCTCGGCGCTGATCCCGCGCTGCCGTAGATAGAAGATCTGGTCCTCGCCAATTTTCGAAGTGGAGGCCTCGTGCTCCATGCGCGCGGTGGAGTTCTGAACTTCGATATATGGGAAGGTGTGCGCGCCACACTTATCGCCAATCAGCAGCGAGTCGCACTGAGTGTAATTGCGTGCTCCGGTGGCGCCCTTCAGGATTTTGACCTGGCCACGATAAGTGTTCTGGCCGTGACCGGCGGAAATTCCCTTGGCGACTACCGTGCTCGTGGTGTTTTTGCCGATGTGGATCATCTTCGTCCCGGTGTCGGCTTGCTGATAATTATTGGTCAGCGCGACGGAGTAGAACTCGCCCACCGAGTTATCTCCCACCAGAATGCAGCTCGGATATTTCCAGGTGATGGCGGAGCCAGTTTCGACCTGCGTCCAGGAAATTTTTGAATTTCGACCGGCGCACTTGCCGCGCTTGGTAACGAAGTTGTAGATCCCGCCGCGGCCTTCTTTATCTCCGGGATACCAATTTTGAACCGTGGAGTATTTGATCGTGGCGTTCTCGAGGGCGACCAACTCGACCACTGCGGCGTGAAGCTGATTCTCGTCGCGGATCGGCGCCGTACAACCTTCGAGATAGCTGACGTAGGCGCCTTCGTCGGCGACGATCAGCGTGCGTTCGAATTGCCCTGTTTCCGCGGCATTGATGCGGAAGTAGGTGGAAAGCTCCATCGGGCAGCGCACGCCCTTGGGCACGTATACAAACGAACCGTCGCTGAATACAGCCGAGTTCAGCGAGGCGTAGAAGTTATCCGTGTAGGGCACGACCGAGCCCAGATATTTTTTCACCAGCTCGGGATGATTCAGTACGGCTTCCGAAAACGAGCAGAAGATGACGCCCGCTTCGGCAAGCTTTTCCTTGAATGTAGTGGCTACGGAGACGCTATCGAAAACGGCGTCTACTGCTACACCGGCCAGTTTCTGTTGCTCGAGCAGAGGAATTCCGAGTTTCTCGTAGGTTCGCAGGACCTCGGGGTCGACCTCATCCAAGCTCTTCAGGTTCGGTTTCTTCTTAGGGGCGGAGTAATACACCATATTCTGGTAGTCGATGGGCCCGAACTTCACATTCGCCCACTTGGGTTCCGCATGCGACTTCTCCAGCGAATCCCAATAGCGATAGGCCTTGAGGCGCCACTCCAGCATGAACTCCGGCTCACCCTTTTTTGCAGAGATCAGCCGGACGACGTCTTCATTCAAGCCCTTTGGGATCTTGTCCTCTTCAACCGAGGTAACAAAGCCCCACTTATATTCTTGATTGGTAAGGTCTTGAATGGTGTTGATGGTGCTCATTATGATTTTCTCCTGAGCCAAAGGTGATCGATACGGTGCCGCCGTTTCTCGACCCTGACTCGTGCATCGGTTTGGTCAGGTCTGAGAGCCGGATGCCCTCCAACGCGTGCTGCAGAGCTTTGCCAATAACGCCTGAGTTGTAGCGAACCGTGCAAGACCGCTCCAAATCGCAACACCCCGGCGTCGTATTGCACTCGGTAAAGCCGATCGGCCCTTCGAAGGCACCGATAATTTCAGCCACCGAAATCTCTCGGGCGGGCCGCGCCAGAGCGTAGCCACCCTTCATCCCCCGATGCGAAGTCACGAGATGGTGGTCCAAAAGCCCCCGGAGGACCTTCCCAACCGTTGTCAGCGGCAATTCCGTGCCTTCCGCCAATTCGCGGGCCGTATGCAGGGAATCGTCGGGACTGTGGGCGATGTGCGTCATCAGCACAATCGCGTAATCCGTGAGTTTGTTCAGCCGAAACATCGGTTTTCCTAAGCTCTTTGTCCTTCCAGCCTGCACACCTGAATCTTGACTAACTTAGTCTACATTCCATTTTAGCTGCCCCGGCGAAATCGTCAAGCCACAAATGAAGGGAAATCTAAAAGAAATCGTTATTCTGAACTACGGGGTAACCGGCCAGTGCAGTCTATGACTCACAGCCTCAAAGCACAGACTCGTTAGATTGTTACTCCGCGAAAAAGTAACAAAAACATTTTCGTATTCGGTCCGTCTAATGCAGTGGTACACCCGGTAGAAATGCGCAACCATAAGTCAGGGCGGCGCGTTATATAATGCAAGGAGGAAGCTGCCGGTCCGCCCCTCACGGTCTGCGCCTCAAGTGATAGGCGCTCCGGAAGATAATGTTTCTTTGCGGCAATAAATGGCATCTAAGATACATGAGTGGCGGCGCCGCGCGCGTTTCCGGTAGGATTGACCTGAGAATGCGGCCTGCGCAGGGCGGCGCGATTAACGCAGCTTCTACCAACAACATCGAAATTTACGTCACACATCAACCCTGGTTCGCAGCCAGGGACGGTTCAGTTCATCAGGTGGCAGGAGGCCATTGATCATGAACACACGATTTCTGCAGATTCGACGCTCCATAGCGCTGGCCTCCCTGGCCGCGGCTGTTGTTATCGGCGGCGCGCTGGCTTGGGTGGTCGGCTCGGGCGGTCACACCGTGCTCGGCGCCGGCAGTCCGATAACATTGCGCATCGCGGGGAATTCACCGGCGGGTCCGGTGAATCTCAACGAAGGATTTTCAGCGGTGGTCGAGCCGCTGCTTCCGGCAGTGGTGAACATATCGACTTCCAAGGTCGTAAAGTCGTCCCAGCGCGGGGAGAATCCCTTTTCGAACGATCCCTTCTTCCGCCAATTTTTCGGAAATCCATTTGGTGGTGAGGGAGAGGAGCAGCAGCCGCGCGAACAGCGCGAGCACAGCCTGGGGTCGGGCGTAATCGTCAATCCCGACGGCTACATCCTGACGAATAATCACGTGGTAGAAGGCGCCAGCGACGTGCAGGTTACGCTGAGCGATAAGCGCCAACTGAAGGCGAAGGTCATCGGCACGGATCCCCGCACGGATATCGCGGTGTTGAAGATTCCCGCTTCCAATCTGGCCACGGTGACCATAGGCGATTCGACCAAGGCCAAGGTAGGCGATATCGTGCTCGCGATCGGCGATCCGTTTGGCATCGGCGAAACCGTGACTATGGGAATCGTCAGCGCCAAAGGACGCAGGGATCTGCGGCTGGAGGGCCCGGAGGGATATGAGGACTTCATTCAGACCGACGCTTCGATCAATCCCGGGAACTCCGGAGGTGCGCTGGTCAACACGCGCGGCGAGCTGATTGGCATCAACACGGCGATCATCAGCAATGGAGGCGGAGGCAATCAGGGAATCGGCTTCGCCGTGCCGGTCAATATGGCGCGCACAGTTATGGAACAGATTCTCAAGACCGGCAAGGTTACGCGCGGATTCCTGGGCGTAAGCATTCAGGAAGTAACGCCGGACCTTGCGAAGGCGTTCAATCTGCCTTCGGCGGAAGGCGCCCTCGTTGGCGACGTAACACCGGATAGCCCGGGCGCCAAGGCTGGACTTCAGAAGGGCGACGTCATCACCGCCCTCAATGGACAGAAGGTTTCCGATTACCATGATTTGCGGCTGCGTATTTCGCAAACACCGCCCAACACACCGGTAAAGCTCGAGGTTTACCGCAATGGCCAGAAACAGGACATGAGCGCGACGCTGAGTGAATTCCCAGAGAAGGCGCAAACCGCTGAGAATACGCCAGGACAGGGGGAAACCCCCGCGCTGGAGGGCGTCCAGGTGGAAAATCTCACCTCGGAGATCACACAGCAGTTGAATCTGCCGTCCGGCACGCACGGCGTGATCATCACCCGCGTCGATCCCGACAGCACGGCGGCTGAAACCGGTCTGCAGCGGGGAGACGTGATCCAGGAAGTGAACCGCAAGGCCGTTAACAATGTGGAGCAGTTCCGCGCGGCCGTTCGCGGTGCTTCGAACCAGCCATTACTGCTGCTGGTGAATCGCGGCGGCAACACGCAATACGTGGTCATTAGTCCCAATAAATAAGAACAGCAACACTCCGTACTGGTATGAGAAAGGCCCGGCGCTCAATGGCGCCGGGCCTTTTTGCTTTCTCGACAAGTTTTGAATATGCGAAATGACAATGCGGCGAACGCAGGACCCACCCTTCGCGCTCTTAGCGCTCGAGCGCTGCCAGTGCTGGGGCGCGAAGGATGGGGCACCCGAAAAATCGATTCTTCGATTTCCGCGGCGACCTCAGAAGCGATTTCCTTGGCAAGCTAATCAACCTGCCGCGGAAGTGACAGCAGGAGCCGCGAGCGGCAAGCGCACAATGCGCGCCTCCATTACGTTTGGAATCGAGCGGAGCAGGGGCAGAATCGATTCAGAGACTTCGCCATCAAGCTGCACAATCGCCAATGCTTCGGCGCCGAGGCTGGCCTCGCGCCTGCCGAGAGCGAATGAGGCAATGTTCATGCCCTGGCTGCCCAGCAAGGTGCCCACCTGGCCGATCACGCCGGGAACGTCGCGGTTGGTCATCACCAGGAGATTGCCTTCGAGCGGAGCTTCGCAAGCGATGCCGTTGATTTGCAACACACGCGGCGTGGTGCCGTAAAGAATCGTTCCGAGGGCGGAGAATTCGCGCCGCTTTCCATCGGCCGCCGAGTATGCGGCGATCTCCAGCACGTCGGCGATGCCGCGCTCGCGTGGCCGCCGGCCCTCCTCGATTTCCAAGCCGCGTTCCTGAGCACGCGCTGAGGCGTTTACCAGATTGACGTGCTCGTCAAGCACGGCATTCAGGACGCCGGCCAAGGCAGCGGTGCGCAAGACGCGAGTGCCCAATTCAACTGGTTCGCCAGCCGCAGCGAGGCGCAGCCGCCGCGCGGGAAAGGGCGCGGCTTGCGCCACGAGCGAAGCCATGCGCTCCGCCAGGTCGAGATACGGACGAAGACGGCGATATTGTTCGGGCGGAATTGGCGGCAAATTCACCGAGTTGCGCATGGTGCCGTCCTGCAGGTATTCGCGCACCTGCTGGGCGATTTGCACGCCGACTTCTTCCTGCGCCTCGGCTGTCGAGCCGCCCACGTGAGGCGTGGCAATCACGTTGGGCATCTGAAGCAGCGGCGAATTGCGCGGGGGCTCTTCGGCAAAAACATCCAGCGCGGCGGCGGCAAGGTGCTTCGAACGGAGCGCCTCGGCCAGGGCCGCTTCGTCGACGAGCTCTCCGCGGGCTGCATTGACCAGGCGCGCGCCCTGCTTCATCTGCTTTAGCGTATCCGCATTGATCATGCGCTCGGTGGCCGGCGAGAGTGCGGTGTGAAGCGAAACGTAGTCAGATTGCGGGAGAAGCTCGGGTAAAGGCACTAGCTCCGCGCCCCATTCGGCGGCGCGCTCCGCGCTGACGTATGGATCGTAAGCGATCACGCGCATCTCGAGCGCGCGTGCGCGGCGGGCAACTTCCGCGCCAACGCGGCCGAGGCCGATGAGTCCGAGCGTTTTGCCGCGAAGTTCAACGCCGGCGGAGCCGGACTTTTCCCATTTGCCGGCGTGCATGCTGGCATTCAGTTGTGGGATCGAGCGCGCCATCGACAGCATCAAGGCCAAGGCATGCTCTGCTACGCTCGGTGCGTTGCCTCCCGGCGTGTTCATGACCAGAATGCCGCGGCGCGTGGCTGCATCCAGATCGATATTGTCTACACCGACGCCGGCGCGTCCGATGACGCGCAGTTGGCGCGCGTGATTCAGCAGTTCGTCGGTTACACGGGTGGCACTCCGCACGACGAGCGCATCGGCGTCAGCCAGTTCGCTTGCGAGCGAAGCCGCGGCCGGCTGCACCACCTGCCAGCCCGGGCCGGCCAACAATTTGACGCCGTGTTCGCTAATGCGATCAGCAACAATAATTTTCATGGGTCAAAAGCCTATCGGCCACGCCCTCTGCTGTCAAACTCATGTGTTATAGTTTGCGGTCGCGGCAAGGGCTGGCGACACAAAACTAGATGGCATTCATCGATCGTATCCAAAAAGATCTCACCGAAGCGATGAAATTGAAGGACGAACTGCGGCTAAGCGTCCTGCGCATGGTGAAGACCGCGCTGAAAAACAAAGAAATCGAGAAAATCCGCCCGCTCGATGACGCCGAGTCGCTCCAGGTTTTGCAGACACTGGTGAAACAGCGCAAAGAGTCTGTGGAGCAGTTCTCAAAGGGCGGCCGCAAAGATCTGGCGGACAAAGAGACCCGCGAAATCGCCATCATTGAAACTTATCTGCCCGCGGGCCCAAACGAAGCAGACATGGATCAAGCCATCGAAGCGGCCATTGCCGAGACCTCCGCTAATTCGCCGAAGCAAATGGGCTCCGTGATCAAAGCGGCCCGAGCGCGTCTGGAGGGGAAGACAGTCGATGGCAAGGCTCTTTCCGACCGCGTGCGCGAGCGCCTTTCCCACACCTAGCGTTGCCACAGCGAAGCGAGCAAGCCTCTTTAATTCTTTAATTAAGGATACAAAAAACGAGAGATTCTTCGTCGCGCGCAAAGGGCGCGGTTCGACCCCCAAGAATGACAGGGTGTGTCCTTGGAGGGCGCGACTTCGTCTTCGGTCTTTCCTGAGCTACGATTCAGCTATGCCGCTGCCCGAGGCAATTCCCGTCCGCTACACCGAAGAAGAAGCGGGCTACGTCAGCTTCCGACCGGTTGTGCGGCAGAGCTTTCGGCCCGACCAGCTGCTCGATATGGTGCTCAGCGTCACGGGAAAGGACGCCGCGCGGATCAAGCAGATTCTTCGCTCAGGCACGGTGGTTTTTCATTTTTACCGCTATTGGTGGACAGGGTTCGATATCGACGCTACGGAATTGAATGGCCTGCTGGCCCGCTTTCCAGATCCCGATGCGTCGCGCGAATTTCGCAGTGCGGAGTGCACCACGATCGCGATCGAATCCGGAGTTACCCCTCCACGGCCCGCGATCGAAATCGCAAAGCAGGCAATCTCGAGGTCGGGGTTGTTTCGCAGCCGAAGTTTTTGGGATGCATTGCTCGCGGAGGTTTCCTCGAGCCCCGTCGTCTATCAGGGATATTCCTTCGAACACCACGCCGATCTTTACGGACTGGAGCTCACTGCGGAATCTCGCGCCCGGCTCACGGCCGCCGCGGCGTCGATCGCTCCGCGAGCCATGCGCAAAGACCTGCAAGCCGTCGGCCAGGCTGCGCGAATCGTTTTCATTTGTCCTCGTACGAGCGCGTAAGAATACCAAGCATATTCATGCTAAAAGCAGATCCCTGCTTGCTCCGCTCGTCGTGATGACAGCAATGGCACAGTAGCCGTGAAATGGCGTGTGACAAGCGGCGGCATTTCGGTTAACGTCAGTGATTTCGTTATGACCTCAGATCGCGGCAGTTTCGTTGACCTGGAACACGCTTCGGTAGCTCGCGGGGAGAAAGTCGTGCTTCGCGATATTTCTCTGCAAATCGCCAGTGGAGAACACATCGCAATCCTCGGCCCTAACGGCTGCGGCAAGTCCACGCTGATCAAAACGATGACCTGCGAATGTTATCCGATCGCAGGCGAAGGAGTCCGGGCCCGCATCTTTGGACGTGAGCGCTGGGACGTCTTCGAGCTGCGCAAAAGGCTCGGCGTGGTCGCCGCCGAGTTCCCCAGCGAACGAACGTTGCACACGCTGGGGCGGGACGCAGTGATTACCGGCTTTTTCTCCAGCTCTACGATTTGGCCCGAACTGCACGTGACCGAAGCCATGCGGGAGCGCGCGGCCGCCGTGCTCAATCAGCTCGAGGCGGGCCATCTTGCAGATAAGGCGGTGGGAGAAATGTCCGCGGGGGAAATGCGCCGAGTGCTCATCGGGCGCGCGCTCGTGCACAGTCCGGAGATGCTGCTCATCGACGAGCCCAGCAATGCGCTCGACCTTGCGGCGCAAAGCGAGCTGCGCCAGAGCTTGCGGCGGCTCGCGCAGCACGGCGTGGGAATCGTGCTGATCACGCATCACCTGGCCGATATCCTGCCGGAGATTGATCGTGTGGTGATGCTGCGCGAGGGGCGGATCTTTGCCGATGGGCCTAAATCGGAATTGCTCACTGAAGACCGGCTGCAGAAGCTTTTCGGCGTGCCGGTGACTGTGGGCCGCCGCGACGGCTTTTATCACGTCTGGTAGACGCTGGCATATCAGAGAAACAGTCAAATTTAAGGAGAGATCCCTCGGGTCACGTTGTTCGCTCGGGGACCATCCTAGTCGGATGGTCGCTTTTAGGTGATAATGCGCGGCGGCAGCAGTTCGCGGCGAACGCTTCCTCGGCCATTGAGGTGACGCTTGGCGACAAAAACATGGAGCTCGACGGCGCCTCCTGAAGAGTTTCAGCCCTACATCGATTCGGAAGAGGGCGTTCCCGAATTTACTTTGCGCGCCATCCTGGCCGGAATTGTCGCGGGCCTTTTTTTTGGCGCCGTCACAGTCTACGTGGGCTTGCGCGCCGGGCTGACGGTCTCTGCGTCCATTCCCATCGCGGTGCTTTCGATCAGCATCCTGCGAGCCTTCGGCAAAGTCACCATCCTCGAAAACAACATCGTTCAGACCACCGGCTCCGCGGGCGAATCGATTGCCGGCGGCGTCATCTTCACCTTGCCAGCACTGATTTTTCTGGGATTTCCGCTGGAATACTGGGGCGTATTTTTTCTGGCGCTGATCGGCGGATGGCTGGGGGTGCTCTTTATGATTCCTCTGCGCCGCCAACTCATCGTCAAAGAGCACGGCAATCTGCTCTACCCGGAAGGCACTGCTTGCGCCGACGTGCTCGTCGCGGGTGATCGTGGAGGCTCGTTCGCCAGCCGCGTTTTTTGGGGATTGGGGCTTGGCGGGCTGTACTCCGTGCTGATGAATACGATTGGCGCTTGGCGCGATACGCCGATGTACAACCCCAAGTGGCTGCCGGGCGCGTCCTTTCGCGCGAATATCACGCCGGAATATCTCGGCGTCGGCTACATCATCGGCCCGCGCATCGCGGGGATTCTCCTTTCCGGTGGCGTTTTTTCGTGGCTGGTGCTGATGCCGGCGATTCGTTTCTTTGGTTCGCTTGCGCCCGATCAAGCCCTTTATCCGAGCACCATCCCGATTCCACTGATGACTTCCGACCAGCTGTGGGCGAGCTATATCCGTCCCATGGGCGCGGGCGCTGTGGCCGCCGCGGGAGTAATCACGCTGGCGAAAACGATGCCGACGATTTGGTCGGCACTTACGACGGGGCTAAAAGAGATGAAGGCCACCCGGGAAGGACGGGGGCGCGTGGCCAGCCGCATCGAACACGATCTGCCGATGAAGTTTGTCGTTGTGGGCGCCGCTGCGGTAGCGATCATGATTTGGGCCCTGCTCACGTTCCGACCTATTCCTGGTGCGAAAACGGGCCTTTTTGCCAATTTACTCGCGGCCATTTTTGTTCTTGTTTTCGGATTTTTATTCACCACGGTCTCTTCGCGTATCACGGGGCTGATCGGCACATCCTCGAATCCCATTAGTGGCATGGCCATTGCGACGCTGATGGCTACCTGCGCGATTTTCCTGCTAGCTGGCTGGACTGGCGGAACTTATTCGGCACTGGCCCTGACGATCGGTGGCGTGGTGTGCGTCGCGGCCGCAAATGCGGGCGGCACTTCTCAGGATTTGAAAACGGGATTCCTGGTTGGCGCGACGCCCTCAAAGCAGCAAATCGCACTGATCATCGGAGCAATGGCTTCGGTTTTTGTTATTGGCGGCACGCTCAAGCTGATGAATCTTGGCCTGGCGGAATACAAGCCGATACAAATCGAGGTGGATATCGCGCAGCTGCCTTCGGGTGTGCAGGTGGAAGATGCAAGTTACGTCTATCAAGGCAAGACCTACACGCTCATCAACGCTCTTGGTTCGGGCGTCATCCCAGATGGCAAATACCTCTACGATCCGGATAGTCATCGCGTGGAGATTCAATGGGTGCAGGGAATTGGCAGCGACAAAGCCGCCGCGCCTCAGGCGCGCCTGATGGCGACTGTGATCAACGGTATCCTCAACCGACAACTCCCTTGGCGGCTCGTCCTGCTCGGAGTCTTTCTGGTCTTTACCGTGGAATTGCTCGGTATTCGTTCGCTGCCCTTTGCAACGGGCGCATATCTTTCCATCGCTACGACCATGGCCATTTTTGCCGGCGGCGCGGTGCGCTGGCTCGTGGAACGAAGTCGCGGAGCCGCTGCCGGAAGCGATGTCGGCCCCGGTCCTCTTTACGCCAGCGGCTTGATCGCGGGGGGCGGCGTTTTCGGACTGCTGGGCATTGTGGTCGCTCTGCTTGAGGATCAGGAGTTCCGCTACCACGTCTTCCGCCCTGGCTTGTTCCAGTTTGGCCCCAAGATCATGGGTAGCCTAGCCGATAGTCACGTTTTCGCCGTATTCATGTTCCTGCTGCTTGCCGCCTCGCAGTTCTACTTCGCCCGCAAAAAGATGGAGTAGTGCTCTCCGGCCGAATGTAAGAGTAGGATACTTTTCTGTCCGGAATCATTTTTCAATTGAGGCTTATTTTATGACTCAAGAGGTTTGGACTGCTGTCGACAGCTACATCACCGACCTGTTTGTGCCACCTGACGGCGCGCTGAATGCTGCGCTTCAGGCGAGCGAGACGGCGGGCCTGCCGGCGATCAATGTGTCGCCGCCACAAGGTAAATTTCTGCAATTACTGGCGCGGGCTATAGGAGCCCGTGCAATTCTGGAGATGGGCACGCTTGGCGGCTACAGCACAATCTGGCTGGCGCGGGCGCTGCCCGCCGGCGGACGCCTGATTACCTTGGAGGCGGACCCCAAACACGCGGAAATCGCACGGACAAATATCGCGCGTGCAGGGCTTTCCGGCGTGGTTGAATTGCGTTTGGGACGGGCCCTCGACACGCTGCCTCAGCTCGCCGCTGAAGGCCGAGGGCCCTTTGACTTTATCTTTATCGACGCAGATAAGCCCAGCTACGCCGATTACTTTGCCTGGGCGCTCAAGCTATCGCGCCGAGGGACCATAATCATCGGCGATAACGTTATTCGTAGAGGAGCTGTGATCGATCCCTCCAAAAGCGATGACCCGCGAGTCCCAGGGGTACTCCGATTCAACCAAGCAGTCGCCGCTGAGCGGCGCGTGAGCGGCACCGTTATCCAGACCGTCGGCGCGAAGGGTTACGACGGCTTCACCTTTGCTGTCGTAACCGACTAGGTCCGAGACGCTGACTTCGACATTGGTTAGCAGTCCACCGTGCGACCGCCGATTTCAGTTGCCGCCGAGCTGGGACGAACTCGTTCCCGCCATCCGAAAATGCGCCCGCCGATTTTCCTGCCAGCAGGATTCATTCTCTTGCGTGCAGAAGGGCCGCTCTTTTCCGTAGCTGACGGTTTGAATGCGGTCAGGCGTCACTCCCTGCGACACCAGAAAATCCTTGGCGGCGCCTGAGCGGCGATCGCCCAAGGCCACGTTGTATTCGGTGGAGCCGCGCTCGTCGCAGTGTCCCTCGATCACGATGCCGACGCTAGGATAGGAGCGGAGGAATTCAGCCGTTGAGGAAAGCGCGGAGCGAGCGTCGTCTCGAATGCTAGCTTTATCGTAATCAAAGAAGGCATCTCGCACTTCTTTGGTGAAGAGCTCTTCCAGTGAAGGCTGCGGCGTGGAGACAGCCGCCGATGGGACGGACACGTTCACGCTTGCACTCGCAGTGGCGGTGCCGCCCGGGCCAGTTGCCGTGGCGATATAGGTTGTGGATTGCGTCGGCGTGACGCTGGTATTGCCTTCCGCCGAGACCGTACCGATCTCTGGCGTCAGTCTCACCGAAGTTGCGTTTGTGGCGGACCAGCGCAACGTGACGGACTGGCCGCGGGAAATATCGCCGCGTGACGCTTGCAGAGTCACGGTGGGCTGTGCAGGCGGCGGAGTGACCGCGGGCGCGGAGGGAGCCTTGCTTGCCACTTGATGGCGGCATCCTGCGTTTACAACGAGCATCCCAAGCAGACCGAACAGTAGCGCATTACCAAGTCGAATTCTCATTTGATCTTTCCTCCTCAATCTGGGCTCAGAGAGAAGCTCCTCGGGTAATCGACCTAAGTATATCGTGGTACGATACTACTGCGGAGACAGTATTCGAGGCAAGCGGGAAATACTGGGAGAGTTCCTTTTCGAACCGGCCGGGGTTTTGAGTCGCCCTAAGATCAGAGGGCGTTCAGGTGAGAGCTCGAGGCAGCCGAGCTACCTTGAGAGCAAGTTACTGCCGAGACGGCATTGCCGTATTTTCGAGGAGCTATGGGTAAGGCGGTTCTGAACCACTCAGGATTCGGGCTTCTTATCGGCGGCCGCGGCGGTTCCGAGCTTCGAGGCCCAATTGTGCCACACGACCTTATCCTTATCGAAGATCGGTCCCGATAGGGCCATGCCTACGGGAGTCCAGGACCTCGCGCCGACTTGCGCATAGGCGGCTTTTGCCAGCGTCCCTTGCGGCGTAAGCAGGAAGTAGTAACGATCCACAGCGGTATCGCGCTCGAGCACCAGCACATCGGTTTTTTTGTCATCCTGCGTGAGGAAGACACCGCGCAAAACGGGTTGGCCGCCCTCAGTTGACCGGGGCAGCGCAACTACTTTGACCGCGCCGTTGCAGACCTGGAGGATGGCGCATACGTCCGACGGGATTCCGTTCGGCGCCGGTTTCCAGTTGAGCATGTCTTTATGGTCCATAATCTCTTTGACTATGTTGACCTGGCCGGCCGGTGCCGCTGGCTTCGCTTGTGCGGACAAATTCGCCGCCGGCTGCGAGGCAATCATCACCAGAGCTAATGGTGCAAGCCAGACAAGCCTGCGAAATTGTTTCGTATTCATGGTTACTTCCTCCGAATTATAGACGGACCGAAAATTATCGCAGTTTCGATCAAGATTTCTGCGACGGCCAAGCCACTTGGCTGAACTCGGATGAGGGGTAATCATCTCAAAGTTAACAGCCGCAGTTCAATGATTTTCTATGGAGGCGCGCATCTGGGTTGCTTGACACTTCTTCCGCGTAGCTGTTAGTTTTGAGCTGTTCTTGGTAGAGGTGCGGAGGCCATCAGTAGCCCGGGCCGGCGTTTCCGAGGCGCTTCGGAGGTCCGTGCGAAAGGGGCCGGGAAGCAGTTAAAGCCTGCTCCCGCCAGAGGTTCCGCCGAAATTGCCGCCGGAGGCGCGTTCCGGGGCGATTGGGAGACGAGCCTAAGACTCGTCGACTGTCATCCGCTATACGGGCAAGGCACTTGTAGGGTGGCTTGCTGGCTGAACGGATGGAGCGCTATCGGGAAGCGAAGACCGCGGTTTTTCTCCTCGTCCTTCCTTCTCCGCGTCCATCAAGATTTAGCGGAACTTAACAGGCACAAAGCGCCATGACGGACGTCCTCAAACTTACGCGCCAACTCGTGGACATCGAATCGGTGACCAACCACGAGGCTGCGGTAGGGGAGTGCCTCCTAAACATCCTCTCGCCGCTGGGCGCCCGCTTTTCGGGGAAGGTGGAACGCTGCCCAGTCAAGGCAGACCTCTTCAACGTCTTCGCGCATTGGGGAGATCCTGTCGTTACACTTTCGACCCATATGGACACGGTGCCACCATTCTTTCCTTCGCGGGAAGATGCGGAGTTCATATGGGGGCGCGGTTCCGCCGACGCCAAAGGCATCATCGCCTCCATGATTGGAGCGGCAGAGGGGTTGCTCGAAAGCGGCGTACGCAATTTTGGGCTGCTTTTCGTGGTCGGCGAAGAGCGCAATAGCGCCGGGGCAATTGCTGCTGCCGAGAGCCCAAGAGGCTCCCGTTTTCTGATCAATGGAGAGCCGACCGAGAACAAATTGGCGTTGGCGACCAAGGGCCTGGCGCGCTTCGAAATCGAAGCGCACGGCAAACTGGCGCACTCTGCTTATCCGGAGTTGGGTGAATCGGCGATTGAGAAACTTCTCGATGTGCTTCAGGAGATTCGGAAAATCCGTTTGCCCGCAGATCCGCTGCTAGGCCGAAGCACCATGAACATCGGCGTGATTTCCGGCGGGCGAGCGCCCAACGTCATTCCCGATGCGGCTATGGCCGAAATAGCCGTGCGCCTCGTCGGTGATGCTGCCCCGATCCGGGAAGCGATAATCCGTGCAGTTGGCGATCGAGCCGAGCTACGCGAAGTCCTCGCCATCCCGGCAATTCGTTTTGACCGGCTTGATGGCTTCGAGACGTCTATCGTTGCGTACACGACGGATGTGCCGGTCTTTGGCAATACTTGGGGCAAACCTTATTTATTGGGTCCGGGGAATATCCATCTGGCGCACACGAACGAGGAGCGCGTACCTAAGAAAGAGCTCCTGGCCGCGAGCCGCATTTATCAGGAGATGGTCAAAAAGCTTCTAGCAGTCGCATGAAATAAACTCGATGCACGTGCGGGTAGGGTGATAGCAGCATGATTGTGATGAAATTTGGCGGCTCGTCTGTGGAATCGGCTTCCGCTATCGAGCGCGTCGCGGGAATCGTAAGGCGGGTGGTGGCCCGCAATCCAGTTGTAGTGGTGTCGGCGATGGGGAAGACGACGCAGCAGCTCTTAAATATGGGCGAGGAGGCGGCTGCCGGAAAGAAAGAGCGGGCACTCGAAAGTCTGCGTACTCTCAGGCAAATGCATGAGCGCGAAATCGGCGCGTTGCTTCCGGCCTCGGGCGGGAGCGATGTCCGGCAGATTCTCGACGGCCATTTTGGCGAGATGGGTGACTTGCTCGAACAGTTGTCAGCTGAAGGCGAATTCACTCCCGAATTGGTCGATGCGCTCTCGAGCTACGGGGAGCGCCTTTCCAGCCGCTTGATCGCGCTGGTATTTTCAAATGCAGGAATGAAGGCTGCGCATGTGGATGCGCGCTGCGTGGTTCTTACCGATGCGCGGCATAAAGCAGCCACGCCGTTGTATCCCCAGACGTATGCTCGCGCTCGAGACAAAATTCTGCCGCTGATCAGCCAGGGCAAAGTGCTGGTCCTGGGAGGTTTCATCGGCGCAACGGAAAGCGGGGTGACCACCACGCTGGGCCGCGGCGGTTCCGACTTCAGCGCCGCCATTATCGGCGCGGGCATCCGGGCCGAGGAGATTCAGATTTGGACGGACGTCGATGGCGTCATGACCTGCGATCCGAAACTCGTTCCCGAAGCGCGGCGCGTGAAAACGATCTCCTTCGCGGAGGCGGCGGAGCTGGCTTACTTCGGCGCGAAGGTGCTGCATCCTTCGACTTTGGTCCCTGCGATCGAAAAGAATATTCCGGTGGTGGTGCTGAATTCACGTCGTCCCGAGATCGCCGGGACGCGAATCGTTGCGGAGGCGGTGCCGTGTTCGAATTTGATCAAAGCGATTTCCTGTAAGCGCGGCATTTACATCGTGAATATGCGCTCCACGCGCATGCTGATGGCGCACGGATTTCTGAATCGCATCTTTGAGATTTTCAGCCGGGCGGAGACCGCAGTGGATATGCTGGCAAGCTCCGAGGTGAGCGTTTCCTTGACCATAGACGATCCGGCGCGGCTCACTGAAATTTGCCAGGCGTTGCGCGATTTTTCGGAAGTCAGCGTCGAAAAGGACCAGGCGATTGTGTGCATTGTCGGCGATAATCTCCGCCATACGCCGGGCGTGGCCGCGCGCGCGTTCGGAGCTTTGCCGGGGATCAATATACGCATGATTTCGCAGGGCGCCTCGCTGCTGAATCTTGGTTTTGTCGTGGCGGCGCGCGATGCGGAGAAAACCGTGAAACTTTTGCACCAGGAATTTTTCCGGAGCGCAGATCCGACGGTTTTCGATTAAGAAAAGTTATGAACCTGGCGATCATCGGATACGGCAAAATGGGGCATATGGTCGAGCAGCTTGCCCCGGAGTATGGGTTTGCGGTTCCGCTGCGCCTCGACATCGCCGAAAATGAAGATGGCAAGGGCATAACTCGCGAAGCTTTTCGCGGTATCGATGTGGCCGTCGATTTCTCTATTCCCGGGGCTGTGCTGACGGATATCGAGCGGCTATCTGCCGCCGGCGTCAACGCGGTGATCGGCACGACCGGTTGGACCGATCATATGGATCGCGCCAAAGCGGCGGTGGAAAAGAGCCGCACGGGTCTGGTTTGGAGTCCGAACTTCTCGATTGGAGTTAATATCTTTTTGAATCTAGTCAGGGAAGCTTCGCAGCAATTTGCTCCCTACAAAGAATACGGAGCGTGGGCCTGGGAGATTCATCACTCAACAAAAAAGGATGCACCCAGCGGCACGTTGCTGAAATTGGTGGAAGAAATGAAAAAGGCCGACCCAAACCGGCGCGTAGATGTAAGCTCAAACCGAGCGGGTGCTCATCCGGGCACGCACGAGATTGGGTTTGATTCCACGGCCGAGACGATTACGTTGCGCCACACTGCACGGAGCCGCGAAGGCTTTGCTCGCGGGGCGCTCACCGCGGCCAAGTGGGTAATTGGAAAAAAGGGCTGGTTTGAATTCAGCGAAGTTCTGTTCGACAGGCGCTAAGGAGGGCGAAATGTTTGAAGGATGCGGCACGGCGTTAGTCACTCCATTCCGGCGCGATTTTTCGCTTGATGAACGGGCGCTCCATGCGTTGGTGCGCCGCCAGATCGATGCGGGAATCGATTTTCTCGTACCCTGCGGCACGACGGGCGAAAATCCCACGTTAAGCCGGGAAGAGCACCTGCGGGTCGTGGAAATCACGATCGAAGAGGCGGCAGGCCGCGTTCCGGTACTGGCGGGAGCGGGCGGCTACAACACCGCGGAAGTTGTGGCGCTCGCTAAGGAACTCGAATCGATGCGCGCGGACGGAATCCTCTCGGTAACTCCGTATTACAACAAACCGACGCCCGAAGGCTTATATCAACACTATAAAGCGATCGCGTCGGCTATTTCGCTGCCTTTGATTGTGTATAGCGTTCCTCGCAGGACCGCCACTAACGTCGACGTCGGCACACTGAAGAGACTCGCCGAAATCGAGAATATCGTTGGAATCAAGGAAGCTTCCGGCGACATCAGTCAAATCGCTTCCATACTCGGACATCTGCGGGAAGATTTTGTGGTGCTCTCGGGCGATGATGCGCTTGCGGTGCCCATCATCGCTCTAGGGGGCAAAGGCCTGATCTCTGTCGTCTCGAACGAAATTCCTGCGGAGATGACTCAGCTCGTTCACTATTGCCTGGAAGGTGATTTCGAGCGGGCGCGGCATTTGCAGCGCAGATTTTTGCCACTGATGGAAGTGAATTTCGTGGAGACGAGCCCGATTCCAGTGAAATCGGCTATGGCCGCCATGGGCTTGCTTGATCCGGTATGGCGGCTTCCGCTGTGTCCTCCTCGCCCTGAAAACGAGGAGAAAATCCGCGGCGTGCTCGAATGCTTAGGGCTTGTCGGAGACAGGCATGTTGCAAGAGCAAATTGAGTCTCTCTTCGATAAGCCTCCTGACCGCTATAGCGACCAACACCTTCGGCTGTTTCAGCAATTCAAAGATGGCTTGAACGACGGCAGCATCCGCGCTGCCGAGCCCGATGCGAGTGCACCCACGGGCTGGCGTGTAAACAGCTGGGTGAAAAAAGGAATTCTGCTCGGCTTTCGCATGGGCGCGGTTGTGGCGATGTCGCATAACGGCGGGGGCCAGGCGTTCTTCGATAAGGCGACTTATCCGCTCAAGAGCGTGAGTTTAACGAATGGAGTGCGCATCGTTCCGGGAGGATCGAGCCTGCGCGACGGCTGCTTTCTCGGCAAAGGCGTCACCTGCATGCCTCCGATGTTCATCAACGTAGGCGCATACGTCGGAGAGCAGACCATGGTTGATTCGCATGCGCTCGTGGGAAGCTGCGCGCAAGTCGGCAAAAGCTGCCATATTTCCGCGGCGGCGCAGATCGGCGGAGTGCTCGAGCCCGTCGGCGCGATGCCGGTAATCATCGAAGACGAAGTGCTCGTCGGCGGAAACTGCGGAGTCTACGAAGGCACCGTCGTCAAACGCGGGGCTGTTCTGGGTACGGGAACGATTCTGAATCGCTCCACGCCGGTTTACGACGTCACAAGCGGAAATGTGTTGACCGCGAGCGACGATCAGCCTTTGATCATTCCCGAAAAAGCTGTGGTTGTGGCCGGCTCGCGCGCCATTTCCAAAGGCCGCGGCAAGGAGTGGGGGCTTTCGCTCTACACGCCCGTGATCGTGAAATACCGCGACGCCAAGACCGACCTGCGTACCCAACTCGAAGATCTGCTTCGCTGAGCGTTCAACGCTGCGTTCGAACTCGCGATTCGGCGGCTTCAACCGCGTGCAAATCTCCCGATAAAACTTTTGCGCCGCTATTATCCGCTTTCAACGCGACCGATCGGGAAGCGGTTCCCTTGCGCCGGAATTCTTCTACTAATGCTTCGCCGATTTCTTTCGAGCTGTGCCGTGCGATGGCCATTACTGCGGAGCCTGCGCCGCTGAGGAATACGCCGGCGAGACCGGCATGCCGGAACGCCAGACATTCTGCAATTCCCGGAACCAAAGGCGCGCGATAAGGCTGGTGGAGCCTATCGTTGAACAGTTCCGGGGAAAGTTCGCCGCCGGAGAAGAAGTTTGCCGCAAGCAGAGCGGTGCGCTGCAGGTTGGCGACAACATCGCGGCGCGAGTATTCCGCGGGAAGAACGGCGCGCGCCTTTTCCGTCGGCAATGGGACATCGGGAATCACGACGATGAAGTCCAGAGCCGGCGAGACATTTGCCTTGGCGACCAATACGCTCGCGGCGGCTTGCGGCGTCGCGGCAAGCACAAAGCCGCCATGCAGAGCTGCGGCGACATTGTCGGGATGGCCTTCGATTTCGGCTGAGACCCGAAGAGCATCGGCGAACGAGAGTTCGTTACCGGTGAGCTTTCCGCCCAAGAGAACTCCCGCGACGATCGCGGCTGCGCTGGAACCAAGGCCGACGCCGAGCGGGATGTCGTTCTGCACGTCGAGCTGCACGGCGGGAAGTGAGGCGTGCACAGTGGACGCGGCGCGATGCATTGCCTTGACGATCAGATTGCTTGCGTCGAGCGGAACCTGATCGGCATTCGGACCGCGATAAGAAACCAGGGCGGATTTTGCGGGCGTGGCTGAAGCGCGCAAATAAAGATTCAGCGCGATCGCGGCGCAATCGAAAGCGCATCCGACGTTGGCGCAAGAAGCGGGAACGACAACAGAAAAAACGGAGCCGCCTGACATGGAAGAATCAGGCGGCACGACTACGAGACGGCAGAAACGGCCATGGCCTGTCCTATGTATTTCTCAAAAGCGGCCAGGCGCGGCTCGATGGCATCCTCGACAGCGTAGCGGCCGGCGAGGGCGTCCGTGGTTTTCAGGCCGTTACCGGTGACGCAAAGGACAGTTTCTTCATCGGGCCGTATGCGGCCCTGTTCGATTAGCGACTTCGCGCATCCGACGGTCACGCCCGCAGCGGTTTCGCCGAAAATTCCCTCCGTGGTGGCGAGAAGCTCCATGCTGGTTACGATCTCTGCGTCCGAAACATCCTCGGACCAGCCACCACTCGAGCGAATGGCGCGGGTGGCGTAGAGCCCATCCGCGGGATTACCGATGGCCAGCGAGCGGGCGATGGTAGTGGGCTTCTGCGGATCGATTTCTTCTGCACCGCGCTTTACGGCGCTGGAAATGGGTGAACAGCCGGTGGCCTGCGCTCCGAAAAATCGCACCGTCTTGGATTCGACGATTCCGAGCGCGATCAATTCGTTGAAAGCTTTATAGATTTTGGTAATCAGGGAACCTCCGGCCATCGGAACGACGATGTTATCGGGGAGCCGCCAGCCCAGCTGTTCGGCAATTTCGTAACCCACGGTCTTTGACCCTTCCGCGTAGTAGGGGCGCAGATTGATGTTCACGAAGCCCCACTGAAAACGTTCTCCAATCTGAGAACAGAGGCGGTTGACCTGATCGTAATTTCCGGCAATGCGAACCAGGCGCGCACCGAAAATTTGAGTGCCAAGGATCTTCGCGGGCTCGAGATCGGCGGGAATGAAGATCCACGCATCGAAGCCCTGCCGCGCGGCCTGGGCCGCGACGGCGTTGGCGAGATTCCCCGTGGAGGAGCAACTGACTGTCTGGAATCCGAAGGCTTTGGCATTTGCCAGAGCCACGGCCACGACACGATCTTTGAAAGAAAGCGTGGGGAAATTTACGGCGTCGTTTTTTATATAAAGGCGGCGCGAGCCAATCTGAGCGCCGAGCCGGGCCGCTGAGACCAGCGGCGTCATGCCCACGGGAATTTCGGGTTTGTATCCCGCCGGAATCGGTAGCAGTTCCGAATAGCGCCAGAGGTTTACGGGACGGCGGGCAATATTTTCGCGTGTGAACGT
>Ga0210394_10003014_pt1 | contig 22008 bp, 18 predicted proteins | sample IncBWC12MmetaG_FD_160121 | JGI IMG/M metagenome (GOLD analysis project Ga0210394, IMG submission 160121) | Forest soil microbial communities from Barre Woods Harvard Forest LTER site, Petersham, Massachusetts, United States - Inc-BW-C-12-M | ecosystem: Environmental > Terrestrial > Soil >... | reverse complement strand
TATGGCTGGGTGAACCGCTCGCTGGACGATGACCACCTCGACTCGTTTGTCGATGCGCTCGTCCGGCGTCTGGCCTCGTTCGACCGTGAAACACTAGCCGCGGCGAAGGCCCAGATCAACCGGTTCGGGACGCCGACAGCTGCCGAGCTTCAGTCGAGCAACGACTTGTTCTTCCCACTGCTGGCCTTGCCCGGTGCACAAGCACGCCGTGCCAAGATCCGCAATGTCGGTTACGGCGTTCCGAGCGACTTCGAATTGAACTTCGGCCGCTACCTCCCTGCGCTCGGGCGGGCGGACGACGATGAAACAGATAGCTCCAAATCCGCGTAGACGGCTACGCTGGGTTGCTGGACGAATCGGCACATGAATGCGACACCGCGTTCGAATCGAGCACCATTGTGGAACCTGTTGCGACGCCGTAGGCGGCGCGCTTAGGCCGAACTGGAGGGAGTGGCCAGCACCGCGGGCTATGGCATGATGACGACTCGAGCGCGTTGAGCGCGCTCCCAAGCATCCCCGATTTCAGCAAGGGGAACTTGTTCAGTCTCGATGCACAGTTTGCCGCCGGCGGCCTGTACCATAATCTGTTGGAACGCTTCCACAAGGATAGTAGGCGGAGGAATGCCAGCAGTCCCGAGGATCGTCAGCGCTGTGCTGCGCAGCACGGCGGCGCGAAGTGAGATCGTCGGCCCCGCAGATTCGCCCACTTGAACAAGCCGAGTCTCCGTTTCCACAGCAGCAAATTCTGCACGCGTGATGGCGGCGAGAAGCGCCTCAGTCGGGCGGCCCCAGACGTAATCAATGATGACCTGGAAGCCGGTGGCGCCTGCTTCCCTCGCGAACGCTTCGGTAAGACCCTCCTGCTGGTTATCCAAGCGAATGGTCGCATCGGCGCCGAGGTTGTGCAGCGCACTCAATACCTGTTCATTGCGTCCCGCGGCGATCACACGTCCGGCACCAAGGAGTTTGGCTATTTGCACGGCAAGCTTTCCAGTGACTCCGGTCGCGCCGAGGATCAAGACCGTTTCGCCGGCGACGAGCTTTGCGCGATAGTTGAGTGAGAGCCAAGCGGACACGCCGGGATTGGGCAGGGCCGCTGCAACTTCGTCCGCCACGCCCTCGGGCACTGGGAAGCACTGCGATCGGCGGACTACAGTGCGCTGTGCCATCGCACCGTATGGTCGGCGAGGTCCGCCGAAGAACACCCGAGTTCCATCGTCGAGAAGTCCAACTCCATCAATGCCGCACACGACGGGCAGTTCGCTGGGGCTGGAATAGTGCGAGCCACCAGCTATCTGTTTGTCGACAGGTTTTAGCGCTGCGGCGCGGACGTGCACGATCACTTCGTCTTCGCCCGGATCGGGATCAGGAAACTGCTCGAATCGAGGAGGTTTCCCAAGCGTGTGTAGTACGGCAGCGTTCATCGGTGGCTTCCATGGTCTTGCCACTGCATTATGCCATCGATCACGGATTGACGATGACGATAACGCCTGCTCCATTGCGACGCGACAGTCACTCTCACGGGCCCTTCGCAACGAGAGTATCACCCGATTTGTGTGAGGGCGCGTCATGATTTGCCAGTTGCGTCAAGATGAACATCTTGTTCGTCTTGACGCCCCAGAAGTCCGCCGGGTCATTGAGGTGCGCATCGGTGAACCCGGAGTACGCGCCATCGCAGTAGTCGAACGCGCCCTTCAGGTAGGCCATGATCTCGGCCTTCGAGCCCTTCATGGTAGCCGTGGCGGGGCGCGCTTCGCCCTTGGCGTTTGAACACAAAATGTAGGATATATCCGCCACATGATTCAGGATCTCGGCAAACGAGCGAACGTCCTTCGTCGGCCGGTAGCTGTATTTGAACTCTGGCATCGCGGCCGCCGACTTCATGATCTTGTCCTGCATATTGCTACGAAAAATGGATATCGTCGTGGCCAGCGGATTCGGCGCCGCGATCGGATGATGCTACCCAAGACCCGGAACTCTGAGAGTCTGCGGAACTACGCACACGCTAGTTCGATGTTCCGTTTTTGAGCGTAGTTCATTTTATTAAAGTATTCCCCCAGCGCGGTGTGCCGCCCTGGGCTTCTGTTAACCATTCTGTGCGTCAGGCGTTATACGTATAAGACAACGAAGCGCAGATTCAGCGTGGAGGCCCGGAACAAGGGGGTAGCCAACCATGAATACCGAAATTGTAGTATTCCCGATTCTCCTTTTTCTTGTTGGGTTCGTTGTTTGGACCATTTTCTCGACCATCCGCCGCTACAAAACCACTAAACTGCAGGCGGGCCTGCAGACCAAACTCCTCGAAAAGTTCGGCACAGGACAAGAATTGCTTGCTTATGTGCAAAGCGACGCAGGAAAACGATTCTTGGAATCGTTGACGGTGGAACAGCGGACACCTTACGGGAGAATTTTAGGCGCGGCGCAGGCTGGCGTCATCCTTGTACTCCTGGGACTCGCGCTTTTGTTCTTGCGCGGTCGAGTCGCTGCTGCGGATGAAGGATTCCTCGTGTTCGGCACCATCGTTCTCAGCCTGGGGATCGGCTTTGGAATTGCGGCAGCGCTGTCCTACTTCCTTTCGAAAACGTTCGGGCTGCTGGACGAGAGCGTTGACCGCCGCCCCTGATCCATGCGTATTTTCTCCCAGGGCCGCTCGGCGAGCATCGAGCTTTCGGAGCCGATGGCTGATTCGGTTGCCAACGCGGCGGACCGGCCGAGCGTGAACCAGGATGACTTTCGCGTCTTCTACAGCCGGACGAACCGTCCGCTGTGGGCGTACCTTCTGCGGGTATCGAGACGCCGTGATGTTGCTGACGACTTGCTTCAGGAAAGCTACTGTCGTTTCCTGGCGGCCAGGCTGCCGGAAATGGATGCGGCAGAAAGCCGGAGTTATCTCTTCCGGATTGCGACAAACCTTTTGCATGATTGCTGGCGCGATAAGCAATTCGAAGTTGTTGGGCCAGCAGATCAATCGCGGGAAGACGATCCGGAGATGCGGGCGGATGTGCGCCGCTGTTTTGAGCGATTAAAGCCGCGGGAAAGGCAATTGCTTTGGCTGGCCCACGTGGAAGGCTTCGATCACAAAGAGATTGCTCGTCTCACCGGACTGCGTGTGGCAAGCGTGCGTGTGTTGCTGTTTCGCGCCCGCGCGCAACTTGCCGCCGCTCTGCGTCATCCTTCGCAACCAGAAGGAAAGGTTTAGGGTATGAATCGGCTCTATTGTGAGAAAGAAGCGGAAATGATCGCTGCCATGCGCTGCCGCGCTTTGGCCCCGGAGCTCGAAAGACATGCCAACACTTGCGACATTTGCAGTGGCATTGCCGCAGTATCGAAATTCTTGCAACCGCAGGCGGAGGTTGCACCGGTCCTGCCGGACTCTGACTTCCTCTGGTGGAAAGCGCAACTAGCCAGCAAGCAATCAGCAGTGGAACGAGCCACGCGATCGATTGTCCTGGTCCGGAGAATCGCGTATTGCGGCATCAGCGCGGCAGTCTTGTGGCTCGTGTTTACCCCAGAACACCTCGGGTTAATCCTGGCCACTCTTTCGAAGTATGAGCTTTGGCCGTCCAGTGCTTTGGGCCAAAGCGCGCTGTTCATGGGCGTCGCAGCGCTTGTCTTTACGCTCCTGGGTTCTTTGTACTTGGCGCGTTTGGAAAAGTAAATGGTAGTGCTAGGCTCCAAACAGACCAGCCCAACCAATACGCCGAGCTACACCCTGGCGTTTTTCGATAAATACCTTAGAGGCATGAAGCCGGCGCTGCTGGACGAGCCGCCTACAAGCGAGTTTATCGAGGCGGTACAAAGGTTCGAGCCAGCCAAGTTTCCGTGCCCAACTTGCGGGAACGTTACTCAAAAAGCGAGGATTGCTATCCGATTCGCAGCGGATGAACCACGCACGATCCTTTCATGCTCCAGAGTCTGTGGAACAGTCGACCGTTCCTGGACCATATCCCACGGGAGCATCAATGATCCAATGGTTGGCGAGATCAGCGACTCCGTGGCGCACTTTGGACCGCACTTCCCGAGTATATTTGCCACAGCAATTCAGCGCTCTCCTCCGAGCGGCCGCTCGATTCGAGTCTCCCATCCTCGAATCCGCGGTGACTCACGGATTGTGTTTTGGTTTAGCTGGCTACGGCATGGCTAAATAAAATCGTCGACCCTTGCAGTTCAGTAGGCCAGCCTTTTTCTGCCGTTCACTTTTTCTGGGCACTGCTTCGGGCCAAATTCCTGCGCCCGACACCTTCACGCCTTCTGCTTTTCCGTCTCCTCCCAAAAAATCTTCTGAAACCCCGCCGAAGATTTATTGTGCCCCTCCCGCAAAAGCAGTGGCTTGGTTTGGGAGCAGCGGCCACTCGCTTTTGGGTGCCCCAGAAAAATGGGGCACAAAAGGGAGATATTTTTCATGTCCTACTTATATGTTAAGTGGAATAGCTTCGCCCTCTGGTCCGCTCGCCAACGGTTGAGTCATTAGAGCACGTACGCGGTTTCTTTGGCCCTTACTGTTGTCTCTCAAAGTTAAGACTCTCGTGGTGCCGCTTTTGACAATCAGTAGGAGAAGTGTATTCTTCCTCTTGATACTCAGGAGGAATGCGTGCAATCTGGCAAGCCGAGTGATCTCGTTCAAGGCACCCTGGACATGCTCGTTCTGAAAACACTCGCGCTCGAACCCATGCACGGATATGGGATCGCCGTCCGACTCGAACAGATGAGCAAGGGTGTTTTCCGCCTCAATGCAGGTTCGCTGTTTGTCGCCTTTCAGCGGCTGCAACGAGCGGGGCTGATCAGAAGCGAATGGAAAGCCACCGAGAATGGCCGGCGCGCAAAGTACTACGTCCTAACAGACCAGGGACGCAAGAGGCTCAATAGCGAAACACGAGAATGGGGAAGGCAAGTGGCGGCGATCGCCAGAATCTTGGAGACGTCATAAGCGAACCATGTCGCTGCTGCGAAGCATTGCGGTCGGACTCCGATCATTGTTCGGAAAGGAGCAGGTCAGCCAGGAGCTGGACGAAGAACTAAACGGCTTTCTGGAGATGGCAGCCGAAGAAAAGATGAAGCAGGGTATGAGCCGGAAGGAAGCGCTTCGAGCGGTACGTTTGGAAAGGGGGAGTCTCGAAGTCACAAAGGAGGTGGTCCGCCGGCACGAAAGCTTATAATCTGCCCCGAGTCTCCCAGGTATGCATCGCCCTTCGACGATCTCTGCCACAGAAGCGTGGCTAACTCTCCTGTTCCTTGTGCTTGTGTCAGATCTGGCCTTTCGCTCGCTGGTCCCTCCCGCCGCCGTTCCGACCTTTGCCCCAGCGAGTGACTTTTCCGCCGAGCGGGCGTTCAAGCACTTGGAGTTCATTGCGCGCGAGCCGCATCCGACCGGCTCGATCGCAAATTCGCGCGTACGGGATTATCTTGTGGACCAGCTCAAATCTTTGGGTCTGGAACCGCAAATACAGAAGGCTGTAGCCGCGACCTCATTTGACATCGGAGGGGCGCCCTATGGCTCGGGCCTGGTGCACAACGTGACAGCGCGCGTAACCGGCAAGAACAGCACTGGCGCGGTGGTGTTCATGGCGCACTATGACTCCGTAGCGACCGGTCCGGGGGCAGGCGACAATGGCTCCGGAGTCGTAACACTGCTCGAAACGTTGCGCGCTTTGCGAAGCAACACGCCGCTGAGAAACGACGTGGTGTTCGTTTTCAGCGATGGCGAAGAAGACGGAGGCCTTGGGGCACGAGCGTTCGTGGATGAGAATCCGTTGGCCAAGGACGTGTCAGTCGCGGTAGTAGCGGATAGCAGCGGTTGTGGGCGAGTCGGTCTAAGCGTGTTCGACCAGCACAACGGCTGGTTGGTTCGCGAATTTGCTAGTGTCGTTCAGCGCCCACTCGCGGCGTCCATTAGTGACGCACTCGGCAAACTGTTCGGCGGTTTTGCCATGGGTGATCACTTGTTGTTCTGCCAGCGAGGTGTGCCGACTGTGGGGCTCAGTGCCGGGGGTTGCCAAACCGTGTACCACACCCCTGAAGACAAGGTCGGGAATATTGATCTCCGCACACTGCAGGACTTGGGCAATTATGCAGTTCCCTTGGCCCGCAGGTTCGGTAACGCGGACCTCAAGCACATTCGGCAAGATGAAGTGATCTATTTCCCATTCTTCAGATTCACGATTTTCTATTCGTCCCAATGGGTGGGTCCTCTCACCGTTGTGACTTTGGTTGCTCTTGTCGCTGTCGTGCTGGCCGGCCTGAAACGGAAAATCCTCACTGGGCGCGGCTTGGCATTGAGCTTTTTGCTTTGGGCAGTCGGGGTGATCGTGGCTGGTGCCTGCAATGCTCTTCTTTGGTGGACACTTCGGTCACTGCACCTGGTAAATTCATCGTTCACCTCCGCGTATAACGCACAAGTTTATGCGATCGCCTTTGTGGTACTGGCGAGCGCTATCGTCTCAGGGATGTATGCCGCATTCTGTCCGAGGATTGGACCGCAGAACTGTGCTGCCGGAGCATTTCTCTTCTGGGGCGCGATGATCGTTGTGACGCAGGTCTTCGCACCGGCTGCAACCTACCTCGTTGTGTGGCCTCTGTTGTTCGCCCTGCTTCCTTTGGGGTACGCGTTCGCATGGGATCGGGGTGATTCCCCTTCACTGAGCGTCGCAAAACTTGTTTTTGCGATTCCGGCCATTACTTTATTTGTCCCGGTAATCGGATACTTATGTATTGCGACGGTAAATCCTGGGCAGAATCTGGTCATTGCCGCGATTCTGACGGCGGTTTTGGTGGTTCTGTTGGCGCCGCAAGTTGAGGTGATGGTGGGCCGCAGCCGAGGATTCTTGCCTGAAGCCTGTGCGCTGGTCTCGCTTGCGTTCATCTTGCTCGGAGCCTGGAGAAGCGGTTACGACGCCCAACACCCGAAGCCTGACAGCATTTCTTACTGGTTCGATGCAGATTCGGCGAAGGCGTCTTGGATCAGTTTTGACGAGAAATCCGATGATTGGACCACCCAGTTTTTAACCAGTCACCCGCAAAGCGATACCGTCAGTATCTTTGCCACAGCGGGTGGTGATGCTGTCTTGAAGGCGCCCGCTCCGGCGCTGTCACTCCCTCTACCTCTCATCAAAATCGTGGCAGACTCGACTACAGGAAGCGAGCGCACACTGCAATTGCAGATTTCCTCTCCTCGCCACGCCCGGGTGATATGGGTTATCGTCCAGAATGCGGTTGTGGTTCGAGGTGCGCTCGAAGGTAGAAAGCTACAACTCGTCGAGTCGGACATCCGCAACAAGCTCTGGGGGTTCATTTTTGTCGGGCTGCCACCGGAAGGGGTTCGATTAGATCTGACCGTGAAGGCTCCCGGCACTCCGCAATTCACTCTCACCGACCAATCCGACGGCCTTCCCGAGGTTCTCGGATTCAGCCCGAGACCAAGAAGTGCGGATCGCATGTCTTTGCCGCAAGTATGGCCCTTCTTCGACGCGACCACGCTGGTGAGTCACACCCTTCCGATCGAATCAAAACCGTAGTCTTTCCAATGGCGCTCGTTGAAAATGTAGCGCGTAAAGGATCTGACAATCCAGAACGCGTTCTGCCAACCTCGGGTGTTCGAGCGCCCAGTTTGCAGATTCGTATTTCGCTCAGTCAATTCGCGTATGGTCGGCAACCCTTGCTTTGCCGATTCGGTAAGAGTTGCCCCTGATTCGCTCGGATTCTCCGGCGAGCGTCAATGGAGCTAGGAAATCCCCCGAAGTGGCAAATCCTCACCAATATCCTTGTCAGTCTCATTTGTGCTCTGCTCGTCAGGGTAGAGTGAAGGCAATGAGGGTATCACTGAGCGACTCTTCTGTGATTTTTGGATGGCCTCCGGCGGCAATCACGAGGTATTGCTTGCCGTTTGCGCCCAGGCTGTAGGTCATGGGGGTGGCATTGGCGCTGGCCGGAAGCTGCGCTTTCCACAACTCCTTGCCGGTTTCCACGTCGAAGCCACGAATGAAAGAATCGGTCGTGCCGGCGATAAACACGACTCCGCCGGCGGTGATAATGGGCCCACCTAGACTGATCGAGCCCGTTGGAATCTGCTGCGCGTGCGCACGGCCGAAATCCTGCATGGAGCCTAACGGGATTTGCCAACGAATTTTTCCTTCCGTCATGTCCAGTGCGGTCAGCATGCCCCAGGGCGGGGCGCTGCAAGGAAGGTCCGAGGGCGACTGGAGAAATCGCCGGTATAAACCGTAAGGCGCCCCAGTCTGATCGCCGTAGTCGCCATCGTTGGAGTGCGAGCCGGGTTCATCATACTTTGCGCGGGACATCAGTTTCGCCACGGCCACGAGGTTATTCGTGTTGATCACAAGCAAACTGTGCTGCGGATCGAACGCATACCCGCTCCAGGTCATGCCGCCAAGATTTCCCGGTACCATTAGCGTTCCTTGCAGACTGGGGGGAGTAAAAATACCCTCATTGCGCAACTTCTTGATGATCGTGCGGCAAGCCTCGCGATCTTGCGGTGTCGGGCCCCAGGCTTCGTCGGCGGAGAGTGTTTGTGGGGCCAGCGGGGGCGGTTTCAGTGGAATGGGCTGCGTGGCCGAGGAGAATTCGCCGGGAACATCGCTTCGCGGGACGGCCCGCTCTTCCACGGGGAAGATCGGCTCGCCGGTGTCGCGGTTTAGCACGTAGAGCAGCCCCGACTTGTTGCCTTGAATTACGACCGCAACATCTTGTCCATCGTGGTGCAGGGTCGTCAGCAGGGGCGGCGACGCGCAGTCGAAATCCCAGAGGTCGTGATGAACGAGCTGGAATCCCCATACAAACCGCCCGGTTTTCCCGCGCAGGGCCACGACGGAGTTGGCCCACTTGTCGTCTCCCGGGCGCAGTCCGCCGTAGTAGTCGGGACTTGCGCTTCCTGTAGGCACAAAAAGCAAATCCCGCTCGACATCCACGGCCATGATGGACCATGCGTTGCCGGCGCCGCTGCGCCATGTCTTAATCTTGCCCTGCGGGGCAGCCGCCGCAGAATTCGGCGGAAGCGGATCCCAGCTCCAGCGCAAAGCGCCGGTGCGCGCGTCATAGGCCCGGACCACGCCGCGCGCCATGTCCACGCGGTGATTGTCGTCAATGGCCGAGCCGACGACGACTAGATCGTCGATGATCGCGGGTGGAGAAGTCATGTGATACCAGCCCGAGTCATACTGCTGCACATCCCGCAGGCTGACCTGACCGGCCTTGCCAAAATCCGCACAAGGAGCACCGCTGGCTGCATCGATTGCCACCAGACGGGCATCTTGGGTGGACTCGAAGATTCGCCGACGGCACGGCTCTCCGTTGCCACGAGTTGAGTCAAGCCAAGTCGCTACACCGCGATTCACCAACCCGTCGCCGTAGTCACCATCCAGATCGATTTTCGGATCGTAGGCCCAACGCTGCGCTCCTGTTAGCGGGTCAAGTGCAATCACGCGATTGAAGGGCGAAGTCAGATAGAGGGTACCGTCGACAAGAAGCGGCGTGGTCTCAAATCCGCTGCGCTTCCTTCCACCACCGCCTTCGGAAACATCTCCGGTGTGAAACGTCCATGCAACTTTCAGCTTTGACACATTCTCGCGGTTGATCTGGAAAAGCGGTGAGTACCGCATTCCACCTGGATCGTTTCCGTAGTTCGGCCACTCAGTGTCGCGGGAAACTTGCCCGCGTGTAGTCGAGCAAAAAAGTACCCCGCAGAGAAAAACGACAAGCAGTCCAAAGATGTTGTACCGAGATTTTGCTCGGGCCATGGACACACATCTTGTGTCTGCGCTATTCAGTACTCTGCTTGTTCCGAAACCGGCGGAAAGTGTCCCAACAGAGGGGTACGGAATTGCCTCCACCAAACCGACTGCTGTGACTCGTTTATGCGATTCTCTGCTCTTCGTCATGTAGCTCCCAAAACTTATTTAATTTAATTTTGACCTCAAACCCGTGAAGCGATTGCGGTAATCAGTGGCAGGAACGTGGCGGACGTGAAGAAACGAGCGGCGAAGGCTCATGGTAGATTCGAAGCCGCAGTCGTTCGCAATCTTATCCAGCTTATCTCGCGATTCCTCTAACCGGCGCCGGGCTGCTTCGACGCGCAGGAGCTCCACGAATCGCTCTCGAGTCGTGCCCGGGTCCTTGAGGAACACCCGCGCGAAGTTGCGCGGACTCATGCCCACCCTTGAAGCAAGCTTTTCCACCGGCAGGAAAGTATCGATCGGTCCGCATAGAGTGTAGTAAGTCTCAACTCCGGTTGGCACCAATCCGCAGTTCGACGTTACCGATCTGCGATGGGTGGTACTTGCCAGCAACGCGTTATAAGGTGGTTTCTGTATCCGCTGCTCCTGGACGAAAAGCTCGGCTGACCGAACAGAGACCTGATATGGGCCCGCCAGGTCGAGGATCTGAGTGCTTGGAGCCGCAAGACCGTTAAAAGCAGAATGCAGTGTTCTTGAGCTTCTCATCGCAAGATGCTAGTGCCGAAAGATAATGGCATCAATGACAAAAAACGTCATTTCCAGCCATCTCGAAAACGCAACATGGGAGATTCCGGACGTATGATCGGCAAACCTTCCTTTACCGGATTGCGGAAGGGTAGCCTTGCCACACCTGGAAGGAGTTGAAATATGTTTAAGCGGTGGGGATTGTGATGAAGGCTTTGATCTTTTTTCTCTGTGTTGTGTTTATGTTCGGTACTCTGAGCGCCCAGCAGACTACGTGGCAGCCATCGCCGGGGCATACGCAAGTGCTGATATGGCCAGGGAGGGAACCTGATCCGCAACCTGTCGCGGGGCCAGAGGTCGCTAAGACGACGGGGAAGGAGTTCTTGGTTGCCGGCAAGCCGGCGGTGGGGGTGAGCAACGTGTCGCGCCCTACGATGACGGCCTATTCGCCAAATGGAAAGAATACGGGCGCTGCGGTTGTCGTGTTCCCTGGTGGGGGCTATCAGGGTCTGGCCATCGATCTTGAAGGCACCGAGGTCTGTGATTGGCTGACGGCCAGGGGGATCACGTGTGTGCTGTTGAAATACCGTGTGACGGATGTGGGGCCGTATCCGAAATCAGGACCATATCCCGAATCACCGATGGCGTTGGAAGATGCGCAGAGGACGGTGGGGCTGGTGCGCTTGCACGCGGCGGAGTGGCACATCGATCCACACAAGATTGGTGTGCTTGGGTTTTCGTCCGGCGGGCATCTGTCGGCAGCGATGAGCACGCACTTTGATAGGCGTTTGTACCCCCTTGTCGATGCCGCCGACAAAGAGAGTTGCCGCCCGGATTTTGCGGTGGCTATTTATCCGGGCCATCTGTCGCTTTCCGCGGCGGAATGGGATGCTAACCAAGGCGCGAGAAAGTTTGTGATTCGAAGGCCGGAGCATGAGACGATGGTCGATAAACAATTTGGATTGAATCCCGATATTCCTGTCACCCGCCAGACGCCGCCCACGTTTTTACTGCAGGCGGAGGATGACCACGTGGACAACGTAAACGATTCTCTGGCGTACTACATTGCGCTGAAGAAGGCTGGGGTTCCCGTGGAGATGCATTTGTACGCGCAGGGCGGGCATGCGTTCGGGCTGCGGCGCACGAAGCTTCCGATAACCGGATGGCCTCAGTTGGTGGAAACCTGGCTCGGGACGATTGGGATTATTTCGGAGTAGGAGCTCTGGTTATTGTTGTTCGTTGACGCCGCCGCTGGTGAAGTGCGCGGTCAAAAGCCGCGATATACGGAAGGACCTCGACTCTATCGATTTGCTTCGGGCTCTTGTCGGCGTCGCCAACCTGGCGTCCAGCCCCGACTGGCAACAAAGGGCCAGGAGACTGGTGGACATCCTGCCAGCGGTTCGCAGGCGATCAAAACGAGTCGGCAATCCGGAAGCTATCGAGAAACGGGGTTTGCGGAGATCATTGGTGATGTCCTCGAACCGGACTTGAAGCCCGCATGGTTCATATCGACGGTTTGCGCTTGATTCCTACATGAGCGGTTGTACTTGAACGCCGAGGGCCTGAATGCGCATTTACATTCGGCGATTACATCCACCAGTAAATGTCTTTACCTGACTAAGAATAATGGTTGGATATAATAGCCGACCAGCCTCGCTGCCATCGTTCGGGGGCCTTTATGAACTACCTTTCGATGAATACGTTGGGCGCGGTGGAAGTATCGCCCAAGGTCGTCCAGTTCGGAATTTTTCTGCCCGGAGTCGATTCAGGGAAAGGATACGCTGTTGCCGTGAAAATCATTCACGAAACGGACCAGTATCTTCAGGCCGCCCAGCCGGCGCTGGTTACACAGACACACTCAGTCGATCCTAGCTACGGCGATTACTGGTCCGGCCAGATCGATCTAAATACTTCGCCACCACCGCCTGGGTCCTCCGCGTTCGGGCGACCCGGACGTTACGTCTATCGGTACGTCATTCACAGCCCCGCGCATGGAGACGTCGACTTCATAATCGATCCATTCTCGCGCGAAGTCGGTGTCGGGCGCCTGTCTGCGATTACCGTCGGAAGTGCGCCATACACGTTCTCCGCCAATGAAACCAAGTGGAAAACGCCGCCCCTTAAGAATGCCATCATTTATGAGTTGATGATCACCGAGTTTCGAGACGACCTTGGCCGCACCATCCGGCAGCTTGCTTACTTGGCAGATCTGGGAATCAACTGCATCGAAGTTATGCCCATCTCAAACGTTCTGAGCACCATCGATTGGGGATACGACCCTATAGGCTACTTCTGCGTCGCGGAGCGCTTTGGCAAAACATCTAATTTTCAGAATTTCGTGGATCTCTGCCATCAACATGGAATCGCCGTCGTCGTGGATTCAGTCTACGGTCACACAGGCGGAGACTTTGCCTACACGCAACTGTATGCGGCCTTGGAGAACGATCTCAGCAACCCGTTTAACGGCGGTAGCGGAGACTACGGCACATTGAACGATTTCACGAAGAAGCTAACCCAGGATTATTTCTACTCCGTAAATCAATTCTGGCTCGACACGTTTCATGTGGACGGATTCCGATTCGACGATGTGCCGGAGTATTGGGACGGTCCCACCGGAGTAGGCTACGCCAACCTCGTATATTCCACCTATCAGTTCGTGAAATCGAAGGCCGGCGCGACCGACCATTATCAGCGATTCTTTGATTCGGCTGGGAATATCAATCTGATCCAGATTGCCGAATATCTTCCCAATCCCCCGGATATCCTTTACGGGAGCTACAGCACCGGCACCTGGCAGGACGGCACACTCTCCGCCGCCGCTAGTTGTGCGGCCGGCAACCCCGGCGCTATCGAGCAACTGGGACTACAACTCGGACTAAACGGATATCCGACGTCGGTCACGGCAAACGCCGACACCCAGCCCAAGACCGGTCTTCAATACATTGAGAATCACGATCATCAGCGTTTCATCTGCAACTTCGGCACGATCCCCGTCGACAACGATCCGAACGACGTGTTACTCCAGCAAGGGGATCGTGACAGCCGGTGGCCCAAGGTTCAGCCTTATCTGATTGCGCTGCTGACGGCGAAGGGAACGCCGCTGCTCTCCGAAGGCCAGGAATTCTGCGAGAATTATTGGATTCCTACTAGCGGCTACGGCCGCGTGATGCTCTATCGCCCGGTGCGCTGGAACTATTTCTATGACAACGATGGCCAGCCGATCATCCGCCTGGTTCGAAAACTGACTAAAATCCGCTCCGGTGGACCGCAGTTCAGCGATGGCCAGCATTATTTCTACGACGATTACGACAACTTCAATTCCAAAGGTCTGTTGGTGTTTTCACGGCAGCTCGGACACACCTTCAGTCTGGTTGTGGTCAATTTTACGGATCAGCAACAATCGACTAGCTTCTCCTTGTTCCCCACAAGCGGTACCTATGTCGAGCAGATCGAGGGCGCTCAGAATCTTATAGGCGTTGTTGCAGGCGCGGCGCAGACGCTGAGTGTTCCAAGCAACTACGGATGCATTTGGACCATCACGTGAGCGCGGCAAACACAGACTGAAGTTATCAGGTCCGCCACCGCGGTCTATCTGGCAAAAGGAGATGCAGAAATCAAGTTTTGTGCAGGGAGGAAAATCTCCATTTCCAGGCCACCGCCGTCTCGATTGTGGGCGCGAATGCTGCCGCCATGAACGATTGCTATTCTCTGCGCGATCGAAAGGCCCAAACCGGTTCCTCCGGTCTGATGTTCGCGAGCTTCTGTAACTCGGTAGAAAGGCTCAAAGATACGACTCAGCGCTTCGGGCGGCACGCCATCGCCGTGGTCCGCCACCAGAATTCGCGCCGAATCGGGATCGCCAGCGACAATATCCAGTGAAATCGCCACCTCCGTCTGTGGTTTGCTGTAGTGAACGGCGTTCCGAACCACGTTTTCAATGCAGCTTCGGAGGAGCGCCAGATCTCCGTTCAACCAACAGTCGTCGGCACGTGAGATCACCACCGATTTTCCATCTTCTTTGACCTCGAATCGTGCATCCTCGGCAACGCTTTCCACGATTAACCGCAGGTTCACCGGTGTTTCGGTTTTGTGATCGCCGCGTACCTGGAGGCGCGTCAACGCCAGAATCTGGCCGATCAAAGTGTCGAGGCGGTGCAGGTCCGTTTGCATGCGCTCGACGGCATCCCGCTCGCCACGACGGACGAGCTCGAGGGAAACATTCAACCGGGTGAGCGGGGATCGCAGTTCGTGGGATATATCTCCCAAGAGCTCCAGTTGTTTGCGCAGGAGGGCTTGGATGCGGTCCGCCATCCTGTCAAAGTCCCGCGCGAGGTCGGCCAATTCGTCTTTGCGCGAACCCATAGCTGGATACGCGCGAACTGAGAAATCTCCATCCGCGATTCTGCCGGCCACGCTTTGCAAGGCGCGGATCGGCCCCGCGATATGGCGCGCAAGGAGCAGGCAAAGCAATGCGCCAAACAGAGCGGGCACGAGCCATGCAAAAACCGTGGCGTCGAGCGCGCCGCCGAGAACAAAACCGTAGGGAATAAGTACTTTCGCGACCAAGATGTATCTTCCTTCCGGGCGGGAATCGACGGAAGCCCCCGTCCAAACCACGCCGGTGTGGAATTGCGTTTCCCCGGTAGCCCGCGCTTTTGCGAGAACTTGCTCGGCGCCCGGGGGCACGCCGCGGCCCAGGATGTCGTGCCCCTCGGGATCCAGCAACGTCGACTGAAGGAAAGAAGCGTCTTGAATCTCCTGCAAATATTCGGCAAGTCGGTCTTTTCCGCCATGCTCGTAAATATTCACGGCGCTACGTGTATATTGGTCTAGAACCCCAATCATCCAACTCGGTCCGAGGGATGGCATGTGCGTCGCGACGGTGATCAGAAAGATTGCCAGGCCCATGATCCCCGTGGCGAGTAAGAACCAGAGAAAAATCTTGGCGTAGATCCCGCGAATCATCGGCGCTCCTTGGTGATGTCTCCGGTGTAAAAGTAACCCGCGCCGCGCACGTTCTGAATGCGTTCCACTTCGTCGGTGTGGGCGCCGAGCTTCTTCCGCAGATTGCTGATGTGATTGTCGATGCTGCGGTCAAAGAAGCCCACGGGGCGTCCCAAGGCGGCTTGGGCGATTTCCTCGCGAGACAGGACTTTGCCCGCGGAACGCACGAGCAGGAGGAGAATATCGAACTCGGCTCCCGTCAAGGCGACATCATTGCCATGGAGCACAACTCTTCTCTGAGCGCAATTTATTTGGAGATCGCCAATCTTGAAGATTTCCTGTGGAGTCGAGCCGCTCTTGCGCCGAAGAACGGCGCGCATACGTGCCACAAGCTCCCGTGGATTGAAGGGCTTCGGCAAATAATCGTCAGCGCCGCGCTCGAGCCCCGCGATGCGGTCCGCTTCGTCACCGCGAGCCGTCAGCATGATGAACGGGACTTGCGAACTGAGGCGAATGCGTCGCAACACTTTGCGACCGTCTCCCCCCGGCAGCATCACGTCCAGAATGACGAGTTCATATTCTCCTTCGAGGGTGTACCGGACGCCGGAATCCCCATCGTGGACGGCCGTGACATCGAAGCCGTCCATGCTCAGCAGCTGCTTGAGCGAGGAACACAACTCGACATCATCATCGATTAGCAAAATAGGGACCGGTTTCATACACGACGAGTTCTCAGCTGATTTTTTCTGCGAACGCATGATGGAGGCCTGATGGCCCTGCATTTCGTCCTACCGGGAATAACCGAGTTCCGGATGCGGCCTTCGTCCTTTTAACACAACATGGCGGAGGGTGGTGTAAGGAAGTGTCTAGGTCTTCAAGCACCGGACATCGAAAAACACCAGAGCGTCCGCGACACTTCCTTACACTCGAAGTTGCCGTTCCTGGCTACGATGCGAATCCAGACGGGCCCTGAGGTTTTCGAAGCTAATCGCCTGCAAAGCCAGGCAAGAAAATGAGGTCGACAAAGGGGGAAACCACAAATGAAAAACCTGATGATGGCGGCCCTTGCGCTGGCGATCTTGGCAACGGTTGCGGGCGCGCAGGACACTCCCGTAGCTGACATCGCAGGAGGGTATTCGCTTATCCAGGTCGTTAAAGGCGTCAGCGCCACGGCATACGGTGGCAATGGTTCGGTCGCCGTCAATATCAACAATTGGCTCGGAGCGGTCGGTGACTTCGCCCTTTATCACGCTTCCCCTTTTGGACCGGGGGTGGATGCGGGGACCTACACCTTCGGCCCGCGCGTTAGCTATCGTCATTGGGGCAGATTTACTCCGTTCTCGCAGGTTCTCCTCGGCGGTGTGCGTTACGCGAACAACGCGTTTGCTTTCGGTGCTGGCGGGGGCGCTGACATCGGTCTCGACAGCGGCGGAAGATTTGCACTGCGGCCGCAAGTGGAATACTTCGGCTTTCGCGCGAATGGCAGCACGACGAGCACCGTGCGTTTCGGCGTGGGCTTGGTGTTACGCATCGGGAAAAGATAATCAGCGCTTTTCTTCTAGGCATCGATAGTGAGAGGAAACCTAGAGTGCGTAATGTCGCATCGATCCCTTAAGACGGAGTTGCCGACACTTCCTTACATTCTCTGCCGGATTGGCTTGTCGATCATATGTTACACGAATAATCGTAGCGGAGACAAGCGAGATAGAATAGTGGCGAAGAACGGAGGGTCTTGATGCGACCGTCTGTCTTTTTCCGAAGATTTCGACTCGTTGCCGCGAGAGATACTTGCTTGCAACGAAGCAGATCCGCGCGGATCCTGCCAGTGTTGTACTTCGTGCTTGGACTGTCCGGCTGTGGCGGGTATCCTTCACCATCCTCGGGGCCTCCGCCCGCGTTGTCCGTCGCCAACGTGCAGGATCTCGGCGCGATCCCAACAAACCCCGACATTCTGGGAAGAGATGGCGGCTACAGTGCCCTCTTCCAGGGCTACTCCGTGTGGGTTTACGGCGACACGTTCCTCTCAAAGCCGAACGCCGATGACCAAACGTTGCTCAGCGATTCCTGGTCGTACACAACGGACCTCAATGCGCATACCGGAATCACAGGGTTTCAGGAGCAACTGGATTCTGCCGGAGCGCCGACCATGATTTTGCCGTTGACTCCCACGGAACAAGCTTTCAACCAAGCTCACAACATCAACAACTGCCAGGCGCAACCTTGCGGCGGGCGCTGGGCGCTCTGGCCGTCGTCGATCGTCGTCAACCCAGCCGACAACAGCGCCTTGATCTTCTACATGGTGGTCAGCGCGCAACCGGGAGCCTACAACTTCCAAGGCATCGGCACCTCCGTCGCCACATGGCAAAACATGCACCAACTGCCACAGCGGCCCACGTTGAATCCGCCGATCGTAGCCGGCCATCCGGACTTGCTGTTCACCCAGAACGAACCCGGTTTCGGTTCCGCTTCCTTCATCAGCAACGGAACGCTTTATGCCTATGGTTGCGACTACAACACCGGATGCCAGTTGGGCAAAGTCGATCCATCCAGCGCGCAGGATCGCAGCGCTTGGAGCTTCTACGCCGGTAACGGCAATTGGTCCGCGCAAATTGGCGACGCCATCTCCGTCTTCAACGACGCCAGCATTCTTAGCATTTCGTGGAACGCATATCTCCAGCGCTACCTCGCCGTCTACAGCCCGCCGTTCTCGCAAAACGTCGTAATACGCGCATCTCCGAATCCCGAAGGCCCCTGGTCCAGCGAGATCATGGCCTTCGTTGCCATGCGACCCACAAGTGGCAACGTCTACGATGCGCATGCGCAGGCCGAATACGACTCGAACAACGGACAGACGATCTATGTAAGCTATTCCCGTTCCACATCCGCACCCTTCTCGAGTGAAGTGCGCCTCGTCGCGGTAGAATTGAAATCTTCTAACGCACAGCAATAATGGGATCTTCAGGCAAGCCAGCACCTGAGAGAGAATCGAGGCCGAGTCAACAAGTTTTGCAAACCTAAAGAGGCTCAGCCGGGTTCGCATTCCGTAGCGCGCGGATCGACACCGCCATGACACGCATTAAACTGTTGCCGTCCGTCATCCAAAGATTACTTCCGGCTTTTTCCACGGCTCCTCGCCAAAGAGCATGGTCCCTCCCATAAAGCAGCCGTTCGCTTTGGAAGCAGAAGCCACTCGCTTCTGTGTGCCCGAAGAAAATGGGGCAAGAAAAAGGAGAACATTCAGCTATGTCTTAGCTATATGTTAAGTGGAATAGCTTCGTGTGGTTCGCTCGCCGACGGTTGCGCCACTAGTTAGAGCATGCGTTTCGCCTTGCAACGCTCACCCGAGTAGGTTCGCCCTCGCGATGCGCTGTTGATTGCTGCGGTTCAAAAGAGGTAAACGTATGAGTTCCTATGTGCTAAATAGCTCGGTCGATACCGCACCGACCTTCCCAGTTCAGTAGGCCGTTCTTTTTCTGCCGCGTCCTTAATCGTATGTTCTGCAAAACACCAAGTGACGCTCGAGACTCACCACTTTCTTCAGCCGCTATTCAAGAGGGCAGATGCTGTTTGAGCCAGCCGAGCACAACGGCTACCACTACTTCATTAAACGGATGAGGCTTGGAGGTGTTGCCAACCTCCTTCAGGAATGCCAACTGGGAATCGTAGCGGCCAAATTCGTGACCCATCCCGGCAATCTCGCGGTAGGTGGCGTTTCCCGGATGAAAGCTGTTGATGATGCCCGCCAAATACTGGCCTTCGTCCGCGCTGGTGGCTGGGTCGGATGTGCCGTAAATCACGAGAACCGGCGCTTCGATCTGCTTCCACTGTTTGGCCAAATTGATGTCGCCAATCTGCTGCATGTAGGCGTCAGACATTCCCGCATTGCTGGCAATCATGTCCTTACAGTTGTTTCCTAGTTTCGCGACCTCATCGGAGCTCTCATGCTGGAGGTAGAAGTGATAAGCGCAGTGCACATGGGCGCGCACGTCCGCATCTACTTGGTCCAGAGGTTCGCCGACGAGCGCGCTTTGCCGGCGCAGGTTTTCCTGTGTGTACTCGAACCAACTCCGGCCAATGGTCTCCGCCGCAATCACTCCGCGGACATTTTTCCCCGGCAAGGCCAGTGAAGCCAGCAGCGGACCCAGGCTGTGGGCAAACACAAAGATTTCTTTGGGTTCAACAAAATCATAGCTCCGCAGAGCGTCCAATGCGGCGGCATATCCGCTTGCCTCCAGTTCGGCGGTAGCCGTCGAGTCGGTACACGTCGGACCTTGGCTGTCTCCTTCGCCGGTTTTTTCTACGCGCATCGTGACGAATCCTTCTTTGACCAGAGCAGAAAGAATCGGCCCGTAGCCCCTGCTCTCGTTCAGCGTGCCATCCAGGGAATAGCAACCAAGTCCGCCTACAATTAGGACGGCCGGATGGCGGCCCGGGGACTGAAGGTGGGTGATGATGGTTCTCCGTCGTGTACCCCCTGCAGTGATCGAGCGATAAAGAATTGTGGCGTCCGGGCTGGTTTCAAATGGGCGCGGCTTGAGGACAACAGTTTTCTCCATTTTCTGTCCGGCACGCCGAAGCACAATTTGGACCGAGTCGCCCGCCAAATGACGGCCAATTTCTTGCACGAAGCTCGCTGAAGCGGCGATCTGCTTGCCATCCAATTCCAACAGTGTGTCGCCGGGTTGAATGCCGGCTGCTTCGCCCGCCCCACCGGGGACGACGTTCTTGACTGTTGGAGGATTCGTCTGCCCCTCCTCGGGCTTGGCGCTATCCGCCCCAGCGACTACCAGCCCGACGATGCCGTGGCGTGGGAGGTCGTCGCCAGGCGCCGAGCTGGCGTTCTGTGCGACGGCAACGCCAGAGAACCACAACAGAACCAGCGACAAAGAGTAATACGGAAATTTCACGGCTTCCCTCCGATTCACGATACTGAGCAATGTAACATTCCGCCAAGCCGAGAGCTCTCATTTAGACGCTCTGTTCGACGAATGATCTCCAGGCCACAGAAATCCGCACGGGAGATCGTTTAGGGCATCACACAACGATTCACAGGCACAGAGTACGGGGGAGCGAGGCTTCCAACTGTTGCAGGCCTTCGCAAACTCTTGCCAAAAATCAGGTGCCAAGCGCTGACGACCACTCGATCGCTGCCTTCGCTCATCCTCTTTCCGAAACGGCTGGTCTGGCAAACCCCGGTTTGACAGTGCCGTGGCAAGTTGCGGATACTACCGACAGCGTGCGACAGGGCACCACCGACCCGCGGCAAGGGAACAATCCCACCTGCTTCGATTGAGACAGCGTGCATTGCACCTTCTTTCAGCCTGTATCAGCGGGTCACAGGCGCTCATGAAAGGAGGTGGTAATGACCACGTCTAAGCTTCCTGCTCGTCCCTCCCTGGAATCACTGCGCAAGCAAGCCAAGAAACTGGCGCGCGGCATCGTGGCCGGCGATGCAAGCGCCATCGCCCGGGCGCGTGCCCAGATGCCGCAAGCCGAGCTGCCGTTGTCACAGCGTGATGCCCAGTTGGCGCTGGCGCGCGAATATGGGTTTCCAGGTTGGCAGGACCTAGTTAAAGAAGTAAAGCAACGCCTGGTCAGGGGATTCGAGTGGGCCGTGTCCCAAGCACGCCGACGCATCCATGACAGCGACATTGAAGGTCTGCGGCAGTTGTTGGCTGAATACCCGGCCCTTTTGTCGTGGAGGGCGGATGAAAATGACGGCGGGCTGCTCGGGATGGCCGCCGAGTCCTACGGTGACAGCTTTGACCTGTCCCGGGAGCAGATCTTCACGCGCGCGGCATGTGCCGAGCTCCTGATCGATGCAGGCGCAATCGTCGCGCCGTCAGTATGCGATGGCCTCATCGCTTCCCGCACAAAGGGACTGCTCGATCTCTTCCACCGCAGAGGCCTTCTTCCCCAATCGCTTCGGTTCTTTGCCGCGCTCGGCGACGTCAATGGCGTTCGCGCCTGTCTTGATACGAATGGCGACGATCTTGTAGCGGTGAACCAGGCGTTCCTGTGTGCCTGCCATCTCCAGCACGCGACCGCAGCGGCGCTGCTGCTAGAACGGTCCATCATTCTCGATGCTGACTTGGGAAGGCAGGTCGATGGCGGGCCGGGACGTTCCGCGTTTGTCCGATACATCATGGCGGAAAGTGAGGTGCTTGCCTTCACCAACGCCGACCCGGCGGGGCCCTGGCAGGCTTTTGTCATGCGACAGGTCGCTCGCGCGGTAAACGACGGCGACCTGATATCCTTTGTCGGCGGATTGCGGGACGAAGCATGGATGCTGGCAGACGCATGTGTGAAATTCCAGGTCGGATTGATCGAGCGGGCGGTGCTGCGCGATCGCGAAACTTTCATTACTGCTCTTCTTGATCTCGATCCTGCTGTGCTGCGCCGTCGCGTGCCGCCGCCATCGCAGGCCATTGAATTCGCGTTCACGTATGCGAAGACCCATCTGCTTCCGACGCTGCTGCGCATCTGGCGCCTGCCCAACGATCTACCACACGCAGCCGGGAATGGGGACTTCGCACGCGTGAAAAGCTGGTTCGACGCGGAGGGCAAGCCTGCACTGGGCGACCTGGCGAATCATTCTCCCGCCAACAGCGTACACCCGCGGGAACCTGAATGG
>Ga0210394_10003012_pt1 | contig 22030 bp, 19 predicted proteins | sample IncBWC12MmetaG_FD_160121 | JGI IMG/M metagenome (GOLD analysis project Ga0210394, IMG submission 160121) | Forest soil microbial communities from Barre Woods Harvard Forest LTER site, Petersham, Massachusetts, United States - Inc-BW-C-12-M | ecosystem: Environmental > Terrestrial > Soil >... | reverse complement strand
CGCAACGTAAAAATCAAAGTAGATCATACCGCAGAGGCGCTCACCTTGACGGTGACCGATCATGGCAGTGGCATACCGGCCGGAGTACTGGATCGTTTCCTGAAGGGTGAGGCGACTGGTGTTGGAATCGCGGGAATTAGAGAGAGGGCCGAAATGCTCGGCGGGCGCGTGGAATTCGAGACCGCGACTGGCCCCGCCCATGGCACCGTCGTAATCGTGACGATCCCGAGCCTCAATTTCCGATAACAACGAATCGCCAACCAACGGTTATCGCCCGCGAGGTCCTTATGGAAGAAGAACAAGGTTTGATGTTTCCTGACTGGCAGTTGCCTTATTTTGTCGCGCTCGCACCGGGGACGCCGGAAACACTGCTCGCGCGAGTGGATCAAGCGGAAAGAGCGATTCTTGCCCGACTAGCCGAATTGATAAGGCGTCCAGAGCGAGAAATAGAGAAATTCGCAATAAGAGACGCCTTGGATGCTCTGTACGCAATCAAGATAGACGAACTCGATTTTCCCAATTGCGCGCCACGTCCATCCACGCCCGTTTGAGCGGCAACCCCAAGCGAGGTGCACAACTATCGTTATGCCTTCGGTACGTCAATTTTGAGAAAGAGGAAAGTCGATGTGTGCAGTGAGCCTGTTGGTCGCAGACGACCATGAAATTGTCCGGCGGGGAATTCGGGCTTTGATTAGAGAGCAGTCCGAATGGCGGATCGTCGCTGAAGCAGAGGATGGAAGGGATGCCGTCACTAAGGCGGCTGAGTTCCGGCCCGATGTGGCCATTCTCGACATCACAATGCCTTTATTGAATGGGCTCGACGCGGCTAAGCAAATAGCAAAACTCAGTCCGCACACGAAAATTCTCATTCTAACCGTACATGAGTCAGACAAACTGATCCGTCAAGCTCTAGACGCGGGTGCCTCCGGATATATCTTCAAGACAGATGCGTCCTTTGATCTAGTAACTGCCGTAAAGGCACTGCTTTCCGCTAAGACCTTCTTTACGCCCAAAGTTTCTCAGATGGTGTTGAGAGGATATCTCGGAAAAGGGCCAATGGTCAGTGAGGATGAGCCGAAGATAACAGCAAGGGAACGAGAAATTGTGCAACTTCTGGCGGAGGGCAAGCACAGCAAGGAAGTGGCCGCGGTATTAGAAATCGGCATCAAAACTGTCGAAAGCCACCGATCGAATATTCTGCGGAAACTGCACTTTCACTCGGTTACGGAGTTAGTCCGTTACGCGGTCCGCAATCATATCGTTGAGGCGTAGCCACGGCTGCTGCTCAACTGCGACTAAACTTTGTAGCTGCCGGTCTTCGATATTGACACCGATTCAGGACGCGCGTTTTCACAAGAGTATCGCCATGACGGCGCGGTACTCGCACCTCGCGCCGGATTTTCTTCTGAACGTGGTAGAGAAGCTCCTTCCACAAACGGGCGAGACCGCTTCTGCGAAACCAACTGACGCCACTACTGACGCCGGCGCGTTTCAGCCCGAAATACCGCAAGTGGCTCATGTCCAGTAACTCTCTTTCATGTAATATGTTGTGAAAGAAAGCAGGGGCGTAGCTCAGTGGCAGAGCAGCGGCCTTTTAAGCCGTTGGTCGTGGGTTCGACCCCCACCGCCCCTACCACCATTCCCTTTCCTAACTGTGAGTTGCAGATTTGCGAGGGAGCTTTAGGGACCGCACGACCGGATAATCATCTACAAGCAAGATTCGCGCTGGCATAAGTCCTCCGCACGATCTGAAGATCATCTACGGTGCTGGCATTCAAGGGCAGGGTGCGGGGACTTTCTCGAAGCCCTTGAGGCTGATCATCCGCTCTGGAGGCTATCTCTGCCATAGGCGTCATGCCGTATGATGAATGCGCTACAAGCCGCCAACGGTCCTCGCTGTTTGGCCGCCCGCGTGCCCAGAGGTGACTAGTACTTTTCGCCGAAGAGGATTCAAAGAGTAGAACTAACTTTCAATCAGTTCTTTGGGAGTGCAATCTCCCAAGAATAACGAGAATGGGATTCCGGCCCAACGGTTGTCGAAACTGACTCCAAAGTTCGTCGCTGCTTCTCGCGGAATGAGTTGATGCATTCTCTGATAAAATAAGTTGATGCATTCCTCTGATAAGTAGTAGTGAGGCTGGGGGTCGAGGGCGCTTCATACCATGGCCCGCGCGTCAATTGAGTATAAGAGGCGGCTGACTGCGGGGACCAATGCTTTTCCAGCTTCCGATTTCGGAATGAAGGCACCATCACCGAACAGGCGGGTGAGCATCGCGGCTTCCTGCGGCGTGTAATGGCTACTAATTAAAAGGATTTTGGGAGTAGGCGTGAGTTGACGGATTTCGTAGGCCGCTTGCATGCCGTTCATTTCCGGCATGACAATATCGAGCACGACTACATCCGGGTGAATCTTACGAATTCGGTCAAGAGCTACCTTACCGTTTTTAGCTTCGTAAATTTTCCAGCGGGGTTGTTGCGCAAGAAGTGAACGCAAGGTGTGCCGCACCAATTTTTGATCGTCCACGATAAGAATAGTCGCCGATATCACTCCGTCGCCTCGGGGCAAGGCGAGGTCGATGGGCGCGACCGCGTGTTACCCGAGGATAAAGTAATATCCTCGTTATGTCTGTACAATCGGAGAACGCCTTATGGCGTCGCAGCAGATCGCCTGATGTCCATACTTCATTCAGGGTATGAAATGGGCCACAGCTTCGGTGTTTCACCGATTGGTTCCGCCGTCTTGGCGACTCCCCCAAACGGCTTTGAACTCTTTGAGCCGGAGTTGTTTTCCCGTCACAAGGAGTGTAGCCTGAACAAGTTCCCCGCCTGTCTCTGTTAACATTAACTTTCTTGCAGGGTCAACGGCAGCCTCTTCACTTCGCCGTGGTTCTTCCGTTGCAAGCGTATCGTTTGCTGACGGCACCTCATTTTCAGGAGGAGACCGGCTAGTGTGTCCAGTGAGCGTGTTGATAGCAGATGACCACGAGATTGTGCGACGAGGACTCCGTGCGTTGATTCATGAGCAGCCTGGATGGCAACTAGTGGCCGAAGCGACAGACGGAAGGGACGCGGTGATCAAGGCCGAAGAGTTCGAGCCTGACGTGGCTATTCTGGACATCACCATGCCTTCATTGAATGGGCTGGAGGCAACGAGGCAGATAGCAAAGCTCAGCCCGCGTACGAAGGTTCTGATTCTGAGCATCCACGAGTCCGACCTATTGATTCACAAACTCCTGGGTGCGGGGGCGCGCGGATATATTCTCAAGGAAGATGCGGGCCGTGACTTGATAACTGCCGTGAAGGCGCTGCTGGCGAACAAAACCTTCTTTACGCCAAAGGTGGCGCAGAAAGTGAGGGATGGACATTTAGGCAAGATGCCAAAGGCAGATGAGGAATTCTCACCGATAACGGCGCGGCAAAGAGAAGTCCTGCAGCTTTTGGCGGAGGGCAAGAGCAGCAAGGAAGTCGCAAGCATTTTGGGCATCACCTTCAAGACAGCCGAAACGCACCGATCGAACCTGATGCGGAGGCTCAATTGTCATTCGGTCATGGAGCTAGTCCGCTACGCTATCCGCAATCATATCGTGGAGGCTTAGTTCTCGACTCCGATGGATATGGCACTGGACGCCGGGAGCTAGGATCCCGTCGAGCGAAATCTTTTCAAAGCAGGCGAGTGGCTCGTAGGTTGGCGGCGACGGACGCAGAGAGAATCAATGTTCCAGTTCAAGGAGGCGCTTCACTTATGGGATCAGTTGAGTTCCGGCAGCGGCTTTGGGACAAACCCATCAACCCCAATGAGCCGCGCTGCCGGTTTCGGGGGAGTCATGGATCGTGAAGAAAATAATCTTCGTGGAAGGTGCGATTCTCCGTATCTCGTAGGCCGCTTGGACGCCGTTCATCACGGGCATATTGATATCAAGGAGCACCAGATCAGGCTTTAACTGCTTAACTTTTTCGATTGCCTGTTTGCCGTTTTCCGCTTCGCCGCAGACTTCCATAGAATGCCAAACAAGAAGAGAGCGCACGGTCTTCCGCGCCGTAGGATAGTCATCAACAATGAGGATGCGTGTTGACATCTGAGCGCATACAGGGCAGGAACTGATAAGCGCGGAGTAGGGCGGGCAAAAGGTGAATTGAGACAATCAGGTCGGCGAGGAGTGCATCATCCAAACTGTGTGCGGCGCCGAATCCCTAGCCGAATGCCTCACACCCTTCAGCAATTTCCGATAACGGGCCGTCCGGCTGAATCTGCCAAACGTGGTGAGAAGCAGTATTGCTGTCGCCTTCTCCGAACCGCGCAGAACTCGCGAAATTCACTGGGAGTTTTTCTCTCCCTCCAGATAGACACGCACGGAGTACAGGGCGGCTCAGGCTATGTGCCGTTCCGAAGGTAGTGGGTTCGGGCGACCAGATTAGGTTTGGCGCGTTTGGGTTTGCAGCCGTAATTGAACGCGTACTCACGGTCCCTATCCCCAATTGTCGTCCGAGGCACGCGACCGTGACAGCAAAAGCTAACAGGTTCGGCTACCCGGTAAGGGCTATATAGGGTATTCGCCCTAGTGATTCTCAATAGAATACCGGAATATCACAATTGCCGCTACCCGCCCTTTTGCAGCGAGCGCCGGGACCAAGAGATCTTCCGGGTTATCTCGGAAAGGGTCGCCCCAGCTGCGGCGGCAGCCGGAAATAGGCGTGCCCTCTTTTTACCGTCCTCAAGATTTGCAAAGGAGAGAGGCTCACCATGCGCGAAAAAGTACTAAAACCTTTGGCAAAGATTCATGCTGTTATTTTCGTCCTTCTGCAATTTCTTGCGCTGTACCAGTTATCGTCTGCCCTGGCTTACGGCGCCCCACAAGAACAGCAGCGAGAGGCCTTGGGTTCGCTGACCACGGTGGGCGAGGTTCATGTGAATGACGCAGTGGCGCCTTCCTCCGCGCCAATTTTTGCCGGCGACGTCTTGCGCAGCGCCGGAACGGGGACTGCAACGTTTACCTGGAGTGAAGAGGGCTCTCTCCAAATCTATCCCAACACCGAAATTGTATTTACCGGTGAACCTCAATACGCCGCTGAGCTGAAGTTTGGCAGAGTGGTGATGAACTCTTTCCACGGGGCGAAAGGCATCAATTTGCGCGCCGGCGATTCCGTGGTGCTGGCGGTAGCCGAGGGCGAGCAGTCCGTATCCAGTGTCGAGGCGCCTTCTGACGGATCGTTTCTCGTAACCTGTGTAGCCGGCAGCGTGGGCGTGATTCCTCTGCAAGGGGGAAACGGCATTTTTATCCAGGCGGCTCAATCTGTGCGCATTTCGGCGCAAGGCGAATTGTCCGCCATGGGCCCACAGGCCGCGCCCTCCGCTGGGCCGATTTCCAACGAGCCCGTGCACGATGTGCGGCCGCCAAGAAGCTATAGGCGCTGGATTCTTATCGCTCTCGGGACCGCCGGAGCGGGAGCCGTGGCCGGCATCTTGAGCTCGAGGCGCCCCGGGACTCCTTCCAATAGTCCATCGGTTTCGGCTACTCCTACATCTTCCTCTTCGGCTTCCTCCACTACTCCTACTAGCAGCAATCCACCCAGCAGCAATCCACCTAACAACAATCCACCTAGTAATCCAGCCCCGCCCCTGCCAATTCCTCCGCCATTGCCGTTGCCTCCTCCTCTAACAATTCATCTCGCGGTTCGTTTCTGAGAGGAAGGGATTGCAAGGTCGCAATTATGGCATCCTTTGCAAAGTCCGTTTCGACGGACTCTCCAGTCGAGAGAAGGTCCTACGGGCGTCGTAGGATCGACGCTCTCACATATGTAGATTTAGGTGCGAATAATGGCGCCGTCCTCGTCAATCTGAGTGAAGGGGGTGTCGGTTTTCAAAGTGTCGCGCCGCTGGAGTCGGGCCAGACAGTGATGTTGAAATTCAAGTTGCCCGGGGAAAAAAACCATCTCGAGAGTCGCGCCGAAGTGGCCTGGTCGAACGAGTCCGGGAAGAGGGGCGGATTGCGATTTGTCGAATTAAGTGCGGATGCGCGAGCCCAGATTCGTGGTTTAGCAGACGACGAATCAGCAGCTGAAGCTGCGCCCGAAATTCATCGGGCCGAGACAAGCGGCGATTCCATACCCACGGAAAAAAGAAGCTCGCCGGAGGGCTCTCAACCGAGTCTAATGGGGGAAATCAGCGGACCGAGATCAACACCACGTGCTAATACTCCGCCCGAAGCTCCTACCCGCGTCGCGAGCGCTAGGGCTGCGTTTCCTGTCCGCTCAGAAATACACGACACGGCCCCGGCTGTCGACACTGTACATTGGGTTTGGCGAGAGCCATACCTTGCTGCCCTTCGGGATCAGAACCCGTTTAGCTTCCGTGAGCGCCTGCTAGCCGCTGAGAAAGCAATCCTCTTCCGCATGGAAGTCCTTCACGGTGCGCCAGACGACCTGCCCGAACTGCAGGCGCTGCGCGAGGCACTCAATTCCTTGTATGCTCGGGAGTCGAGCAAAAGCCCTGAACAGCCGAGGATAGTGGAAGACCAGGGAGAGTACGAATGGGGGCGGCGAAATTGGACGAAGCTTGCCGTCGTCGCTGTCGCAGTGATTGTTTCATTGGCTACTGGCTGGATTCTAGGGAGCAAGAACTCCGGGAATGAGATTCAGAGTATCGGAACGACCACCGAGCCAAAGAACAGCACCACCAAGTCGGATAACGAGTTTGCAAGCGTCCGCGATGTCCATATCCTGGATACACTGCCTCAAGAATTGGGCACACCGCCAAAAGACAACGGAGCCAGCACCCCGCTCAAGAACACGCCTCGCCACCCAAGCGATGCCCATCCGCCCAACGACGCTAAGGATCTGCAGGCGCAACCAGAGGATGGCGAAGGCTTCATTGACACTGCGAGTCGCAAAGATCAGGCGACCCCTTTCGTCAACGGACGAATACGAGAGACTATCGGCCGTTCTCTCCGGAGCACGACTGAGGGCCGGCCTAGCTGGCCGGCTGAGGAACCGCCCTCTCGACCCTTCCGAAGCCTGCCTGCTGAGCCTAAACGCGGCGGCACTACTTCCCACCAGTCTTTGGATCAAGCACTGGAAGTTCGGGCCGAACCTCAAGCCAGTCCTCTGCCATCAATAGGGAATCAGGCAAAAACGACAGAAGTGCAGGGGATACCACCAGCACAACAGCCGATTTCACAAGGTTCTGTGACCGTCAACTTCAGCACCTATCCTTCATTGCGGATACCACCCGAACTTAGATCTCAAGCCGTGGGTGCGAAACTGCAAATCGGACAAGTTGTCTCTCGGATTGATCCAATCTACCCAGAAGACGCAGAGCGGCAACGCATCGAAGGCACCGTTAATCTCCGTGCCATTATCGGCGCGGATGGCTCGGTTAAGGGGCTTGAAGGAATAAGTGGTCCGCCTTTATTGGTGCCTGCAGCCGCGAGCGCCGTTCGACAGTGGCGTTATCAGCCAACCCTGCTGAGCGACCAGCCAATCGAAACTGCCCAAGACGTCACCATTGTGTTCCGGCTTTCGAGGAACGCAGCTAGCGCAAATTGACGTCGGTTGTGGTGCTTAGGCCTGACGGGAACCGGAATCGCACTAGCATTGGCGAGGGTATAACTGTGAAAAGGCTAATTGTGTGCGTCCTTGGATTGGCGGTGCTGATGTGCTCATCGTGCAGTAGCAACAATAGTTCGGCAAACCCGTCGAACAATAGTTCCGGCGGAGGGGGAAGTACGGGTGCCATTGCCGTTACCCCATCCGGTCCATCGGCAGTTGCAGCGGGATCATCGACAACGTTCACGGCGAATGTTGTGAACACGAGCAATACAGCGGTCACATGGCAGGTCAACGGGACGGTTGGCGGCGATGCCACTGTGGGTACAATATCAACGGGAGGCTCGTATACGGCTCCGAATCTTCCACCTGCGGGCGGTAGCATCACCATCATGGCGGTCTCGCAAGCCGATTCCACGAAATCAGGCTCTATGAACCTCACGATTCAGACCTCCGATGCGAGCGTTCAAGGGGTTTACGCATTCAGCTTCAGTGGCAATGCGGGCACCGCAGCAGGCTCGTTCCAGGCTAGTGGCAGCGGAACGATTACAAACGGTGTCGAAGACTACAGCAGTTCGACTGGCAGCTTTTCCGCACTCTTTTTCACCGGCGGCTACAGCGTAGGGACGGACGGTCGTGGCTCTGCAACGTTCAACAGTTCCCTCGGAACCAACATCTGGCGCTTTGTCATCCTTGCGTCGGGACAAGTACGGCTAATCGGGTTCGACAGGGGCGATGCGATCAGTGGCACCGCTTTGCCACAAGCCCCGAACTCGTTGAGCCTGAGTGCGCTAGCGGGCAACTGGTCTTTCTTCCTATCAGGTTCGAGGGGCGGCACCACGATTGTTGATGCCGGGCGTTTCTCGCTCGACTCATCAGGGAACATCACGGCGGGAACTGCTCAAATGACCGGGGGCGGCTCAACATCAAATGTGGTGCTCTACACGATAAGCTAGTCTTTAGCCGAATACCTTCAAATCGACCCTTCGGAAGTAATCGTAGGCTTCGTCACTCAGCAGTTCTGATTTGCGATTCCGATGCCAAAATGGTGGATCATCCGCCAGTACCAGACTTGCCTTTTCTTCGTCCGTCAGCACTGCGCAGCTCGATCGAGTTGCGCTACGCCTGAACCAACGCCCGAGGAATACTTTAGGATTTAAGACTCCTGCGAGTAGACTTCGGCCAAGTGTTGCGTCGACCGTCTGAGCCGGCAACCGTTTGTGGGAAGTCCAGCTAATAGAGTGGTCCGCCGCCGAGATTCTCACTTTTTCGGGACGTTGACGAACAGCCCGGCTCAGCACCGATAACATAAAAAAGTGGCGCTTTGAGCCGAACTCGCATAACGCCGTATTTGTAGTTTGTGAGTTCCGTGTCGAGGGGTTCTGTGACTTCGGCGAAACGTCTAGCCAAATGATTTTCTATCCAACCCAACTTCACCAGGATCACGGTTCCATCGCCATTCGGGCAGCAAGGTTGCCTACATCCAAATTAGTCGCGAGCCCCAACGCATCTCCGTGCAAGTGCGAGATCGTGGCAAAGACATTTCGCCTGCAAAACTAGCCGAAAAATTCAAACGCACATGGCCTTGATCAACTTGCGGACACGGCGCCACGCTACGCAGCAATTTCATATAGCTTCGCAGTGTACTTGGCGACACGACTGAATATTTTCTGGCCAGAAGCTGCCCGTTTGTAAGTATCCAAAACAAGCGAGCGCCGATACTTAAATTAAACGGCTGAATCAATGACGAAGTCGCCGATAGGCCCGAGAAACGCGGTCGAGCGTCGCCTGGAGCGCCTTGCATGACTCAAGGCTTTACCTCAGGTCTCTCCCGTATTGTACAGACAAGCCCGTATGCGGATTATTAAACGCGCCGTGTGCGGAGAAACTACCTGCCCCTCCGCGTCCGTGGCTGCCTCCGCATTCAGGGCAGAATGGCGAGAATACTGATTGCTGACGATAATCTGTATGCGCGGACGACCATTCGTTCGCTTCTCGATTGGCATTCCTTTGAAGTGTGCGGCGAGGCCAAAGACGGAAGGGAGGCTATCGAAAGAGCCCGCGAGTTAAAGCCCGACATCGTCCTTCTCGACATTAATATGCCTGAACTGGATGGCGTTAAAGCCGCCTACGAGATACGGCGAATCTCACCTCAAACAAAAATCGTGTTCTTGAGCATCCACAACACTCCCGAAGCCGCGCGGATCACCCGAATGTGGTCGCACGGCTTCGTGCCCAAGTCCGACGCTGGGACTGAACTGATTCCCCTCTTGAGTCGACTTCTTGGAAGGGGCGATGACAAACCCCCTCGTAGATCGCGCCGCGCTGCAACTTCATAGCCTTATGACGTCCCTTCTCGAAGTGCGGAACCTTGAGGTAGCGTATCTTTTGCGCGCGAGTGTCGCTTCTTCCGCTATTGTGAATGTCAGTTTTGACGTTAAGGCCGGCGAAATCCTAGGGGTGCTCGGAGAATCGGGATCCGGAAAAAGCACTCTTGCCGCATCTATGCTAGGTCTCCTTCCTGCAAACGGGAAAATCCAGCGAGGCAGCATTTTATTCGAGGGGCGGGACCTTCTTCAGGCAGAACCTCGAGAACTTCAGAGCATTCGCGGCCGCCGCATCGCGCTGATCAACCAGGAGCCTTTGCTAGCGCTTCATCCGACGATGCGCGTCGGCGATCAAGTAGGCGAGGTCCTCGCCGCTCATCAATACGTGGATAAGAAAAGCCGGCGTGAAAGGGTACGGCAAGTTCTTGCAGGCCTATTTCCTGCAGAAACCGAAAGGATTTCATCCTCCTACCCCCATCAATTGAGTGGGGGCGAGCGGCAGCGCATCTTGATCGCGCAAGCGATTGCGTGTGGTCCGTCCCTTGTGATTGCGGATGAGCCTACCGCATCGCTCGACCCCACAACCCAGCGAGAGATTCTTTCGGTGTTTGAAGGTCTTAGGCGGGACTTCGGGGTCGCAATCGTCTTAATTACGCACAATCCATCGCTGCTGGCGGTTCTCGCTGATCGAGTTCTTGTCCTTTATGCCGGAAGAGTCGCAGAAATCGGCCCCACAGAGAGTGTGCTCTCCGATTCTCTGCACCCCTACACGCGAGCCTTATTGCGTTGTTTGCCGTCCCCTCTTTTCGGGACCAATGCAGTAAATCGAAGGATAAAGCTGCCCGCGATCGCGGGAGACCTACACAACCTCGGCTTGTTGTCTTTGGGATGCCGATTCGAGCCACGGTGCACGGACCGGTTCGAACCCTGTAGAACACGAGAGCCGGTGAAGGTATGGGCGACCGATGAACACGTGGTTTCGTGTTTCAAGTATGGCAGTTGAGCCGTGGCGCAAATGCAACCGCCGCTTATCCAAGTTGAATCTCTCAGGAAACTTTATCGGAGTGGAAAGGGCTTGAACTCCGGGCCTGTGGTGCCCGCTATCAACGAAGTCTCATTCTCGATCGCCCCGGGGATCACACTCGCGCTGGTTGGCGAATCGGGCTCGGGGAAGACCACCTTGGCGCTATGCCTGGCCTGTTTCGAGCGCCCAACTTCGGGAAGAATCTGGTTTGGAGGACGCGATATTGCAGCGCTCAAGGAGAAGCAACTGCGCGTAGTGCGTCCGCAAATCCAACTGGTTTTTCAAGACCCCGCAAGCTCGCTCAATCCGCGGTTGACGGCCCACGAAATAGTAACCGAGCCGCTGCTTCTGCAGCGGAACTGGCAGGAGCGTCAAATGCGCGAGCGGGGATTCGCGCTGCTCGAACGCGTGGGCCTCTCAATGGAGGTGGCCAGCCGCAGGGCTCGCGAGCTTAGCGGTGGACAGAGGCAAAGGCTGGTCATTGCGCGTGCGTTGTCGCTCGAGCCCAAACTCTTGATTCTGGATGAAGCGTTGTCGGCCCTCGATTGCTCCACGCAGGCGCAAATCGCCAATCTGCTCGTAGAGTTGCAAACGTCGTCGGCGCTGACGTTCCTTTTCATCACGCACGATCTGGCGATGGCCGCGCACCTCGCCGATGAAATCGCGGTGATGAACCGTGGCCAAATCGTGGAACAAGGTGCTCCGGAAAGGCTCTTGGCCTCGCCTCAACACGACGCAACACGCTCTCTAATCGCAGCTATGCCGAGAGCGATCGTCAGGCCGCACGTGTTTGGAGCTTGCTAGATGCGTTTCTTGTTGCGCCGATTGGCACACGCGGTCTTCCTTTTGTTTGCAGTGTCGATTCTTACCTACCTTTTCGCCTCACTCGTGCCTGGGGACTACTTCGACGAGATGCGCTTGAATCCCCAGATCGCCCCACAAACAGTCGTCGCTCTTCGCGCGCAATATCGGCTCGATCGGCCGCTCCCGTTGCGTTATGTGAGATGGCTCGATTCAGTCGTGCATGGGGACCTCGGTTATTCATTTTCATATAACAGTCCTGTTGCGCCGCTTCTTTTGGTTCGGGCCAGGAATACCCTCGTTCTGACGCTAACAGCTGCACTGTTAGCTTGGGGTCTTGCCTTGCCCCTTGGAGTCCGAAGCGCCGAGCACGTCGGAGGTCTCCCGGACGCCTTGGTCTCTTGGATGACGGCGGGGCTGCTTGTAGTTCCTGACGTTGTGTTGGCGCTCGGATTGCTTCTGTTCGCAGCGCGAAGCGGGTGGTTCCCGACAGGGGGTTTGGTCTCTATCGACTTTGACAGCCTTTCGTTAGCGAGAAAGTTGCTAGATTTGGCCCTGCACATAATGTTGCCGGTGTCCGTCCTGGTTCTGACGGCTTTGCCGCTGCTCGTCAGGCATGTGCGATCCGCCATGATTGGCGTGCTGGAGGCACCGTTTTTACAAGCTGCTCGGGGGCACGGCATCCCCCGTCGCAGGCTTCTCTATCGATACGCATTGCCCGCGGCGGCGAATCCGTTGATCTCCTTATTTGGCTTCAGCGTTGGCACTCTGTTAAGCGGCTCGTTGCTCGTGGAAGTCGTGATGAGTTGGCCCGGTCTCGGTCCGCTTCTTGTCGAGGCAATCCTCTCGCGTGACTTGTACGTCGTAATCGGTGGAGTTCTTCTGTCCACGCTCTTTCTGGTAATCGGGAATCTCATCGCGGACCTGCTTCTTTATTGGGCCGACCCGAGGACACGCGTGGAGTCACCTGCAAAATGACCAAACGGCGCAAGCTTGTGAAATGGCTGGTCGTGCTGGGCGCCCTTCATGGCGTCGTTGCCTGCGCAGGTTTTCTTTCACCTTACGATCCGACCGAACAGGATCGCGAACGCCCCTATGCACCACCCGTGAGGCTGCACTTCAGGGATACGCAGAGACGCTTCCATATCCGTCCGTTCCTCTACCCCCTCCGCGTGCGAGAAGGATCTTTCGCTCAGTTTGATGAAGACACTGCGCGTGTTACACCGGTGAGGTTTTTCGTTGATGGCTCAAGCTACAGATTGTTGGGCTTGGTACCGTGCCGCCTGCACCTGTTCGGGGCCTTTCCGGCCCGCATCTGCCTGTTGGGCACCGATGGCTATGGCCGAGATCAACTTTCGAGGATTCTCTATGGCGGACAGGTTTCCCTGGCGGCCGGTTTGCTCGGAGCCGGAACCACTCTGTTGTTCGGTCTGGGTATCGGTACTGCAGCGGGTTATTACGGCGGCTGGAGAGATGACGTCCTGATGCGCCTCGCCGAACTCTTCATGGCCTTGCCGTGGCTCTACCTGTTACTTGGTCTGCGCGCGTTCTTGCCTCTTTCCGTTAGGCCGACGCAACCGTTTCTTCTGATCGTCATTGTCATTGGACTGGTCGGTTGGGCGCGTCCGGCGCGGCTGATTCGGAGTGTGGTGTTAAGTTTCAAGGAGCGCGACTTTGTTCGAGCGGCGCGTGGCTTCGGCGCTTCCGATGGATACATCTTGATACGGCATATCCTGCCGGAAACGTCCAGCGTGCTGCTGACGCAGGCGGCGATTCTCGTTCCGCAATACATACTGGCGGAGATGGCTCTGTCCTTCCTCGGGCTCGGCGTACCTGAGCCTCTCGCAAGTTGGGGGAACCTCCTGGCCAATCTCCGGCAATACAGTGTGCTGATGTCCTATTGGTGGATGTACCTGCCCGCCGTAGCGATCGTGCCCTTTTTTATAGGCTACCTCGGTCTTGCGAGCGCCTTACAAGAATGGGCGGACCCCTCCAGGTGGGCTTAGGGAAAAAGGAGCATCAGATGCCAAACCACGAAGCGAGTTCACAACGCTGTTGGATGCTTTTGAGCATCTTTCTTGCCCTGGCGTCGATGGCCCCGATCATGGTTGCTGCTCCCCAATGGGGGGCTCCAAAAGAGGATTTGCTCGCACTTCCCGGCGAAGCTGGTCGCCCCGGCGGGCGCCTTGTGGTTTCCTTGCGGGCGGAGCCCAAAACCCTGAACCCGCTGCTCGCCACTGACGCTCCCTCGCGCGAAGTTATCGCCGTGATGCAGGCCGATCTTGTTCACATCAACCGCGCGACGCAGCTTACCGAGGCTGCGCTGGCGAAGTCCGTCAAGGTTTCGTCCGACGGCCTTCGATATACGGTGACGTTGCGCCAGGGGTTGCGCTTCTCCGATGGACAACCGTTAGACGCAGACGATGTTTTGTTCACCTTTCGTGTTTACCTCGATGAGAGCGTACACTCGCCGCAGCGCGACCTCCTCATCGTTGGTGGTAAGCCCATTACCGTCCGCAAGCTAGATGCACAGACCCTGGTCTTTGAGTTTGCCGAACCCTATGGTGTCGGAGACAGAGTATTCGACGGCCTGGCCATTCTGCCGCGGCACCTGCTTGAGAAGCCGTACCAAGAAGGGAAGATCGAACAGGTTGGCACGCTATCCACGCCGGTGAATCAGTGGGCCGGGCTCGGCCCATTTCGCCTGAAAGAGTACGTCCCCGGACAGCGATTAATTCTTGAACGTAATCCCTACTATTGGAAGACGGGCGCAGAAGGGACCCGCCTGCCGTATTTGAACGAGCTTGTCTTCCTCTTCGTACCCAGCGCCGATGCTCAAGTCCTGCGCTTCCAGTCGGGGGACACCGACGTAATTAGCGGGCTCGGTGCAGAGAATTTTATGGCGTTGTCTCGCCAATCAAAGAGTTACGCGCTGGCGGATGCTGGGCCCGGCCTCGAATATAATTTTTTATTCTTCAATTTGAACGACCTTAGCGGAAAAGCCACGCCCGAATTGGAAAGGAAGCAGAGGTGGTTCCGCGAGGTGAGGTTCCGGCAGGCGGTGTCGGCTGCGGTGGACCGCGAGGCGATCGTGCGCCTGGTTTATCAAGGGCGCGCCGCAGAGCTTTGGGGTCCGGTCACTCCTGGCAATCGGCGCTGGGTCGATGCGAAGGTCGCGCATGCGCCGCGCTCACTTGATCAAGCACGTCAACTGCTGCGCGAGGCTGGCTTCAAGTTGACCGGCGACGCTAACGGCGATTCGGTGCTTCTCGACGCGGAAGGAAACCCGGTGGAGTTTTCGATCCTAACGAGTTCCTCCAACGCGGAACGTACGAAGATGTCGACATTGATTCAAGACGATTTGAAACAGTTGGGCATGCGGGTTCAAGTGGTGCCACTCGAATTTCGGTCCCTAATCGACCGCGTTATGCAAACAAAGGAATACGATGCCTGCGTGCTCGGACTGGTGAGCTTCGATGCAGACCCGAACAGTGACATGAACGTTTGGCTCTCAAGCGGTGGCACGCACGTGTGGAATCCTTCGCAGGCCCATCCGGGTACGCCATGGGAAAGTGAGATCGACCGCCTCATGCAGGAGCAATTGGCTGTGACGAGCTACGAACAACGGAAGAGGCTCTATGACCGAGTGCAAGAGATTCTCGCGGAATTTCAACCCATGATTTTTCTAGCGAGCCCGGACATTCTGGTGGCAGCAAAGAATACCATTGGCAACTTCCATCCCTCCGTGCTGGAATCGTATGCGCTGTGGAATGTCGAGCAGCTTTATCTCCGTGACGGAGCGGGCCATAGTGGCCGGTAAGTTGGTCATCGCCAGATTGTCTATATTTTTTCAGCCCACAGAGTCCCTTTTTCTCATAGGCTAGTTCCAGGGCCACTACCCGCAAAGGCGAGCTTCCGGCTCTGCGAGTTCGAGGGATATCGATGAAACACTTTACGATGGAAGAGGGTATCGATTTTGCGAACCACGCGATTCCCGCGAACCAGAAAACGGCGTTGGAAAAGCACCTGAAGACCTGCCGGCGCTGTGCGAACGCGGTTTCCCTATGGCAGCGAGTACGGGCGGCGGCGGCAGCAGAAGCGAATTACCAGCCGCCGGAGGAAGTAATTCGAATCGCTAAGGCAGCGTTTGCTGGATTGAAATTGGCCCTACGCCATGATCTTGCAAGCAGTTCGATCGAATTGGTATTCGACAGCCTGGTCCAGCCCTCCCTGGAAGGCTTCCGGTCGGCTGGCAGCGCAACCAGGCAAATGGTCTACCGCGCAGATCCTTTTCAGATTGATTTGCAGATCGAAGTCCAGCCAGGGGACAAGCGCGTCGTCGTCGCGGGACAACTGCTGAGTCCACGTGATCCCCAAATCGGGGGACAGAACGTCCGACTCATTCTTGCTAGTCTCCATGGTGTTGTCGTCCCGTCAGTAACAAATCAATTTGGAGAATTCCGCGCGGAAATTGAAAACACCGATGACCTGGCATTGGTGTTCTACGGAATGGATCTTAAACCCGTCGTGATTCCCTTGTGGGATGCCCTCGGCCGCTCGCCTGAGGGGAGGTCGAAACAAACCAAGAGATGAGGAAATGCATGGCTTTCGGATGGAGACTTGCGACTACACGGCTCCTGCTTCGCATCCCCGTCTTGGCTGATTCCCGCAAACGTCTCTTTTCGCCGCACTTTCGTTTGAAACTTAGATAGGCCCGACAACTGCACCCGGCGGCGCACCTTTAATTCGCTTTGTCGGAGGGTAACCCTTCGATGCCAACGGATTGCGTAGCAGGAGCTCACCTAGTTCACAGTCAGGCTTACAAGCGTGTTGTGGTTGAGATTGCCCGATGTCCCGGTGATCGTGAGCGTGTAAGTTCCTGCGGGAGTACCCGGGGGCAGGACCGTTAGTGAGCTAGTTTGCCTAACTCCCGCATAAGAGGCTCCGACGGTAACTTTTGTAGGCGCGGTTACGATGTTGGTGTTTGCTGTAAAGGATGCACTGGTCTTTCCGAACGGAATGGTTACGGTGGCCGGCACCGTGACCACAGCCGGGTTGCCGCTGGAGAGGGAAACGAGGGCCCCGCCATTAGGGGCAGGGCGGCTCAGCGTCACAGCACCCGAAGAAGACAACCCGCCCACGACGGGGTTGGGATTGAAACTGAGAGAAGCGAGGGTTGGTCCTCCAGGCGGCGGCTGGGGAGTGACGGTCAGTGAAGCAGTCTGCGTCAAACCGGAGTTGGAAGCGGAGATCGTTACAGTCGTCGAGTTGGATGTGGCATTGGTCGACGCTGGAAACGCAGCCATCGTTAATCCGGCCGCGATGCTCACGCTGGGCGGGACCGTCGCCACAGAGGTATTGTTACTCGACAAAGAGAAAACGGCGCCGCCGCTAGGAGCGGGGGCACTCAGGATGATTTCGCCGGTGGAGGTGTTCCCGCCATTCACGCTGGTCGGGTTCAATGTCAGCGAGAACGAGATCGGAGAAGCTTGCGAGGAGGGGCCAGGAGCGGCAGCTCCTCCGCACGAATACGAATAGAGCAAAATTGCGAGCAGCCCGAGCGCGGCGGAAAACCCGGGACGCTGAGAAGGGGGCTGGCCGAACCGCCGAACCGTAAACAGAAACAGCCACGCCATATAAGCAAACAGGTAGGCGAGCCCAACTGCCACAAGCGGCGGTAGGGGACGAATTCGCAGGGGAATCGCGAGCGGCACGGCCGAGCGTGCAACGGTTTGTACGACAACGGTTGCTGTCGCCGAATTAGTGCCAGCAAGCGTGACTAGAGATGGCGTGATCGCACACTTCGACGCCGGGGGAGAACCACCGCAGCTTAGCGATACGGTCTGATTAAACCCGCCGCTCGGCGTAAGGATGACGGTGTAGGTTGCTGGTTGTCCGGCGTTGATTGTGGAAGTGGCAGGAACGGCCGATATTGTGAAGTCCTGCGGGGATAGGCTGGTTAGTGCTTTAACGAGGTTCAAGCGTCCGTTGCCCATGTCTGGGTCAGGCGGTACAAGCGGATCTGCGTTGGCTATTGCGGCGGCTGCTTGGGACTCGTTCGTTTTCGCTTGCCTGTTTAAGAGCAAGGCAGCTCCGCCGGAAACGAAAGGTGCACTGAAAGACGTTCCCCATCCGGCGGCGTAGGTGCTGAAGGGGTACGTAGTGACGATGTCTTCACCAGGAGCCGCTACCCAGACAATCGTGTTGCCGTAATTGGAGAAGGTAGAACGCGTGTCCGTGTCGGTCGTCGACGCTACGCCCATCACCACGTTTTGCAACGCCGCAGGATAGACCATACCGGTACCTGTGCCGGGGTCCGCCTTCTGGGCATCGTTCCCTGCGGAAGCAGCACAGATCAGCGCGGACTGGCTCGCGTAATCCAGCGCCGACGCAAGCTCGGGAGAGCTCGTCGGGAAGTCGAAACTCATATTTATGACATTGGTGTTGTTACCCGCCGCGTAGTAGATCGCTCGCAGGATATCCGAGAGGTAACCCGTACCATCAGAGCTAAAGGCCTTCAATGGCAGCAACTTCGCCGTTGGAGCGACCAAGTGGATGATACCCATCACCATCGTCCCGTGGCCAAATGCTGCATACTTCGGGTTGGTATCCAGGAAGGCCGCGGAGGATTGGTCCAGAAAGGCTGCACTGGACTGGTTGACCTGAGCTGGCGGGCAACTCGGGCAGGGCGAAGGTGTTGGGTCAGTAAAATCTGTCAGTTCAGAACCACCGGACTGGTTTCGGGTGAAGTCGTAGCCCGGCAGTAGGACCCCCGCGAACGCGGGGTGATTAGGATCAACGCCGGTATCAATGTCTGCGACAATTCCGCTGCCTGAAATTGAAAACGGGGGGCTATGCGCGTTTGAGACCTGGACTTTTTGCGCCGCAGGCTGATTCGCGTAGCCGTTCCAAACCGTCGTGCCGAAATAAGTGACGGGGGTCCTGTCCGACATCAACCCCGATGGGGGTGGCGAGGGCACCACGTTCGGGCCGAGAAGGCTGATGAGCTGGTCAATCTCAGCATCTACGATCCCCTGGACAGTGCCCAGCAGATTTAACAAAGTCGTTGGATCAAGTGGAGTGGAGACCAGGAAGAGTTGGTTCAGCGGGTCGCCCAGCCCCCCAACCACGGTGCAAGCAGGTGGCAGCAGGGGAAGGGACAGCGCATTGCAAACGCCTTGAAGGCCCTGGAGTCCCAGAGTCGTACGAACAATGATTCGGTTCTGCGCCCTTGCGGGTACGGCTAGCGACAGAAGTACTGCCGCAATAAGCCCCAGTCGGCGGATCATGACCCCTTCAATCTGCCCTTCGCGTGATGTGATTCCGAGTCTACGAGCTCGGCCCTCGGGTGGGGGGGAGCGCCCAGAAAGGTCGTCGGAATTCCGTAATTTTCGGTACTATCCACCTATCCACTACCATGAACTACGTACATGACCAATCCGGTGAAGACCTTAGCCGCCGATAGCGAGGGGATCTAGTCTTGGAGGTGACCAGGAAACCATTGAACACGTGGGATGACGTACGTCTCGTGAAAGCGTGCCTGGCGGGCCGTGAAGAAGCCTGGTCGTGCCTTATTGAAAAGTACAAAGCTCTGATCTATTCGATTCCTGTAAAGTACGGCCTTTCCAAGGACGACGCGTCCGATGTCTTCCAAGCTACTTGCGTCGAGTTGCTCGCTCGGCTGCAAGATTTGCGGAAGCCACGGGCTTTACCGAGATGGTTAATGCAGGTCGCGCATCACGAATCCTACAGGTTGAAGCGTTCGCAGCAGAGGATGATAAGCCGCGATGCTGAGTTGGGATTGCCTGAACCAGAGACCCCCGCAATCGCAGAATCGATAGTGCAACTAACCCAACAAGAACAAATGTTACGTGAAGCGATGAGTTTGTTAACGCCTCAGTGCCGGCGACTCGTCGAATTGCTCTTTTTTGAGACACCGGCGCGGCCGTATGCAGAGGTCGCGAGGGAGCTAGGCCTAGCGCGAGGCTCGATTGGGTTCACCCGCGAAAAATGTATCGAGCGGCTGCGCCGCCAGCTCAACAAGGACAGTTTCCGCTGATGCTTGCTTCTGAACCCAAACGTTCACCGGACAAGCTCATTTCCGAGTTGGCGAAGATCGATACCGACGTCGCTCGGCGAAAGTTCCTCGCCCGCCATCGTTCCCTGCTTCGCAGCGAAGTCGTGGGTCAGCTTGCCCCGATGGTCGTGGAAAAGGTTCGAATCGACATCCGGCAAGCCCTTCATCTCGCTGAGGCTGCGGTCTTGATCGCCCGCCGTCTGCACAATAAGGTGGACTTAGCGCTTGCGCTTCGCGCGAAGGGTAACGCTCTCCACCTCTCGGGGAGCAATCGAGCCGCTGTGAAACACCATGAAAAGGCCTTGAAGCTCTACGAGTCCCTGGGCTGTTGGAAGGAAGTTGCCCGCACACTGAGCACTTTGATTCAGCCCCTCAATCTTTTGGGTGAATATGACCGTGCCTTTGCGGCTTCGGAACACGCTCGCGAAATATTTGTTCGGCTGGGGGAGACTGCTCGCATCGCGAGACTCGACAACAATGTGGCGAATATTTTTCATCGCCAGGATCGCTTTGAGGAAGCGATGGCCTATTACGAGCGCGCGTGTCAGGCCTTATCGGATCTTCAACTATGGGAAGACGTAGGGCTCGCGCTGCTCAATGTTGCCATGTGCTTGATCAACTTGAATGATTTTCGTAGGGCCTTGGATTGCTATCAGACAGCTCGCGACCTCTGCGTGCAACACAATATGCCATTACTCCGGAACCAGGCAGACTATAACATCGCCTATTTGTATTACCTTCGGGGCGAATACAGTCGTGCAATCGAGATGCTGTTTGCGGTATGGCGCTCATGTGAAGTAACCGGGGATTCGTACCATCGCGCCCTTTGTCAATTGGATTTGTCCGAGATCTACCTCGAGCTGAACTTAAGCGAAGAAGCGAGGGAGGTGGCGCATCAGGGATACCTGCAGTTTGAGAAGCTTCGCATGCGCTACGAAGCCGCAAAGGCGTTGGCCAACGAAGCGATCGCATGCGGCCACCAAGCGGAAACGGAACCGGCGCTGGAGCGTTTCGCCCGAGCGCGGCGGATGTTCGCGCGTGAGAAGAATCTGGTTTGGCCCCGGCTCCTCGACTTTTATCAGGCACTTCTGCTCTTCCAGGAGGGCCGTTATCTTGAAGCGCGTCTACTTTGCACTGGCGCCGCTGAATTCTTCGATAATTCCGTGCTGGCTGGCAAAGCTGTCCTCTGCCGCCTTCTGCTCGCGCGCATCGCACTACAACTAGGCGACTTAATAGCTGCACAGCGGGAGATGAAGGCCGCTGCGACGAAAGTTTCCAATCTGCAGGCTCCGGTTCTCGTCTACCAGACTCAAGTCCTTCTCGGACAAATTGCCAGAAGGCGCGGTGACCGAGCGGCCGCTTATACGGCATACCAACGAGCCCGCGAAGTGCTGGAAGGCTTGCGCACGCAGCTGTCAAGCGAGGAATTGAAAATCTCATTTGTAAAGAACCGCATGTTGGCTTACGAAGGCATTGTGGATTTATACCTCGATGCCGAGAACACGGAAATCTCTGCGAACGAAGTCTTCTCGTGCATAGAGGCGGCCAAATCACGCAGCATGATTGAAATGATGTTTCAAAGCGGGCAAAGCTTGGGTGTGCGTGACTCCGGTTCGAGCGCGCTCGCTCGAAAGACCAATGAATTGCGAGAGGAACTCAACTGGTACAACCACCGCATTGAACTCGAGCAAATTCGCCAGGAGGGGGTTGATCGTGAACGCCTCGAACGCTTGCAACGACAGGCGCGATCACGCGAGGCTGAATTGTTACGGATCTTGCGTGAGTTGCCGTCGCACGAACCCGAAGGCGCGATACTCGAGGCCGGCCATTTTTCAACCACGGAATTGCGCGCTGTGCTCCCGCCCTCGGCCGCTCTGATTGAGTACTATTCGGCAAGCGATCGCTTGCTGGCTGCCGTGGTGACACGCGATGAGATGGAGGTTTTTCCTGTTGCGGTTGTGCCGCGGGTCATCGAGTTATTGCAGCTACTCAGATTTCAGCTGTCAAAATTTCGCCTGGGAGGGGCGTACCGAGAGCAATTCCAGCAACTCACGATGGGTGCGATGCTGAGCCATCTCGAACAACTCTACGCCGAGCTCATCGCGCCATTGCGGATTCCTCGGCGGATCAGGCATTTGATCTTCGTTCCCCACGGGTCGCTGCATTTTCTTCCCTTCCATGCCTTGCGTTGCGGCGAAGAGTATCTGTGCGACCGATACACAGTATCCTACGCGCCCAGCGCGGCTCTCTTCGCGCTCT
>Ga0210394_10003011_pt1 | contig 22031 bp, 19 predicted proteins | sample IncBWC12MmetaG_FD_160121 | JGI IMG/M metagenome (GOLD analysis project Ga0210394, IMG submission 160121) | Forest soil microbial communities from Barre Woods Harvard Forest LTER site, Petersham, Massachusetts, United States - Inc-BW-C-12-M | ecosystem: Environmental > Terrestrial > Soil >... | reverse complement strand
TGAGCTAAGCGCGCTCGAAGGGCGCGAAAGATACCGGATTCATGGCCGCCAATAAAGCAAAACTCGCTAAACCGGCGAAAATCACCCCTTTTGGGGCGGTTCCGCGCCCGGCAGCTCGACGAAAGGCACCTCCGTGTAAGGCGGATGTGTCACCGCCAGATCCGCATGCTCCTCCGTGGAGCCCGCGGGCGGAAGCTCGCCGGGACGGCGCGCCGGTTTCTCCACATATCGGAAATGGATCTCTCCGATGATCAGCAGGTCGCCGTCGCTCAAGACCTGTCGAGTCACGTGACGGCCGTTCACGATCACGCCATTGGTGCTGTTCAGATCCTCGATGATGGTTTCACGCCCGCCCAGCAGGATCAGCGCATGGTGGCGGCTCACTGAGGACGAATCGACATGCAACTCGCAGCCCGTGGCCCGGCCAATACGGGTGCGACGCCCCAAAACATGACTGGTGCTTTTGTCGCCATCGATCCTGACCAATTCCGCAGACCGCTCCAGCGCCGGCGCGGCAACCGATCCGAGTCTTTCCATGGTGGTTTGGATGCGCCCCAGTGCGGTGGCATTGTTGCTTTCGCTGCGCTCCAGCCGGCGTATGAGGAACTCGCGCTCTTGAAGCGCGCCGCGCGTGCGCTCCAGCGCCGCGCGCAACTTTTCCGCCTCCTCGGTTAAATCCTTTGCCGCGGCGGTCTTGGCGGCCAGTTCTTCCTGCAAACGCTTCATGTCGCCTTCGATCGCCTGGATCGGCCGGCGCGCCTCCTGCAGGTGCGCCATCAGCACTGTCATTTCCTCTTCTCGGGTTGCCGCTTCGGACTCCAGTTGCGCAATTCGCTGTGTCTCGGCGGCGCCGGCCGTCAGCGCTTCCGCAAGCGCCCGATCGCGGGCCGCAAGCGCGGCGCTCAGCTGCTCCCGCTCAGCATCGGCTACTTTGAGCGTCGCGGCCCATTCGCCTCGCGCCTGTTCGGCTAGCTTGAGATCCTTCGCTTGTTGCACAACTTGGGTTGCATGCGCCGCGGCCGCGGCCTGCATTGCTTCGATGGCCGTATTCCGCGCGGCGATCTTCGCTTCCTGATCGGCCAATTGCGCGCGCAGCCGATCGCAATCGATTTTCAGCGCATCGCGCCCCGTATCAGCAGCGCCGGCACGTGCGTCCAACTCGCGAAATAGGTTCAGATCGAATCCTCTGCGCCATTCCCGGGACCGCAACAATTCCAGATAGGCACTGGCCTGGGTTTTCGCCGCTGTCGAATCCGACCGCGCGGCGCTGATTGCGGATTCGCCGCGCTTGAGATCGGCAGCCAGCGCCGCGGTCAGCGCCTGGCTGCTCTTTAATTCAATTGCGATTGCACTCGCCTCGGCTCGGGCCGACGCCAGATCAGCTTCCAGCTTCGCTGCCGTTTTCTCGCGGGCTTCAAGCGTCGGCAATACTTTTGCGTGTTGCTGCTGCAACGCCGCCAGTTGCGCATCCCGCTCGGCAAGAGAATGCACGACTTGAACCGTGGTGGCATCGACGGAGGCGGCGCGCTCGGCCAAGGTCTTTTCGATGTCTCGCGAGCGGGCTTGCTCCGATTCCAATGCGCTGCGGGCCGCCGCGAGATCCTTTTCGAGGGCACTGGCCCGCGCGGTCGCAGCAGCTTCTGCTTCCCGCGCGCGCTCGTAAGAGCGGCTCAGCGCTTCGTATTCGGCATTCTGGCGCTCGATGCGCAATTCAATGGAACGCACGCTTTCCGCCAACGAGGGCAAATCGACGGACGACGGTCGAATGAACTCACCCGTCGTGGCGCTGCTGGGCAGCTCCTCAGCTGCCGCATGCTCCATTCTTACCGCATCGTCCTCAACGTCGGGATCGAAGCGCACGCCCTCGAGGATGGGCAGCTGATCGGTCCGGTCGAGATCGACTTCCGGACTTTGAATTTTCTTTGCGGCCATAAATGCCTCGCCTATCCCGCGCGGGTGGTCGGCAATCCGAATGCCGACGCCTTGAGCTTTTGAATTTCGTCGCGTACGCGCGCGGCCTGTTCAAATTCGAGGTTGCGCGCCAATTTGGTCATTTCGGCCTCGAGCTTCTTGATGCGCTTTGCCGCCTGTTCCGGCGCCAGCATCGCAACCTCCGCGCTGGAACCCAAGCGTTCGTTTTCCTGCACCGAACGCGCGCCCTCCATCACATCGGTAACCGCCTTGACGATGGTGCGTGGGGTAATGCCATGCGCGGCATTGAACTCAATTTGTTTGTTGCGACGCCGGTCGGTCTCCGCGATGGCGCGCTCGATCGAGCCGGTCCTGACATCCGCATACAAGATGGCCTTGCCTTGTAAATTGCGCGCGGCCCGGCCGATGGTCTGAATCAACGAACCTTCGGAGCGCAAAAAACCTTCCTTGTCGGCATCGAGTATGGCTACCAGAGAAACCTCCGGCATGTCCAAGCCTTCGCGCAGCAGATTGATACCGACCAGCACGTCGAATTTCCCCAAACGCAGGTCGCGGATGATCTCCGAGCGTTCAACGGTCTCGATGTCCGCGTGCAGATAGCGCACCCGGACGCCGTGCTCATTCAAATACTCGGTCAGATCCTCCGCCATGCGCTTGGTGAGGGTCGTGACCAGGACGCGCTCATTGACCGCTGCCCTTAAGCGGATTTCCGAGAGTAAATCGTCGACCTGAGCGCGCACCGGACGAATCTCCACCGGCGGATCGATGAGACCCGTGGGCCGCACCACTTGTTCGACGATCTGCGCCGACACCCGCCGCTCGTATGCCGCCGGGGTTGCCGACACGTATATCGCTTGCGGCGCCAGGTGATCGAATTCCTCGAAGCGCAGCGGCCGATTGTCGAGTGCCGAGGGCAGCCGAAAACCATACTCGACCAGTGTTTCCTTGCGCGACCGATCGCCCTTGTACATCGCGCCCAGCTGCGGAATCGTTTGATGGCTCTCGTCGATCACCATCAACGCATCCTTGGGCAGGTAGTCGAACAGGCATGGCGGCGGCTCGCCCGGAGCGCGCCCCGACAGATAGCGGGAATAGTTCTCGATGCCGGCGCAGTAGCCGACCTCGTTCATCATTTCCAAATCGAACAAGGTGCGCTGTTGCAGCCGTTGTGCTTCGACCAGCTTGCCGGCGCCCGTCAGTTCGAATAAGCGAGTTCGCAGTTCATCGCGAATCTCATTCACCGCGCTTTGCACCCGTTCCTTCGGCGTCACGTAGTGCGATGATGGGTAGACCGTGAGGCGCGGCACCTTGCGCAGCACTTCCCCGGTCAACGGATCAAAGAGACTCAAGGCCTCGACCTTGTCGTCGAACAGCTCCACCCGCACCGCTTCGCGTTCGGACTCCGCGGGAAAAATGTCGATGACATCGCCGCGCACCCGATAGGTGCCCTGCTGCAAATCGATCTCGTTGCGCGTGTATTGCATGTCGGCCAGGCGCCGCAGCAGTTTGCGCTGTTCGAGAATATCGCCGCGCGACATGTGCAGCACCATGCTCAAGTAGGCTTGCGGATCGCCCAAACCGTAAATCGCCGAGACGGTCGCCACGATGATGGAGTCAGGCCGCTCCAGCAGCGCCTTGGTCGCCGACAGGCGCATCTGCTCGATGTGCTCGTTGATCGATGCGTCCTTCTCGATGAAGGTATCCGAAGACGGCACATAGGCTTCGGGCTGGTAGTAGTCGTAGTACGAAACGAAGTATTCCACCGAATTCTTCGGAAAGAACACCTTGAATTCGCCGTACAGTTGCGCCGCCAGGGTCTTGTTGTGCGCCAGCACCAAGGTCGGTCGCTGCACCTGTTGGATCACGTTGGCGATGGTGAAGGTCTTGCCGGATCCCGTCACACCCAACAGTGTTTGGTGCGCAAGGCCGCTGGTGAGGCCATCGACAAGCTTTTCAATCGCTTGCGGTTGATCGCCCGCCGGCAGGTAGTCCGAAAAAAGTTCGAAACTCATTTCTCTCTCATTCTCTCACGTTGCAGGGTTGCCCGGCACAGGCCGCTGGAGTGGAGCGTGCGCTCATCGCCGGTTCCAAACGCAATATGTCATCGCCGATCGCGCTTCGTGGTCCACCGTGACATGTGTTTTGCCTGGCAGGCTCGTTGCTTTTTTCGTACACTGAATCGGCAGCGTTTGACATAGGAATTCCACTTGGCCATCGTACTTTCCAAGCGCGTTCAAAAGGTTAAGCCCTCCCCCACACTGGCGGTCACCGCCCGAGCCGCCAAACTCAAGGCGGAAGGCAAGGACATCATTGGTTTAGGGGCCGGGGAGCCTGATTTCGACACGCCTGTGCATATCGCAGATGCGGGCGTGGATGCGATTCGCAAGGGGATCACCCGCTACACCGCGGTTGACGGTACGGCGGAACTCAAAGACGCCATCATTGCCAAGTTCAAGCGCGAAAATGGGTTGACCTACGAACGCAGTCAGATCCTGGTTTCCTCCGGCGCCAAGCAGACCTGCTTCAACGCATGTGCTGCCCTGCTCGATCCGGGCGATGAATGCGTGATTCCAGCGCCCTATTGGGTGTCCTACCCGGACATGGCCTTGCTGGCCGACGGGCTACCGATCGGCGTATATGCGGGGGCTTCTCAGGGCTACAAGATCACGCCGGCGCAGCTGGCCGGCGCGATCACGCCTCGCACCAAGCTGTTCATCATCAACAGTCCCTGTAATCCGACCGGAGCGGCCTATACGAAGGCGGAACTGCAGGCGCTCGGCGAGGTTCTCGCCCCGCATCCGCAGATCGTCATCGCCTCGGATGAAATGTACGAGCACATTTACTGGGCCGCAGAGCCTTACCCGAGCTTTGCTCAGGCGAACCCCAAACTCTACGAACGCACCATCACCATCAATGGCGTTTCGAAAGCCTACGCCATGACCGGCTGGAGAATCGGCTACTGCGGTGCACCGAAGGAAGTCGTGACCGCAATGTCGACGGTACAGGGCCAATCGACCTCGAATGCGTCGAGCATTTCGCAGCGCGCCGCCGCCGTTGCCTTGAACGGCGATCAGTCCTGTGTCGCCGAAATGAACAAGGCTTTCAAGGCGCGTCACGACTTCGTGGTCGCCGGACTGAATGCCATTCCCGGAGTATCGTGCCTGCGAGGCGCCGGTACCTTCTATGCCTTCGCGCAGATCGAAGGCGCCATGCGCACACTGGGCTTGAAGGACGACAACGAGTTTGCCGAGTATCTATTGATGCAGGCCGGTGTCGCTGTTGTACCGGGATCCGGTTTCGGCGCGCCGAATCACATGCGTCTCTCCTTTGCGTGCAGCATGGAGACACTCGAGGACGCACTGCGTCGCATCAAGCAAGCCTTGACGCCGGCGGTCGCGAAGCGCGCGTGAGGCTTTGGGGAACGATTGAAATATAAGAACTTCGGCGGCACCGGCATGAAGGTCTCGGAGCTCTGCCTGGGCTGCATGACCTACGGCGTACCTGAACGCGGCGATCACCCCTGGACATTGCCGGAAGAACAAAGCCGGCCGCTGATCCGGCAGGCCGTGGATTTGGGGATCAATTTTTTTGACACGGCCAACGCCTATTCGGATGGAACCTCGGAGGAAATTGTCGGCCGCGCGTTGAAGGATTTCACGCGGCGCGACGAGGTGGTGCTCGCAACCAAGGTCTACTTCCCGATGAGCAAGGGACCGAATGGCATGGGCCTGTCCCGCAAGGCGATCTTCACCGCCATCGATGCCAGCCTGGAGCGGCTGGGTTTCGATTACGTGGATTTGTACCAGATTCACCGCTGGGATTACCGCACGCCGATCGAGGAAACTCTCGAAGCCCTGCATGATGTGGTCAAGAGCGGCAAGGTGCGTTACATAGGCGCCTCCTCCATGTGGGCCTGGCAGTTCAGCAAGGCGCTGGGGACGGCGCGACAGCGCCGCCTGACGCCCTTCGTCAGCATGCAAAATCACTACAATCTGCTGTATCGCGAGGAAGAGCGCGAGATGATGCCGTTGTGCGCGAGTGAGGGCATCGCGGTAATACCCTGGAGTCCACTTGCCCGCGGCCGATTGACCCGCGCCTGGAGCGAGGAAACCGCCCGCACCCGCTCCGATCCGTACGGCAGCAAGCTCTATGCATCGGACGTCGAAGCTGATCGCCGGGTCATCGAACGTGTGGCCGCCATCGCTGCAGCCCGCGGAGTACCCAAGGCCCAGATCGCGGTGGCGTGGATCACCCAGAAGCCGTTCGTGACTGCACCCATCATCGGCGCCTCCAAGCCGCAGCATCTCAATGACGCCGTGGCGGCGTTGTCGCTCAAGCTCGAATCAAGCGAGATCGAGCAATTGGAAGCACCGTATGTGCCTCATACTGTCGTCGGACACGTCTGAGTTTTCCGACGCAGGCGATTTTATGAGGTTTGGTTTCTTGACTTAAATGCGCGGCTTCCCGACAATCCGCGCCTCTTTTGCATTCCCCGGTAGCTCAGTGGTAGAGCGACGGACTGTTAATCCGTTGGTCGGCGGTTCGAATCCGTCCCGGGGAGCCAGTCTAATCAATGACTTATGCTTAGTTTATGTGAATTTACTACGCTATGCTCGCATAGGCATTTGCCCTCGTTTGCCATTTCGAATCCAAAGTCCGGGCCGCGGTTCGATCTAGATCCGCAGCACTGAAACATCGCCACCGCAGGTGTTTGATTCTATTGCACTGTGTTTTTCCAGCGAAGCTGCGGGATCTTCCCTTCCCCAGCATCGCACCGGCCGCGAACGTCACGTCGGTTCGGTCGAGCGGCAGTGACCATCACTCCGGCAATTTCATCTTGCGAAGAAGCGCGAGGTATCGCGGATCGCCATGCCATGCGCGAAAGGCGGGTTCGGATTTCACATCGGTCAACAATTTCGCTTGCGAACTGAAGGCCCGATCCAACCACTCGAATGCGAACGCGGAGTTGCCGGAAAACCCATACGCCTTGGCGATGAAATAACAGGCACGCCGCGGGTGATTCGCGATGAGGTCGGCGAGGATGGTCTGCGAGCGTTCGTCATGCCCGAGAGCATGCTCCGCCGCCGCGAGACAAGCGCGCGCAGTGTCGTCAAGGTGCGGTTCGCACTCGCGTCTCGCGGCCGATGCTTGACCGTCCGCCAGATAAGAGAATCCGGCATTGCCCGACAAGCCGTCGAAGTTGGGGCTGAATACACGCACTTTCGCGAATGTTCGCCGCGCCTCGGCTCCCTGATCCGCGAAGTAGTAAGACATGCCCAATATCTCGAGGGAACTCATGTCCAGCGGGTCGAGGTCCACTACATGCAGTTGGGCGGGAAGCGCGGCGACCACGTTGCCGAGTGACAACTGTACCAAAACCATGCGCCGATTTGCCTTGACGTCATTCGGATCGAGCGCGAGTGCTTTTTGAAGATCGGCTTGAGCACCGGCCCAGTCGTATTGGTTAAGTCTCAGCAATGCGCGTTCTGAATAGGCTTCTGCCAGCGCCGGGGCAAGGGCCACCGCATGGTCGGCGTAGTCCATCGCCCGGCGAATGACATCCGGCTGATCCGTGTCCGAGAAATCCTTGACGGTCAAGTACTCGACATTCGCGAGGCCGGCAAACGCCGGCGCAAAATTGGGGTCGAGTTCGATTGCCCGCCGATACGCGTCGCGGGCAGCCAAGAGGCCGTCGTAATCGCCGAGTTGGAATAGATGCTTGCCGCGCAGATACTGATCATACGCTTCCGGATTCGCGGTGCGCCGTTCTGCGATTTGCGGACCCGGCGAACTCAGCCGCAATTTGAGGGCATCGATCACGGCGGCGGAAATCTCGTCCTGTACCTTAAAGATATCGCGGACGTTGCGCTCGTAGGTGTCTGACCAAACTTGGTAGCCGGTATCGGCGCGAACCAGCTGTACGCTGACACGAATGGTGTCACCAGCTTTGCGCACGCCGCCCTCGAGAACATAGGCAACACCGAGGTCGTGGCCGACGTTCCTGATTCGCATGGAGCTGCCCTTGAAGAAGAATGAGGACGAGCGCGCAGGTACTTTAAGATTTGGCACCCGCGCCAAGAGATCCAGCAACTCTTCCGCGAGCCCATCAGCGAAATATGCCTGGTCTTTTTTCTCGCTCATATCGACGAACGGTAGGACGGCGACGGAGCGTTCCGGCACTGTCGGCCCTGCGGTAGTCGACGCATTGTTCGTTGCGCGCATTGCACCGGCATGGATTGAAACCGGTAGCGCGGCCGCGCTCTCCCCTATCCTTGCTTGGGTAGCGTTTTCACGATGCAATGTGTATCCCACCGTGACGATGATTGCAGCGAGCGCCATCGCGGCAACGACAACGGCCGATCTGTTACGCAGCGCAAATTTGTACATCCGATCGGTAACTCGCGCGGGTCGCGCCCGAATGGGTTTTCTGGCGAGGTAGCTCTCGATATCTTCCGCGAACGCCGCGGCACTCTGATATCGCTTCGATGGCTCCCTGTCGAGCGCTTTGAGTGCAATCGCGTCCAAATCGCCGCGCAATTGCCGAGCCGACACATCGGTCGCCAGCGTGCGATCTGGGCTCGCGGGCGGACCAGCTAACATGCTCGGCTTTTTTATTTCCAGCGTGCCGATCGCCTGATCGAGAAGACCCATTGACGCCGCGCTTTTCAGTCGATAGGGCCTAATGCCCGTCAAAAGCTCGTAGAGCAGTACGCCGAGGGAATAAACATCGCTGCGCACATCGACCAAATCGCCGCGCAGCAGCTCAGGGCTAGCGTAGTCCGGCGTCAGTGCACGGCCGTAGATGCTTGTGAGAGACGTTTTGTCCGCATCATCTCCCTCGAGCAATTTGGCGACCCCGAAGTCAAGAAGCCGTACTTGCGCCGATTGGGTCACCAGAATGTTCGAAGGTTTGAGGTCTCGGTGAATGACCTGCTTCTCGTGCGCGAACCGCACGGCTTCGAGCACTTGACGAAACAGCTTGAGGCGATCAGAAAGCCCCGAACTCTGCGCATCGCACCAGTCCGTCAGCGGTTGGCCCTGGACGTACTCCATCGCCAAGTACGGGTACCCGCTGGTATCGATTCCCGCATCGTAGAGACGCGCTATATTAGGATGCTCGAGGCTCGCAAGGATGTCGCGCTCTACCGCGAAGCGCTGCGCAAGGTCCAGTCGCAACTGCCTAATGAGCGGCAGCTTGAGTGCCACCTCGCGCTTGAACGCGCCGTCTGCACGCCGGGCCAGCCATACCTCGGCCATTCCTCCAGCGCCGAGCGATCGAAGCAATACATACGGACCGACGTTTGCGCCCGGCTGTAGGCCGCTGTCCGCGTCGACATCCTCAAGGCTCGGCGGCGTTTCCAAAAATGATTGTAACTCCGCGCTTCGCGTCGCGTCGGGCAGCAATGCTGCCCGGAGTGTGTGAGCAAGGTCTTGGTAGTCAGGAGATAGATCCGCGAGCCATCGGCGACGATCGGCTTCATCGAGAGGCAGCGCCTCGTCCAGAAGTCGACTCATCAGTGCCATCTGCTGAATCGTCAGCTTCATTCGTTCCTCGGGCATTGGGCGCGCGCTCCGCCAGCCGTTCTGTGCTCAGCGCAGGGTCTCTGCGAGGATCAGCCGTGCCTTCTCCCAATCGCGCTGCACCGTGCGTTCGGTGATGTCGAGCGTCTCGGCAATTTCCCGCTCGCTGTACCCACCAAAGTAACGCATCTGAGCGACCTGGGCCAAGCGGGGCTCCGCCTGTTCCAATTCCTCGAGTGCCTCATGGACCTTTAAGACGGTTTCGTTGCCGTCAGCAACGCTCGCTGAGATTTTGGTCGACAGGGTCAAGCGCGACCTATCGCCGCCTCTCTTCAGTGCGATGCGCTCGCGAGCCGCGTTGACGATCACCGAACGCATTACTTGGGAGGCATAAGCGAAGAAGGCGCGCCGGTCCTCAGCACGAAGCTCGCCCGCACTCACGAACCGCAGATAGCTCTCGTGCACCAAGCATGTCGTATCCAGTACGACATCGCGGGCACCCTGGCGCAGCCGCGCCCGTGCCAGGCGGTGCAGCTCGGCATAGGCCGCCGCGAACAGTGCATCTCGCGCGCCGGAATCGCCGGCCTGCACTCGTCCGAGAAGCTCGGTGAGTTGGCTCAATAGCGCCTCCCCCTCCTGCGATGTCGCTAAAGGTATCGCGTCCGCATGGTCCATGCACGTCAAGAATATCTGGTGTATGCGGATGTCGGGTTCGGCCCCTGGACCGTGTCTGTATGGATGAAGCGGCGAAAAGCATCGTTTCGGCGGCCCAGCCAGGCGCCCTCGCCTCGGCCGACCCGGATGGTGCCAACCGCTCAGTCTGTTTCATTTGACACCACAGGAGATTTCCATGAATACCATGACCACTTTCCGCAGCTTTCGTAGCGTTCTTGCCGCCGCCGTCCTCAGCGCTTTTGCCTGCAGCGTTGCAACTATATGCACTGCGGCTGAGCCTATGAATCCGCTGCAAACGACTGTCAGATACGCAGACCTCAACGTCTCGAAACCCGAGGGTGCAGCTACCCTCTATGGCCGCATCCAACAGGCCGCCCGCCAGGTATGCCTTCCCCTCGACGGGGGCGACGTTAGTTCCAAAGCCCGGATGGGTGCTTGTGTGCACAAAGCGATCGCGGATGCCGTCGCCAAAGTCGGCCAACCGGCATTGTTCGACGCATACAACGCGCACAACGGTCAGCCGCCAAAGATCATCCTGGCTGCCAGCCGCTAGCCCGTGAGATGCGCGGCGGCCAACCGCCGCCGCGCAGCCTCAGCCTCGTGCGCCACCCCAGGGGACTCACCATGAATATCAATCAAGGCATCGCCGAATGGACGGCTGCGGCGAAAAACCGTTGGACCATCGCCCTCGCCGCCGCGGTACTGATGCTTACAATCGGCACCATTTACTCTTGGGGGATCTTCACGCAGCCCCTGTTAGTCGCTTTTCACTGGGATATCACGGTTGCGACCTGGGCCTACTCAATCGCGAATTTCTCTCTGGCGGCAATCGGCGCTGTCATCGGCGGCTTCTGGCAGGACAGGGTTGGTCCGCGAATCGTTGCAATGGTCGGCGTGACACTCTGGGGCCTGGGTAATGTACTCGCCGGTCTTGGAACCGTAGCCTTCGGTGCACTCTGGCTGTACGTGAGCTATGGAATCATCGGTGGCATCGGCGCCGGCATGGCCTACATCGCACCCCTGTCGATGGTCACCAAGTGGTTTCCCGACAAGAAGGGACTTGCCGGCGGGCTGGTTGCCGGCGCTTTCGGACTCGGGGCATTTCTCTACAACCAAATCGTTCCTCGTCTCTCAGGTTTTCATGCGGCCGCCGAGCACGCCGGCGGCTTCGTAGTGGCAAGAGCCGCCGCCAAGGGGGCAGGCACGCAGTTTGATCCGGCAGCACTCGGCGTTACCTTCAGCGCGGATGATCGCGGTGCCCTGATGCAGGTGTTTGTCGCCTCTGGCATCGTCTTTCTCATCGTCGGATTAGGGGCCGCATCGCTGTTTCGAAATCCTGCGCCGAGCCCACTTCTACGGGCTGCTCAGAAGGCCGCGGAAGGCTACGCGCCCTCGCAAGTCATCGCCATGCCTCAGTTCTATTTGCTGTGGCTGCAACTCTTCGTCAACGTCATCGCCGGAATCACGATCATATCGAACGCGGTTTTCATGCTCACCGACCTCACCAAGGTCGCCGCTGCCTCGATTGCACCGCTCTTTGGCCTCGCGAGCATTTTCAATGCGCTCGGTCGCTGCCTCTGGGGCGCCCTCTCGGATCGAATCGGCTGCCGGCACACTTTCGCCGGCATGTTCGCCGTTCAAGCGGTCACTCTGTTTCTGCTCGCCCACTCGCACACGCTGATGCCAGCGCTTGGCGCCGTGTCGGTCATTCTGCTCTGCTGCGGCGGCGGATTCGGAGCGATGCCCTCGTTCAATGCCGTATGCTTCGGCACGAAGTTCATGGGCCTGAACTACGGCCTGATTCTATCGGCGTGGGGCTTTGCCGGATTGATCGGACCCATCATCGCTGCTCGCGCCAAAGACCTGACCGGATCGTTCTCACGAATGTTGCCGCTCATCGCGCTTGTGCTTCTGGCATCCGTGATTCTTCCTTACATTACCAAGAAACCAGCGCAACAATTAGGCGCTGCGAAGACAGCGCGTCCATCGGCTTTCCCCGCTCCATTCTCTGCGACGGTAACCGTTCGAAATTTGGTTTGACTACAGGCGCAATCGTCATGTCTTTTCCATCGCGGCTTCAGATTAGAATACCAGTCACAGCGACAACACTGATCGTTTGCTCTCTCGGCGTGCGCGCAAAACTCAAGATGTCCGAAGCCTCGATCACCGCGCATCGAGTGCAAACGCGGCATCAACCGCCGCGCTAACTTTGCTTAGCCACATAGCGCGGGAAATCTCGCATCTGTTAATCGTCGGACTTTGCGCGAGACCAAAGGCCATGGCGGAAACGGCAAGCGGACGAACATGAACTGTCGTCCGCCAACGTCCGGCAGCAGCCACCTTTTAGAGGGGATACTTTTGGGGGTATCTGTACCAACCCGAAATCAAAAATCCCTTAAATTGCCGGCCTTTTCTGCCTGATTTCGGTTCCGTCCCGGGGAGCCAGTAAAATCAACAATTTATAGTTCTTTCATGAGATTTCACTGCGCTATTCGCGCATAGGCAATTGAACCCCCGTTCGCCAATTCGAATCCCAAAGCTGGACCCGGGTTCGAATCCGTTTCGCGTGACGAAAATTCGCCACCGCAACTATTTGATTCTGGTGGACCGGATTTTCCAGCCAACCTGCTCTGGGGGTATTTTGGGGGGTATCGAGCTGACGTTAGAGCCGATACCCCCACGGCCGATACCCCCAAATGTTGAAGACGGACACAGCGATCAAGACAGTTGGCTACGACTCTTCGCTTTCCCATTAGCGCCCGCTTCGGTTTTTACTTGGCGGCTCTCTGCACTCCAAGGCAACTTCTGGAGTCGACCCTGTGCGATCAATGGCCAATGTCCGCTGTGCGGAATCCAAAATTGCTCACCTGAATAGGATGAAAATCACCGACCCTTAGGTAAATCCGCAAAAAATTGCGCGGTCGGAGTTTCGCGCGCGATGCTGATGGGCGAGTTTCCGTAGTTGTTCTTGGCGTAGGGATCTGCTCCCGCACGCCTCAATAGTGCAATCACATCTCCATTGCCACGCGCGGTCACCGTGGCCCTCCAAAGTGGCGTGTTCCCGTAACTATCCCGCAATTCCGTTTTTGCAGCGGCGTCCAAGAGTAGTCTCGTGACCTCAGCGGATTGAACCTGTGCAGCAAAATGCAGGGGGGTCCACCCGTTATCGTCAGTAGCATTTGGATCCGCGCCTGCCGTGAGAAGGTCGACACATAGCGACGCGTTGCCATCGTTGGCAGCATAGTGCAGCGGCGTACGACCGTATTCATCGACGCCGGGGCGCGGTTTTCGTTTAGGTTGTTTCCCGGTCATCTGGTCAAGGTTCCAGTCCAAATTGTGCCAATTGCCGGCATCCGACCCTGAGTTGACCTCCGCGACAGGCCGCTATCGGGGACACTGCTCAGCATGGATTTCGAAAGCCGTTTGGCTTAGGGCTTCGAAGGCCTTATGCGAAATTTGATCGGCAGGTAATCAAATACACGAATCGGCTGCCCGTCTAACGTGAATGGTTTCATCGATTGCTTTTTCAACCAATCGATGGCTGGCTCATCGAGTAGTGCTTGCCCTGTCGATTCGATTACAGCGGCATATTTTATTGAACCATCGGTCTCGACCACGTAAGCGACCACTAGGTCTCCTTCGAGATGTCGCCTCTCGGCCGCTTCCGAGTACGGATTGCCGTGGACCGGATGCGAGCCGGGCACTCGCTGCAGCCGATCTTTCAATGCTGGGTCTGAAGCACTATATATGTCGCCCTTAGCGCCGCCGCAGGCCGCTGCGAGGAATACATCGCGGTTATGCAAAGCGGAATCTGAGTAAGGAAACGGCTCCAAAATGACAGAGCAATCGGCGCTGGCGGCCACAGGCGAACCTAACACAAATACCGTCATGGAGATGAAGGTCAACGCGGGAGCAAGAAATACTCTTCGCATGGTGGAACCCGCAGTGTCCTAGTTTTTGTTATGCCTTAGCGTATCGCAAATCGCCCGAGGCTGCTTCTCCTCAATCACTTGACCCCGACAGAGCCTATAACATGAACGCGAACTACCGACCCTCACCTGCCCGTCGCGACCGACCGCTTCCAGGCAGGCTGACGGCGTGACTGTCCCTCGTTGGCCTCGTCTACTTCACCAACTTTAACTCTCCCGGCTTCCACGTCTTGTCAAACCACGGTTCCAGCGCGCCATAGAGGCGAAGGATAGTGAACCATCCCTTGCCCGGCACCGTCTGGATCCAGTTGCTCTCCTTGCCCGCTGGTGCTTTCGGGCCGAAATAAACATCTACCGAGCCGTCAGGGTTCGGCTTCACTGTCCCCGATTCGCTTGTCAACGCGGTGTCCCGCTGATCAGTCTGCAAGACCGAACGGGTTTGCGTGTCATACGGAATGACAGACCAAAAGGTCTTGACGGGGATATTCGGCGGCAGATGCAACCGGTAGATCTTTGATCCATCCAGCCATTTTCGGTCTGCGTCGAGTGTTGCAAGTGCGTATTGCGAACCCGCGCCTACCATCTTCGCGGCCATCGCAGGGGTTATGCCAGTGGCCAAGTAGAAGAAACAAGTGCGCGCGTCGAGCAGACGGACATTACTCTGCAGGAACTCATGGCTGCCGCCCACGAAGGGTGTGAACCACGCCGATTTGCCGGGGTAAAAATAGAAATCCTCATCCCTCGGGCGTAACGAAATTGCGCGAGCAGTAGCATTCCCCACTGCTGCGGCGTCGGTGAGAATTTTCTTCATGCGCGCGTCGGGCGCGAAGGGCTTGCCCTTCACGATGCCGATGGCGGCGAGCTGACCGAGAATCTCGGGGTCCGCAGAATCCGCCGGTTCCTCCTGGACGACCGTGTTGATCTCCTCGTAGAACTTGAAGATGGTCGAGTGGATGGTGTTGAAATACAAGCCCGAGCCATTGATGAATTTCATCGGCGGCGGATTCGCCGTCCGTGCCAGCGAGTAAACCCGCCAGTATTTCTTGAAGGCTTCCACGGCCGGACCCGTGTCACCTTTGACGGCAAAGCCTCGCACGCCGAACCACACGTTGTAGGTGCGCGGTCGGGCTACGAAGTAGCCGTCCGGCACTTCTACTTTGTAGCCCGGGGGCAGGAAGAGGTACTTGCCGCCCTTGCCCTTGTCCGGGCCGGTCAACCCCATATCCACGATGTAGGGCATCCACAAATCGTCCGCCAGTCCGAGCACGCCCGGCGGCACTTCGACAACCATCGGACCGTCCTTGAAAGGCTCGCCGTCTGGGTGTTCGGCGTCAACGCCAGCGTCTTGGCGTCCATGCGACTCTCCCAGATGACCGTGGCCTGGACATCGCAGCCCACACTTTTCAAGCCCTCGATGTTGGCCAGGGTGGACGCCGCCGCCATCGTGTTCAGGAACACGTCCACGCCGCGCAGAAAGTCGAGATTGTCATAGACCTTCTTCACGGTGGCCTCGTCCGGCAGTCCGTCGAAGAACCTGAACGTCCCGAGGCGCGTCTTGACGGTGTCCGGCGTGGTGATGGCGGCCGGTATGCGCGTGGTCATCTTCATCTTTGGCGCTTTCATCTGGTTCTGGACCTCATTTGGCGTGATGGAAATCGTCTCAGCGGACGCGATTCCGCGCACGCGAGCGCGCTCTTATTCCGAGCTTCGATACGCCTTGGAGGATGCCACGGCCGCGCGCGCGAGGCTATTGCCGCCCTTATGGAGTGACCGCTACCGGGTGAGCATTCTGAACCTCCGTAGGTCCGCAGTTGGCCGCGAGCTGCCTGCCAATCGCGCCGCCGCTCGTAGAAAACCTTGGCCGAAGCACAGATTATAAGTTCGGCATCTGTTGCTTTTATTGACAACATCATTTTACTGTTGCTAGCATAAGCAACATGAAGGCCGAGCTACTTATGCGTGAACGGCTCATTTTGAGTCGTCGCGCATTCGTAGAGATTGTGATCTGGAAGCTTCCAAAACCGCTTCCGGATAGCAGGCACGCCTTCAAGTACCGGTTGGCCTACATCGCGAATCAACGTTGTGTGCTTCGCTTCGACAATGAGGCTGGCAAAGGCGATCACAGGCATATGGATGAGATTGAGGCACCTTATATGTTCAGCAACCTCGAAACGCTACAAGCGGATTTCTGGGCCGCGGTGAACAAGAGGAGAAAGCGAAAATGAACACCGTCACTATCGGCGTGGCTTCTCTTGTCGACACCCAGCGACGTGCTTCAGCCGCATTCCGCGGGAAAAAACAGGGTGCTCGCATTTCATTTGCCTCTGAAGATCTTCTTTGGAAGACGCTGACGCCCAAACGCTGGGCGCTTCTTAAGCTTATGGCTGGCCACGGATCGATGGCCATTCGCGAGATAGCCCGTCGGGCGGAACGTGACGTCCGCGCGGTTCACAGCGATATTCATGTTCTGCTTCGGGCAGGTATATTGGAGAAGGCCAGTGAGGGTGGCGTCGTATTTCCTTATGACACAATCCATGTGGATTTCCTGCTAAAAGCTGCGTGAGTAGAGCAGCAGACGGAAATGAACTGTCATCCGACAACGTCCGGCAGCAGCCACCTTTTGGAAGGGGTGTTTTTGGGGGTATCGGCAGCCAATCGAAATCAGAATTCCCTTAAATTGCCGACGTTTTCTGCCTGATTTCGAATCCGTCCCGGGGAGCAATAAAAACAAACACTTATGATACTTTCTTCAGGCTCCCTAGAGTAATTTGTTTTCCGAATGTTTCCCAGATCTGACAGCGGTGTCGATAGCCCCGCCAGTATCGCAGTCTTATCAGCCGAGTCGTTATGAGTGCGCCGCATCGTGCAATTGCAAAAACCGCTGGCACGAAGAAAGGCAAACTGAGACCGGCGTCCATCGCCCATGATCCCCACGGAGCGCACCGGTAGAAATATCGCAAAGGCCTGGGGTTATGTGACCGCGTTGCGCCGCAGGTGCTCGGTTCGGCTAAGTCCGTCGAGCACTTCGCTCAAAATGGTCACGGCCTGCCAGACGTCCACGTAGCGCAGATACAGCGGCGCGAAGGCGAAGCGCACGACGTCCGGAGCCCGAAAATCTCCGATCACGCCGCGGGCGATGAGCGCCTGCATGAGTTCGTAGCCTTGCGGGTGTCTCAGCGCCACGTGGCTGCCGCGACGCGCGATCTCGCGGGGTGATGCCAACGATAAATCACACCCGGTCAGCGCGTCGAGCCGCGCGATGAACAGCTCCGACAGGGCTTCGGACTTGCGCCGCACCTCGTGCAGTTCGACACCCTCCCACACATCCAGCGCACCTTCCAATGAGGCAAACGAAATCATCGAAGGCGTGCCGCCGCGAAAGCGTGCCATGCCGGCAGCGGGCGCGAAGTTGTCGCTGAATTCAAATGGCGCAGTGTGCCCCATCCATGCCGCGAGTCCCGGCGTGTGTCCATCCTGCAGGTCACCTCGCACGTAGAGAAAGGCCGGAGAGCCGGGGCCGCCATTCAAATACTTATATGTGCAACCAACAGCGAAATCCGCCCCCGCCGCATGCAAGTCGGTCTCGAGCGCGCCGACGCTGTGCGAGAGGTCCCATAGGATCCTCGCGCCGTGCGCGTGCGCCTCCCGAGTGACGGCCACCATATCGAACAGCTCTGCGGTCTTGTAGTGAACATGGGTGAGCACCACCAGGAAAGTGGCTGAGTCGATGCTCGCGACAATGTGCTCCCGCGGCACGGCCACCACTTCGATTGCCCCGGACGAAAGAGCCGCCAGACCCTGCAGCACATAGAGGTCGGTGGGAAAATTGCCGAGCTCCGTGACAATGCGATGGCGCTTGCCGCGCGCCATCATCGCGGCGGACGCCAGCTTGAAGAGATTCACCGAGGTCGAGTCGGCGACCAGCACCTCCTCCCTTGCCGCGCCAATCAGCGGCGCTATCCGGGCCCCGAGCTTAAGCGGCAGATCGAACCAGCCGTGCACATTCCAGCTGCGGATGAGGTCGCGCCCCCATTCATCCTCGATCATTGCACGCGTACGCGCTATCGAAGCGTGCGTGAGGGCACCCAACGAGTTGCCGTCCAGATAAATCACTCCCGGCTTCAGCCGGAACTGTTGCCGAGTCTCGGCGAATGGATCGCAGCGATCCAGGGATTCGCAGTCCGCGAGACTCGCCGGCGGCGTCATACTCTCGTCACGCCAGATCCGCGATAGCGTAGAAAATAGATCAATGCCAGGCAACCCAGGTAGGGCAGTCCAAACACCAGGGTCATGCGAAATGCCTCGGTAAATGCCGTGGTGATAAGCAGCGCCGCCATGAGTCCGGCGCCGAGCAGCGTGGTCAGAGGGAAGCCCCTCATGTGAAACCGCGAGGCACTGCTCGCGATGCGATCGCGCGCGCGGCGGAAGAAGTAATGGGTGATGAAGATCATCAGCCAGGTAAACATGGCGCCAAATACCGAAATGCCCACCATCATCAAAAATGTGCGCGCGGGCGAGATGACGCTGAGGACGGTTGCAATTGCAATGCCGGAACTCGACACCAGCAAGGCGTTCAATGGAATGCCCTTGGTTGTCAGCCGCCCCAGGCGCCGGGGTGCCTGGCCGGCGCGCGACAGACTGAACATCATGCGGCTGGAGATGTACAGCTGGCTGTTCATGGCTGACAGTGCCGCAATCAGTATGACAAAGTTCATTACACCGCCGGCGGCCGGCAGGCGCATGGCTTGCATCACCCGCACGAAAGGGCTCATGCCCAAGCCGGCCTGCGTCCAGGGAAGCAGCGCGAGCATCAAAGCCAGTGTCAAAATATAAAAGAGCACCAGACGCACCACCGTGGAGAAAAATGCGCGCGTCACGGCCACCTCCGGCTGTGCCGCTTCGCCCGCGGCGACGGCGATCATCTCGATGCTCAAGTAGCTGAAGATCGCCATGATGACGGCGACCCACATGCCGGCGACACCATGGGGGAGAAAGCCGCCATACGCGGTGTAGTTGCGCAGGCCGAGCGTGCCGTCGGCCACATCCGTCTGAACACGATGGGACTGCACCAGCAGATAGCCGGCGAGCAGTATGAAGCCGACAATGGCGCAGATCTTTATTGCGGAAAACCAATACTCGACGGTACCGAAAGTGCTCACGCTGAAGGCGTTGACCGTGATCAGGATCCCTGAGAATCCCAGTATCCACAGCCACCCCGGCACATCGTGAAACCAGAACTTCATGTACAGGGCCACCGCGCTGACCTCGGTGCCCACCGCGAGCACGATGCAGGTCCAATAGGCGTAGCGCACCAGGAAGCCTGCCAGTGGGCTGACATAGCACTCAGCATAAGTGCCGAATGACCCGGTGGTCGGATGCGTCACCGTCATCTCGGCAAGGCAACCCATGAGCAGCAATGCGATCAGAGCGCCAATCGCATAGCTCAAAAGCACGCTCGGACCCGCCATTCCGATCGCGAAGCCGCTCCCCAAAAAAAGCCCGGTGCCGATGGCCCCGCCGATGGCGATCATCGACAGTTTGCGCGCGCTCAAGGTCCTGCGCAGGCCGCCTTCGCGCTCGATGATGGCGGAGAAATCATCCACGGCAACAGGTCCATCGAGCATGCGGTCAATTCTAACCTGATCCATTAGACTGCGCTGATGCAGAACCACCGCGAAAATCCCGGATTCGGCGTCCTCTGTGATGCCGTTGCCTATCGACGGCTGGTGGTGGTGACGGGAAGCGGCGTGTCGGTGGGTCTTAACCTGGCAGACTCCGATCTAGCCCAGCTGCCAACCTGGCATTCGGTTCTAACCCAATTGTACTCCCGCTTCGCGTACCGGCTTGCGCCGGTGGCGAGGGAGGTGGAGCTGTTACTGAACGCACAACCTCGCGGCTCTGATTATCTGATCGAAGCCGCCACGCTTATCCGTGAAACCGTGGGAGTAAGCGATTATCGCGATGCCATCGTGGATCTGACCGCCGCGCCCGATGACGCAAGATCGCCCTTGCATGATCTCATCGAGGATCTCGAGCCGCTCGGGATCATCACCTTCAACTACGACCTCGGACATGAAAATGCCTATCGGGCGCGTCGCCCGGAAAGGCATCGCATGCATCGGGCGATTTATTCCGACGAGCGCAAGTTGCGCGCCGTGCTCACGGATGATTTCCAGTCGCGTTTTCTGCTCAAAGCGCATGGATGTATTTCGCGGCCCAAGACCATTGTGCTGGACCGCGCCTCGTATCGGGAAGTGATGGCGCGTCAGCCGGGCTATCGGGCGTTCGCTCACCATGTGCTGGCGCGCTTCAGCGCCCTCATCGTGGGATTTGGGTTGAACGATCCCGACTTCGAGGATTTGCTGCAGAGCTTCGAGGCCAATTTCGGCGGCGGAGTGGGCGAGCATGTTTACATCTGGAAGCGCGGCCAGCGAGAGGACGAGGAGGCACGTGCACTGGTTCTGCGTCGCCGCTACGGACTAATATGCATCTTCGTCGACAGCTTCGACGAGGTGCGCAATGTGATCAGCGATGCCCGCACGCACATGGGCCCGGAACTCGGCCGCACGATCGCTACCACGCTGAAAAGAGGCGTGGACGTCGAGGAATTCCGTGAGATCAGGCGCAAAGCGCACCTCGAACTTGGGCGACTAAGCGCAGCCGGCGCGCGGGTAGCCGCCGCCGCGCTGATGGCTTACGCCGGAGATGAGACGAATCCGACGCTGGTGCGGGCTGAAGCGGCCTATTCTCTCGGCAAGGTGCGGCTGGCGCCGCCCGGTGTTGCCGAGTTCTTGCTGGGAAGCATCAGCATTGGCACGCCGGCCGCCATCGTGACCTCCACCCTGGCGGCACTGCTGCAGTTGGATCCGCCGGTGGACGAGAGGCTTGACGACTGGACGCGCAAGGCCGCCACGCTCGAGTTCGTATGCTTGGAAATCGACCGGCTTTCCAGGGCGAATGCCGAGTCGCGAGAGGCTCCCAGGGCCCAAAAGTATTTGGACGCACTGCTCGCAAGATGGAGAGCGACGAGTTCCGCATCCCCCCCGATCATCTGAAGACGATTTGTAGGTATCCACATGGATGGCGCTAGAACCTGACAGCCCCAATTCACTCCCACTCAATAATCTCCTGAAGTCGTAACTCGTTGCGTTGGATTCAGCCTTAACTACGGCTCGTGTACCAATGATAGTTTCGGATACCACCGTAAAACATCAGCAGGACAGTGGCGTAAACGATGCCTCGCACAATCAGTTGTCGTCGAGTCGCGCTCTGTGGAGCCGCCCGCGAGTTGAAGGTCCCAAGTCGTTAAAAAGACCATCAGTGTCGGTATTGCTATAACAGCTAGGCACCAGAGAACCCAAGCGCGTGGCGCCCGCAATTCGAGCGCCGTGATACCGCCGATTTTGCGCGGTCAGGAATTGATGGTATAATAACTATACCTTAATTATACCTTGCGTTTGGCCGCAACACGTCATGGTATTTGAATACGACCCGAATAAAAGCGCCGAGAACAAGCGCAAGCACGGTCTTGATTTTGAGGACGCACAGAGATTGTGGGCGGACCCCGGCGTTATGGAGATTCCAGCCCGTACGTCGGATGAACCTCGTTGGTTGTTGATCGGGAAAATTGATGAGAAGCATTGGTCCGCGATAATCACTAGGCGAGGCGAGAATATTCGGCTCATTTCCGTACGGCGGTCACGGGATGAAGAGGTAGCACTTTATGAAAGCGAAGAAATTTGACAGCAAGTTTGATTCCGGCGGGAAAATCGTTGATCAGTTAGACCTCAAGAAGGCTCGGCGCATCGGCACCGATGCCAAGCGGGTCAACGTGGACTTCCCGGCATGGATGGTGGATTCCCTCGATCGTGAAGCGCGACGGCTGGGCGTAACTCGCCAGTCGCTCATAAAGTTGTGGCTTGCCGATAAGTTGTCCCAACCGACCCATGTATCCAAATCTTGACGGACGTGCCA
>Ga0210394_10003009_pt1 | contig 22034 bp, 15 predicted proteins | sample IncBWC12MmetaG_FD_160121 | JGI IMG/M metagenome (GOLD analysis project Ga0210394, IMG submission 160121) | Forest soil microbial communities from Barre Woods Harvard Forest LTER site, Petersham, Massachusetts, United States - Inc-BW-C-12-M | ecosystem: Environmental > Terrestrial > Soil >... | reverse complement strand
GCTCACCCCGGCGCTCACGCTGGTCAGTGGTTCGGGCCTCGCCGCCAACTATGTACTGACCCAGCCGACGCTGGCGAACGTGACGATTGCACCGGCGCCGTTGACGGTAGCGGGTCAGAGCGCCGGCACTAAGGTCTACGATGGCACGCTCAGCGCGGTGCTCACGGGCGGCAGCCTGAGCGGGGTGCTCGCGGGCGATGCGATGCCGACCACGCTGACTCAGTCGGGCAGCTTCCTCTCGAAGAATGTCGGCACCGGGATCGGGGTCACCGCGAGCGATAGTCTCGGCGGTACCGGCGCCAGCAACTACACCCTGACCGAGCCGCTGGGCCTGGTCGCGAACATCACGCCGGCGACACTGACCTACACTGCCGCGGCGGAAAGTTTCACTGCCGGACAGACCCTCACAGCCTTATCCGGGACGCTGAGCGGATTCATGTCAACGGACAGTCAGGCCAATGCTACCGCTGGCGCACTGATTTGGACGACGACCGCCGGAGCCGGCAGTCAGCCCGGTCACTACGTCATGGACGGTTCGGGTTTGACCGCCATGAATTACGTGTTTGTCGAGGCGGCAGGCAATGCCACAGCTCTGACGCTGCAGGCCGGCGTTCCGCCTGTCATTCCGCCTGTCGTTCCGCCTTTCGTTCCGCCTTTACCCGGTCCCGGCACGGCAACGTTGGTGCGGACTCAGAATCCGGTGGGCACGCTCGAAGCGGACTTGGCCTCTTCGCAGACGAACATCCAACTGGTGCCGATCGACCCGAACATTACCGTGGCACAACGCTTGGACTCAGACGCCGGCGATGCCTCCTCGACCGTCTCCAGTAACGGGATTGTCATCGACAGGAGAAAAGTCATCGATGCGATGGTGCCATCTTTGCGCATCGTGCGCGGCGGAGTGAAGCTGCCGGACAACCTGGTCGACGTGAATGTACGCTGACAGGCCGCAGACCGCAGTTACGCTGGTGTCGACACTGGCTGTTCTGTTCCTGTCGCTGGCAGTTCAGGCTGCCGAACCCGTTGTGCCCGGCGCGGGTTCGATCCTGCAACAGACCCAGCCGGTCGTGCCGCCCGCGCCCTCGGCCAATGGAACGGGACTCGCCATCGAACAGCCAGGCGGCGTCACGTTGCCGCCGAGCGCGCCTTTTCTGGTCAAGGCCATACAACTATCGGGCAATACGGCATTCGATACCCAGACCCTGCACACTTTGGTCGCGCAGGCAGAAGGAAAAAGCCTCACACTCGCCCAGTTGGGTCAAATCGCGGCGCGTATCACCGATTACTACCACGGCCACGGCTACCTGCTAGCGCGCGCAATCATCCCGCCACAGACCATTGAGGCCGGATTGGTACGCATAGAGATCATCGAAGCGCGCTATGGCCGGATCGAACTCGAGAACCGCAGCCGCGTCGGCGATTCACTGCCGCAGGCGACGCTTGCTCCGCTGCACAGCGGACAAGCCGTCGGCAAAGCGCCACTCGATCATGCGCTGCTGCTGTTGTCCGACATTCCGGGTGTAGCCGTCATCGCGACACTGAAGCCGGGCGAGACGGCTGGTACCTCCGACTTGCAGGTGGTCACGGCTTCCACGCCGGCTGTGACCGGCGATGTGGCGCTGGACAATGACGGCAATCGGTATACCGGCAGAGCACGGCTGGGCGGCACGGTGAGCCTCATCAACGCTGCGCACCGCGGCGATGTGCTGAGTCTGACCGGCCTGACTTCGGGCGACATGAATTACGGCAGTCTCGGCTATGAGACGCTGTTGAACGGTGAAGGCACGCGGCTGGGCGGTTCTTACTCGGCACTGCACTACATTCTGGGCGATACGCTCGCGCCGCTCGATGGCCACGGCAGCGCGGAAGTCGAGAGCCTCTGGGTCAAACATCCCTTCGTGCGCACTCCGCATGTCAATCTCTACGGCCAGATCCAATATGATCACAAGCAACTCGACGACGCGATTGGCGCGAGCGATCTGCACACCGACCGCCATCTGGATGATGGTACGGTGAGCCTGGCCGGGGATCTGCGCGATACGCTCCTGTCCGGCGGTGTCAATACCTGGAGCCTGGGCTGGACCTCGGGACGCGTCGGCTTCGACGATGCGAGCGCGCAGCGCGCCGATGCGGCCACCGCCAACACACGCGGCAGATTCTCGCTATGGAGCGCCAATTTCTCTCGCCTGCAATACTTGAGTCCGAGTAACGCCCTGTATGTGACGATAGCCGGCCAATGGACCAACGCCAACCTGGATCCTGTAGAGAAGATGATTGCGGGTGGCGCCTACACGGTGCGCGCCTATGACATGGGCGCGCTGTCGGGCGATACCGGAATCCGCGCCAGCGCCGAATTGCGCCACGAGCTCGGCATGCTTTGGCGCGGACGTTTCCAGATGGTGGCCTTCGCCGACACCGAGCATGTGACGATTAACCATACCGTCTGGGCTGCGGGACCCGACGGCGCGACCCTAAGCGGAGCGGGCCTAGGGTTCAACTGGAGTTGGCCAGCGCGGTGGAACGCCACGGCCTACGTCGCGGCACCTTTGGGACCCACACCGATGCTGATCGGCACCAACAACTCGGCGCGCGTATGGCTCGCGCTCACTAAAGGATTGTAGAAGCGCCTATTTCTTTGCGGTAATACAGCTGGTAAAACCAGGCGTAGGCGCTCTCAATCTGGGCCTCAATTCGCGGCGGAATCTCATGCGGAGGAAAAGGCTGCGCTGGCGTCGAAGATGGAGCGAAAGGACTACAGGCCAGGGCCCGCCCCGGCATGGCCGAGGAGCTGAGCGAAAGGCTGGCGAGCCGGCAGCTGGCGAATCGCACCGTGCTCGACCACCATGACCGGTTCGCAGCCAATATCCGGCGCCTGTTCTCACTGCACTGAGGGCAGCTCTTCGGAAGAGTTATCGCGGAACGCTGCTCCCATGGTCTCACGTTGCGCGCTCCTCCTCAGTACCGGGCTCACGGCGATGCTGACGTCCCCTGCCAACACGCAGACCGTCACGGCGGGATTGAAGAACGGCGTGGTATTCACCGAATATTCTGTGCTTTCGACCAGCACGGAGCTGGTGCGACGTTTGTTTAGCCCATTGAGGGCCTTGCGGGTCAATCAGGAGGCGGCGCGCGCGGGCACGACTCTGCACGGACAGCCAATCGACCTGGCGAGTGAAAGTTTTTCCATCTATGTGCCTGCTCATCCTTATCCACCGCCGCGCGGCTATTCACTGCTGGTGTTCGTGCCGCCGTGGTCGAGAGCCGAGGTGCCGTCTCAATGGATCCCGGCCCTGGATCGCCACGACATGATTCTTGTTACTCCGGCAAATTCAGGCAACGACGTCAATATCGTGGATCGCCGTGAGCCCCTGGCATTGCTTGCGGCACACAACGCCATGGCGCAGTACTCAGTCGACCCGCAGCAGGTCTACATCGGTGGTTTCTCCGGTGGCTCACGGGTTGCCCTGCGACTCGCGCTCGGATATCCCGATGTCTTTCACGGCGCGTTGCTCAACGCTGGCAGCGATCCCATCGGCAATGCGGACGTGCCGCTGCCGCCAGCGGAACTCTTCGGCCGGTTTCAGGACTCGATGCGGCTTGTGTACGTAACCGGCGAACGTGACGACGCACATCTCATCGACGACATGCACAGCCGGCAGTCGCTGGAGAAATGGTGTGTATTCGATGTAGTCACGGAGACTGAGCCGCGCAAGGGACATGAGCTGGCGGATGCTTCAGCCTTCAGTCGCTCGCTCGATGCTTTGCTCAAGCACGTGGAGGCCCGCCCGAACAGACTTGTCGCTTGCCGGGCGCGCATCGATGAGGAGCTGAGCACGCAGCTGAAGCAAGTTGAAGACTCATTCGCGCGTGGTGAACCGAGTACTGCGAGGCGGCTGTTAGATAAAATCGATGCTCGCTACGGAGGATTGGCTGCGCCCCGTAGCGTTGAGCTTGCGCGCCAATAGGGGTATCGCGCCCGACCCGGGTCAGATCGCAGTTCGATCAAAGCCGGACCTTCTTAGACATCGGTACGAAGCGGATGGTAAGCCCGCCCGGCAGCGGATAGTCAATCGCAGGGTCCGGGACGTATCCACACCTCTGGTAGAACCGCAGTCCGGGAAGCGTCGCCATCATCTCGAACGACGAGAACCCCGCCCGCATCGCGTCCGATTCGCTGCGAGCGAGGATCGCGCGCCCGATCCCGTGGCGGGCGTGCGCCGGGTCGACGAAGAAAGCCCTGATCTTGGCCCGGTCCGACTGCGGGTTGAGCCAGGACTCGTCCCGCTCGGCGCGCGCGTCGCTGCCGAACAATGTCCGCCGCCGGCTCCAGCCGCCGCACGCAACGATGTCACGTGTGGGCGTTTCGGCGACGAAGTAGGTCCCATCGCGTATGAGCACCGTATCGACGCCGAAGGCTCCCTGGAGTGCCGCTGCGATCTGCGCATGCGTGTAATCCGCGGCCCCGAGCCCGTGTATCGACCGCGCGATCAGCTCATTCAGTGCCGGAACATCGTCCAGCGTCGCGAGTCGCAACGTGTATTGCACGACGGCACCTATAACGTGTGCGGGACGGCACGCGTCTTACGAACGCACTTCCCCCGCAGGCTCCGGCGCCTGCGGGGGGAGTCACGACGGGTCATCTGTATGGAACGCCGTCTGTTGTGGAAGGCGATTGCGATCTCAGAACTTCGCATCGACTCGCAGGTAGTAGAAGGCCCCGTTGAAGCCGAACGGCCCACCGGTACGCGGATAGACCTCGCCGTCGACCAGGCCGCCGGTTTGGGGGTAGACCTTGTTTTTGGCGCTGTTGGCAATCTTGTCCGGGTAGGCATTGAAAATGTTGCGGCCGCCGATCGCTGCCGTCACGTTCTTCCACACCTCGTAGGACAGATCCAGGTCGGTGGTGGTCTTCGACGAGAACAGCTGGCCGGCGTAGTCGTTCTCGTCCCGGAATGAGCCATAGTAGTTCTCGCGCAGCGCCGCGATGAACCTGCCCAGGTGGTAGTCCAGGTTCAGGTTCACGCGGCTGTTCGGCGCGTAATGCTGGATGTCGATGATGCGCGCCTGGGTGATGACGGTCGGATCAAACGAGTCGACGTCGGTCTTGTTGTAGTTGTACGCGAGCGTCGTCGCCAGGCTCCCGACACCGAGATGGAACAGGTACGTCCCCACCAGGTCCACACCCTTCGTCGTGGTGCTGAAGCCGTTGGTGAAGTACTGGACCGTGCCGCCAGCGCCGACGTAGGCGAGGTCGGCGAGCTTGTTGATGTCGGCCTGCGTGACCTTGAACTGCTGCGAGATGCCGATACGGTGGCGGACCTTGATGCTGTACCCGTCCAGGGTTACCAGCATGTCCGCGGCAGGCGTGAGCACGATACCGGCGCTCAGGTTGGTCGACTCCTCGGGCCTGAGCGCCGTCGCGCCGTAGTACTTGGCGACCGAGCTCGTGACCGGGTAGGTGCCGATCTGGACCTGCGTCCCGGCGGAGCCAGGCAGGAACGTCGTGCTCAGCGTTTCCACATTCGACTGGCCCGGTGTCGGGGCATGGAATCCGGTGCTCGCCGTGCCGCGCAGCGACAGCCAGTCCGTGGCCTTGAAGCGCGCCTGGAACTTACCCAGGGTCGTCGAGCCGAATGAGGCGTAGTCCTCGTAGCGCCCGGCGATGCCCAACGTCAGATTCTTCAGAACATCCGCCTCGACGTCCACGTAACCGGCGTAGCTGACCTGTCCGGCGTCGATCGAGGTGCTGATGCCGCCGTAGCCGTTGGACGACGTCGCCTGGGTCGCGACATTCTGGACGATGTTGCCCTTGCTGTCCGTGGTCAGCGCCGGCGTGCAGGCGTTTCCGGCGCAGTTGTACAGCGGTTGAAAGGCGTAGGGGCCGGCCACGTAGGAGGCCAGGTCGCCCAGGAGCTGCTGATAGACCTCGTCGCGCCATTCAAGCCCTCCCGCGACCGAAATCGGGCTCGCAAACCCGGTCACCGTCCACGGGTAGCTCAGGTCAACGTTGAAGTTCGTTTCCTTCTGCAGGAACTTGCCGTCGTTGAAATTTTCGGGTGAGCGGGGTCCGAGCGACGGGTTGATGGAGCTCTTCAGGGAAACCGCGAGCGAGTTCTGCGCAGTCGTGCCGGACACGTCGTACGACAGGCCGCCGGCGGTGGTGCCCTTGTAGCCCAGGGCACCGAAGAACTGCTGCGTCGTGCCGTAGAACCGCGGGGTGAAGCCGGCCGGATAGAAGGTACCGAAGTTGAATGTGTTGCTGTCCTGGATGAACCCGCCGGCCGGGCAGCCCGTCATGGTGGCGGGGTTACAGGGATCCAGGTAGATGTCATTGAACGCCGGGTTTGGGCCGGGGGAAACCGCATTGACCGCGGCCGACGTCGTCTTCGGCAGGCGGTAGTTGAAGCTCTCGTTAGTCTCGATATTGGCGTAGTTCGCGAAGAAATACAGCTGGTCGCCATTATCGATCTTGAGGCCGCCATTGAGCAGCGCCTTGACGCCCTCCGAGGGCGGCGTGCCCCACTGCTGCACGGGCCCCGGGTAGTGTGGCAACTGCGGCGCGAGGTTCGGGAAGGTCTGTGCGAACGCCAACGCCGCGGGCCGCGTCGCATTGCGCACGGTCTGTTGGTTCTTGTCCCATTCCACGCTGAGGTTGACGAACCCCTGGCCGCCCAGCGGCAGTCCGATGTTCGCCGCAATCTGCCCGTCACCCCCGTCGCGCGAATAACCGCCACCCGGGAAGTACTCGCCGTAGCGGCCGCTGACCTCAATCCCGGACGGGTTATCACGGAACCCAAAGTTGAGAACGCCCGCGATGGCGTCCGAGCCGTACTGCGCCGAGGCGCCGTCACGAAGGATTTCCAGCGATTTGATCGAAATGGCCGGGATCGACGCGAGGTCGGGACCCTGCGAGCCGAACGCCAGCTCCGTCTCGCCGCCCTGGAAGACCTGCACCAGTGCGGACCGGTTCATGCGCTTGCCGTTCAGCATCACCAGCATCTCGTCGGCGGGCAGTCCGCGCAGCGACGGGGAGCGCACGAAGCTTGAGGCGTCCGAGATTGAATTCTGCCCGATGATGAACGAGGGCACCATGTTCGACAGGGTGTCGAGCATGTTGCCGGTGGACTGTACGGCGAGATCAGCCCCGCTCAGAATGTCGATCGGCGCCGACGATTCGGTCGCGGTGCGGTCCTTGCGACGCGTGCCGGTAATGATGACTTCTTCGCTCGGGGTCGCGCTGGCCCCCGGTGCACCGGCGGGTTGCTCTTGGGCCAAGGCGATATCTGTAGCGGCCGCAAGCGTCGACGCGGCCAGAATGATCGGCAGGAACTTCATTCGCGTACTCCCCTGACGGTGATGGCGTCTTGTTTGTGACAGGCGGATGGAGGCTGTGCGTATTCCATCCCTGTTGCCCGTATGCCCAGCTTCCGAAGGCGCCCGAGGGGTCGGATTCCGCTAAGGATCCGGTTCCTAAGGGCCCTTCAGATACTGTATGGTATTCTTACAACATTACCACGCCGAAGTCTCACTGAATATTCCGACGCGCGAGCGATGGACTCCGTATGCCTCGGAGTTATCAGGTCCGGCGACGATCGCCAGGGCCCGTAATCAGAGGATTCTCCCGTTTGCAGGACGTGTCCGGCAGCGTGGCATTTTTGCAACAGTCTTCCGATGGGCGAGTCGTCGACCGCTTCCCGTCACTCCTTATCAATGGATCCGCGCCGCACCCACCGTAACCGCCCAATCGCCGGTCGCAAGCGAGCCCGGTTGCAATTGCGCCGAGCCGCTTAACCCTCTACCTCGCGCCGTGGCGGGACGCCCGCGAAGCAGTGCGATACCGGTGCGATAACGTGGATGATCCTGTGCGCCACTGGCTCAGCGGGCAGTGCTTGGCCCTGCTTTCCGCAGTTCTCGCATTTCCCCCTGCAACCCATGCGCAGACCAAAGAGCGGGCTATGATCGCCGGCCATGTGGCTCACTTCGATGCCGCTGGTCATCTACTGCCATGGGTCTCGTGGACCACCGCCCTTGAGCGCGAGATGCTCTTCTACCAACAGTGCCCGACCGACCATGGCTACCCCCGTTTTGTTACCGAGACCTTTCTGGAGGGTGACTGGTCGCCTGTGCCCGATCGCCGCGATACGATCCCGGCGACGCAGAATGGCATGGGCATCCTCTCGTATTTGAAACTCTACGCACTGCGCGACGGACGCGATGCCATCTACCTCGACACGGCGCGCGCGATGGGTGACTACCTGGTGCGGGAGGCACTCACACCCGCGTTGGGCAGGTATCCGCGCTTCACTCGTTCCACCGGCACCCGTGGACAGTTTCCGCTGGCTGCCGACGCCGGCTCACAGGGCGATCATCCCTTCGAGATCGAGCCGGACAAGGGTGGCATTGCCGGTTATGCACTCGTGCTGCTGTTCGAGGCCAGCGGCGAGCGCAGGTATCTGGAGCAGGGGCTGCACAACGCCCGCGTTCTGGCCGCCAATCAGCAGCCGGGCGACGGCTCCCATTCTCCCTGGCCCTTTCGCGCCGACTATCGCAGCGCTGCGGGTCGCGGGCCGGTGTCCGGCAACATGACCTATATCCTGCGTTTGTACGACGCGCTGCAGGCGCGCGGCTATACAGAATTCACGGCGCCGCGGCGGGCCTTATGGAGGTGGATCAAGCACTATCAGATCCCCAGCGCGGCCGCCGATGGGGCACTGTTCGCGCAGTTCTTCGAAGACCACGATCTGCCCTCTAATCGCACCGCCTGGGCGCCGTTGAATCTGGCGCGGTACCTGTTGGAAAGACGAGCGGCACTCGAGCCGCACTGGCGCACCGATGCCGGTACGCTGATCCACTTCGTTCGCCGAACCTTCACGCACCTGGAATTCGGCGTGCGGGTGTGTCATGAGCAGGATGAGGATCGCGAGGCCTGGGGAGGCGTGAATTCTACCTACGGCGCCGTCCTGGCTTTGTATGCGAAAGCCGTCGGCTCCGCGCTGCTGGCTGGCGAGGCACGCCAGGCGCTCAATTTCACGCTCTATTCCATCGACGATGCGGGCCGCCCGCGCGATCTGTTCAAGCGAGCGATGCCTGGCGGCTGGCAGGAGGACGCGCATACCGACGTCATCCACAACTATGTGGACGCACTGCGCGCTTTTCCGGCATGGGCCGAGGCGCACTGACCGGGCCGCGAGGCCAGATGCGCCCTGCGGGGGTACGCCAATGACAGGAGCGGCAATGGAAGAAGAGACAGCATCCGCGACATGGGAGGAGTTCCAGCGGGTCGGGCTGCGAGCCGGAACCATCCGCAAGGTGGAACAGTTTCCGGAAGCTCGCAAACCCGCCTACAAGCTCTGGGTCGATTTCGGGCCTTTTGGCATCAGACAGTCGAGCGCGCAGATCACCGCGCTCTACAGCCCGGAAGAGCTCATTGGACGCCAGGTCATCTGCGCCACCGGACTCGGGTCGAAACGTGTTGCTGGATTCAAGTCCGAGATCCTGATCACCGGATTTGCACGCGAGGATGGCGCCATCGTGCTGGCGAGGCCTGACCGCGCAGTGGCTGACGGCAGCGCACTATGCTGACGGATGCATGGTGACGTCGCAGGCTCCCGACGCATGGCTGCTGCGTCGAACGCTCGGCTCAAACTGTTCTGCCGCGTCAAAAATGACGTACCCTCGACGCAGCCATCGAACTGAAAGTGGGCTTTCCATGTCGGCCGTGCGCCTCGTGTCCGCTTTCATATGACGCCCCCCGAGAGCAAACGGGAGTCCCCGGCTTCCAGCTCTCCCACGATTCGGCGTCGCTCAACTGCCAGCAAACTCGTCTGGAATCACACGAGACTGTGGCTTGCGGTGGCGGTGGGCATCGCCATCTTCTTTGTGTCGCCCGCGAGCTGGTCGGGGATCGGCCGTATGCTGACGGCCTGGAACGGGGCTGTGCTGCTTCTGATGCTGTTGACGTGCATCAGGATGGTCGGCTTGGATGCGAAGCAAATCCGTGCCCATTACGAAGAGGTAGATCCAACGTCACCCGTCATTCTCCTTGTCGTCGTCGCTGCAGCAGTATTGAGCGTGATCGCAATTGTGGCCCTGCTGGCCACCGTCAAGCAGATTGGCCCGGCCGCAAGAGCCGCTCACATTTTGCTTGCAAGCCTGACGATCGCCGATTCCTGGCTGCTCGTTGCCACAATGTTCACGCTGCACTACGCGGACATGTTCTACAGCGCGGATCCCCAGCAGCGGCCGCTCGTGTTTCCTGAGACTAAAGAGCCGCTATTCTGGGACTTCGTGTATTTCTCGTTCACCATCGCTGCAGCGTGTCAGACGGCAGATGTCGCCACGACTCAGCTTGGAATCCGCAAGGTAGTGATCGCGCATAGCATCATCTCGTTCCTGTTCAATGTCTCGATCCTCGGCTTTGCCATCAACGTTACCGCCGGTCTTGTCGGCGGAGGTTGACGGATCAGATTCGAATCGTAAACGCTGCGGCAGCCGCGCTGGCGAGGGCCAGCGCCGCGGCGGTCGACATCACCACCCGCGCCGTCGCAACCAGCGAATCCGCCACGAGAGTGCCGAGCACCGCGATCACCAGCAGGCTGGCCACCGCAGCCACGACGTTGTTGATGCCGGAAGCGACGCCCGTCTCGCGCTCCTTTACGGAGTTGATGACGGTAGTCGTGAGCGGCGCCACGGTGATGGCCATTCCAAAGCCCAACACTATCATTGGCCCGAGGTAAACCCAGTACGCCTGCTCGCCGCTGACGACGGCGAGCAGCGCGAAACCGACGGCCGCGATGAGCGGCCCGATGATGAGCGGCCGCCGTGCGCCAAAGCGGTCGACCAGTCCTCCGGACCAGCGAGACAGCACTGCGAGAACCAGCGTGAACGGCAGATAAACGGCGCCGGCCGCGGTCGCTGAAAACCCATGCGCCTGGATCAAAAGAAACGGCAGCAAGAAGAACGCTCCGCCGAGCGCGCCGTAGAGAAATAGCGTGAGCAGGTTTACGCCGCTGAAGCTGCGCGAACCAAACAGTCGGAGCGGCATCATCGGCGCACGACTGCGCCGTTCTTCCAGCACCAGCCCCAACAACAGCAGCGCACCGGCGGTCAGCGACGCGACAACAGTCATATCCTGCCAGCCGCGCCGGGAAGCGGCGATCAGCCCGTATACCAGACCGCCCAGCCCGCCGAACGCCAACACGGCGCCGCGCCAATCGAGGCTGGCGTGCGCGCTGGGATCGCCGCTTTCCGGCAGACGGCGCACGGCAATCCACAACGTTGGAATAGCGATCAGCGGATTAATCAGAAATATCGCGCGCCACGATAGATGATCGACCAGCCAGCCCCCGAGCAGCGGGCCGGCGCCGGCGGCGAGCGCCGACGCCCCCGACCAGATGCCAATCGCCGCACCGCGTTCCTGCTCGTTAAACGCCGCGCCGATGATCGCCAACGAGCAGGGGATGAGCAGCGCCGCCCCCACGCCCTGGATGGCGCGCGCCCCGATCAGCGCCGCGATGTCGGGCGCGAAGCCACAGGCGATCGAAGCCAGTGTGAAGGTGACAATGCCGATCAGAAAGAGCCGGCGGCGCCCGAAGCGGTCGGCGGCCGCGCCGCCAATCAGCAGCAGAGCGGACATGCACAGCGTGTAGGCGTTGATGACCCATTGCATCGCCGCAAGCGTGGTACCGAGATCGGCCTCGATCGTCGGCAGCGCGACGTTGACCACGGATTCGTCGACGAACGCCATGGTGGATCCCAACACCGCCGCGGCCAGCACCCAGGCCTTGTCGCGCTGGGCGCAGGCGGAGGTACCGCGCGTGGACCGAATGACTTCCGCGGCGCAAGGCTGCGCCTTCGAAGAGATCACGTGCTGCCGCTCTATCCGGGAGTGTCCGGGGAGCCATCGTACACCGGCCGGCCGCACTGCTGCCTCGAGACTTCTTCTCGACGCCGCTACGTCTTAAGATCGCGCCTGCGGTTCGCAGACCAGACGAGGGAGCAACGTTAATGACGATCCGTGGCGCGATCGCGTGGCTGTCCTTGTTCGCATGCTCGGTCACGTACGCGCAGCCGCCGGCTGCCAGCGGCGAGGTGGCACGCTACGATTTTCTCATCAGCGGCGGCACCGTCTATGACGGCTCCGGAGGCGCCCCCTTCGTCGGGGATGTGGCCATCAAGGGCGATCGCCTCGCTTACGTTGGGCCGCACGCTCCCGGCTCGGCACGCGAACGGATTGATGCGCACGGCAAGGCGGTGGCGCCGGGCTTCGTCAACATGTTGGCGCATCCAGAGGAGTCTCTGCTGGTGGACGGCCGTGCCCTCAGCGACCTGCGTCAGGGCGTCACGCTCGAAGTGCTGGGGGAGGACTCGATGGGGCCGCTGAACCCGGAAATGAAACGCCTCGCAACCCAGCGGCAGGCGGACATTCGCTACACCATCGACTGGACGACGCTCGGAGAGTATCTGCACAAGCTCGAGCAGCGCGGCATCGCGCCGAATGTCGCCTCCTACGTCGGGGCCGGCACCGTGCGCAACAACGTGCTCGGCGAGCGCGACGTGCAGCCGACGCCGGCGCAGCTGGTGCAGATGCGTGCGCTGGTGCGCCAAGCCATGGAGGAGGGGGCGCTCGGCGTGACCACCGCGCTCATCTACAGCCCCAATACTTTCGCGAAAACACCCGAGCTGATGGCGCTGGCGAGCGAGTCCGCTCGCTGCGGCGGCATCTACAGCGTACACATGCGCAGTGAAGGGGATCGGCTGATCGAGGCGGCGCAGGAGACCATCGACATCGCCAAAGCCTCCGGAGCACCGGCGGAAATCTATCACCTGAAAGTCGCCGGCAAGCGCAACTGGAACAAGCTCGAAGCGCTCATCCGCGAGGTGGAAACGGCGCGTGCAGCGCGGATCCGCATTACCGCGGACATGTACGTGTATACGGCGGGGGCGACGGGTTTTGATGCCGCCATGCCCCCGTGGGTGCAGGACGGGGGCCTGGAAGCGTGGATAGCGCGTCTCAAAGACCCGGCGGTTCGCACCCGCGTGCTGGCCGAGATGCGCGATCCCGCGCCCGCCTGGGAGAACCTCTATGGCGCGGCCGGTGCGGCCGGTACGCTGCTGCTCGGCTTCAAGAACCCGGCGCTCAAGCCGCTCACGGGCAAGACGCTGGCGGAAGTGGCGCGGCAGCGCGGGGTGAGCCCCGAAGACGCCGCGATCGACCTGGTGGTGCAGGACGGTTCGCGCGTCGCGGTGGCGTACTTCCTCATGTCGGAGGAGAACGTGCGCCGCGAGGTCGCGCTGCCGTGGGTCAGTTTCGATTCGGATGCGGATGCCCCCGCGCCCGAAGGCGTTTTCCTGAAATCCAGTCGTCATCCGCGCACCTACGGCAACTTCGCCCGGGTGCTCGCGAAGTACGTGCGCGAGGAGCGGGTGCTCACGCTCCAGGAAGCGATTCGCAAGCTCGCCGCGCTGCCGGCGGCGACACTCTCGCTCACCGATCGCGGCATGTTGAAGGCGGGCGATTTCGCGGACATCGTGGTGTTTGATCCGCAGACCATTCAGGATCACTCGACCTACGAGCGTCCGCAACAACTGGCTACCGGTGTCGATGATGTGTGGGTGAACGGGGTGCAGGCGCTGCGCAATGGCGAAGCTACCGGCGCTCCCAGCGGTCGGGCCGTACGGGGACGCGCGTGGACCGGCGCGGCTGGCGGGGGCTGTCGCGCCGGCGCGCGGGACTGGACCTGGAGCCAGTGAATATCGACACCGGGCCCGGGCCGGCAGCCGCTGCGCCGCGCGACCGCTGGTACGCGCTGGCGGTCCTGACCGTGGTGTACGCGCTCAACATCGCGGACCGCTTCTCGATCTCGACCCTGATCGAACCGATCCGCCAGGAGCTGCGGCTCTCCGACAGTGGCATCGCCTTCCTCACCGGGGTGGCGCTGGCGCTGTTCTACGTGACGGTCGGGATCCCCATAGCGGCGCTCGCCGACCGCGCCAACCGCCGCAACATTCTCACGATCGCACTCGCCATCTGGTCCGCGATGACGGCTCTGTGTGGTCTCGCTCAGAACTACTGGCAGCTGCTGCTGGCCCGATTCGGAGTCGGGATAGGCGAGGCCGGGGGTACGCCTCCCTCCACATCCATGCTCGCCGACAAGTTTCCCCCGGCGCGCCGGCCCATGGCCAACACCATCTACGCGCTCGGTACGTGCCTGGGGGCGGCGCTCGGGTCGCTGGTGGCCGGGGCGGTGGCTGAGCGCGCCGGCTGGCGGGCCGCGTTCCTCGTGCTCGGCATTCCGGGACTGCTCGTCGCGCTGCTGGTGTGGCTGACGGTGCGCGAGCCGCGCCGCGGACAGCTCGACTCCGGTGACGCTGCGCGGCAGCCCGTAACGCTGCTGACGACGCTGCGATTCATTGCCCGGCAGCGCTCGGCAGTGCACCTGATCCTGGGGGGCTCGGTGGCGACCTTCTGGAGCTGGGGGCTCATGTGGTGGACCCCTGCCTTCCTGCAGCGCTCGCATCACATGACGGTGGGAGAGGCCGGCCAGCTCCTGGGGTGGATGCATCTCATTGCCGGCACGCTCGGGACCTTGCTCGCCGCGGGGCTCATGGCGCGACGGGCGGCCGCGGACCCGCGCTACGTAACGCGCCTCCTCGGCTGGGTCACGGCGTTGACCACCATCCCCTCGATATTCCTCTACTGGGTGCTCTCCGAGCGGGCGGCGACCGCGCTGTTGTGGATCTTCGTGCCGGCGGTGTACTTCTACATCGGGCCGATCCTGGGACTGCTGCAGAATGTGATCCCGGCGAACATGCGTGCCTCCGCATGCGCCATCCTGCTGTTCATCGCCAACTTCGCCAACCTCGTCCTCGCACCGCAGATCATCGGCTGGCTGAGCGATTGGTTTGCGGCGTCCCTCGGTGCCGGACCCGAGTCGTTGCGCTGGGCGCTGCTGGTGCTCGCACCGACGGGGTTCTGGGCGGCGTGGCATTTGTGGACCAGCGGCGCCACCGTCCGCGAGGACGAAGCGCGCGCGAGCTGAACACAGAGCAACGCACCCGCCATTCTATTGTTGCCCCGAAATCGTGCAGACCTGACCGGGCCAAGCAAGGCCTGCTACGCTAAGGATCATCCGCCAGAACCCCACGCTTTGGGCGCCACAGTGCGCGATGGGACGCCGGGACCGGTGCCGCTTGCGCCGTGGCGAGTCCCGCTCGCGCCGGTCCGCTGACCTCCTGAGCCGGTTCCCTCCTAGACTCCAGCCATGGAGTTTCTGCACCGTGCGTCCATAGGCCCGCTGCCAGCCGCCGGCACGCCGACGGGCGCCGACGGGCGCCCGACGCCCGCCGAACCGGGCCCCTGGGGCGTGATCTGGGGCGTGGGGGGACTATGCTGGCTGGTCGTCACTGGCACGGCGGTGTTGTGGATGCTGCCGACGAGCGGGACCACCATGGACGGGATGTACATCATCACCAGCCGCGCTCGCACGGTGCAACACCTGCTGGTGTTCGTGGCGGCGGCGTTCGTTTACCGTCTCGCCATCGCGCTGGGGTGGCCAGAGGCGGTGTGGGCCCGCGCGCGGGTCGCAACGGCCAACACGCTACTGGCGCTGAGCGTCGTGGCATGGGCACCGGTGGCGACGGCTCTGGCGGCGGGGTTCGTGGATGGACACACTCGCGATATGCGTGAGACGCTCGCCGCCTGGGCGCCATTTGGAATGTCCTGGGGTTTCTGGGCAACGCCGCTGCGATTCTTTTTGTCGCCTTACGTATTGGGGCTGTGTGCGATTGCGCTCGTGCTGATGGCGCGCCGCCACCACCGCGAAGCGGTGCGCGCGGCGGAACTGGCGAGCGCCTACGCCGCGGCGCGCATGGCGATGCTGTCGTCGCAACTGCAACCGCATTTTCTGTTCAACTCGCTGCATGCGATCAGCGTCCTGATCGAGGACAGTCCGCGGCAGGCGATGACCATGCTCGCGCGCCTCGGCGATTTTCTGCGCCACGCTCTGGAGAGCAGTCACTGGCCGTGGGTCGATGTGGCCACCGAGCTCACCGGCCTCGAGGCGTACCTCGCCGTGCAGCAGACCCGGTTTTCCGATCGCCTGAGCATCTCCATCGACGCGAGCCCCGAGTCGCTAGGCGTCTACGTGCCATCGCTGTTGCTGCAGCCGCTCGCCGAGAACGCGATTGAACACGGCCGCAACGAGGGCGGACCCACCTTGCACGTGCGGGTCGCAGCGTCGCTGGTCGCGGAGCGTCTGTGCATCGTGGTGAACAACAGCAGCCCGCAGCTGCGCACCGATCTCTCGGCGGCCGACTATGGACATGGACTGTCGAACGTGGAGCTGCGATTGCGCGCGGCATACGGCAACGACGCGCGCCTGACCGTCGGGCCCGACCGCCAGGGCGGCACCAGCGCCTTCCTCGACCTGCCGCTGCGTAGTTTCGCCGGCCCGGGCTTGCCGGAAACGGCCCGATCATGAGCGGCGCCATCCCGACCCTGGTGGTGGACGATGAGCCCCTGGCGCGCAAGCGCGTAGTGCGCCTGCTGCGCGGCGACCCCGACATCAACATCGTGGGCACATTCAGCTCTGCGACCGAGGCCGCCGCGCAGGCGCGCGAACTTGCGCCGCAACTGATGCTGCTCGACATCCGCATGCCGGAGCTGGATGGCTTCGAGCTGGTGGCCTCGCTCGCCGAGCAGGGCCTGAACCCCTATATCATCTTCGTCACCGCCTACTCGGATCGCTCGATGGATGCATTCGCAGTCGGCGCGATCGACTATCTGCTGAAGCCGTTTGACGACGAACGCTTTGGGCGCGCGGTGGCGCGCGCCAAATCACTGATCGCCTCCGCCAAAGACCCGGGCGCCGCGCCCGGCGCGCAACCACCATCGCTGGTCGCGGGCCGCACGCGCCTGCTGCTCTCGGAGCGCGGCAAGGTCGTGGTGCTGGCGATGCGCGATATCGAGTTCGTCCAGGCGGCAGCGAAACACGTGAAAATCTACGCCGCCGGGCGCTGTTTTTCGTTTCGTCAGTCTCTCGGGCAGCTCGAGAGCCGCCTCGACCCGGCGTCCTTCGTGCGGGTGCACCGCTCGACGCTCGTCAACGTCGAACACATCGCCGAGATGCATCCGCTGTTTCACGGCGATTACGAGCTGATACTGAGGCGTGGAACACGCCTGACGCTCAGCCGGCGTTATCGGGATCGCCTGGCGCCGTTTCTCCTGCAGTAGCGCTCAGCCCGGCAACCGCAGCTCGACGGTACGGCTGCGGACGCTGCCAAGCCGCACGTGTCCGCGCCAGTGCGGTCCGCGCCAGTAGACAGTGTTGCGGCGCCTGACGATGTGACCGCGTACGTGATGGAAGCGCGGCCCGCGGCGGGCCACGCCTGCGCCATCCGCGTGGCAGACCGCAGCGCTGGCGAACACCGGGCAGGAGACCTCGATGTGCTCGAGCAGCGGGCGCTTGCCGAGCCGCGAGCGCTTGGCGTTCAGGCGCAGCGGACTGACGGGCATCTGCACCAGGTCGGCGCGAATGGCCATCAGCAGGAACAGCGCCAGCAGCATCGGAATGTCGAAGGCGACCGCCGCGAGCGAGCGGTGGATCGCTTGCTGGCGCGTCGCCGCCGTGCACGCCACATCTCGATAGTAGCGTTGCCAGGATGAGTCGAGCCGGAACCCGGCGCATTGCAACAGATCGTCCACTTGCTGGTTATGAGGGTCGCGGACCGCGACCGTCTGTCCATCAAGCAGCCCCTCGCTTGGCCCGGCCACCACACCGCCGTCCAGATCAATGATGGTTTCGACAGCCGCCAGCAGCGGCTCCTGCGGCTCGCCGCGTGGCAGCCAGAAGGTACGCAGACTCCCCGCGCGGCCGCGCGGATGCGCGGATATGAGCGTTCCGGCGCGCAGAATGTCGGGAACGGCAGCCGGCGTCGGCTGCGGCAAGACGCCCGCCAACGCATCGTGCCGCGCTGCCTCGTCCCACTCGATCCACATCTGCTCGGCGGGAATGTGCAGCAGATCGAGGCAGCCGGAGAGCTCATCGCCGTCGGAATAGGCGAGCGCGGTGCAGGTGCGCACCAGGTCGTCGGCCAGGACGTAACGCAGCGGACAGCGCACCAGCGGCTGCGCGAAATCGGCAGCGCCGCTGAGCCGCCAGATGTCGCCGCAGTCCTGGCCGACCATGAAGGGGGTGGTGCACTGCGCGATATGATCCAACAGTCGCAAGACGCACACCTCCAGCATCCGTGCCGTCGAGCGTAGGGAACTGTCGGTAGCGACCGCCATCGTCGCGGCGCCAGCGGCTGCTCGCCGCGGCGTGAGCGGCGCAGGCGCTGCACGAACGGAACTCGCGCCTCGACTCGCGCGCGCGAGCGCCGGGCGTTGTAAAGAACCCACGCCCGCCGCCGCCGCGTGCGCCGCCTGCTGTCTGCGCAGCTGCTCCTCCGCTTGCGCCGCGAGGCGCTCCGCTCGCGCCTGTTGGGTTGCGGACACGACCTGACTGTCGCTACGTTTCCGCCGCGCAGCCGTAAGTGCGCAGCCGTAAGCCGGCGCAATCAAACGAGGGAGATCATTCCAATGAAAGCAGCTGTTGCACGCGCACTGGGGCTGGTAGGCGTCCTGTGCTTCGCGAGCGCCGCGACGGCGCAGACGCCGCCGCCGGCGAGCGCGAATCCGCCGCAGGTCGAGGAGATCGTCATCACCGGGTCGCGCATTGCATCGCCCAATGCCGCGAGCGCGAGCCCGATCCAGGTGCTGAATTCGCAAGACATTCTGGCGAGCGGCAAGACCGACCTCAGCGACATCCTCTACCAACTGCCGCAGCTCCAGAACAACGACCTGGGGCAAGACTTCAGCAACCGCACGACCGGACTTACTACGGCGGGAGGTCTCACGACCGCCGACCTGCGGGGACTGGGCCCGAACCGCACGCTGGTGCTGATAGATGGAAAGCGACTCGGTCAGGGCTCGCCCCAGACGACGATCACCCAGCCGGCGCCCGATCTCGACCAGATTCCGGCCATCATGGTGGAACGGATCGAGGTCCTGACCGGCGGCGCCTCCTCGGTCTACGGCTCGGATGCCGTCGGGGGCGTGGTGAACTTCATTCTGAAAAAGAACTTTCAGGGCCTGCTGGTGGACGCTCAGTATGGTGCGGACTGGCACGACAACCGTAGCGGGTACATGAATCCGCTCTTAACCACGGCGGACATCACCCCCTTGAGCGGCCAAAAGTGGGACGGCAAGAACCAAACCCTCAGCGTCCTCGCCGGCACCAACTTCTCCGACGGCAGGGGAAACTTCACGGGCTATTTCAGCTACTATCATTTCGACCCGCTCGCCAGCTCGGAGCGCGATATCGGCCAGTGCCAGCTCACGGAGGTGACGGATGCGGCCGGAAACGTGATCGGGAGTAAATGCTTCGGCTCGAGCAACTCGAATCGCTTCACGCCCTTGACGGGGCCCAATGCGAACACCCGGTACGCGGTGGTCGGCAACCAGTTCGTTCCATGGGTCGGCTCATTCACGACGAACCCGTCCGAGTTATACAACTCGCAGCCCTTCATCTACATGCAGCGCAATGACGATCGCTACCTGGCCGGGTTCAACGCGCATAACGAGCTGGCGGATTACGCGAAGCCGTACCTCGAGCTCAGCTTGATGAATGACAAGACACACCAGAACATCGCACCGTCAGCCGCCTTCACGACTGCCAACCCGAACACGGGCGGCCCGTACTTCGTCAATTGCGGCAACCCGTTCTTGAGTGCCCAGCAAGTCGGCCTGCTCGGATGCACACCGGCGCAGATCGCGGGAAATCAGGCGGACCCGGCGAACCAGGTTCCCATGACCATCGGGCGGCGCAACGTCGAGGGCGGCGGACGCTCGTCAGACTACGAGCACACCAACTACCGCGCCGCGGTGGGAATGAAGGGCGAGTTCCTGGACGCCTGGAACTATGACGCCTACGGCCAGTACTACTACGTGACCTATCGCAACGCGCAGAACAATTACCTCAGCTATCAGAAGATCGACAACGCGCTGCTCGTAACCGGCACGAAGGCGAATCCGAATTGTCTGGTCGGCAAGCCGTGCGTGCCGTGGAATATCTTTTCCGAAGGCGCTGTGACGCCGGACCAGGTCAACTACCTGTATCTACCCGGAACCACGAGCGGTAACAACACCTTGCGCACCTTGCACGCCGATATCACGGGCCAGCTCGGCAAATACGGCGTGAAGTTGCCGACGGCGCATGACGGGATTGGCGTCAACTTCGGCGTCGAGCACCGCAACGAGGCCGTGTTCTACCAACCTGATGACGCCACCAACAGCGGTCAGCTGTCCGGATCCGGCGGCACGCAGGAGCCGCTCAACGCCTCCATAGGCGTAAACGAGGCGTTCATCGAGGTCCGGGCGCCCCTGCTGCAGGACCTGCCCTTCGCCAGGGATCTGGTGATTGGCGGCGGTTTCCGCCATTCCAACTACTCGGTGAGCGGCGGCATCAACACGTACAAGTTCGATCTACAGTTCGCGCCCGTCCAGGACATCCGCTTCCGTGGTTCGTACCAGAGGGCGATCCGCACACCGACGGTCAGTGAGTTTTTCAACCCGCAGAATCTCGGCTTGATTGCGTACGGCGACGACCCGTGCGCTGCGCCCTCGGGAGGCGGGCCGGCGCTATCCACCCTGGCGAACTGCCTCAACACGCTGAAGAGCCAGAACCCGACGGCCGCACAGATCGCGGCGTTCACGCATGCGTACGGCAACGGAACGACGACCGATATTATTCCGCAGGCCATCTCGGGCCAGCTCAATCAGGTGCAGGGGGGCAACCCGCTACTGACGCCGGAGAAGGCCAAGTCTTACTCGGCCGGTATCCTGTTCAGCCCCGCCGCAGTGCCCAATCTGTCCGGCAGTGTCGACTTCTGGCAAATCAAGGTGGACGGCGTGGTGGGGGCGTACCCGGCGACGGTATTGGTGCAAAACTGCTTGTCGACCGGCAACCCGATTTACTGCGCGGGGGTGGTGCGCACCTCGACCGACTTCTCGTTGCAGGGGGCGGCCGTGTCGACCGGCGGCTACATCGTGCAGACGAATCAGAACATCGCCAGCGCGCTTGTGAGCGGCATCGATCTGCAGCTCAACTACAAGCTGGGGTTGGGGCAGTGGGGAACGCTGGCCTGGGGTTTGAACGGCTCCTATTATCTGCACAACAGCACGACTCCGCTGCCGGGCGGCGGCTCGTACGATTGCGCCGGCCTGTTCGGCACGACGTGCCTGACGGTCAGTCCGCGCTGGCGCCACAATCTGCGCAGCACCTGGCAGACCCCGGGGGGGAACTTCGACCTGTCACTCGCCTGGCGGTTCATCGGCAAGGTGGGCAACGACAATAACGATCCCAACCCCCTGCTCAAGGGTGCCGTGTACAGCGGCGGGTTTGACTTCGCCGTACCGCAGCTGCCCAACATCAGCTACCTGGACCTCCACCTGGCCTGGCACGCCACCAAGAGCCTCGATATCCGCGGGGGTGTCGACAATCTGTTCGACAGGAATCCGCCGATCGTTACGAACCCCTCGCTTCAGGGCGGAGGCCAGGCGAACACGTTTGCGACGTACGACGTGCTCGGTCGGCAGCTCTACCTCGCGGCGACCATGAGGTTCTGAATAAGCTGCAGTCCAGGGCGGTCCCCTCAGCGGGACCGCCCGTGGGTCAGGTACCCCGGGGTGCCCCCTGGCGCGCCACCGGCGCGCTGAGTAGCGCGGCGTGCTCAGCGCTGATCTCGAGGGTCCGTGTCAGCGTCCCGGAGCAACGAAAGAGTGTGCCGGGCGGGCGCTTCGTCGTCCCCGGTCAGCGTCCGTATCTTCACGAATGACCACCTCCGCTGGCGCGCCACCCGCAGCGTCGTGGAAGGGAATCGACACCGTGGCGGTGACGCCGCCGCCGCCAGCCGCCTGCACTTCGAGCGACTGCTGTTCGCCGTACAGCTCGCGCAGCCGCCGCCGCGCGTTGGCAAGACCCATGCCCGAGCGG
>Ga0210394_10003005_pt1 | contig 22047 bp, 22 predicted proteins | sample IncBWC12MmetaG_FD_160121 | JGI IMG/M metagenome (GOLD analysis project Ga0210394, IMG submission 160121) | Forest soil microbial communities from Barre Woods Harvard Forest LTER site, Petersham, Massachusetts, United States - Inc-BW-C-12-M | ecosystem: Environmental > Terrestrial > Soil >... | reverse complement strand
TCCGGCGAAATCGCATAACGGGCTTCCGAAGTCGATTCGGATTTTTTGTTCTTCTCGGACACTTGCCGAACCGAGTCAGCCCTTAGCTTTTCGCTTTTCCGCCCAATACTTTTTCATCCTCGCGCCAATCTTGGCTCTCGCTGCGGCGCTCATTCTGTGGCCGTTCGGCTTCTGCTGACCGTTCCTGCTCGCGGGACCTAAATCGGATAAAGCGCGAATTGCAGCGTCTGTTTTGCGAATTTCCTTCTGTAGTGTGTCGCGATGTGACTTTAGTTCCGAAACGATTCCAGCCAGATTTGTCATGCTGAGATTCTAGGGTGGCCATGAGAAGGGGTCAAGTCCGTCTGTCTCACTCCACCTCGATCCTCGGTCGAGTGAAAGAGTTTAGTAAGCTTTTCGATAAGACCCCCAAGAGCTAACTCCCACCGTCTGCGCTGCGGGATGTACCCGGCGTGGAGGTAAGCCATCCGGGAAGTTCTGAGTCCGCTTCACATTCTAGTGTTTCTTGCGCTCATCGGCGCGATTCTGCGGATTGCTTCAGATGCAGCCTGTCGTCTTGAACCGTCCCTACTTTCTTCGATCGCGCCATCGCCGAGGCGAAGTATTACACGGCACCCTGTATCGCAATGCGATCCGCGTCCGCGATCGCCGGCGCGTCAACCTTGGGCGCCTCATCCTTCGCGGCGTTGAACGTCTGCGCGTCCAGCCTTCGCGACGCTGGTTTCCCATTGCCAATGCGCCGGACATAGAACGGCGGGGCGAGCTCTCCGGTCTTTTTTCCGCGGCCTTCTTCGACCTTAATGTGTTTCCACTTTCCCTCGACCTTTTCTCCGACGTGGATGCTCGCCAATGTGACCTCCTTCAAACCGATCAAAGGTAGTCACATCGCAGCACATGGAAGGAAAAGTGTCGGTTGGCGTGGGAGTTTTGAGCTATGGCGGAGAGGGGGGATTCAAATAACCGTCAAAAAGGCCCATTTTCAGGCCCTTTCCGAGCATCGTGCTACTCGACTTCCTTTTACGGGTAAGTCCCTTTTGCGCTTACCCGTAAGCGGAAATCAGGCGACCGCAAACTGTCTCCGCTCTGCGAGTTCCATTTTGCCCGCGGAAGGTCAAATACTCCGGATTTAGTGGCACGAGTAGCAAGCGTTTACGAGTCGACAATGCATCATTTCTTCGTGTGTTTTCTCCGAACCCGATCCAGTACGTCGCGCGATATTCGCAGCGTTATGTATCGTCGTCTGCCGCGCCGGTGCTCGTTGCCGAGAACGAACACACCCGGCTCGTCTTCGAACAATCTACGGATCGTGTCGGTCGATAAGTTCCATCGCTGAGCGATTTGGGCGACCGTGAAGAACTCTGGCTCGTCGTTGGCGGCTTTCGCAATTTCGCGGACGCAGTACACGGGCGGATTCTATCACGCGAACTCGACGCGAGCGCGAAGCCTGCGAACCGGCTGGCGTTAGCCTCGGAGGTTCGAATGGCTTGATAACCGCCTCAATGAGCGTCTAATGGTTTTCTTCGGAAGCGAATCGATCAGGCGCACGGCGATTAGGGAGTGAGGCCCCGCAGGGCTAGCACATTCATGAAAGATGCGTTGTCTTTCGAGTATGTTGCTGATTCGACAACGTCCCATACCTCGATGCTGGAAAATATCATGTCCACACCGGACAATGTGCTGGGCATGTAAGCACAGCGAGCATCACTTGACCGATACAAAACCAGAGTCCGCGCCGGGGAGTTGGGAGAAAAACCTGACAACCATTGTCACCCTTCTGATAGTTTCCAGCTACGGAATCGGATACTTAATTCTAACCCTGAGCGACGGTGCCCACGGCTTTCTCGAATTTAGTCTCCTGAAGCCACGGGCGATAATTACCGGAGCGGCGTTTATATTTATCACCGCGTTGCCAATCTCGATGGCAAATATATTTCCGCGGAAAAATGTCGAGGGCGAGTCGATGTCGCAGACAGTCGCGAGACGGATTGTGACGTGGGCGTTCTATTGCATGTCTTGGACCTTCGGCGTCTTGAGTTGTTATTGGCTGTTCACCGATGGTTTGGCGGGCGCTTCCATCACATGGTCGAGTTCAAAGGGGGTTGTGGCAGTGTTTTTTCTGGGCATGGGTGCAAGCATGGTGCTTCCGGGTGCCAAGAGAAACTACGGAATATATCCGAAAATCTGCACAGGATTGGGGATTCTCTGTATTGTTGCATTTTTGGTTGTGGTCTATCTGTTGCGGGGTAGCCCGTCTCTCAGAGGCATGCTATGGATCGCCGCGGTTTTCCTACTGACGCTTGGATTCCTATCCGACGAAGAGGATTATACAGACACAGCGCGCCGCCACCCGTTCGCGGTCGTGGCATTAGTTCTGGCCACGATTGCTCTTTATTCGGGCCAGCTTTTTCCATTCATGAATGCGGCTTGGGGCGGAGGTTCGGGACAGACTGCCACTATTTATTTTTCCAAAGAGTCCCCGATAGACCCAGGCGAAAGGGTAACAGCATCCGTGCTCGAAACCTCAGACTCCGGTTTCTATTTGATTCTCGAAGGAGATAGCAAAGCAACCTACGTCCCCAAACCCCTAATCACGGCGATGGAATTTCGCAAGCGGTGACGCGACTATCGCGCGATATCGTACATCTTCCGCGCCTCCGTATGCGGCGAGAGTGCGGCACCCTGAAAACCTAAAGTCCCTCGTCTCGGCGGTGTGAAACGGTGTGCCGCCCGCCGGGGGTTGAAATGCGAACAACATGCTAGAGCGCCTGCTTAGCTCTCACAGCTCGTCGCGCCAGGCGACAGGAGAACTTTCGTTCCAATCGTTTGCCCACGGCAGGATTAATCTGCGCCATCCAAGCAATCTTTCCCCGAACCCGCGACGGAGCGACGTTTCCCGGCTTTCTCGAAACGCGAGCGTGTAGGGCCAATTCGCGAATGGCTTCCCGTTCATCCCGTGACAGATTCAACTTCTCGTTAACGACGATTCCCGTCACAGTTTGGCGATTTCCAGCGGGCATCGTAAATTTCTTGTCGGGGTTCAGTTCAAATCCTTCATCCGCAACAATCCGACAAATAAGATTGCGAAAATCGAGAAGGCGCGCCGAACCGCTGAAGGTCAGATCGTCGACCCATCTTGTGTAGGAAAAACCTTGTCTTTGGGCCAAAGCGTACAATCTCGTATCGACCCGACGAAGAGCCAAGTTCGCAATTCCCGTGCTAGTGATTGCTCCCTGCGGCACATGTCTGTCAAAGGTTGTAATCGCGGCAAGCGCTGTCACGATTCTTGGGCCAAAACCAAGCGAGCTGAATATATCACTCACGATGGTAGGGCGCAGGCTAGGGAAGAAGTTCTTCAGGTCGACCGAGTACACGACTCTCTTCCCCACGTGCGGACGGGCATTGTCGCGTATGTCGTGCCCACGCACGCCACCATGTACACACGAGAGAAGCGGAACCGCGTCTAGTATCTTGGATTTAATTTGGAGCTGTGCACCGCGCAAGGGTTCGCGCGGGTCATATATAATCCTCACGCTTCCATTGGGTTTGATCTTTGGGAACTTGTTATAGAAGCGCGCCCTTGCAGTCGCTATTTCCTCCAACTCCGCAAGAGGGATCGGGATTAATTTCAGCAAATCGTCGGGACTATCTATCGAGAATCCTGTCATCAGCGCCTGCCTCGAACGCGCCCCTTCGCATCCTTTTCTTCCAGAATCGTGGCTTGCGCCCTAGTTACCAATTTCAGCATTTCTTCGATGCCGGTCACTCGGCCATGCTGTGGTCGATCTTCCCACGCAAAGAAAAGTCCCACCGGTACACCGAGGACCTTTGCGAGCTTTCGGAGAAAACCTACGCTCGGTTCCCGCTTTCCATTTTCGACCAACGACAGGTAGTTCGAACTAACCCCAGCGTCCTCGGCCACTTCCTTCTGTTTCTTTCCACTCGCAACACGAATCAGCTTGACTGCATTGGATAATTCCATTTAGTTGGTCCCTGAGAAGGTGTAATAGGCTGGCATTCATCCACGCAGCAAGTACGAAGCAATTTTTACCACAACCCTCTGCGCGAGACCCCAAAACAAATCGTCCGGATCATCACGTAAAAGTCGTCTTAATCGTCGTACGCCACTACGTATCTGATTAGCCAGCCTACCGTCCTGCTTCCCTGACACGCTGGTTCGATCCCTTCTCGACATCAAGAAAACGAATCGTTCCAACGTGCGAACCACGGTCTTCCTACGCTTCATGGACATTGCAACTCTCCTAGAGTGAAATCAGTGCGTATAGTCAGCTTCGACTTTTCACACCGAGCGACAGCACCATCAGGTGCTGTCGCTCCGACCATCATCACCATCGGGGTCATCAGAGATGATCACCGAAGGTGATGCCGGTGGTTTGACCTAGGGCTACCAAGCGGAGAGTTTGTCACTCAGCGCATCCGCGTTCGCTTCACCCCTTTTTCGGAGAGTGGAGGTTCTTACCCCCCTCTCAATCTCGAAGATTACTCGCCAGTGCCTTTCGATGTCAAGGAAATATAACTGTCCGTCAAAGAAATCTTTTTGAGCCTAGGCTGCTTTCCCGCTATTTCCAGGCTGCACAGATGTGAAAGACCCTCGATCTCGCACCGCGGGTGGGGGGTCAGGCGGCGGACGAAGCGGCGCGTTGCATCCCGTATCCAAGGACGCCAACTGCCGAAAATTTCAGACTGGGCGCGGGGTGGGCTCGAAAGCTCGAACTGGTGGTCTACCAGACAGCTAGACGCGAACTGAATCGCATGAACGCGAACGAACTGGAACTGCGCTTGCGCGACAAGGCGTTTGTAGAGGCGTTGAACAAGTTTGGCCTTTAGCGTCGAGCATCGTTCCCCGCATTAACCAACCCAGTTAACCGGAAAATCCATGACCCACGACACCCGTTTGCTTCAGCGCGTCGCCGAACAGCATTTCACCGGCGGGACGCGCGAGTATTTGCTACAGCTGGCCAAGAAACGAATCCGAGAACCAAAATCAGAGGAAAAATCAGATGGAAAAAATTGAGAAGAACTCGAAATTTAACGACCTACGTATCCGCACCGTCGCCGAGTCCGGGACGCCGCTAGTTGAGACCCGCCCGAACCACCCCGCACGGAAAGCGACCGAAGAGATTCCGCCGTCCGAAGCTCACGGCGGATTACGAGTAAAGACGTTGAAATTGCCAGACTATGCCCGTGAGGCGTTGTCTGCACTCGGAGATCAGAAAGTTGAGACGAGCAAAGTCACATTTGATTGAGTGTCAATAACCTTTGTGGTAGCTTCCATGTTCAATTTGCTTTTTCTGAGAGGAAACACTACAAGCCGTGGTTACCGCAGTCGAATTTCGACAAGAGCTTACCGGCGGTACGACTAGACCGTTGGTTTTAACCTGTGAAGAAGCTGACAGTCAGCGTCAGGACTACGCGGTCAAGCTGAAAACAACACGTTGCGGCGTTTATGGTCTTTGCTGCGAATTGGTTTGTTCTCACTTGGCTACGCTCCTCGGGATCGAGGCTGTCGAACCAGCAATTGTCGATGTCACTGCGGAGTTCGTCGAAACGGTACCGATAGAGGGCGTTAGGAATCGGCTGCGCGAAAGTCTCGGCTCGAATTTCGGAACTGGCTTCTTGACAGGAGGCTACTCAATCTGGCCGCACTCGAAGCCTCTTTCGGCTGCCCTGCGAATACCAGCATGTGAGATACTAGGGTTCGATGTGTTCATTCAGAACTCGGACAGAAGACCCGAAAAGCCCAACGTCCTTTGGAAAGAGAATGAAATCGTTGTTTTGGATCACGAGTTGGCCTTTCCGTTCCCGTTCCTCATCGGCTGCGTCGACCCATGGAACGACGAATTCACTCTCGGTATAAGAAACCATCTATTCTTTCAGGAGCTTCGTCGAGGCCCATTCGAGATCGGAAGATTTCACGGCGCGTTGGAAGCCATCACAGATGACCAATTCGACTCTCTGTTTAATTTAATCCCGCAAGAGTGGATTGAGGCTGACAGAATACAAGTGCTGAGGCAGTATCTCCCGCGGCGTAGAGACTCCGCTAATGTCTGGATCGAGCACATTCGGAGACAATTACAATGAAAACAAAATATAACTATGTTGTCCTTCGATATATTCACGATGTAGTGTCCGGCGAATTCGTCAACTTTGGTATCGTGATAGTGGCCCCGGATGTTTTCTTTGCCAGAGCTATTTGCACGCCCAAGTACCAGCGCATCTCTCGATTCTTTCAGGGTGTTTCCGGAAAGCATTTTCGAGATGTAAGCATGTACCTGCAAACGAAGATCGATCAGCTTGCTGGGAGCCTATCTGCCAAGATTTCTCCGTCAGAATTTCCTGCGACAGCGGAACAATTGATCGCGGAAGTCCTACCTAAGGACGATTCATCGTTCCAAGTGTCAGAATTAAAGGGTGGGATAGCAGATCACGAACAAGTAGAAGCGTTGGCGGATGAACTCTATGAGAGATTTGTCGAACGATATGACAGACCGCAAGAACCCAAGAGCAAGAATGAAGACGACGTGTGGCGATCCTTTCGACCGGCTCTCGAAAGATCGAGGCTTTCGTCGGTGTTTCACCCGCACGTGATCCACTCTCCACACTACGAATTCGAGTTCAAGAAAGTCTTTCAAAACGGGCGATTGCACGTTTGTCAACCAATCTCGTTCGATCTGGCGTCAGAAGATCAAATTTCCGAAAAAGCCCTATTGTGGTATGGCCGTATTGCACAGCTGAACGAAGGCAACGAGCAATTCAAGGCATATTTCCTAGTGGGTAAGCCGTCGGAATCCGGCTTGCTACGCTCTTACGACAATGCAAAGCAAATCCTAGACGAAGTACCGGCCGAGCATCAGACGTTCGAGGAAGCCGGTGCCGAGGAATTTGCTGATACCGTGCAACGGGAGCTGCAGGCTCATTAGCCTACGTTTGGGAATTCGGACCAGGCAGCGGCACCTAGGTTGCAAAGACTAGGGCTTTCCATCCCGGTCTTCGATTTGCTTGCGCGCGTTTTCCGGAAGGCTGGCGTACATTGCTTCTATTTGTTTGGGCCGCGCGATTCGGTCTTCGACGATGAGGTTAACAAGATCAAAAAGGCGCAGCGCGATTTCCGGGTTGTCTCGAACGTCCAATACTCCGGGATGGACTTGGTTGTTGCCCACCACTCTGACGATATCGAGCGCTCGCTGAACTTGAATCGGCAGGCCTTGCTTAACCAATTCTCCGATATCCGAATTAAGATTCTCTCCGGACTGACCGAATTCCTTGCAAAGTTTTTGGATCGCAAGTCTGAGCAGCGCTGCGCTACTTCGAGGTGAATCTTGGAGCACAGCACTGGCTTCTTCGTAGTCAGCTAGGATGCCCGTTGGGATATCGGGATGCGGCGTAGGCGCTGTTCGTTTGGCAGGGAACAATAACTTTTGGTTTAGCCATACCGAATACTTGCCGCAGTGGTCGCAGACGGCCAGAACCAACCCGTCGATCTGCTGAGGTTGGGGAAGTATCCAGTACGCGGCAAGCCAAACCTGTTTGGCATATGTTCCGCACGCAGCATGGACGCAATGAAAGGCTGTCTTGTTAAATGCGGCAGGCACGTAACTCATTTCAACACTATATTATTTTTCGATCCCATTCACCCGTTTATTTCGGATGCCTCCGCCGCCATCCGCTATGCCAGCGTTCAACCTTTGCGGATGTGATCCCGTCAATTTTGGTCGCCCTTGGGCTTGTCCAAGATGCCAAGAATTTTGTACGTTTCGGACTGCATCTTCTTGCCGTCTAGACTGACGGGCCAAATTAACTTCGCACTGTCGCCCTTGAAGTCAGCTTCGATGTTATCCACGATTGGCGCGCGGCAACTTCGGCGATTCCCGGCATGGCCCGCCATGTGTTCCGCAAACTTGCTGTCGCAATTGACAACAGCTAGTCGGCCATCAGGAAGTTGGAGAGTGAACGTCGCGCCCTGAACTTTGAAAGTTTTGCCCACCGCGATGTTGTTGTACACGGCGGCATAGTCGTACGAATCCTCTTTGGCCTGTCGGTCAATGATCTTCACTTGCAGCTTCTGCGCTGACGCCGAGCCAGCACACACCAGAGCCAATCCGGCAATCGCCAGTTTCATATTCGATCCCCTTTATGGCTTGGTGCAGGTGCCGTCGCTGTATTTCCAGCAACTCACGCCGCCATGATGAGAACACGCGCCGCTGCCGGTGGCTTTACTTTCCCAACCGTCGTTACATACTGCGCCGATTCGGTGTCGAGGGGCCTGCGTTTGGTTCGCGCCTAGCGTCGTCATGCTCGCTAGTGCGACTAGAAACATTAATGTACGCGCTGCTCGTTTAATTTTCATCGGGGCTGGGTACCTCCGTGCGGCGGATCATATCATAGGCGAATTGTTAGTGATTGTTAACGTACAGGTGATAGCACTGCTAGCTCGAACGTATCTCGATTATAGTGAAACCGTAAGGACAATTATCGCTGTCGTTCTATGCCCAAGCGAGAAACAGTCGGGAGAAGCTCCATGAAGAATTGGATTTTGTTATTGGCGTTCATTTTGGCAGTAGCAACAGCTGTTCAGGCTCAGAAGCAAGGCCCGACCCTAAAGGAAACATTGCAGTGGATGCAGAATACTCTGGCTTCCGGGTCAGGCGACCTACATGTCAGTACGACTGATGACGGAGCGGTTGAGAAAAGGGAATTGAGGCTGGCCGAGGCTGAAACGTGCGAGGTCAGCTTTGCTTATCAAACCGGGCCGTTAGAAAAGTTCAGTTATGGAATAATTTCCAAGCCAGCTTTCAAGTTGATTCAGAAATTCAATCTAAAAGACATTGATCCCGCCACGATTGAGGTAGGACAACCAACAAAAGATGGCAAGCCCGCCGATATGCTGGGGCCATTTGTGCTTTTTTCAGCGACAACGACCGACAACGCACAGCTTATTTCTGCGACTTCCGGTGTGCATCCTGATCCGCTACTTCATTATTCTACTGAGTCACTGATGTTCTCGATTCCATATCCTTATTCTCAACGGTTCACTAAGGCTTTCAAACACGCCGTTGCTCTCTGCGGGGGGAAACGTTCCGCGTTTTAAAGCCATCCTCGTGCGAGCTGCGGGGCTAGTGGCTACCGAACCCGCGCAGCCCGATCAATCTCGCTGCGAAGCTTTCCAACATCCGTCACACCGAGATAGAGCATCGTCGTTTCCAAGTTCTTGTGCGCTAGCCACGTCTGAATCGTGCGAACTGGAATCCCGCTCTCTTGCCAGCGAGTCGCGCATGTCTTCCGCAGTCGGTGCAAATACCAATGCTCGCAAACCGGGTCAGTCTTGCACGATACCTCAACCTCTTTTTTGTTCTCGCCCTTACCTTTGGTGACTACAGATTTGCAGTGGCCGCAGTTCAATCCCGCTCGGAGCGCGATGCGCTTCAACTTCCGTAAGAAATGGTTGTCGGGTCTTCCGTCGTCGTTTACGAATATCCACCGAGGGTGCGCCGGGTTCTTCTTCGCGGCCTTGAGCATCGTCAGCAGTTCAGTTGGCAGTGGGACTTCGCGACTCCCGTGCGACTTCGGATTGAATCCAACATCTTCCTTGCGGCGCACATGGAAGGTTCCACGGTCGAAGTCCAAGTCCTTCCAAGAGGCGTAGGTGACTTCCTTGTCCCGGCAACCAGACCCGAGGAAGAAATTGTACCGAAGCTTCTCTCCCGCATTCATCTCCGCAAATAACTTGTCCAGCTCGTCAGAGCCGTAGGCGACTGCGGGTTCTTCCTCGATTGTCGGCATTTCATCCCAAGGAAACGGATTCTTCATGTCGTTTTTCTTGAGTAGGAAAAAGACTGTCATTAGCCGATTGTGGCGGGTCTTGCCTGAGAGCCCGTTGGATTCCATGAACTTGTTATAGCCGCGCAGCGTGTCCGCTGTGATTTCGTCCATAAATCGGATTCGATTCTTGAGAGACTCGATGAATTGATCGAGGTGGAGGCGGTACGCAACTCTAGTCTTCGCCGCTTTGCCGCTCTTCAATTCAAGGAATTCATCGACCGCCCGCTTAATTGGAGTTCGATTAGCATTACTAAGCTCGTCCAGCTCGGGCACCGTTAAGCCTTTTGCCTTGGCTTCGAGCGCCGTTTTCAATTTCTGTCCGCCCTCGCTTGCTTCGCCCAGCGTGGCGTAACCCGTCGAATAAGTCTGCCGTCCGTCCACCGTGTAGCGCAGGTAGAAAGGCCCATCGAGGTTGCTATGTTTGTGGCCCGGTCCGGCCTTTACGCCGCGGTACCGCCACTTACCGGCCTTGTTCTTCTCTCTGGTGTAGATCGAAACCTTTTGAAAGAACCCTCGTTCCTCAGGGCTTGACAGGGATTGTGGCTTGGCCCGAGGTGGCGCTACTGGTGCGGGAGTTTGACCGGCGTTTTTCCAGAACTTTCGTAGTGCTCTGGCAGCTTCGCGGTTCGCGCGTTCTTCGGAGATAGCCACGTGTGCCTCCAAATGCTCTGAGCACAGTAGCACGGAAGTAGCAAGGCGTCAATCCATGCGTTTTATAAGGGGAAATGTACTATGGCGGAGAGGGGGGGATTCGAACCCCCGATCCCGATTTTGTCGGGATAACTGCTTAGCAGGCAGCCCTGTTCGGCCACTCCAGCACCTCTCCGCGGGGAAAACCAATGGCTCGGCGTGCGACGGCCTGCGGGGGTAAGTATAGCATCAACGTTTGAGCGGCGGGCAGCGGCGGGGCATCCTGGGATATTATTCATGCGGAGATGCCATCGCCCCGGAGTTCGCTTTTCGAAGCGATGCGCAGAGAATAATCGCGATGTACCTGAGATTCGTGGTCGCCGATATTCACCGAGACTCTGGCAGAGAGCTGGGTGTGTTTCACGCGGTGGGTAACTTGCGCGACTGGGGAAGCCTGTCCCGCGATGAAGCAGCGCGGCACGACTTGGTTCGCAAATGGTTCAACCAGAATCTAGAGAAGCCCACACGGTTCACTGCCGCGAAACCTCCTTTTTACCGGAAGCAGGCCAGAGCCATTTCCTGGTTCAAGGACAGCGCACAAGAACACATCTCGCGGGTCAGAGAGTTGGTGAGCATACTGGAACATCATGGTGTTACCGTCCGGATGTTGAAGACGGATCGGGTCGGCTACATTGTTTACGAGGACGAGTATCAAATCGTGGCTGAGCCGTTTGCCAAGGAAACGTATTGAGTGTAGCGGTAAGGCGGCGCATTCCGATTGGCGATTATTGATTTATGAAGGCTAATTGGTTGGCGGGTCTTGCACGGTGGCGGGGCGGTCTTCGCTGGTGGCGCGCAGGGTGGCGGATTCGTCGGTGTAGAAGCTGCGGTAGCCGAAATTTCCGGCGCGGGCGGTTAACGTGTAAGCGGAGATGCGGCCGGTGGCATCTGGTTTGCCGGGGGAGTATTGCAGAGTGTAGTGGGCTAGTTGCGCCGATTGCGCGGCTTTGCGGACGGTGTCGCCGAGAGTTTCTAGGGATGGCGGGACGCTGCCTTCGCTTTGTTGGTAGGTGTTGATGGCTTGTTGGATCGCGGCGAGGGATTCACGGGCGCGGGCTTCGGCTTCGGTTTTCGAGCCGGATAATTTCCAGGGGACGGCGAACCAGGCGATGGCCCAGAGGATCGCAAGGAGTATGCCGCAGACTAGGACAACGCGTTTGTAGTTTGTTTTTGTTGGCTTGGGGGATTTGCCGGCGAGCAATAGTTCATTTTCGGCGAGGGCTTTTTGGTCTGCGCCGCAGTAGGGGCAGACTTCGCTGGCTTGGTTGATGGGTTGCTCGCACTCGGGGCAGGAGTACATCGGCGGGACATCTTAGCAGTTTTCTGTTTGGGAGGTGGCGCGCGGGAAAGGCAGAAGATTTGCCACAGCGGCACAGCGGCGCACAGAGGCACAGAGGCCACAGACTTGGGGAGAAAGTTCACCGAGCAGTCAAGTTGAAGTGGGTGGAGCCTCGGCGCGGTGGAATACAGCGAAAGATTTAACGCAGAGCGCGCGGAGGTCGGAGCGCACGGTTCGCAGAGAAAGACTGAGGGATCGAAACACGCACGCGAAACACAAACAACTTGCCACGGAGGCACAGAGGTAGGGAGACGATGAAGCAAGCGAGCAATGTGATGGGGGAGCACGGAGTGCGATTGGGCTGGGCAACTCGCTGACGAATTCGGGTATCATCTCTTGCAGCGATTCGGCCAAGTTGCGGTTGCGCAGGCGCATATGCCGTCCAGCCCGGCAGGACAATTCGTTTCCATTGATGTGGCGCGGCGCCTTCTGCAAAAGGGGGCTACGCCGGCGGAATGGAATCTGACGGCGGAGCGTTTTCAGCGGGCGCTGGAACGCAGCGTGGCGCATCGCCTTGCAAAGGCGCCGTCTCGCGCGTCCTGGGACGCGCCGTCCGATCCGTCACACGGATTGTCTTCGGACCAGACTCGCAACGCATCGCACCAGACACGTATTGAAACGCCCCTTCACGCAAATTCCCACCCATTGCCCGACGCGCCGGCGATAGAAGCCTATCTGGATTCCTTGCATGCCGCGGATCTGGCCTTGGCGTGCGCTTGCAGCGATGGGAACGCGGCGGCGTGGGATTTTTTCATGGCGCGTTATCGTCCGGAGCTTTACCGCGCGGGGCGGGCAATTGCGGGGGAATCGGCGGGGCGCGAGCTGGCGGATTCGTTGTATGCCGACTTGTATGGGCTGCGGGAAGTGGCAGGGCAGCGCAAATCGCTGTTTGATTATTTTCTGGGGCGCAGCAAGCTGACGACTTGGCTGCACGCGATTCTGGCGCAGCGTCATGTGGACGGGATTCGCCGCGCGCGGCGGACCGAACCGCTGGAGGAGGGTGAAGCGGGGGAGCGCGTCTATGCAGCGCAGCAAAATTCGGCGGCGAATTTGGCGGGGAATTCGGTCGCGAGTTCACCGGACCCGGAGCGAAACCGGTTCCTCGCGATATTGCAGGCGGCGCTGACGGCGGCGCTCGATGCACTTGCGCCGCGGGATCGCTTACGGCTGGCTTACTATTATGTCGAGGGCCTGACGCTGGCGGAGATTGGCCGGCTGGTGGGCGAGCATGAGGCGACTGTGTCGCGGAAGCTGGAGCGCACGCGGCGGGAGATTCGCAAGCATGTGGAAGCAGCGTTGCGGCAGGAGAAAAAGTTGAGCGCGGCGCAGTTGCAGCTCTGCTATGAGTACGCGCGGGAGGAATGGCCGTTCGATTTGACGCGGGCGCTTTCGCCGGGAGAGTAAGTGACGGAGTGTTCGTGCAAGATTTGGCGCTTCGCGCGTTCTAGGCTCAAGAGCGGGAATCAGGAGAGGGAATGGCGGCGCGGGAAGAAGATAAGGCGATGGCGGGGTTGCTGCGGCGAAGCCTGGCGCAGGACGCGGGGTCGGGCGAGGGCTGCCTGGAGCCGGAGATTCTCGCGGCTTATTTCGATCGCGCGCTCGATGCGCAGGAGACTGCGCGCTACGATCTGCATGTTTCACGCTGCTCGGTTTGCCGGGAGCAGCTTGCGGCGATGGCGCGGGCGGGCGAGGCGCCCGGTGAGAAGGACGCGGAGAAAAAACACGCGGGCGCGTGGGATTGGCTCGCTGGACCAGGATGGTTCGTGCCGGCGGCCGCGATGCTGGTGGCGCTGCTTGTGGTCGCCGGAATTGCTTGGCGCGTGGGGAGGCCGATGGCGCCTGCGAATCAGATTGCCATGTCGCGGCCCGACGCGCTGCCGCCGAACTCTACGTCGCCCGGGAACTCTCTGCCGCCGCCCGAGACTGTGCCACCACCAAAGGTTGCGCCGCAACTTGAAAAAGTGCCGCCGCTTGGTGGTGCGCCGAACCAACCTGACGCGGTCGGCGCGCCTGCGCAGCCCAGCGAAATCGACATCTCTCGCACGGCTGGCGCGACGCCGGCATCCCGCGCGATGTCTCAGGCAAGCACTGCGGCGCGGCGTGATGCATTATCGCCCGTCGGCGCGGCGGGCGCGAAGTCTTCGCTGGCGCAGGCAGCGCCGCGGTCGCAAGCGATGGCTCGGCAGAAGAATCCAGAAATGGTGCGGGGAGCAATGCGCGCGGGAAGTGCGAGCGCCGCGCGCGGCGCGCCGGCGAATTCAGCCGATGAGACCTCTGCCTCAATCGAAGCTGCCCCCGTGCAGAATGCGACGGAAGCTCCTGCGGCAGCGCCGGCGAAGAAAACGGAAGCGGGCTCGGTCGAGAGCGATACCGACATCGTCCTGCAAAGCGACCAGGCCAAGGAACCGAATGCGCCGAAAACGAAATTACCGGTGACAGCGGCGGCGCCTTCGCGGTCTGTGAGTGCGATGAATCTGAGCGCGAACCAAACGACGGAGGCGGCGGCGCTGGCGAAATTGCAGCAAGCGCAAATTTCGTCGAACCTGATGAACCTGCAGATTCACACGCCGGATCCGAAGGTCTTGTGGATGATTGCGAGCCCGGGCTTGATCGAAAAATCCGAGAATGGCGGGACGATCTGGAAACCGGAATATGTCGAGACCCGCGCGCTGCTGCTGGCTGGCGCCGCGCCGACGGTGAAGATTTGCTGGGTGGTGGGCGCGAACGGGACCATCCTGCGGACGACCAATGGAGCGCATTGGAAGACGATCCGTCCGCCGGCGGACGCGGATTTTGTGCGGGTGGAAGCAGAGGATGCGTTGCTGGCTACCGTGACGGCGATTGATGGGCGAGAGTTTTCGACCTCTGACGGCGGGAAGAGCTGGAGCAGCGTGCCGTAGGGGCGACGCACGCGAGTACAGGTTGCGCACACTTGACCCGGCGGGTTCGCGAACCGCCCCTACGGCTGCAAAAGAGCCGCCGCTAGGAAAAACGTGGCGGCAGCGTTCGTGAGTTTGTGCTGATTTACCCTGCAAGAAAATCCTGCTCTGTCGTTCAATGAGGGAAGAAGCAAACTAGGGAGGCGAAAGCCCATGCGCTTGCGCACGCGAAAGGTATTGGGCACGGCGATTCTGGTGGCGTTTTTTGCGACGGCGTTGCTGGCGGGATATTTGCGGCGAGCTCATGCGGCTCCGGGGCAGAAAGACGAGCCGGCGGCCAAGACTTCCGCTCTGACGACCAACGAAAAAGATCAGGTGGACTTGGCGGTTACGGTTTACAACTCGAATCTGGCGTTGGTGCGTGATGTGCGGCAGATCCATCTTTCGGCGGGAGTGTTTCCGCTGCATTTTGAGGATGTGGCCGCTTCGATCAATCCCGCGACGGTGCATTTCCGTTCTTTGAGCGAGCCCACGAAGCTGAGCGTGGTGGAACAGGATTACGAGTACGACCTGCTGGAGCCGGCGAAGTTGCTGCAGAAATATGTGGGACGCGAAGTGACTTTGGTGCGCGCCGAGAAAGATGCCGGCTCAACGCGATGGGTGGAGACGAAGGCGCTGCTGCTTTCCGACAATAACGGGCCGGTGTGGAAAATTGGCGATGAAGTCGTGACTGGGTTCGCTGCCGATTCCTATCGCTTTCCGGATTTGCCGGGGAATTTGTACAGCCGGCCGACGCTGGTGTGGACCTTGGACAATCGCGGCGCGGATGCGCAGAAGGTGGAGGCCTCCTACCTGACCGGGAATATGAGTTGGAAAGCGGATTACGTTTTGACCGTGACGCGCGACGAGAAGGCGGCGGATCTGGATGGCTGGGTGACGCTGGCGAACAACAGTGGTGTGGCCTACGGCAACGCGAAGTTGCAGTTGGTTGCGGGAGAACTTCATCGCACCCCGAACGAATACTCCAGGCTCGATATGGTTGCCAAGGCCCCAGCTGCGGGTGCGGCCGGTGCGCCGCAATTCCAGCAAGAATCGTTCAGTGAGTATCATCTGTATTCGCTCGAGCGGCGGACTTCGATTCAGAACAATGAATCGAAGCAGATCAGTTTGCTGAATGGTACCGGCGTGCCGGTGGAAAAATATTTGATGGTGGAGGGCCAGGCGTATTACTACCGCAATCCGCAGGGAATCGGGAACGCAATTCCGCAACCGGTGAAAGTGTATTACCGGTTCAAGAATGAAGAGAAAGGTGGGCTGGGGATGCCCTTGCCGGCAGGTACGGTCCGCGTATACCAGGCGGATTCAAAGGGCGGCGTGCAGTTTGTGGGCGAAGACAATATTCAACACACGCCCAAGGATGAAACGCTGAAGATTTACATCGGCACTGCGTTTGATGTGGTGTGCGAGCGCAAGCAGACGGACTACAAGAAACTGGCGAGCAATCTGTCCGAAATGGAATATGCGATTACGTTGCGGAATCACAAGGGTGGGCCGGTGACGGTGGCGGTGCGCGAGCCGGTGGGCGGGGATTGGGAAGTGGTGGACTCAAACTTCAAGCCGATGAAATTAGATTCGACGACGATTGGGTTTCAGGTGCCGGTGGAAAAGGATGGTGCGGCTACGTTGACTTATCGGGTGCGGGTCAAGTGGTGAGGAGGCAGTGACGAGTGAGTAGTGATTCGTAGCCCTTGGCTGCGGGCTCGATGTGATTGCATGCCGCCGCCGGGCAGCGTTTTCGTTGGAGCGGAGGACTGCGCTGTTGGGAAAAAGGCGGTGGCTAGTGATTCGCGGCGAGTGGCTGGAAGCGGCGGCGCGGTTTGCGAATCAGCGATTGCAGCAGGCTTGCTTGTTGACAATCGTGAGTTCGCGAGCGAAGACGGCGTTGGTGGGGAACTCGACGGCCAACTCCGCGAGTAAGGTGCGCGCGAGGTCGGGCTTTTTTTCGCGCTCGTAGGCTAGCGCTAGCATTACCTTCGCAAACGGCTTCAGATAATGCCCGTGGTCTGCGGCGGAACCCATCTGGTCCATACCGCGCTGCTTATCGCCGTGCAGGCCGCCGAACCAGAGGAAGGCGCGCTTATAACTGGGGAGGCTGCCGATCACATAATTGCTCATGCCCAGCGCGACGTTGGCATCCTGCTGCGCGGGATCGATCGCGAGCAGAGTTTTGGCGTCGGCTTCGGCCTGGCGCATCATGGAAAGACCCGGCAACTGCTTCTTGATGATGATCGCGTCGTAATCGGATTCCATCCCGTCGGCAATGGTGAGCGCGAGCAATCCGTGGATATCGCGCGGGTTCTTGCGAAGCAGAGCCTTGGCCTGTTCGCGCGCTTGACTATTTGCGGCGACGAATCCGGCATTGTGGTTCTGCTCGGCGGTGCCAGAGACGCCGCCCAGGAACGTCTCATCGTTCACGAAGAATTCGGAAGTGAGTACGCCGCGCGTATGGAACTGTTCGAAAAGATAGCACGCGGCTTCGGAAGCCTTACCGAGCGGATCGTCGGGGCGCGCTTTCTGATAGGACATGAAATCGAGGCGGGCGTCGTCGAATCTCAGCTCGTAGAGATGGCGATAGCCGCTCTCGAGAAATTGCGCGGACGAATCGGCTTCCATCAAGGGGACCTGCGGCGATGCGGGAGCCGGAGTCTCCGCGGCATCTTGCGCGCCATTTTGTGCGGTAATAGCCAGCGGCGAAAAGGCGCACGCCAGCAGCAGGCCCGCGGCGAACCGCAGCCCACGGGCGCCCCATTCGCGCAGTTGGCAAGTCCTTCGGGCAAACCGTCGCCCGATTGTCTGTCGATATGCAATCGCCATCAAATTTTCACCCAGCAGTCTTGCGGCTGAAAAGGTGTTGGGTGCCGCGCGTTCTCTAACCTATTAGAAGTGTACCGCAATTGCTTGGTTGCTTTCCGCAGACTGTTCTAAAGATTACCTAAAATAAATTCGACCGTCCGCTGAATTTCGAGCATGCGAGCGGCGGGGTCGCTGATGCCGTGGCCGCGGCCGGGGAAAGCCATAAACTGGTCGGGATAACGGCCGCCATCAATCATGGCATTGAGCAATTCCACGGAATTGGCGAAGTGGACGTTGTCGTCGCCGGTGCCGTGCACCAGCATCAGTTTACCTTTCAGGTTTTCGGCTTGATTCACGGGTGAAGAATCCCTGTAGCCGTCGGCGTTGTCCTGCGGACGGCCCATATAACGCTCGGTGTAGATGGTGTCGTAGAGCTTCCAGTCGGTTACCGGCGCGTCGGAAACGCCGAGCTTGAAGACGTCCGGGGCGTTGCACAGCGCTTCGACAGTCATGTATCCGCCGTAGCTGCCTCCGGTGATGCCGATGCGCGCGGGATCCACATAGCCGAGCGATTTTAAATATTTAACGCCGGCGAGCTGGTCCTGCAGCTCGATCTTGCCCATGTGCTGATAGAGCGGAGTTTCGAAAGCATGGCCGCGGCCCCAGGAGCCGCGATTATCGAGCGCGAAAAGGATATAGCCGTTTGCCGCGTAGACCTGGTCCAAAAGATACCGAAGGCCGCCCCACGCATTACGCACGAGCTGCACGTGCGGTCCGCCGTAGACGTTAATCAGCACCGGATATTTCTTGGCGGGGTCAAAATCGGTGGGCTTGATGAGCGAGGCGTTTAGTTTCGTGCCGTCGTCCGCAGTGACTTCGACGAATTCCACGGGTGAGAGGCGATATTCGGCGAGCTCGGGAACTTTTCCTTCGTTGACGACGGCGACGCGCGTGCCATCCATGCGATACAGATCCTGGCGCGCGGGAGTTGCGGCATTGGAGTAGGTGTCCACGAACGCGGAAGCATCCGGCGCGATTCTGGCGGAGTGTGTGCCGGGGTCTCTGGTAATGCGCGCCAGGGATTTGTCGCTGATGGAGAGGCGGTAGAGCTGCGTTTCGCGGACGTTTTCTTTGTTGGATATGAAATAGACGAAGCCGTGCGTCTCGTCTACTGCGGGATGGTTTGCCGAGCCGGGGCCGAAGCCGCCGAGATCGGAAATGGCCCACTCGCCGCTGGTGAGCTGGGCGAGTTCCTTGCCGGAATTTTCGTAGAGATAGAAATGGCGGTAGCCGGTGCGCTCGCTGGACCAGAGGAAGCGTTTGTTGTCCGAGAAGAAATAGAGATCGTCGCTGATGTTGATCCAGTGTTTGTCGGACTCGGTGAGGATGGTTTTCGAGGCGCCGGTGGTAGCGTCGGCGAAAAGCAGGTCGAGCTGATTTTGCGCGCGATTGAGGCGCTCGATGGCGACGCGGCGGCTGTCTGGCAGCCAATTCACGCGGGCTAGATAAACGTCGGTGTTCTTGCCGGTGTCGAGCCAGCGGGTTTCAGGGTTTGCACTTGGCTGCCCTGAACCGGAAGGTGTCGGTCCGCCGGTGACGTTGACTACGCCGACGCGCACGATGGGATTCGCTTCACCTGCTTGCGGATAACGTGTGTACTCGGTGCCGCCGGTCGGGGAACTCATGTCCATGATCGGGTAGCGGGTTACGGGGCGCTCGTCCATTTCGTAATATGCAATCTTGGTGGAGTCGGGCGACCACCAGTAAGCGGTGCGCGTGTCGAGTTCTTCGGGATAAACCCAGTCGAGCTTCCCTTTCAGGACCTGTTCGCTGCCGCCCGTAGTGAGCGCGGTGGTCGTGCCCGCGGAGAGGTTGACGACGAAGAGATTCGCGCTGCGGGAGAAACTGATCCAGCGACCGTCGGGTGAAAATTTGGGATCTTCGATTTCTTCTTCGCTGCTGAGAATGGGCTTGGGCGCCATCGTCTTTAGATCGAGCAGCACCAGGCTGTTGCTGCCCATAAAGAGGAGAGAATTTCCATCGGGCGACCACAAATAATTGTCGGCCTGGACGCGGCCGAGGCCGGTGGCCTGAGTGGTCTTGGCTTTCTCGGGCTGCATGACGGATTTCAGAGTCTCGGCGTTCACCAAGACTTTGCGCTCGCCGGTTGCGGCGTCCATGGTCCAGAGCTGCACGACCGCGTCTTTGCCGGAGCCTTGGCGATCGAGGTAGGAGAAGCGCTTGCCGCCGGGCGCCCATTCGATTCCTTGGGTGAGGCGTCCGCCGAGGGAAGGCGGGCGAAAGAGGCGCTCGACGGTCATTTCTTTGCCGGTTGGCGTTTGCGCGGCGGGCGATTGCGCGAGTAGCGGCGGGTGCGGCGATGCGGCGAGAACGCCTGCGGTGAAAAAGCAGCCGAACACTGCGCGCGAAAAACGGGGCATGCGTGCCTCCTGAAAGAAACGCGTCATTCTATATCTGACCTGCGGATCGCGGAATGGCTTACGGCAGAATTCCTGATTCGACAATTAATCGGCGCGTTGGGGCGTGGAAACTCCAGCGACCGGCACGGATTCGTCGCGCCTCTTGCGTCCTTGTACAAACGCGCCGACGGTGACCGCCAGCGCGAGGGCTAGAAAAGCGCCGTCGTGCAGAAGCGTCTTGGGTCCCAATCGCTCCCCGGGGCCGAAGCACCCGCAATTGATTTCCAGACCCGCTCGATAGGTACGAACCTGCGTCGCAAAAAAAGCGGCAATCAGCAGCGTGGTCACTAAAGCTGAATACGGCAGAAACACGCCGCTGAGCAGCCACAGCCCGAGAAACAGTTCGAAGGGCGGAAGCAGGTGCGCCACCGGACTGACCAGTTGCGGAGGCAACAGCTGGTAGGAGTCCACCTGCATAGCGAACAGAGAAAGCGAGGTCTTGATGGAAGCGCCGGACCACGGCACGGCGGCCTGTGGTTTTAGCTTAGCGTAGGCCGCGAAAAGAAAAATCCCGGCGAGAACGAGTCTGCCCAGAATCAGCAGCGTGCGTGCAAGGCTTCCGCGCGTTTCGTTGGGCGTCATCGGTCGGCTGTGGCTATTGGCTCAGGAGAGTGTCGAAAAACTGCTTCAGGATCGGCCAGGTGATGATGCCGGAGGATGCCGGGTAGCTCTGACCCTTGTAGTGAATGATGAATGTGGGCGTGGCCTGCACCGGAACCTGGTAGCCGAGCACGATGTCTTGCACGATGTAGGGGTCGACGGGGCAGCCGGGATCGGCCTGCGGCACCGAGCGGTCGGCCTTCGAAGTAGGCGGCGCGGCGGTGCAACCCTTCAGGATTCCCTGGACGCGTTTGAAATTCGCCGGACTTATCGCGGCAGCGACGTATTTTTCGATATCGCCGTCCACGGGCCATTTGGCCTGATTGTCGAACAGCGCGGCGTCCACATCCTGAAATTGTCCGATCATGCCGGCGGCATTGGCCCAGCGAGCGGCTTGGCCGGAGTAGGTATGCATCTGCAGCGGGAAATCGTGATGCACCAGGTAGACTTTTCCCTGAGCGACGTAGTCCTGGATCATCGCGCGCAGCGTGTTTTCAAAGAAGTTGCCGCAGGAGGGACATTGATAGTCGCTGAAAACTTCCATGGTTATGGGCGCGTTGCGGTTACCGATGGTTTTCACCGGCGCGCCAGGGGCGGCGGTGTCGGCGGCACGCTTGCGGGCGGGCGCAGCGGCTTTGGCGGAGGTGGGCGTCGCGGTTTGCGCCGCGATGGCCGGGGCGAGCATCGCAAAAACGGTGAGGATGGCGGCGGCCCATTGTGCGCGCGAGACCATGCGTCGGACGAAGCGGCGATCCATTCTGGAAATCAACTCATCCTCCTGAGCATCAAATTGGGGCGAGTAAACATTGTAGCGCGAAATGTTGGCGACGAAGCGCCGGGTTGTGCGGCGCTGTGCTGTTGGCGAAAAGGCCAGATTTAGGATGCGGGTCGGGGAGGGTTGGTTCGCTGCGACCGCCAAGACGTAGGATTCGCCACCGAGGCACAAAGGTAGAGAGGCAAAAAAGCAAAGACGCGACGAGCCTTGGAGGCGGGGAGTAAGACAGCGAGATTGCGGGGGTATCCGCGAAAATAGATTGTAAGGTTATCATTTACATAGGAATACAGACACATAGGAAACTTGACAATGGTACACTCAACATGTATCATGGAGTGGTTTTGGGGCGAGGCTTCCGCCAGGAGGCTCGCCAAACGCTATTAGGAGCGAGATCTATGAGCAAGATTATAGGAATTGACCTGGGCACGACGAATTCGGTGGTAGCAGTGATGCAGGGCGGCGAACCAACCGTAATTCCTAATCAGGAAGGTGCGCGCACGACTCCTTCGGTAGTCGGCATCACCAAGACGGGCGAACGTCTGGTGGGCCAGGTGGCCAAGCGGCAGGCGATCACCAACCCGGAAAACACGATTT
>Ga0210394_10003004_pt1 | contig 22050 bp, 24 predicted proteins | sample IncBWC12MmetaG_FD_160121 | JGI IMG/M metagenome (GOLD analysis project Ga0210394, IMG submission 160121) | Forest soil microbial communities from Barre Woods Harvard Forest LTER site, Petersham, Massachusetts, United States - Inc-BW-C-12-M | ecosystem: Environmental > Terrestrial > Soil >... | reverse complement strand
ATTTACGCTCGCTGGACGCTCACCCAGAAGCGGGCACCGGTTGGCGGGTCGCCGACGGCGATAGTGGTCTGGCGCGTGGACGTGCATACGGCCGCCGGCGCCCTTTGCGCCGAAGGCGAAGTCGGGGCCAGCGTCTTGAGGAAGGCCGAGGTGAATGCCTCAATCCACACCGAGGTGCCGGTGGCCGCAGCCGGCACGCCGGCCTCCACGATCGCCGCGGCGGCTCCCCGCCGGAGCCGGAGACGCCGCCGCCCAGCCACCGGAGATGGCGCCAAGAGCCCCGCGGAGCCCAAGGCGGTGGTAGCAGTCGAAACAGCACCCGCCTCTCCAATCGTCCCGGCGACCGAGCGGCCGCCCGGAAGCCCAAGACGTCGGCGGCGCCGCCGATCGCCAGGCTCGACGCAGGCGCGCAATGGGGACGGGGCGACCGGCAGCGCCTCGGCCGAGGCGCCGCCTCCGAAGGCGGCCGTTGCCGCGAGTACGGCTTCCTCGGCGTTGGCGTCCGCGGGGCCCAGCTCGGCGAACCCGCTGACGCGCGCGATCCGGCGCCTGCGGCGGCCCTAGACCCCGGAAGGGGGCTCAGGCTGGGACTTCCAGCGCCTCCAGGTACTCGATCACGCGGCGGGTCAGCTGGCTTGGTGTGGATGCGCCGCTGGTGACTCCAACCTTCTTGGCGCCCTTGAACCAGGCGAGGTCCAGTTCCTCGAGGTTGTCGACGAGATAGGCGGGCTTGTGGCCCAACTTCTTGACGACCTCGACCAGCCGCAACGAGTTTGATGAGCGTGGACTGCCGACGACGATCACCAGGTCCACCAGTGGCGCTGCCTCGACCGCGGCCTCCTGCCGCTCCTGCGTGGCGCGGCAGATCTCGTTGTGGACCTCCGCGTTCGGATAGCGGGCCCGGACGCGGCCGATGAGATCCTCGGTGTCCCAGACGGAAAGGGTGGTCTGGCAAGTGACGGCGATGCGGTCCCCAGTCAGCTCCAGGGCGTCGATGTCCTTGGGGTCCTGCACCAGGTGCACCTTGCCTGGAGCCTCCCCCATCACACCTTCGGGCTCGGGGTGCCCCTTCCGGCCGATGTAGACGACCTCATAACCCTTGCGGGCGAGGTCAGCCACCAGCTCGTGGGTGCGGACGACATCGGAGCAAGTCGCATCGATCGGGTTCAGGCCGAGCTCTAAGGCCCGCTGCTTGACCTGGGGCGAGACGCCGTGGGCGGTGAAGATCACGGTGCCGCCCTTGATCTGATCAAGGCCGGCCAACCGGTCGTTCTGGTCCACGAGCTCAACCCCCTGCTTCTGCAAATCGTCAGTGGCGTGGGTGTTGTGGACCAGCATCCCGAGCATGTGTACGGGACCCGTGGTCTCCTCTCGCACGCGCTTGGCGATGCGAAAGGCGTCGACCACGCCGTGGCAGTACCCGCGCGGGGTGATCTTGAGGACTTCCATCGCTTTCGAGTTTACGCGGAGGGGTAAAGCCGGCTTACTTCTCGGGTACACCCACGAAGAGGTCGTTCTCCGGCAGCTTTGAGCCCGGCTTGCCCCGCGCCAGCCGGAAGTACTCGGTGCCGAAAGCGAGCCTGTAGATCTGGTCCGCCATCGTGGCGAACCACGAGTTGGGGTCGATCTGCGTGACGTGCGCAGCGAACGCTTCGCGTTTGCGGTCGACGTAGTCGCTGACGTCGATTTGAGTCGTGATCAGCTCGTCCGGAGTCCCGGGAATCGTCATGTTGGCGCGCTGCTCCTGGTTCTGCACGTCGTCGGGCAGCGCCGCCATGAACTGCTGCATGAGGGTCCGCGGGATGCCCGTGTAGTAGAGCTTGCTGGGACGCCAGCCCTCCTTCTCGAGGAGGTCGAGCGCGGCGTTGGTGACGTGATGCGCCTTGATGTGGTCAGGGTGTCCATACGTTCCATCGGCGTCGTACGTGACGACCACGTCCGGTCGCTCCTCGCGCAGAATCGCCGCCAGGCGTGCCGCCGCTTCAGGCAGTGGCGCCTGATGAAAGGATTTGGGATTCTCGTTGTCGGCGGTGCCGACCATGCCCGAGTCTCGATAGTTGAGGAACTCGCCACGATTGACGCCGAGGATTCGCGCTGCGTTCTCCAGCTCCTTGGCACGCACCTCGCCCAGGTGAGGGCGCGTCGTCGCTTCGTCCATGTTGTAGATCTCGCCCACCTCGCCACGGGTGGCGGTGACGAGCACGACCCGGTGGCCATCCGCACTCGCCTTCTGCATCACACCGCCAGTCGATATCGCCTCGTCGTCCGGGTGCGCGTGAACCAGCAGCAAAGTGCCCATCACTTGATCAACAGATCGGCCAGCTGTTGGATTCCACCGTGTCCTGGTCCGGGCACCGTCCGGTCGGCCGCGGCGATCACCTCGGGCTCGGCTCCTTCCACCGCCACGCCCAGGCCCGCCCAAGCGATCATCGTGACGTCGTTTCGGCCATCCCCGACCGCGACCGTCTGCTCTTGGGGTATCCCCAGGCGCTGGCACAGGAAGGCGAGAGCCTGGGCCTTGTCGCTCACGATGCTGGTGAACTCGAGGTAGGTGGGCATCGACGTCGCCGCGTTCAATTTTCCCAGCCACCGCCGGCGCACTTCGGGAAGTAGTGACTCGAGCACCTCGCTTTTGGCGACCATCACGAGCTTCGGAGTGGTCGGGCCCATCGCCTTATCGAGGTCTCCGACCACGTGAATGGGCATGCCCGCGTGGTCAGCATATTGGTGGGCCTCGGGACGATCCCGCTCGACCAAGAGGTCGTCGTTCGAGTAAGCCTGGATGTGAACGTCGCGCTCGCGCGCAAAGCGAATCACCTCCATCGCAAGGTCGTGCGCGATGCCGTGGTCGAGGAGCATCTCGCCGTCCTGGGCCCTGATCTGAGCCCCCTGGTAGCAGATGATCGGGGTCGCCAGGCCAAGGCGTTGGACCCATGGCACGGCGCCTGGAAAAGGCCTGCCCGTGGAGGCGACGACGGTGATCCCCGCGCGCACCATTCGGCCCACCGCCTCGACATCCCGCGGATCCAGCTGCAGCGTGGCGCTGAGGATCGTTCCGTCGAGGTCCAGGGCCAACAGCCCGTAGTGAACGCCTACTTCTTGACCTCTGGGTTGACCAGGTTCGGCGGCCTGCCGCCGCGAGCCGCCGTGGCCATGTTGCGCGCGGCCATCGCCGACATCTCCGACCGGGTGCGCACCGTCGCGCTGGCGATGTGCGGGGCGAGCACCACGTTCGGCATGGAGATGAGGCCGGGGTGCACCGCCGGCTCGCGCTCGTAGACGTCAAGCCCGGCGCCCGCGATCTTCTTCGCGGTCAAGGCCTGCACGAGGGCGGCTTCGTCGACGACCGGCCCGCGCGACGTGTTGATGAGGATCGCCGATCTCTTCATCGACTCGAACTGCGCGGTGCTCAGCATGTGATGCGTCGCTTGGGTCAGCGGCACATGGACCGAGACGAAGTCGGATTCCGCCAGAAGCCGGCCGATGTCGACGCGCGACGCGCCTAGCTGTTGTTCCGCGTCAGGTGGCAGTGGATTGGGGTCGTAGTACAGGACCCGCATGTTGAATCCCTTCGCACGGTGCGCCACGCCACGGCCGATGCGCCCGATGCCGATCAGGCCGAGCGTGGCGCCGAACACGTCCGAGCCGAGCATCATGTCGATCGCCCAGCCCTTGAACCTTCCCTGACGCGTGAAGTTGTCCCCCTCGACGATCCTGCGCGAGGTGGCCATCAGCAAGGCGAACGCGAAGTCGGACGTGGCGTCGTCCAGCACGCCGGGCGTGTTGGTCACCATGACCTTGTGGGCGGTTGCGGCGGGGACGTCGATGTTGTCGAATCCGACAGCCACATTGCTGACGATCTTCAGCCCAGGCGTTGAAAGCACCGTGTCGCGGATCGGGTCCATGAGCTGGCTCACGATCCCGATGCAGCCCTCGGCCGCCTGTCTGATGCTGGCCTCGTCCAAAGGGCGACCTGCCGGGTAAGTAATGACCTCGGCCGCCTCGGCGAGGATCGCAGGGCCGGGGTCGAGGATCGGATGCATGAGAAGGACGCGCGGCTTACCACCTGTACTCATGGATTCAGTCCCAGCTCCTCGGCTATCGGCTTCAGGGCATCGCGGACGATCTCCACGTGCTCGTCGAAGGGTATACCGAGCAGCTCGGCGCCGTGAAGGAGCTCCTCGCGGTTGACGGCGCGTGCGAATGCTTTGTCCTTCATCTTCTTGCGCACGCCGCTTGGCTCGACCGCGCTGATCGACTTGTCGGGCTTGACCAGGGCGCACGCGATGATGAACCCGGACATCTCGTCCACCGCGTGAAGCGTCTTGCGAATCGCGGTGTCACGCGGAACATCCAGATAGAGGGCGTGGGAGGCGATGTCAGCCAGGATGTCTTCAGGCCAGCCCTTCTCGCGAAGCATCGCGATCCCCCTCATCGGGTGGAGGTCTAGGGTCGGGCCTGTCTCGTAGTCCCAGTCGTGGATGACGCCCAGCACGGCCCATCGCTCCTCGTCCTCGCCAAATCGCCGCGCGTAGGCGCGCATCGCCATCTCGACGCTGCGCATGTGCCGACGAAGCGTCAGCGACGGGGTCATCGATGCCATCAGCTCCCAGGCCTCGTCTCGCGTCGGCGTGCTCATGGCGCGTTCCAGCGAAAGAGCCTGTGGCGATAGTTCACCACCACGAGCCACGCGAGCGAGCAGCAAAAGGCGATTCCCGCGACCACACCTATGACCTCGACCGCGGCCAGCTCAGCCGTTCGGGGTCCGGCCGAGAACCAGATCAGGGCTCCGACGCAAAAGATGAGCACGCCAGACGAGACGATGGTGGCCCCCATGGCGCGAAAGTAGACAGCGGGAGCGCGCTGGAGCTTCAGGTTGTCTTTTCGGGTGAATCCACGCCCCAGCAGCCCAGGGAAGTTTCGACCCGAGAGCAATGGCCACGCGCCACCCAACACGCCGATCACGCCGAAAATCAGAAAGACCAGATCGAACAGGCTCACGCGAGTATTTCCCTCAAAGCTCCGAGTAGCTGGCGGTGTTGATCGCGCGTACCGATGGTGATTCGAAAACAACCGGCGATCGGCTCACGATCGTAATGCCGGATCAGGATCTGCCGTTCGCGAAGGGCGTCGGCGACAGCGGCTGCGGAGCTGCCTTGGGGCGGTTGGACGAACAAGAAGTTGGCGGCTGAGGGCGCCACGTCGAAGCGCAACCCGGTCAGCTCGTCGGCCAGCCAGGCGCGCTCGGCGACGACGTGATCGACGATGGCTCGGTGGTGGCTGTCGTCTCCAATCGCGGCGACCGCGGCGACGATAGCCAGGCGGTCCAGGTTGTATGAATCCTTGACGGCGTCCAGCGCTGAGATCAGCTCGGGGTCTCCGAGCCCGAACCCGATTCGCATCCCGGCCAGCGCATACGACTTCGAGAAGGTCCGCAGGATGAGCAGGTTTCGATGTCTTTTCAGCAGTCCGATGCAGGATTCCGGCGCGAAGTCCACGTATGCCTCGTCCAGGACCACGACGCCCCGCGCCGTGGCGACGACCTGCTCGACCGCTGACTCCGGCGACCAGGTGCCCGTCGGCGAGTTCGGGTTGACGATGAACTTGAGACGCGCGTGATCCTCGGCAAGCTCTTTGGTCCAGCTCCAGCCCTCGCCCGTCGGATGCGGAGACGCGATCGCCTCATGGATCGCGCAGAGGGGTTCGAAAAGCGGATACGTCGGCGTCGGATAAGCAACGCGGTCGCCCTTGCCCGCGAAGGCGCGAAAGCACATCTCGATGAGGTCGTCGCCACCGTTTCCAACCGCCACCATCGACGGCTGAAGACCGAAGTGAGCGGCGATGGCGGCGCGAGCCGGCGCCGCGGTGGGGCTTGGATAAAGTCGCAGCGAATCCCCCGCGGCGGCTTTGATCGCTTCGATGACTTTTGGCGATGGAGGCAGGGGCGACTCGTTGGTGTTGAGCTTGACCCAGGCGTCGTCGTCAGGAGGCTGCTCGCCGGGGACGTAAGGAGAGAAGCCCCGCAGGGCTTGCTTCAGGAAGCCTTCCGGCATTCGAGTAGGAATGTCTCGATCGCCAGGCGGGGGCTGACGTTCTGCTCCAGGTAGCCCAGCGTGTCGTAAGACAGCTCGACCAGGCGCGCCCACCGGCCCTGCTCGGCCCCGCGGCTCCCCAGCATCCTGCGCCGCAGCTCGATCTGCCAGCTCGCGAGCGCGAACAGGGCCGGGTCTTCGTGGTCGCCCTCGCTCCGGCGCCACGCCATCTGGCTCCCGTCCAGCTCCGCCGCCACCTGCAGCGGCACGTCTGCGGGGGCGCCGAACACCTCCTCCAACCGGCGGGTCCACTGGCGGTGGAGATGGATCACCGTGTCGTCGCCGGCGACCTTGAGCGCCCAGCCTGGTCGCCCGCGGGCGAGGTTCGCCACCACCTGCGCGCGTTCGGCATCGAGTCCTTTGGCGCGCAGCAGCTTCTGGATGTCGGCGGCGGGCACCGGGTGGAAGAACACCCGCTGGCAGCGCGAGACCACCGTGGGCAGCACGACGAACGGGTTGAGGCTGGGGCTGGTCAGGATGATGACGCGATGCGGGTGCGGCTCCTCCAGGGTTTTCAGCAGGACGCCCTGGTCCTGGTCTCGCAGCCGGCCGACATTGGCGACCAATGCAACCCGGCGCTCGCCGACCGCCGGTTTCAGATTGAGGAAGGCCTGCAGGGAGAGTTCGTGAAATTCCGGCGCCTTGTCAGGCAGCAGCCGGATCTCGTTGATCGACAGGGGCTTGATCCGATCGTCCTCCCAGTAGTCGGGATGCCGGCGCAGCGGCGCCTCGGGTAGGAGAGCCGCTGCCAGCAAGCGCGCGGCCGTCGATTTGCCGAGACCGGCCTCGCCGACGAAAAGATATGCGTGCGCGAGACGCCCGGACGTCAGCTGCGAGCGCAGCTGGTCGAGAGCCTGGGCGTGGCCCACCATCACGGCGAACGGAAGGGGGGTGCGGACGTCCCCCCTCAAATCGGTCACGGAGTAACTGTATTGCCCCTCTTGGGAGCGGCCGCCGCCTCGCGCTCGATCGCGATCCGCTGCGCGCGACCCTGCAGCCAAACCTCGCGAATGCGCTGGAGCGCCGTGAAGTTGGTGAGGATGGCCAGGAGGGCGATGACGCCATACAGGACCACTCCGCCGAAGATCAGGCCGATCACCGTGACCACCACCCGCTCCGGCCGGGCGAACAGGCCCGAATCGCAGACGAACCCGAGGCTCTGGGCGCGAGCTCGCACGTAGCTCACTAGGAATGAGCCGGCCAGCGCCGCCACCGTCCCCAGCAGAAGCCAGCGCTGGTAAGGACCGGGAGTGCCGGCGAAGTAAACGACGAGGCCGACATAGATCGCGCCCTCCGAGTACCGATCGAGGGTCGAGTCCAAAAAGGCCCCATATGGATAACCGCGACCCGACGACCGAGCGAGCGCACCGTCGAGGATGTCGAAGGTCCCGCCGAAGATGAGGACGATCCCGGCCCACCGCAGGTAGCCGAACGCAACCAGGACGGCGGCGACGAATGTCAGCGCCACCCCGATCACAGTGATCTGGTTTGGGGTGATCGGAATCCGGCCAAGGGCCGTCATCAACGCCTCCGCCCGGCGGCGGACCCAGGTTTCAAACCGCGTGGTGAACATTTATCTCCTCGACCTGCGCAACCTGCGCCTGACGTGCAGCTGATGAGGAGCGCGCTTCCCGCGCCTCCTCGTAGACCTCGAGAATCTGGGCGGCGACGACATCCCAGCCAAAGCGGCCTGCCTTTTCGCGGCCGTAGGCGCCCAGCCGCCGGCGAAGCTCAGCGTCGCGGGCCAGGATGATCAGGGCCGAACCCAGCTCTGCCCAGCCTTTGGGCTGCACCGTCAAGCTGTCGCGACCGGGCTCGAGGACGGACATGTAGCCCTCGACCTCGGTCGCCACGACCGGAAGCCCCGACGCAAGCGCCTCCAGCAGCACGATCCCGAAGCTCTCCGCACCGGTGGCCGGGGCGCAGAAGATGTCCGCGCTGCAGTAGTAGCGCGGCAGCACCGTGTCGGGCACGTAACCGGCCATGACGACATTGGGCAGCCGGTGCCTCGAGATGTACGACTCGACCTGGCCACGCAGAGGACCGTCGCCAACCACGATCAGCCGGCTCTTCGGCACGCGCGCTTGCATGAACTCGTAGGCGCGCAGCAGGTCGCCGAGGCCCTTGCGCTTTTCGAGACGACCGACAAACAGGATGTTGACGTGGTCGTCGCGCAGGTGGCGGATTGGCGCTTGTCCCGGCTTGAACGCGTTTACATCGATGCCATTGGGGATGATTCGCACGGGGAAATCCGGGAAGTACTGGTGCAGAAATGCGCGAGCCGGCTCGCTGACCGCGATGCCGCGATGCAGGTATGCGAGGTACGGCTCGAGCCAGCGCCGGCCGTAGTAGTAGCCGATGTTCGACCGGGCGAATGCGTGAAAGGTGCCGACGTTGGTGGTCTTTGACATCTTCAGCATCGTCATCGGCAGCGCCGGCATCAGCGGCTCGTGGAAGTGAAGAACGTCGAAATGCTCCTTCTGCACGATCGCCGCCACCTGGTTGGCCAGATGAAAGCTGAGCGTTATTCGAGCCACCGAGTCGTTGACAGGGATTGAGATCGGGCTGCCGATTCGGTAGAAGCGTGCGGTGTCGAAATCGACGTCGGCGCGGCTTGACGGCGCGAAGATACGCGCTTCATGGCCAAACCGGCGCAGCTGGCGCGCCAGGTGGCGAACGTGGTCGTTGACCCCGCCGGCCGTGGCGAAGTCATAGGGCGACACAAGTCCGACTCTCATAGCGCGCCTTTCATGGCGAGCCGGCCCAGATCCGGTGCGGAACATGCCATTGCTCGGGGTGTCTTCGAATGAAACCTTCGATGTGCTGCAAGAGCTGCTGGGTGATGCGTATCTCGTCCGCCTTGCGATCGCCGGTGCTCTCCGCGACCACGTGGGGGGCGGCCTCCGCGATAAAGGTGTCGTCCGGCAATCGGTAGACGCAGACCGGAAGCAGCGGGGTCCCAAACCTCAAAGCGATGGATGCTGTGCCGAGTGGAATCGGAGCCGCCCGGCCGAAGAACGGCATCATGTGGCCGGTCCCGACGATATCCCGGTCGATCGCCGTGATCACCATCTCCTTGTCGTGCAGGGCCTGTGTGACCTTGCGGATGCCGGACACGGTCAGGGTCAAGACACTGATCCCAAGGCGCGCTCGCGTGTCGCGATACCACTCGTACAGGGCCCTGGGCTCCAGCTCTTCGGCGAAGAAGCTCACGGGCGACAACGTGGCGGCCCAGATCGCCGACACCACCTCGTACGAGCCCATGTGGCACGAGACGGCCATCACGCCCTTGCCCAGGGCTCGGGCCGCCTCCAGGTTCTCCATGCCCTTCACGTGCAAGAGCGGGCGAAGCTCGGAAACCCGCGTCCGCGGCAGCATCATCAGGTCGGCGTAGGCCTTCGCGTGGTTGCGAAAGTTGAGCCAGGTCGTTTGCTTGAGCTCGCGATCGCTGAGTTCTGGACACGCGACCCGAAGGTTGAACTGGAGCCTGGGGCGTGCAAGCGGCGAGAACCAGAACGCGAAACGAGCCGCAAAGACAGCGAGGGAGTACGCCACGGGTCGCGGCAGCCGCTCCACTATCGTCTGGACGGCCTTGAACCATCGATAGCGCCACACTCATCCCTCGTTCTTGAAAATCGGCCGGAACGCGTACCACTGGTCTGGGCGTGCCCTGATGAACTCCTCGAACCGGCTTACGACCAGCTGCATCAGGCCCTCTTTGGTCGTGCCTGCCGGCCATGAGAGGGCCGGATCAAGATGGACATGATGGCGGCCGGGGGAAACCATGAACTGGTAGGCCGGCAGCAGCGCGGCACCCGTCTTCAGCGCGATCGCCGCGGGGCCGCCAGGCACCACCGCGCGGCGTCCGAAGAAGCGGACGTCCACGCCCGGACCCTGCTCGAGGTCGCACAGCAGCGCCACGACGCTGTTGGCTTCAAGCGCCTGCGTGATCGCCCGGACCGCCGCGCGGCCCAGCATGATCACGTTCAAACCAAACCGGCTCCGGGTTCGCACGACCGCATCATTCAGCGATCCGGGGAATCGCTCAGCCACTGCGGCGATCGGGTAGCCAAGTGCGCCGGCGTAGGCACCGGCCATGTCCCACGAGCCCATGTGCGGGACGGCCATGATGGCGCCTCGTCCCGACGACAGTGCCGCGTCGAGATTGTCTCGCCCATCGACGGACATTCGCTTCAAGAGCTCCTCGGGGGTAAGACTGCCGATGAGCATGAAGTCGAGGAGCATGCGCCCGTAGTTCTGAAACGCCCGGCGCGCAACGCGCGCGACCTCGGGGTCGGAGCGGACAAGACCCAGGGCGGCCGCATAGTTCTCCAGCGCAGCACGCCGCTGCCCGCCGCTGAGCCAGTACCAGGCAGCTCCGCCGGGAGCCGCGACCGCGTGGTTGAACCCAGGCGGTAGCGCCCGCACCACGGCCGCACCTGCGCGATAACTAGCGCCGAGCAGCGGTGGTCGCCGGCTTCGCCCGCTTGACGCGGCGGACGCTACCGTTCGTCCCGGCCTTACCACCATCGATGAACTCCTCCACTAGGCGCTTGGCTTCGTTGTCGCGGTACTGCACCGGCGGCGACTTCATGAAGTACGAGCTGGGGCCCTCCAGCGCGCCACTGATTCCACGGTCGAGTGCCAGCTTGCAGCAGCGAACCGCATCGATGACGATGCCGGCCGAGTTGGGCGAGTCGTGGACCTCCATCTTGAGCTCGACGTTGAGCGGAACATCGCCGAAGCCCCGACCCTCCAGCCTGATGTAGGCCCACTTGCGGTCCTGCAGCCAGGGCACGTAGTCGGAGGGGCCGATGTGGACGTTGTCCGCACCGATGTCGTAGTCCATCTGGGATGTGACCGAGCGAGTCTTCGAGATCTTCTTCGACATCAAGCGGTCACGCTCGAGCATGTTGAGGAAGTCGGTGTTGCCGCCAAAGTTGAGCTGGTACGTGCGCTCGAGCTTCACGCCACGGTCGGCGAAGAGCCTCGTGAGCACCCGGTGCATGATCGTGGCACCCACCTGCGACTTGATGTCGTCGCCGATGATCGGCAGCTTCTTCTCTTCGAAGCGCTTCTGCCAGTAGGGCTCCCGCGCGATGAAAACGGGGATGCAGTTGACGACGGCGACGCCGGCCGCCAGTGCCTGCTCGACGTACCACTTGGTCGCCTCTTCGGAGCCGACCGGGAGGTAGCTGACCATCACGTCGGCCTTGGACTTCTTGAGGATCCCGACGACGTCGGCGGTTTCGCCTGGCGCCTTCTTGACGACGTCCGCGAGGTACTTGCCGATGCCGTCGTGGGTCATGCCGCGCTCGACCTTGACGTCGAGCTTGGGCACGTCCGAGAACTTCACTGTGTTATTGGGGCCCGCGAAGATCGCCTTCGACAGGTCTAGGCCTACCTTCTTCCTGTCGATGTCGAAAGCTGCCACGAACTCGATGTCGCTGATGTGGTAGCCGCCCAAATCGACATGCATGAGCCCGGGCACGAAGTCCGTGTGCGATGCGTTCCGGTAGTACTGAACACCCTGGATGAACGACGAGGCGCAGTTCCCGACGCCGACTATCGCGACGCGAACCTTGCCGTTTGTGTGGCCATTCTTGCGGCCGTTTTTCATGCCCCAACCTCCGTGCGAACTTTGCGTTCTTTGATTCCAAGCAATTCTTCTAGATGCCGCCGCTCACTGGCGATGTTTTCCACGTCGAGGGAGCAGTAGACCTGTCGGCCCTCGCGCCGGGTACGGATGACGCCGCCCACCCGCAGCATCCGCAGGTGCCAGGAGATACGCGGCTGGCTCATACGGAGGTGGACGGCCAGGTCGCTGACGCTCTCCTCCCCAACCTCACCGAGGCGCTGCAGGATGCGCAGGCGGGTGGGGTTGGCGAAGGCCAAGAAGTGGTCGGGAAGCTCGTGGCGCTGGCTCGGCAGAAACATAAAGCTTGCTTTATGAGTCTAACGCATAAAGCTTCGGTTATGTGTGGCCTTCCAATCGCTACGGGCCGATCAGCTGCATTGCACCCCGATAGTCACGGTCGCGGATTTTGACGCACAGAGGCTCGTTCCTGGCCCACACAAACTGTGGTCAGTGACAACCAGGGTCCACACCGCCGCGTAGCCACTGGCGATACCGGGCGGAATTGAAACAGTGACGTTGCCGCCATTGACGGTCAGCGTGTAGCCCTTCGGGGGAGTAGTAGTGCTCGGCCAGCAGCCCCTATTCGGGTTTACAGCCTCGCTAATCAGCATCACCGTCGCCGTTCCGTTGCCCCCCGAGATCGGCAGGTTTGCCGTGCAGCCTGTCGGGTCGCCTCCCACACAAGTCCCGCTACTCAGGGAGATGTGCGACACGACGTACCAGTAAGCGTTTACCGTGCGTTTGGCCCCGAAGGTGTCGCTCACTTGGACCGTCATGCTGAAGGCACCGAGCGCGCCAGGCGGTGGAACTGTCCCAGTAAGTCTCAGACCGCTGAGGCCCATCCCCGTAGGCCGGTTGTCGGTGGTGACGGTGTAGTGGTAGGGCCCTAACCCACCGTTGACACCGCCGAAGGCGCCGCAGACCGAGCAGCCTTCTTCCAACGTGCACTGCTGCGAGCAGGGTTGCGTGACTGCGAGTGCCGAATACACCCTTAGGGATCCAAGCCCGGTCGCCTTGTGGCCGGCAGAGTCGGTGACCTGAGCCGTCAAGGTCGGATGACCGGGCGCTGAAGGAGTTCCCGAGACCTGGCCGGCTGAGCTCAAGCTCAATCCGCTCGGCAGGGTGCCGGCGCTCAACGCCCACTGGTATGGCGGCGTGCCCCCGGTGGCGGTGAAGAACACCACCGGATAGGCGATGCCGACCTCGCCGCTGTGGAACGGGAGGCTGGCGACCCGAAGAGCCGCGGCAGCAGACGGCGTCGCCACAGGAGGAGACGCCACGGGTGGCGATGAATCAGATCCGGTCGGTGTCGGGGAGGGGCTGGCGGTCGGGCTCCCGGCGGCGGTCGACGGCGAGACTTCTGGCGAAATTGTCACTGTCGAGGTGGTCGGGACGCAGCCGGCCAACAGCAAGACAAACCCCGCAACCCACGCCCCGGAGACAACGGGTCTGATCAACATGCTTTCTCGCACAGGTCGGTCAACAGTTGTTGCTCATGTGGATCGTCAATGTGAGCTTTCCCGATGAGCAGTTAAAGCCGGCGCCACAAGGGCTCTGGTCGACAAGGACAACACTTACGATCGAGTTGTAATCAAGGGCATTGCACGCGGGGCCGGGGATATTGAAAGAGACGATGCCGGATTTCAGGGTGAAGCTGGAACCCGGCGGAAGCGCCGGATTTCCGGGATTCGGCGTGACGTTGACTTTAGGAGTTGCGGACGCGCCTCCGGTGTACTTCAGTTGCGGGGTAGTGCATACAGGTGGATTTGCCGATACCGAACATGTGGCGTTGGTAGTTGTCCAGGCGACCTGCCGAAACACGAAGATCGAGGTTGGTACCCCCGCAGCAGCGCCTTTCGCATCGTCCACTCGAACCACGAACGAGAATGTGCCCGGCGCCGTTGGCTTGCCGGTCGCTATGCCCTTTGAAGACAAAACAACACCGCCCGGGAGGGCGCCTGACGAGATCGACCACTTGTATGGCTTCACCCCTCCGGCCGCGACAAGGGTGACGGCTCCGTAGTTCAGTCCGACCTCTCCGATGTGGAAGGGCACGGTCCTGATGATCAGCTTGGCCGGGCTTGGCGATGCCGCCGCCGTCGGGGAGGTGGCCGGCGACGGGGACCCAACCGGTGTCGGTGCGGTGCCCGGCGTTGTGACGGCCGTGGGCGTCGTCTGCGTCGACGGGGAGGTTGTCGCCGTCTGGTTCTGCAGGGTGCAGCCGGCCAGGACTAAAACAAACCCCGCGACGTATGCCGCGGGGACCGCACCACTCCTCACCACCCTCTGACGCACGTTATGCGCCGCAAATTGTATGGGGCGCCAGAGCGTTCAACGCTTCCTTAAGAAACAAATTTCGCCCGGTCGACCAGCTAGTTGTGCCTGACCAGCTCCAGGAACTCCGACCGGGTTCGGGCGTCCCTGCGGAACGTGCCGAGCATGCACGACGTAATCAGCTGACCCCCGGGCTTCTGCACCCCCCGCATCTCCATGCAAAGGTGCCGAGCCTCGACCACGACGCCCACGCCGCGCGGCGCCAGCTCGTCGTTCAGCGCGCCGGCGATCTCCTGGGTCAGCCGCTCCTGGAGCTGCAGACGGTGGGCAAACACGCCAACCAGGCGGGGGATCTTACTGAGGCCGACGACCTTCCCCTTAGGCAGGTAGCCGACGTGGCAGGCGCCGAAGAACGGCAGCATGTGGTGCTCGCAGAGGCTGTAGAACGGAATGTCTTTGACCAGCACCATCTCGTCGTAGTCCTGGTCGAAGATCGCGCCTGCGATGACGTCGGCCGCCCTGACGCCGTAGCCGTCGGTGAGCTCCCGCATCGCCCGTGCGACGCGGTCGGGCGTGTCGCGCAGGCCCTGGCGGGCCGGGTCCTCCCCCAGCTCGGCCAGCATCTGCTCGACTAGCTCAGGCATCCGATCGACCGGCCTGACCTTCGCCACGCCCGCATCCTCACACAATTGACAGATGGACGCGGTTGCGGCGGCGCAGGTGCTCTCGGAGATCGGTTACCTTCTGCGCCAGAACGAGGCTGAGCGCTTTCGGGCCAAGGCTTTTGCGGCTGCCGCGTGGTCGATTGTCATCTCGCGACCCGACCTGGAGGCGCTCCAGAAGACCAACGCGCTGACCAGTGTCGAAGGCGTCGGGCCGGGCATAGCGAAGGTGCTGGCCGGCCTGATCGAGACCGGTCAGAGTACCTATCTCGACCGCTTGCGGGTGGAAATGGGTCAGCCGGCGCGCGACGACGAGTCCCAGATCGACCTCAGCCAGTACAAAGGCGATGTCCACTCGCATACGAAATGGAGCGACGGCAAGGCGACGATGCTCGAGATGGCGCAAGGCGCCCGAGCGATGCATTACCAGTACCTGGGAATCACCGACCACTCGCCCCGCATCACGGTGGTTCACGGGCTCGGCGCCGAACGCTTGCTGGAGCAATCGCGGGAGATGGCTGACGTTCAGTCGAAGGTGGCGGACGTGACGTTGTTCCAGGGAATCGAGGTGGACATCCTCGAGGACGGGTCGCTCGATCTCCCGGACGCGGTGCTCGAGCTGCTCGACATCGTCATCGCCTCGCCTCACGTGAAGCTGCGCCAGGAGCCGGCGGCGATGACCGAGCGCATGCTGCGCGCCGTTTCCAATCCCCACGTCGATGTCATCGGCCACCCAACTGGCCGGCGTCCCGGCTCACGGCCTGGCGCTGATTACGACTTCGAGCTGGTGTTCAGAGAGGCGGCCAAGAACCAGGTCGCACTCGAGATCGATTGCGACCCGGCGCGAATGGACCTCTCACCCGAGATGGCGCGACTCGCCCTCGAGTGCGGATGCAACTTCACGATGGACGCCGACGCGCATGCGCCGATTGAGTTCGCTTACGTGCCGATGGCGGCGTGGATGGCGCGCCGGGCCGGCATCCCGCAGGATCGGATCCTCAACTTTCTTGATGTGGATGAGCTGACCGCCGCGCTCCAGTGACGTTCTGCGGCGGCGGCGAAGTGCAGATTACGATCAACGGCGATGGCGAAGGTCGGGGTCATGATCGAAGGCCAGGAGGGTCTCAACTGGGACCGGTGGCGGCTTATCTGCCACGACGCAGAGGCCCTCGGCTTCGATTCGCTGCGCCGCAGCGACCACCTCTTCTCCGTGATGGGGGTCGTCGAGCGCGAAGCCCTCGAATGCTGGACGTCGCTCGCCCTGGCCGCGGAGTGGACGAAAACCATCGAGTTCGGGCCGATGGTGAGCCCGCTGACATTTTGCCCGCCGGCGCTCCTCGCGAGGATCGCCGCGGCCGTCGATAGCCTCGCTGGCGGCCGGCTCATCCTCGGCGTGGGCGCTGGCTGGTACGAGCGCGAGCACGTCGAGAACGGGATTCCATTCCTCACCCTGGGCGGCCGCATGGACCTGCTCGAGGACGGCATCAAGACGATTCGCGCCACCTGGGAGACCGCCAACCCCAAGCCACCACGCGGCTCGATCCCATTGCTCATGGGCGGACGGGGAGAGAAGCGGGCGCTGCCGATGGTCGCGCGCGAGGCTGCCGAGTGGAACCTTTCTCATATGGACCTCGAAGAGTACGGGCAGAAGAAAAAGGTTCTGGACGCCGCGTGTCGGGCGATCGGTCGCGATCCCTCGTCGATACGTCACTCGGTGATGGCGAACTTCATCATCGGGCGGGATCGTCTCGAGGTGCGTGAGCGCGCGTTGCAGTTGCGCGAGATCATCCCGAGCCTCAAGGGTCTCGACGCCGACGAGGTGATCGCCAAGGTCCGCGAACACGGTCTGGCCGGCACCAGCGAGGAGGTCGCAGACCAGATCGTCAAGTACTCGAAGCATGGTGTCGAGCTCTTCATGCTCCAGCACTTCCTGCTCGACGACCGCGACGCGTTGAAGCTCCTGGCGGAGGAAGTGATCCCCGCCGTCGCGTGAGCTAACCCAGGTCGACTTCGCTCATGGAGCGCGGGAGCGGCGCGCGCGAAAAACTCAACACACCGTGAGGCACCATCCACTGGATGACCTTCAGCGAGAATCTGCCGGCCTGGACTGCCGGGTCCTGTTCCATGAGTGCACGGGCCTGGTCGGGTTCTACGCTGAAGATGCTCAAGCCTCGAAACTCCTCATCGAACAGAGGCCCAGAGGCGATAAGTTGACCGGCTTCATGTAGCGCGGCGAGGTTCGCCATGTGAGCATCCTGCAAGTGAGCAGCGGCTTGTTCGTCCAGTTTGGGGGCGTCAGGCCGTCGGATCAACAGGACGACGCTGTAACTATCGAGTTGGACACCCATCTGAGCTTCGGCCTAGATTAACGGTATGGACTTCGACCTCGGCGAGGGCGAGAAGGCGTTTCGCGATGAGGTCCGGGCGTGGCTCAAGGCCAACGCCCCGGAGAGCGATGCCGCCGAGAGCGACCATGAGACGCTGGTCGCCAACCGCCGAGCCTGGCAGAAAAAGTTGTACGAGGCCGGCTACGTCGGCATCACTTGGCCCAAGGAGTACGGCGGTCGCGGCGGCGACTTCATGGACCAGCTGATCTTCAACGACGAGATGATCGTCGCCCAGGCGCCGGATCCCATAAACGTGATCGGTCTAGGCATGGGTGGCCCGGTGGTGATCACCCACGGCACCGAGGAGCAGAAGAAGAGATACCTCCCCCCGCTGCTCTCAGCCGAAGAGATCTGGTGCCAGGGTTTCAGCGAGCCCAATGCCGGCAGCGACCTCTCAGGCCTGCAGACCCGCGCCGAGGACAAGGGCGACCACTACCTCGTCAACGGCCAGAAGGTCTGGACAACCCTCGCGCACATCGCCAAGTGGTGCATGTTGCTGACCCGCGAACGCAAGGAAGACAACCCGCGCCACGGCCTCACCTATCTGCTGGTCGACATGGAGAGCCCGGGGGTCGAAGTGCACCCGCTGGTGCAGATCACCGGCGATGCCGAGTTCAACGAGATTTTCTTCAAAGACGTCAAAGTGCCGAAATCGCAGGTCCTCGGCGAGCCCGGAGAGGGCTGGGCCGTCGCCATGACCACGCTTTTGCATGAGCGCGGCACCCTCGGCATGGCGCTGGCAACGCGGGCTCAGATCACGGCGGCCGAGCTCGCCGAGCACACCCGAAAGCTGGGGCGCGGCTCCGACCCGCTCGTGCGGCAGAAAGTCGCCCAGTACACGATCGAGGCGCGGGCCCTTCAGCTCAACGGGTATCGGGCGCTGACGGCCATGAAGCGGAATGGAATTCCCGGGCCGGAGGGCTCGATTCTCAAGTTGATGTGGTCCGAGCTCAACCAGCGCATGGCCGAGACCGCTGTCGACGTCGCGGGGGCGGCCGGCCAGGTGGGCGAAACGAGCGGCTGGAAGTACCAATTCCTGCGGTCGCGCGCGAATACTATCGAGGCAGGCACGTCTGAGGTGCTGCGCAACATCCTCGCGGAGCGCGTGCTGGGGCTGCCACGAAGCCGCTAGCCGCGACGCAGCGATGACGGCAGTCGCCACTCGCGAGACCCAATCACCTGAGGCGGCGCCTGCGAAGAAAGGCGTCGACCGCGCCGTCCTGGCGGTGTTCGCGGGCTTGATGCTCGGGAACCTCATCGCCTCGCTCAACCTCACCCTTGTCGCGCCGGCGTTGCCGACGATCGTCTCGGAGCTCGGGGGAATCGCCGACTACAGCTGGATTCCCATCTCCGCGATGCTCGCCTCGACCATCGTCGTGCCGGTCGCCGGCAAGCTCTCTGACATCTACGGGCGAAAGCCCCTGTACATGATCGGGATCGTCGTCTTCGCCATCGGGTCGGCGCTCTCCGGATTTGCACCGAGCTTCTGGTTCCTCGTTTTCGCCCGATTCGTCCAGGGCGCCGGAATGGGCTTCATCATGCCGCTCTCGCAGGCGATCATCGGGGACATCATCTCGCCGCGCGAGCGCGGCAAATACCAGGGCATGCTCGGTGCGTCGTTCGGACTTGCCTCGATCGTCGGGCCCGCAGCCGGGGGGTTCATCACCGATCACTACTCCTGGCGCTGGCTCTTTTTCGTCAACCTGCCGTTCGCGGTCCTGGCCCTGATCGTGGTCGCCCTGTACATGCACGTGCCGAATGAGAGGCGGCCGCACAAGATCGACGTGGCCGGCAGCGTGACCCTTTCTACAGGGATCACAGCCCTGCTTCTTGCCACCGTGTGGGGCGGCAACCAGTACGCCTGGGGCTCATGGCAGATCGTCGGGCTTTATTCAGCCGCTGCAGTTCTGCTGATCGCCTTCGCCTGGGTCGAGACCCGGGCGCCGGAGCCCGTGCTCCCGCTTCGTCTTTGGAAGAGCCGCATCTTCACGTTCTCGAACATCGCCGGCATGTGCGTGGCGATGACGATGTTCGGCGCGATCTACTTCCTCCCCGTCTTCGTGCAGGGGGTCATCGGAAACAGCGTGACGAACTCAGGAGCGATCCTGGTTCCGATGCTGGTGGCGATGGTGGTGACGAGCATCGCCAGCGGGCAGGTGATGTCGCGAACCGGCCGCTACAAGCTGCTGTTGCTTGGCGGCATCCTGTTCATGGGCGGGGGCTTCGCGATGCTGTCGACATTCGACGTCAACACGACCAACCAGACGGTCATCGAGGCGATGATCCTGATCGGACTTGGGCTCGGGGTGACCATGCAGACCTACACGCTTGTGGTCCAGAACTCGGTGAGCCGCTCCGACATGGCGGTGGCGACCTCGGCGACGCAGCTGTCTCGCTCGATGGGATCCGCGATCGGCCTGGCGGTGTTGGGCACGATCCTGGCCCAGGGCATGACGACCTCGCTGGCCCGCTACCTACCGCCGGCGGCGCTGAAGAGCTTCCAATCCGGGGGTGCCGGGGCGGTTTTCGATCCCACCCAGCTCGTCCACCTGCCGCCGGCCATCGCAGGCGCCATCCGTCACGGGCTGTCGGACGCGCTGCATCCCGTGTTCGTTGCCGGACTGATCATCCTGGTCCTGGCTTTTGTGGCGACCCTCCTTATCGATGAGATGCCGCTGCGGCAGACGGCCCATGTGGCGGCTGGACGGACTCGCTCCACCAGCGACAAAGAGGAAGTGGCCGGCTAGACCAACCCGCGATTGCCAGCGACGGCGGCGTGCGATCTGTGCATGATTCCGCTCTATGGATGCGACTTCGCGGGGAGAGCTCCGTGTGCTCTGGTCTTTCTGGATCGCCTGCGGGCTGGCCGTAACCGGCGCCATCCTGCCGCTGCTCCTGGCGGCAGGCGGCACCAACCGAATTGCCGGCGCCGCCCTACCCTTCGGCGTCGCGGCACTGGCATTTGCGGCCGCCGCCCTCCTGTACACGCAGGGCAGGCCGCTGGCGACAGGCCTGTACTTCATCGCCGGCCTGGCGCTCGTCTACGGAATGCTCTCGATGATCGCAGTTCCACTCAGGCTCGCCGTGCTCGGCACCTGCGACCCGGCCCCGGCCATATGCGCAGCCGGATTCGAGCAGCCGATGAGCGCCGGCGAGAACAGCGGATTGGCTATCGGCGTGGCCATGGGCACGCTCGCCATCCTTGTGGGCTTTTTCGGCCTGTTGATGCTCTACCGCATCCGACCCGGGACCGCAACGGCGCCCCCGACCCGTATCGCGAAACCATGGGTCCCGCCGGCTGTAGAAACGCCGGCTCCTGCCGCGCCAGAGCCCGAGCCGGCGCCCTCTGCCGTCGCTGCGCCCGCTGCTGAAACGCCGGTGGTCAGTGCCGGCGACAGCGCTGCGGCAGCGGCGAAGCCGGTACGAAAAGCTCGGGCCAAACGTGCGCCGAAACCACAAGCCGAGCTCGCAGCGCCGGCCCAGCCCCTGGAGCTGGCTGCGCCCCAAGAGCCTCTCGAGCTGCCAGCACCGGAAGCAAAAGCCGACCCCGACCCCGCGAGCTGATCCGCGGCAACTTAAACTCGACAGCAGTGGACTTCGCATTTTCCGAAGAGCAAGAGATGCTGCGCCGCTCGACCCGCGACTTCCTCGTCAAGGAGTGCGGGTCGAAGGTCGTGCGCAAGCTGATGGAGCAACCTGATGCTTACGACCCCGCCTTGTGGAAGAAGTTAACGGGGCTCGGCTGGACCTCCCTGGGCATTCCTGAGCAGTACGGCGGTGCGGGCAGCTTTCTCGACCTGATCGTCGTGCTCGAGGAATGCGGGCGCGCGCTCCTCCCCGGGCCGTTCTTCGCCACGATGGGCCTTGCCGTGCCGGCTCTCATCGAGGCCGGCACCGAAGCGCAGAAACAAGAGGCGCTGGGCGCCATCGCCGAGGGCAAGGCGCGCGCGACGCTGGCATTCACCGAGCCGTCTGGCCGGTGGGACGCAAGCGGGGTCACGCTTGCAGCCAAGCCCGCAGCCGGGGGCTGGCGGCTCGACGGCGTGAAGCAGTTCGTGCCTGATGCCGAAGGCGCTGATTACATCGTGGTGGCGGCGCGCACGCGTGGCGAAGGCGACGAGGGAATCTCGCTTTTCCTGGTCAAGGGACGGCCCAAAGGCATGACATTCACCCAGCTTCAGACACTCGATATGACCAGGCGCTGGTGCGAGGTGCGCTTCGATGGCGTGCAGCTCGACGCGGACGCTCTGATGGGCGCGCAGCACAAAGGTTGGGCGCCCCTCAAGCGAGCTTTGGAGTGGGCGACGGCGGCGCTGTGTGCCGAGATGGTCGGCGGCAGCCAGAAGGTGCTCGAGGACTCCACCGAGTACGCCAAGACGCGGCACCAGTTCGGGAAGCCGATCGGCATCTACCAGGCCGTGTCGCACAAGCTGGCCGACATGCTCGTGCTGTCGGAAAGCGGCCGCTCAGCAACGTATTACGCGGCCTGGGCGGTGGAGGCTGACGCGCCGGATCGTTCGCTGGCGTCGTCGATGGCGAAGGCTTACGTCTCCGACGCATATCGAAAGGTCGCGGGCGATGGCATCCAGGTGCACGGCGGCATCGGCTTCACCTGGGAGCACGACATGCACCTGTACTTCAAGCGGGCGAAAGCGTCAGAGGTGACGCTCGGGGACGCCACTTACCACCGGGAGCTGGTGGCGCAGGCCCTGGATCTCTAGTCAGCCTGCCCGGAGTTACCGGTTGGCAGTGCTCACGCACTTGCCCGGAAAGCCTTGCGAAACCGCGGTGCCCGGCGGCGAACGACTTATCCGCCGGCCAGGAGCCTGAAGACCACGACTCCAAACAGGGCGCAGGCCGGTAGGACCAGGCCGCGGAACAACGACCAGTACCCTGACCAGGCTTCGCGCAAACGGTCGAGCCTGCGGCCTGACCCGAACACCAAAGACCAGTAAATCGGCAACGCGGCCCCCGTGTTCAGCGCGAGCGCCAACAAC
>Ga0210394_10003003_pt1 | contig 22050 bp, 15 predicted proteins | sample IncBWC12MmetaG_FD_160121 | JGI IMG/M metagenome (GOLD analysis project Ga0210394, IMG submission 160121) | Forest soil microbial communities from Barre Woods Harvard Forest LTER site, Petersham, Massachusetts, United States - Inc-BW-C-12-M | ecosystem: Environmental > Terrestrial > Soil >... | reverse complement strand
CGGCAGCTATCCGGCGTCGGTGTTTGCCGTCGCATGGCCGACCGGAGAATTCGGCGGCATGGGTCTCGAGGGTGCGGTCAAACTCGGCTACCGCAACGAACTCGCGGCGATCACCGATCCTGCCGAGCGCAGAGCCCGATTCGACGAAATGGTTGCGGCTGCCTACGAGCAAGGCAAGGCGTTGAACTACGCCTCGAGCTATCACATCGACGAAGTGATCGATCCGGCCGACACACGGCGCTGGATTGTCGGGATATTGCGCTCGCTGCCGCCGCAACTCGAGCGAATCGAGAAAAAGCTGCGTTGGATCGACGCCTGGTAACAATTGGGGGGATCTATGACGATTCTTTTAGCGGCGGCGCTGGCGGTCATGACTACCGCTCAAGTGATCCATCCCGACCAACTCACCGGGGACAATGCGAAAGCTGAGCCGCGTCCGCCGCGGCCGGCCATTGAAGTTGGTACTCCGCCTGCCACCGTGCAGGGCAAGGACGGCAAGACGCTGCAGAACGGTTTGCGCTCCGCCGACTACGAATACGTGTTGGGCGACGGAGTGACCTCCAAGGAAGTGGTGTATTTCAGCGAAGGCATCGCCTGCTACGCCAAGATATTCTTTCCCAAGGGTTTCGACGCCAAAGGCAAACCAGGAATTCCCGCGGTGGTGCTGGGTCAAGGATACGCAGGCACGCACGTGTCGATCGAGAAGTACGCCAATCGCTTCGCCGAGAAAGGCCTGCTGGCGATGACCATCGATTATCGCGGTTGGGGCTTCTCGGAAGGGTTTCCGGAATTGGTGCAGCCGGTGATCGGGGGCGGCATCGAGCGCGACAACACGCGTTTCGTCGTCAAGACTACGCAGGTCCGAGTCAAGCGCACCAAACTCATACCGCAGGAGCAGCAGCAGGATTATCGCAATGCCATCTCATACATCCAAGGCGAACCGGGTGTGGACTATCAGCGAATCGGCGTCTGGGGCTCAAGTCTCGCGGGCGGCAACGCCACTGTTGTGGCCGGGCAGGATGCACGGGTGAAAGCGGTCGCCGTGCAGGTACCCGCAATTGCGGGTGCAACCAGCATTCCGGGCCGGGCCCATCTGTACGGCCCCATGCGCGAGGATGCGATCAAGCGCGCGCGCGAAGGCCAGGGCCAGGAGTATGTCACCGGCTTCTCGCGCTACTTCGCGGTCGATCAATACCAGCAGTACGCGGCGTTCCAGGAGAATCATGTGGGCTTCTGGTCCACCAAGATCGACGTGCCCTACCTCGCGATCGCGGCCGAGCATGACCAACTCATACCCCTCTCCGGCATCAAGGCGGCGGTGGAACGCATGAGCGGCACGCACAATCTGATCGTGGTGCCCGGAATCTCTCACTTCGAGATGTATTCGCACGAACCATTCGAGATCAGCGCCAACGCCGCCGCCGATTGGTTCGTCAAATACTTGAATGCGCCCGATGCGGCCGATGGCCCGGAACCGGCGCTGCCAGCCCGCGCAATGACACCGCCCCCCACGCAGGATGCGGCGGCCAACAGCAAACACCCCGGCGCCGCCAAGGACGCCACGGGTAACTGAGGGCTCCCCATGGATCGTCGTACCTTTGTCGCTCACCTTCCGCTGCTCGGACTCGCAGGCATCGCCCGCAGCCAGCAGAGTCCCGCGCCCGCAACGCCGGCTGCGAGCGCAGCGCCGGCGCCCCCGGCTCCGGCGCGTCCCGGCTTCAATTTCCCGGCGCCTACGCTGCCAATGACGATTCTGGCGGAGGGGCTGAAATTTCCGGAAGCTCCGGTGGTCATGAACGACGGCTCGGTTCTGTTCGTGCAGATCGAAGCGAAGCAAGTAAGCCGCTTGTCGCCTGACGGCAAAGTGAGCTTGGTGAAGCAGATGCAGGGCGGACCCAATGGCCTCGCCATCGGACCCGATAAGGCGCTGTACATCGCCAATGACGGCGGCCGATTCAGCTTCGCGCAGAGGGGCGAATACAATTTCCCGGGCGCGGCGCCGGCGGAGCATGTCGGCGGCTCGATCCAACGGCTCGATCTTAAGAGCGGCGCCTTAAGCACGCTGTATGAGACCTGCGACGGCAAGCGCTTGGTCGCACCCGATGATCTGGTGTTTGACCATCAGGGCGGCATGTGGATCAGCGATATCGGCAAGATCAAGGGAGACGCCGGTGTTTACTACGCATTGCCCGACGGCAAGCGCATCAAGTGCGTAATAGACGGCATGACCGCGCCGAATGGCATCGGACTCTCGCCCGATGGCAAGCAGCTGCACGTGAGCGAAGCCCGCCAGCTCTGGACTTACGATCTCAGCGGCCCGGGCACCTTGGGTCCAAGTACTTCCTACCCGCAAGCCGACCACGCCAAGCTGCGCGAGCGGTCGATCGCCGACAGCCTGAAGGTGCAGGCTGACGGCAAGGTGTGCGTGTGCACGCTGCTGGCCGGCGGAATCAGCATCATCGATGCCGCAGGCAGCACCGAATTCATCGACTTCGCCGACCCCATGACCACTAACCTCGCTTTTGGCGGCGCCGATATGCGGGACGTGTGGGTGACGCTGTCGGGCACGAGCCGGATCGCACGGGTGCGCTGGCCGTATCCAGGCCTAAAGCCGGCATTCGGCGATTGATGAGGCGAACGACCATTGCCACTGCCGCCCAATTCGGAGTAGCCTCGAACCATGCCCTACGTCGAAAATCGCGTCGTGCACGACGCCGACTCGCATCTGATGGAATTGCCGGATGCGCTCGATGGGTTTTTGGAGGCCAGATTTCGCGCGCGCTATGATGCGCTGCCAAAACTGCAGAGTCTGCCGCGCAATGCCGAGTACGCAGCGCGCGCCCGTGCGCAGCACGACGATCCCAATTTTCGCGCAGGCGCCGCTGAGAACATTTTGCTGCGCAAGAACTATGATGCCCTCGGATCCTTTCGCCGCGAAGATCGGCCGCTGGCGCTGAATCAACTGGGATTCACCAGTCAGTTGATTTTCACCACCTGGTGTCTGGGCAACTTCGGCCTCGATGAATCGGGGGATACGGATCTGTGCTACGCAGTTGCGCAGGCCCACAACCGGATGATGAGCCACTTCTGCAGCGTCGATCGGCGTTTTCTCGCCACCGGCTACGTGCCGCTCGTTGACTTCGAGCGCGCGCTCGCGACGGCGCAGGAGGCGATCAAATTGGGCTGCAAGGCGCTGCTGATTCCGTCGCGCTGTCCGCCCGGACATGCGCCGAGCCATATCGCCTTCGAACCGCTGTGGGCGCTCGCGCAGGAAGCGGGCTTACCAATCGTGTTTCATGTCGGCGGGGAAGAAAAACTGCCGCCCGACTACTTCAAGAACGGTCTGCCCAGGGTCAAGGATTTTCACGGCGGCGAGGAGAACTTCACCTCGGTGAGTTTCATGCCGATTCCGCATTCGGTGCAGCTCACCATGGCGGCGCTCATCATCGATGGTGTGCTCGATCGGCATCCGCGATTGAAATTCGGAGCCATCGAACTAGGCGCCTCGTGGGTCCCGAGCTGGATGCGGTTCATGGACTCGGCCGCGAGTGCCTTCGTCAAGAATGAACCGCGGCTGCAAAAGTTGTCGTTGAAGCCCAGCGAATTCGTGCAGCGTCAATTTCGCGTCACACCGTATCCTCACGAGGACACCGGCTGGATCATCGCGAACACCGGGCCGGAGGTGTGCATGTTCTCCTCCGACTATCCGCATGTCGAAGGCGGACGCAATCCCTTGAAGCGCTTCAACGACTCGCTCGCGCACACGCAACCCAAAGCCGTGGAGCGCTTCTATTGCGATAATTTCGTCGATCTGATGGGCGCAGGCCTGGCGAAGGAGCTGCGCAAACCGCACGGATTGAGCGCCGCTTAGCCAAATGGTCCGCGTGGGGGCGGCGGCGGCGGTGGCGGATTCCACGTTCCGGAGGCGATCTTGCCGCCCTTGGCCGAAGTGGCCAATTCGATGATCTTATCGGTCACATTGGGTTCGTAGCCTTCGGTGTGGCCCTTTTGCATCTTGACGATATCCGCGACGACGCGGCCATCCTTGCAATTTGGAAATACATACACCAGGGCACGGCCCGACTTAGGATAGCGACCCCATCCGTCGGAGCCGGGATCCTGGCGCGTCGGGTCAAAAACATACCCGGGTTTAGGATCGAGCACTTCCGGCAGTTCCTCGCGCTTGCCGCAGCCGTATTTGTCGGCGAGCGGCGAGGTATCGGCCGGTATCGACTCGTACTCGCCATTCGAGAAGATGAATGAATAGTCGCAGGCGCCGCCCGGCGGTCCCGCCGGTGTGGGCGGCAGGCGCGGCGGCGGCGGCGGCGTTGCGGTTCCGCCGCTCTTGTACACCGGGGTGCCGCCGAAAAATCCGCGATTCGCATACGTCACCGCTCCCACCCGGCCGCCGGACAGGCTGATGCGAACGTCCACCTTGTCCTTGAAGTAGTCGGTACAAACCAGGCGGCTGCTGGTGAGGCCGCCCTGGCTGTGCCCCGCAAGGATGAAGTGCTGCACGTTTTCCTTGCCGACAGTCGCGACGACGAGATCGACGATATTGTGCAGGTACTCATCATCGGCATCGCTCCAGTATCGGACCGGCGATCCCGGCGTGATGACGATGAGCTTGAACTTGTCCTTGACGTCCATCGCGGGAAAGTAATTGCGCTGCCAGTTGGCGTACGAGCCGTAGCCGTGAAGACTCAACACGATATTGACCTTATCGCCGGGCTTGTAATCCGCGGGGCAATCTAAAAAAAATGTGCGCCGCGACTTCAATTCCACGCTATCGCCCGGCTGCGTCACCATGGGTCCGGAGCAGTCCGTGTCGGGGCAGTGGTAGGCGGGCGGCGCCGCGCAGTTCACCCCGAGAAGAGTGTGAGCTTGCTGGGCAATTGCTGAACCGGCGCCAAACAGGCACAGAAATGCCGATCCACAGGTCAATTTCCGCAACGTTGGTGGCAAAAGTCGCATCGGTCGCTCCCCTTGTGAAGCTGGTTTGTTTCGCCGCATCATGATTAATATAACTTGATTATACTATTGCCATGAAGCCGCTTCGATTTGTTTCTGTCGATAGATCGGACGCACTCTCAGCAATAGGATCAAGGCGACGGCCGCAGAGCAAAACACCACCATGACCATGCTGTAGCGGATCTTGACCGGATCGTGGAATAGATGCTCATTGACGAAGGGCACAAGAGTCGGGCCGACCCCCAGCCCCAGGGCATTGACCACGAACAAGTAGACGGCGGAGATCTGCGCGCGATATTGATTGGGCGTCACTTGATTGACGGCCATGGGCCCCACGCCGTTGTAGGCGTTGAAGGTGATGCCCGCAACGAATAATGCCACCCATACCAACGGCACGGTCGGCATGAAGGGCGGGAAACTACTGAGTACTGCAATCCCGCAGGCCGAGATCGCAGCGACCACGATGGGCGCGTCCTTCCAGCCGCGGCGTGTGAGCCGATCGCACAGCACGCCCGCCAGTAGCATGCCCGATGAATTCATCAGTATCGTGGAGATGCCGATGACCTTGCCGGCCTGCCCCGCACTGACTCCATAGGCGCGGACCAACGCGGTAGGCAGCCACGCGGCTGTGCTGTATCCGGCCATCGCCAGCAGCGCCATCGCGACAAAATGCAGCCCGTAGAATTTCCTGTTCAGCCACGCATAATCCAGAACTTCCCTCAGGGGCGGCTTGCCCGTGGCCGCCGGCGCATTGTTCGAAGACGTTCGCAACAGTCCGCGGCGCTTGGGCTCGCTGAATGTCAGCAGCAGGAGAGGCAGCAAAATGCCCGGCGCGCCGGTCACGATGAACACCATCTGCCATGCGTGGACCTGTCCAAACAGGGGCAGCGTATAGCTTGCACCGGCAGTGGAAACCGCTCCTACGACGATGCCCCCGACCAGCAATGCAGTGCCGGCGCCTATCGTGATGCCGACGTTGTAAACGCCAAAGGCGCCGCCCAGTTTGGAGCGCGGAAAACTATCGGTGATGATCGAATACGCCGCCGGCGACAGCGCGGCCTCCCCGACACCGACGCCGACGCGCGCTATGAACAGCTGCACGGCGCTGCGCGCGAGTCCGCACAACGTCGCCATGATGGACCAGATGAACACACCTCCCGCGATGATGGCCCGCCGGCTATGACGATCCGAGAGGCGCGCAATCGGCAGACCGAGAAAGGTGTACAGCAGCGCAAAGGCCAGGCCCTGCAGCATGCCGATCTGCGTATCGCTGATGTGCAGATCTCGTTTCATCGGCTCCACCAGCAAAGAAATCGTGGTGCGGTCGATGAACGAGAAAATGTACATCAGCATCAGAACGGCGACGCTGTACCAGGCGGCGAAGGACGACGGATAGGGAGACGAATCGCGGCTGATCGCCGCTTCCGCGGCGCTGGACTGTGCCATGTAACCCCCGGCGTTGAGCACTTTTGTGTTGATTGCTCGCTCAAGTTGCGAGCCGCTGCCGCGCGAGCATACGCCATTTTTCTCGGCTGCGAGGCAGCGATAAGCAGTTGCGCAAGCGCCGTGCCTTGGGGCTAGGTGCACGCGCGGGGCATGATTTTCAAATGATCGCCGTGATCGGATTTCGATGTGCGTCGGCCATGGCGATGCCGTGACGCTCGGGTCCGGTGGCAACCAGCACCGAGATAACCACGGCGACGGTGCCGACCACGAGCGCCATGGCCAGGCCGTAATTGTTTGCATTGTGTTCGGCGATCATCACCTGGATATTCAGATTCGCGGACGCGATGAAATTGCCGAGCTGATACACCACTCCCGGAAAGGTCGCACGAATTTCATAGGGCGAGAGCTCGTTCAAATGCACCGGGATGATGCCCCACGCACCCTGCACCGCGACCTGCATGAAGAAGGCGCCAATTCCCAAGATCAGCGGCGTGCTGCCGAATGCCCAGAAGGGGATGACCGGCAAGGCGAGCAGGGCTGCGCCCATGATGGCCCGGCGCCTGCCAATCCGTTCCGACAGCCAGCCGAAGCCAATGCCTCCGATGATCGCGCCGATGTTGGCGATCGCCGTCATCAGCGACGAGGTGTGGGTGTCGAAGCCATGTTGAATCCTCAGGAATAGGTTCGGATACGCGTCCTGGGAACCGTGACTGAAGAAATTAAATGCCGTCATGAGCACGATCGCATAGAGAGCGAGCTTCCAGTTGCGCCCCAAGACCTCGCTCAAGCGATGTCGTTCCTTCTTCACGCGTTGTTCGGTGAACGCCGGCGATTCATCCACTCCCATACGGATAAAAAACACCAGGATGGCCGGGATTACCCCGAGCACGAACATGTAACGCCAGCCCAAGGAGTCATACAGGAAGTACATCGCGATCGAGGCTATGAAGTAGCCGCTGGGATAGCCCGCCTGCAGCAGGCCCGATACGGGGCCGCGCGAGTTTGCCGGGATGGTCTCGAAGGTCAATGCAGAACCGATGCCCCATTCGCCGCCCATCGCGATTCCAAACAGAAACCGCAGCATCAAGAAAGTCATGAGCGTCGGCGCGAAGCCCGAGGCTGCCTCGAGCACTGAAAACGCCAGAATGTTCCACATCAGGGTCGGTTTGCGGCCGAAGCGATCCGCAAGCCGGCCAAAGACGAAGGCCCCGATCGGGCGCGCGGCCAAGGTGAGCATCACCGCGAAAACCACCTGCTTGATTTCGACCTGAAACGTCGACGCAACATCCTTGAACATGAACACCATGAGAAAGAAATCGAAGGCGTCCAAGGTCCAGCCGAGGTAGGCGGCCAGCACGACATTTTTCTGACTTTTGGTCCACTTCATCGCGTTCTCCCAGCCGGCCATACGAATGGACATAAGTCCCGTTGCTGGAATCCTAACGGCCACCGCATCCATTGTCGAAGTTCTCGATCCGCTTCCATTCCGCGGCGGTTCAGCCGAAACTTCTGCTTGGGGATCGACTCACACTGGAATTGGCTGGTCTAAGGAGTATGCATGCAGAATCGACCCTTGCACGAATTTCCGATGCGCGAGCTCAACCGCCCGGCGCCCCGAGTCGAGGTGCGCCGCGCCGACGGCGGCGTGGTTTATTTGGGCTGTGGATTGAAATACGAGCCGGGGTTGCCATCGCTGATCGACTACCTCGCCCGTGCCGCGGAGTTGCGGCCCGATACGACATTCCTTGCCGAGCGTGATGCTTCCAAGCAGTGGCGCCGCTTGACTTACGCCGCGGCCTCGCGCGACACCGCCGCGGTCGCCACCTGGCTTATTCGCGAAGGCTTCGGGCCCGACTCTCCGCCGATCATGATTCTGTCGGAGAACAGCATCGAGCATGCCGTGCTCACCTTGGGTGCGATGCGTGCCGGCGTAGCGGTGGTTCCGGTGTCGCCCACGTATTCATTTGGCAGGGATCTATCGCGTTTGGGTTACGCGCTGGAACTCGCCGAACCGGCATTGGTGTACGCGGGCGACGCTGTTCGCTACGCCGCTGCGCTTGAATATTCAGAAGCCTCAGGAAGGCGGATCATTTCCGGCAGCGACTTCGCCGAGCTGCTGCGCGAGGTTGACGATGCGGCGGTTGCCGCGCGCCGATCGCTGATCAAGGACGATACCATTGCAAAGATTCTGCTCACATCCGGCTCGACCGGACGGCCCAAGGGCGTCGTCAACAGCCACGGCAACATCGCCGGCTCGGTGCAAATGATTCGTCTGGTCGGCGAGCCGTTCGATCCCGAGCGCACGCATACCGTCGTCGATTGGCTTCCCTGGCACCATACCTTTGGCGGCAACGCGCAGTTCAACGGGATACTGTCCGTGGCCGGGACGCTCTACATCGATACCGGCCGGCCGGTGCCCGGCCTGTTCGATGCGACCATCGAAAACTTAAGGGAAATTTCTCCCACCAGTTTTGGCTGCGTCCCCGCGGCCTTTGGCATGCTGGCAGAGGCGATGGAACGCAACGCCGAGCTGCGACGGAGTTTTTTCAAGAATATGCGCGCACTTGGATACGGCGGCGCCCTGCTGCCGCAGCCCACCTGGGAGCGCATGCAGCGCCTGGCGGTGCAGGAAATCGGCGAGCTTTTGCCTTTCGGCACGGGTTGGGGAATGACGGAGACCACGGCCACCGGAGTCGCGGTGTATTGGAATACCGCACGCACCGGCCTGCTCGGGCTGCCGCAGCCCGGCGTCACACTGAAGCTGGTGCCGGCCGGCGATCGGATGGAGCTGCGCATCAAGGGTCCGCAGATCATGAGCGGCTATTACAAAGACGCCGCGCTGAATGCCGCCGCCTTTGACGAAGAGGGCTACTTCAAAACCGGCGATGCGGTCCGCTGGGTCGATCCGCAGCGGCCGATCGAGGGTCTCGAGTTCGCGGGCCGCATCGCCGAGGATTTCAAGTTGCTCTCGGCTACGTGGGTGCAGGCCAGCATCGTGCGCCGCGACTTGGTTGAAGCGCTGCAGCCCTATGTCGCCGATGCCGTGATTTGCGCGCCGGATCGTCCCTGGCTGGGGGCGCTCCTGTGGCTGACGGTGCCCGAAGACGAAGCAGTGCGTGCCGCGCTGGCGGAAAAACTTGCCGGGTTCAATCGGGCTCGACAAGGCAGCGCTGATACCATTGCAAGGCTATTGATATTGAAGGATCCGCCGTCGGCGGAAGCCGGAGAAATCACCGATAAGCGCTCCATCAACCAGCGGCTCGCGATGCAGCGCCGCGCGAGCGATGTTGCGCTTTTGTACGCGGACCCCCCTGACCCGCGCGTCATCCTTCCAGCCGGCGCCGTTCAATAATTCATCATTGCGGATTGGCGTCGAGCACCGGCAGCATCATTGCCGAAGGATGAAGCCGATCGAAATACACGGTATTCGTGGCCACCCGCGGCGGCGTCGTGGTGTGAACGCCGAACGGCTCCCCGGTGTTTGGGTTGATCTCGAACTTGGTCGAATTCGACGAGGTGACCGTTACTTGGATTTTATGGCCTTTTTCAAACGTGAAGGCGGTGTTCCACAGGTCGACGTGCAGCTCCTCGGGTTTACCCGGCGTCATCAGCGCCACATCGTCGGGATCGCGGCCGTTCCGGTAACGGGTGCGGATCGGGTTATCGAGGATGATCTGCTCGTAGCCGTCGGGGTAGACATCCACCAACTTCACCATGAAGTCGGTGTCAAGTCCGTCGGTCGCGGCCCACAGCTTCATATCGACATGCCCCGCGATCGCGACGTTCCGGTCGAGCACTTTGGTTTCGAAGCGCAAATAGTCTGGGCGCTGGCCGATCGGACGCTGATCCAAAGGTCCGGCGGTCTGCAGAAGATTCGCCCCGCCGTAAGTCCTGACCGGATTGGCTGGATCGAACTTGTAGCTGACTTTGGAGTCCGCCGCCGTCGGCGCCTTGGTCGACAGATGCATGTCCGCCATCAGATAGTACGCGGTCGGATGATTGGCCGGCGGCCAGTTGGGCGACTTGAACACGCGGCTGAGAACCGAAGGATGACCCTTGCGCCCCGCTGCCATCATGAAAAGAGTCACGGGCGGCTCTTTCATGATGCCGTTGTCGACACCCTTCAGCCAGTACTCCCACCAGCGCATCTCCTCCGTCGGAGGAATGGTTGCGCCGGGCTGATTGTATTCGATGTCGCTCTTGTCCGCGCCGAGGCCGCCGTGGCCCGCCGGTCCCATGTAAAGCTTCTGATTGCCGCGCGCGCCTTTGGAGCCGAAATTCTGCAGCCAGCGAAAATTCTCGACGTTGCCGTCGTTGAAGATGTCGTACCAGGCGCCCTGGTTGTACATGGGAATGTGAATGAACTTGCGCTGAGTCGTCATCGCGTGCTCGTTCCAGAATGCGGAATTGGTGGCGCTGCCGCTCACCAGGTCTAGTTGGGTCTGGCTCTCGCCCTGGCCCTTCAACCAGCCGAGCGTGTCCTCGTCTTTCAATACGCCGCCGGGATACGCATTGAGCAGCTGGTCATACGGCGCGACAATCACGAAGGCGGCCACAAGGTGCGGCGGCGCGCCCATCGCCGCCAGATTGCTGGTGATCCCCAGCGCCGAGGCGCCGACCATGCCGACTTTGCCGTTCGACCACGGCTGTTTGGCGGCCCATTCGACGGTGTCATAGCCGTCCTCCATGTCGGGTATGAAGGCCTCATAGAATCCCTCAGAATGACCCTTGCCGCGCACGTCCTGCATGACAAATGCATAACCGGCGTCGACGTATTTTTTGGCCGTGTAGCCCGACAAATCACCCAGCGCATCCTTAAGATATGGCGTTCGCGACAGCACCACGGGGAAGGGGCCGGCGCCCGCGGGCAGGAAGACGTTGGCCGCGAGCTTCACTCCATCGCGGGTACTCATGACCATCTCGGTCCATTTGGGCAACGCCGCGATCTGCTCGGGAGTCAGCTGCGGCGTGAACCGCGGCCGCGGCGTGGTTGGTTTGGGCGCGGCCGGCGGCGCGGTGGTGGGCGCGGCGGCGGGTGCGCCGGCAGGCGCTGCAGCGGGCGGCGCCTGTGCGTACAAGAGTCCCGAAAATGCCAATGGCGCAAGGACAGCTGCTGCAATGAGCAGCGGACGGACGGACAATCTCATAATTTCCCCCAGCAGCGATGGCCAACGTGGCGTGGCCTCACGCAATCCTCAAGTGTGCGGTGCCGGGCTTGGGTGAGTCAAACGACTTCGGTGTACCGGCGCGCCGGAGAATGCCAATATAGGCGAACCGCGAGGATTTGCGGCTGCCCTTAAGGGTCTATCGTGAATAAAAAAGTTTGTGTAATCACCGGCTCCTCGTCAGGAATTGGCGCCGCGAGCGCGGTGTTGTTTTCCCAGCGCGGTTGGAATGTTTGCATTAACTATTCCCGGAATGCGGAGCCGGCGGAAAAGGTCGCGGCGGTCTGTGAGGCTCATGGCGCCGAGGTGCTCATCGAGCGCGCGGACGTGGCGGATGACGCGCAATGCGTACAATTGGCCGAGCGGACCGAAGCGCGCTTCGGCCGCTGCGATGCGCTCGTCAACAACGCAGGAACCACTAAATTCGTCGATCTGCAGGATCTGGACGGGCTCGCGGCGATTGATTTTCAGCGCATCTACGGCGTGAATGTCATCGGGGCTTTTCAAATGACCCGCGCATTCGCCCCGCTGCTGCGGAATTGCCCGGGCGCCGGCGTCGTCAACGTGTCTTCAATTGCAGCCGTGATGGGCGCGGGATCCAGCATCGCTTACGCCGCGTCGAAAGGGGCGCTCAACTCGCTGACCTTGAGCTTGGCACGGGTACTCGGGCCGCAAGTGAGAGTCAACGCGGTCGCGCCCGGAATGGTGGATTCGCCCTGGCTCAAAAACGGCCTGGGACCGCAGCGCTACGAGGCGCTGCTGCGCAGTTACGAGTCCGCATCCGCGCTGGGTACCTTGGTATCTCCCGCGGAGGTCGCGGAGACGATTTATTACCTGGCTGCCCTCGCTGCGAAGACGACGGGTGAAGTCTTGTTGATCGATGGTGGCCGGCGACTGGGGCGGCTGTAGCCGCGCGACGCAAAAACAAAAGCCCTTCCTGTGGAGAACCGTCATGCAAGGTAGATTCGAGAAGCGCGGTGAGCTAGGCATCATCTGGGTCAATAACCCGCCCGTCAACGCCATCAGCGTCGGCGTACGCGCGGCCATCATCGATGGTGTGGCAAAGCTCGCGCAGGATTCGGAAATCAAAATCGGCATTCTGGCTTGCGAGGGGCGCACCTTCATGGCGGGCGCCGATATCACTGAATTCGGCAAACCCCCGTTGTCTCCCGGTCTGCACGAGGCGATCGGTAAATTGGAAAATTCCGCGAAACCCATCGTCGCCGCCATTCACGGCACGGCGCTGGGCGGAGGATTGGAGGTTGCCCTCGCCTGCCACTATCGGGTTGCCGTCGCGACAGCGAAAGTCGGCTTGCCGGAAGTCAAGCTCGGAATTCTGCCCGGAGCCGGCGGCACCCAACGGCTGCCGCGGCTGATCGGCATCGAAGCTGCGCTCGACATGATCGTGTCGGGCGATCCCATCAGTGCCGGGCAAGCGGCCAAAGCCGGCGTCGTGGATAAAATCATCGATGGCGATTTGCTCGAGGGCGCCGTTGTGTATGCGAAGGATCTGGCTGCGCAAAATGCCCCGCCGCGCAAGATCCGCGACATCAATATCGACCCCGGCAAACTTCCCGCCGGATTCTTCGATGCAGCGCGCAAACGCATCGCCAAGGAAAAGAGGAATCTGTTCTCGCCGCAGCGCATCGTCGACGCATTGGAAGCGGCGGCCACGCTGCCGTTCGATAAAGGCATGGCTCGCGAGCGCGAATTGATTGTGCAGTGCATGCAGAACAGCCAGTCCAAGGCGCTGCAGCACGTGTTTTTCGCCGAACGCAAGGCTGCCAACGTACCGAATCTTGACAAAAGCGTTACGAAACGCGAAATCCAGAGCGTGGCAATCATCGGCGCCGGCACCATGGGCGGCGGGATCGCGATGAACTTCTTGAATGTCGGAGTTCCGGTCACGCTGCTGGAAATGACGCAAGACGCGCTGGACCGGGGCCTGGGCGTGATCCGCAAGAATTACGAAACTACCGCCTCCAAGGGCAGGCTGACGCTGCAGCAGGTGCAGCAGCGCATGTCCTTGCTGAAGCCCACATTGTCGTACCGCGATGTTGGCGAGGCCGATCTCATCATCGAAGCCGTGTTCGAGACCATGGCCATCAAAAAGGACGTTTTCGGCAAACTGGACCAGGCCGCCAAGAAAGGCGCGATACTCGCATCGAATACCTCCTACCTGTCCATCGATGAAATCGCCGCCGCCACGAGCCGGCCAAGCGACGTCGTCGGCACGCATTTTTTCTCTCCCGCCAATGTGATGCGTCTGCTGGAAATCGTGCGCGGCGCGAAAACTGCGCAGGACGTTCTGGTGACGGTCATCGATATCGCAAAGCGCATCAACAAAGTCGGCGTGGTGTGCGGCAATAGCGACGGCTTCATCGGCAACCGCATGTTGGGCGGCTATGCCTATCAGGCGTCGCTGATGGTGCTGGAGGGCGCAATGCCGGAACAAGTCGATGCGGCATTGCGCAACTTCGGCATGCCGATGGGCGTCCTGCAGATGAGCGACTTGGCGGGTCTCGATGTCGGCTACAAGTCGCGCAAGGACCGCGACCCGGCGAGTTTCGATGGGCGGGTGTCGCGCTCGGCGGACCTGCTCGTGGAAGCAGGAAGGCTGGGCCAAAAGACCCAGGCGGGGTACTACGATTACGCGCCCGGCGATCGCACGCCGCGGCCATCGGCGGTGGTTGCGCAGATCATCGAGACGGTGTCGAAGGAATATGGCATCGTGCGCCGGCAATTCAGCGACGATGAAATCGTCGAGCGCTGCTTCTTGGCGCTGATGAATGTGGGTTGCGAAGTGCTGCGTGAAGGCGTGGCTTATCGCTCCAGCGACATCGACGTGGTTTATCTCTACGGCTACGGCTTCCCAGCCTATCGCGGCGGTCCGATGTTCTGGGCCGAAAACGAAGTGGGCTTGAAGAATGCACTGGAGAAATTACGGAAATACAGCGCGCAGACCGGGGGCAAGTGGCTCAAAGTTTCGCCGCTGCTGGAGCAGCTGGTCGCCGAAGGCCAGGGCTTCGCAAGCCTGGGCAATTAACCGCGGCTATTGAGCCCCCTTGAGGCCGCGGTATTTCATCATGGCGTCGATACTGGGAGCCCTGCCGCGCCAGGCGAGATACATGGCCGCAAGATCCTCGGTATTGCCGCGCGATAAGATCATCCGACGGAAACGATCGCCATTCGTGCGGCTCAAGCCGCCGTTGTCATCGAACCATTGAAACGCGTCATCGTTCAGCATCTCGGTCCAGAGGTACGCATAGTAGCCGGCCGAATAGCCGCTGCTCCAGATATGCATGAAATAGCTTGAACGATAGCGCGGCGGCACCGCCGCTATGTCGAGACGCGTTTTCGCCAGCGCTTCTTTTTCGAATTGATCCACATTTTGCAATGGCGCACTCGCCGGCAACGCATGCCATTGCATGTCGAGTTCGGCTGCCGCCAATACTTCGGTCAAATCATAGCCCGCCGAGAAATTTTTGGATTTTTTGATCTTCTCCACCAGTGCCGCAGGCATCGGCGCGCCGGTCTTGTAATGCTTGGCATAGTGATTGAACACGGCAGGATACATGGCCCAGTGTTCATTGAACTGGGATGGAAACTCGACAAAATCGCGCGCCGTCGCGGTCCCGGAGAGGCTCGGATACCGGGTGTTGGCGAACATGCCATGCAGCCCATGACCGAACTCATGAAACATCGTAGTGACGTCGTCAAAGCTGATCAGGGCGGGCTCGCCGGGCGCGGGCTTCGGCAGGTTGGCAATATTGTACACGACCGGCAAGGTACCAAGCAGGGTCGACTGGTCGACGAATTGGGACATCCAGGCCCCGCCATTCTTGTTGTCGCGCTTGAAATAATCGCAGTAAAACAGCGCCAAGGGCTTGCCGTCGGCGTCCGCGACTTCGAAAACCCGCACATCGGGCTCGTATACCGGAATGTCCTTTCGTTCCTTGAAGCTAATGCCGTACAGCTGATTCGCCGCATAGAACACTCCGGCCTCGAGCACATTGTCGAGTTCGAAGTACGGCTTGATCTCGGCTTCGTCGAGGTCGTACTTGGCTTTGCGCACCTGTTCGCTGTAGAGAGCCCAATCCCAGGGTTGCAGTGCGAAGCCTGCATGCTGCGCGTCGATTGCGGCCTGAATATCCTTGGCTTCGCTCTGCACGGTCGCGGTGGCCACGGGCACCAGGGCAGCCATGAATTCGAGGGCTGCCTCCGGGGTCTTGGCCATCTGGTCTTTGAGTACCCATGCAGCGTGGTTTGGCGAGCCCAGCAATTCGGCTCGCTGCGCACGAATTTGCGCCAGGCGCGCGATGGTACTCCGGGTATCGTTTGGATCGCCGCGCTCCGCACGCTCCCATGAATTGCGAAAGATGCTTTCACGCGTCGCGCGGACACTCAAGGAGGAGAGTACCGGCTGTCGCGTCGTGTTCTGCAAGGGAATCAAATAGCCTTCTGCATTGCGGCTCTTGGCGTCCTGCGCGGCCGCGGCAAGCTGCGCTTCGCCAAGGCCTGCGAGCGCGGCCCTGTCGGCGGTTAGATAGCGGCCCGCCTTCGCCGCGGCGAGCAGCTTTTTGGTGAACGCATCCGCCAGAGCCGATTCTTCTTTGTTGAGTTTTTTGAGCCGCTCTTTGTTCGCTGCCGACAGGTTTGCGCCCGAATGAATGAATTCGTCGTACTCTATCTCGACCAGTCGCAGCGATTCGGGATCCAGCTTGAGCGCAGCGCGCTTTTGATAGACCTCAGTCAATCGCGCGAATAGCTTCGCATTCAAATGAATCGCATCCCGGTGTGCGGCCAGCGCCGGCGCCAGTGCGGTCTTTGCATCCTGAAGTACCGGGTTGGTGTTTGCTTCGCTCACGCAATTGAACGCGGCCCATGCACGGTCCAACAGACGCCCGGATCGCTCCATTGCCACGAAAGTGTTTTCGAAAGTCGGCGGCGCCGGATCGTCCGCGATGCGATTGATCTCGGCAAGCTGCTGCGCCATCCCCGCCTCGATCGCCGGTTGATAGTCGCGGTCCTGGATCCGATCGAAGGGCGGCGCGTTGAACGGCAGCTTGCTCGGCGCGTAGAAGGGATTGGACGGACCAAAGTCCGCGGCATATGCGCCCGACCAGGCACCCATGGCCTGCGCAACGGCGCCGACCACAATCAATCGATTTCTGTGTTTCACTGTCCGTCCGTATGGGCCAAGGGCCTGTTGGGGATGCAGAACTTTATACGATGTCGTTGGTAGAATGGAATCCGAGCATCGGCCTGGCCGTAAGGGAGAAAGTCGGTTTATGCCCGCAAAAAGGCGCGCACAGCGCATGTCGCCGGATAAGCGGCGCGAACAAATTTTAGATAGTGCCGTGGCGCTGATCGTCGATCGCGGGCTTTCGAGTTGCACCCTCGAAGCCGTGTCCGTGCAGGCGCGCATCAGCAAGCCGCTCATTTATAAATATTTTCTGCGGCTCGAAGATCTGCTCCGGGCGCTGGTGGAGCGCGAATATCGTTATTTGCGCGGTCAGGGGCTCAATGTATTGCCGCTGGACGTCCCCTTCGAAGAAATCATCCGCCGCTCGAATTTGCGCGCGATGGAGTATCTGTATGAGCGGGGACCGATCATGCGTCTCCTGGCCAGCGATCGTTCCATAGCCGGTCTGGTAAAACGCCAGGACCGCGATGAGCGCACGATCATAATGGATTATTTCACGAAGCGCTGCATGGATGTCTATGGCTTTCCGGAGGATGTTGCGGCGGTTTGCGCAGCCATGACCGTCAACGCGCCAATACTGTCGGCACGCGCACTGCGGCGCAGCGGGGTCTCCGCTCAGCGGGCCGCGGAGATCTGGAGCGAATTCACCATCGGCGGCAACAACGCCTTGCAGGCCAAGTTCGGCGAGCGCAACAAGCTTGTCTCCGGGCGTCCTGCGGCGAAAGCGCGCCCGGGACGCCGGTTGCCGCAATGAGTGCGTCCTTGACTTGAGCGCGCGGTAATTATAACTTGAGTCTACTAAGCAGCACCCGTCGAGGAATGCCCACATGACGTATGCGACCGATCGCCTCTACTGCGACGCCGACAGCCACATCTTGGAAACCAAGGATTGGATTGCCAATTTCACCGACCCCGCCATTCTCCCGAAGTTGCCGGAAATGAGCCTGGTAAAATCCGGCACCAAGAGCTTTGCAGCCATCAACGACGCTGTCGAGAAACAAAAGGAACGCGCCGCGCGTGGCGATGCGCCGATCGATGTCGTGAAAGGGCAGAAGGGTTGGAATGCGCCGGGCGCGTTCGATGCCGCCGAGAGAAAAGCCGCATTGGACGACTTGGGCTTCAAGAGACAGTTGGTGTTCTCCACCTTCTCGGCCACCCAGTACCTGCATCACGATGACATGGATGTGCGCTACGGTGGAATTCGCGCTCACAATCGTGCGATGGCCGCATTCTGCAACCAAGACTTGCGTCTCATCGCCGTCGGTCAGGTCTCCCTCGTCGATCCGGCGCGCTGTGTGAAGGAAATGATCGAAGGGGTACGCCTGGGCTGCGGTGCATTTTGGATTCCGGGCATGCCCGTGGGCGATAAATCTCCGGGCCATGCGGATTTTGACGTCGTCTGGCAGGCGTTCTGCGACCTGAACGTGCCGTTCATGCTGCATGTGGGCCCCAACCGTCCGACAAAGGCGCCGGAATACGAAAACAACGGCCAGCCGCGGCCGAAGGACATCACCGGCGCGGAAGGCGGCGAAAACCTGCGCGTGCGCGATTTCATGCTGCTCTCCGTTGGCCCGCAACAATTCCTTACCGCGCTGGTATTCGACGGAGTGTTCGAGCGTTTTCCCGTATTGCGCGGCGGCGTCATCGAGCTCGGCGCCGGCTGGGTACCGGAATATCTGCGCGCGCTCGATCTTAGCCAGAAGATATTCAAACGCACCGATCCATCGGTCGCGCGGTTGCCGCTAAGAGCGTCCGAGTACATTCGCCGCGCGGTGAAATTCACCCCGTTCCCCGGCGAGGACGTCGGCCGGCTGATCCGGGATGCTGGTCCCGATCTGTTCATGTTCTCGAGCGATTATCCGCATCCCGAAGGCACCGACGATCCCATTGGCCGCTTCGAGCGTACTTTCAAGGACATTTCGGAAGAGGCGAAGAACAAATTCTACAGCGGCAATTTTCAGAAAATGATGGCGGCGGCGCCGTAGCGCCGGCGCGCGCTACATGTGCGCATCCGCCGGGACCGCATCCTTGGGCGGGACCCTGGAGCGTTCGCGCATCGGCAGTTCGGGAATCATCAAGGTGGCGATCAGCGCGACGACCACGACGATGATGCTGAGCAGAAACACGTGTGTGACCGCGTCCGCGATCAGAATCCGAATGGCTTCAGGTATGTTCATGGCGGCGCCCGCATGGACCTGGGCGTCGATGGATAAGCTGCGAAGCTTGGACAAGTCGATCGGCGGCAGCCCCTTGGATGCGGCCCAGGCGGAAAGTTTGCTGTTGAGATTGTTGGTCAACAGCGTGCCGAATACCGCCACGCCTACCGTCGAGCCGATCTGACGGAAAAACTGGTTGGCGCTGGTCACGACGCCGATTCTGTTCAGGGGCACGGCATTCTGAATGGCTACGCCATACAAGCTCTGCAAAGGCCCCAAGCCGATGCCGAGAATCGCCATGCGCCAGCCCAGATCAAGCCTGCTGGTATGGTGACTCATTTGGCTCATCAAAAAAGTCGCGATCAGCAGCACGATCATCCCGAACAGCATGAAGGGCTTGTAGCGGCCGGTGCGTGTGACCAGCCGGCCGCTGATGGTGGCCGCGGCGATCAAGCCCAGCATGAGGGGCATCGTGGAGAGACCGCTGGTGGTGGCCTGAACTCCCTGCCCCAGCTGCATGAACAAAGGCAGGAACGCCACCACGCTCAGAAACGACATCGACGAGAAGAAGCCTGCGGTATTGGCCCAGGTGAACACCCTGTTGTTGAACAGCTCCATGTGGATGATCGGGTCCTTGAGCCGTCTCTCCACCAGCACGAACAGAACCGTGCAGATGAGGAACATTGCCAGCAGCCCGATGACCACCGGTGAATCCCACGCATATTTTTGACCGCCGAAGGTCAGCGCCAGCAGCAGCGGCACGCACGCCGCCACGATCAGTACCGCGCCCAGGTAATCGATGCTTCCCTTTGCTGCATGAGACAGCTTGGGCATCTTGGCTATCACCATGAACAAAGCGATCAGGCCCACGGGCAAATTAAGATAAAACACCCAGCGCCAGCCTTCGATGATGTGGCCGCCCAGGGATACCGTGCCGTGGTCGGTGAAGTAGCCGCCGAGCAGCGGGCCGATGGCGCTGGCAATTCCAAAGACGCCGCCGAAAAGCCCGGCGAATTTGCCGCGCTCCCGCGGCGGGAACAGGTCTGCGATGATCGCGAAGGCGGTCGTGAACAGCGCTCCGCCGCCCAAACCCTGAACGGCCCGGAACACGACGAGCTGCACCATGCCGCCGCCCAACAACGGCAGGTCGCCGAACTCGCCGGCGAGCCCGGAAAGCCATGAGCCGAACAAGAACAGCCCAATGCCGGCGAGCAGTATCGGCTTGCGGCCGTAAAGATCCCCCAGCTTGCCCCATATCGGCACCATCACCGTCGAGCTCAATAGATATGCCGTGGTCACCCACGCGTACAGCTCGAGTCCATGCAATTGGCTGATGATCACCGGCATGGCGGTCGAGACGATGGTTTGGTCCAAAGCCGACAGCAAGAAGACGATCATCACTCCAATGATCGTAATCCTGCGCTCGGCGTCGGTGAAATGCGCAGTACTCAAACCCTAAGCCTTAGGATCCATTCATTGCCGCATGATCGCAGCTTGCTTGCCGCGCAACACGAATTTCTGAATTTTTCCGGTCGCCGTCTTCGGCAATTCCTTGACGAAATGAAACGCGCTCGGCACCTTGAAGTGAGCCAACGCGCCGCGAGCGAAATCGTGCAGCTCAGCCCCGGTCGCAGACATGCCGGCGCGCAGGACCACGAATGCGTGTGGCGATTCGCCCCATTTCTCGTGCGGCATGCCGACCACGGCAACCTCGAGCACCGACGGGTGCCGCAGCAAAGCGCCCTCGACTTCGATCGAGGAAATATTCTCGCCGCCGCTGATGATGACGTCTTTGAACCGATCGCGGATTTCGACGTATCCATCCGGATGAACCACCGCGCCATCGCCCGAGTGAAACCAGCCGCCCGCGAAAGCCGTATTGGTGGCCTGTGGATCGTTGTAATAGCCGCGCATGACTACGTTGCCGCGGGCGACGATCTCGCCCATCGTCGTGCCGTCACGCGGCACGTCTTTCATATCCTGGTCCACGACGCGCAATTCCCCCGACGTTATGAGTTCGACGCCCTGGCGGGACTTGACGAGCGCACGATCTGCGCTCGAAAGCGAGGCGTGTTCGGGCAGGGGTTCGCAGATGGAAATGAACGGCGCCGTTTCAGTCAAGCCATAGACATGGGTTACATTCCATCCCAGATCGGATTCCATGCGCTCGATCGTTGCCGCGGCGGGAGGCGCCCCGGCCGTGAACACGCGTACGCTGCGAGGCAGATGCGCGCGCTGCGCTTCAGGCCCATTGGCGATGCCGATGAGAACCGTCGGCGCCGCGCAAAGATGCGTCACCCGTTCGCGCCGCACCAGTTCGTAAATGGCCGCGGCTTCCACGGCACGCAAGCACACGTGCGCCGCACCGGCCGCGGTCACGGTCCACACGAATGTCCAGCCGTTCGCATGAAACATCGGCAGCGTCCACAAGTAGCGATCGGCCGGCGTCATCGGCCAGTGCGCCAGCGTCCCCACGGAGTTGATCCACGCATTGCGGTGCGTGATCATGACGCCCTTCGGGCGCGAGGTCGTGCCGCTGGTGTAGTTGATCGCCAGCAGGTCGGTCTCCGCGATGTCCGCGGCCGCAAAAGTCTGCGCACCGCCTTGAATCAACGACTCGTAAGTCAGCCAACCGGGCTTGGCGCCTTCCAGGGCGACGAAGTGGCGGACCTCCGGCATTCGATCGCGCACTCTGTCCACCGCGTCGAGGTAGTCGGCATGCACGCAAAGCACTTTCGAGCCGCTGTGGGTTGCTACGTAGACAAAATCGTCGGCCGCGAGCCGATAGTTGATCGGCACGATAACCGCGGCCAGTTGCGGTATCGCGTAGAATTGCTCTAGATGCTGATGCGTGTTGGGCGCAATTGTCGCGACGCGGTCACCTTTCCCCACGCCTAGTTTCGCGAGCGCGGCGCTCCAGCGGTCGCAGCGCTCCGCGAATTGCGCATAGGTGAAGCGCAGACCGCCGTCTATCACCGCCTCGCGCCCGCCATGCAGTTTGCGGGCGCGGCGCAGAAATTCGAGCGGCGTCAGGGGTGTTTCCATGCGCTGCGAAGAGTACCAGATTGAACCTTACGGTCGCCATTGCCGCATGCGCAGCCGCTTA
>Ga0210394_10003002_pt1 | contig 22081 bp, 16 predicted proteins | sample IncBWC12MmetaG_FD_160121 | JGI IMG/M metagenome (GOLD analysis project Ga0210394, IMG submission 160121) | Forest soil microbial communities from Barre Woods Harvard Forest LTER site, Petersham, Massachusetts, United States - Inc-BW-C-12-M | ecosystem: Environmental > Terrestrial > Soil >... | reverse complement strand
TAATCTTTAGAGTATCATTAGTCGTAACTGTCGTAACAGCCGATGCAGTGGCTAGAACCCGAGGCCCAGCTTCTTTGAACAAGGCGATATCAGTAGCCGCAGACGTTAGGGCAAGCGGATTACTACCTGAAGATAGATAGTAGGAAATTGGACTGCCAGCCATTATGCTGACCGCCATCGACTTTCCTGTATTCGTTAATACATAAGCCATTACATTTATTATGCCGATGGTACTTCATAGAAACCTTGGCCAAATAATGTTTGCAAATGTCTGAAATATTTATCATATTCAGGGCCAATCGCTGCTAGCGAAAATCTTTGTATTGTTTCGGTACGAAAAATAGTCCGATGAAGAGATGTTAGCTGCTGTGCCTCAGCGACTGCGTTACAGAATGATGCAATCGAATTACAACGCCATTTTGGAGATATGTTCTCTGCAAATGCCCCCCAATTAGTTGTAATTGCTGGCGTACCCATAAACAAGGATTCAATAGTCACACCGCCAAACGGTTCGATATATAGTGTAGGGGCTAATAGGGCAATTGCTCCACCCATTAATTTCGAACGTTCCTGAGGTCCGACAACGCCATGATATTCAACCCAATTAGGTAGAGGGTAATTGCCTGACCCAGCTATATGTAGTGGTAATCCGGTACGTTCAGCTACTTCAAGAACAATTTGTAATCCCTTGCGTTCGATGAGTCTGCCTACATAAAGAAGATAATTACGATCATTAGACATGTATTTTGATGGAAATTCGCACTTATCGAAATAGTTCGGGATTACCGTATCATAAAAACGTCCATTCAGATCATGGGCATCATTGATTTGACTTCCATAAACCGAATGCATCCAAGCAAAAGATTCAAATACATGGTGTGTATCCGGAATAATCCCCGAATATCCAATGCCGAATTCGCAAACTATATGATTAGGAAATGCTTCCTTAATTGGTAGCTGCGCCCGTCCACCAATAAGACAGATGATATCGTGTTGTTCGATGCGATCTTTAATCAACATGATAGATTTATCATTAAAGCGTTTGAAAATACGGTTATCGGGATTAAATTCGGGTATAAATCCATCGAGATATTTCTCATCGGTAACGGCTAGGTATTCCGTGCATCTAGCTTCGTTTTCAACACCGGCATAAAGGTAAACTTCATGCCCTTGGTCCATCATCATGTCACAGAATTTCTTGACTTTTTGTGTATACGCGCACCATGAATATTCAGCAGTAGTGCAAGTATGAGGTAAGCTAGGGATATGAAGGCGCATAGCTTATATTATATCATACTAAAAGAAAAATCCACCGGGATCGAATCGAACCTACTGATTAGCGATACGCCGTAGTGCCGCGCGATTTGTTGCGACTAGGTATTATGAGAGGGCAGTCCAATATGGGACCGATGTGGCCACAAATGCGGCTAGGTTTGCTGGCATCGAGGTGGTCCGGCCTGTGTCGGCTGAGGCGAAGCGCGAGTTTGCGAGCGACAGTCCTGCGTTTGGGGTGCCTACGGAAGTCGTTCCGACCTTGAATGTCGGGAGTGTGGTTCCGTTGGCGAAGAATGCGACGATATATAGGCCGGACGTGAGGTTCGTCTGTTGCGTGGTGAGCGCCATTGTTTGCAAGCCGCCGGAAGACCAGTTTGTCGATTGGTCAGCGGTCGCGGACAGCAAGGTGCCGGAGGGGCTGTAGAGCGCCGCGAAACACTGCCCTGCTGTAAGTCCCGATCCTGCGCCGTTGATGGCCAAGAGGATGTTACTCACAGTTGTCGCAGCGGGAACCTTCACCTTCATGCAGTACACGGTTCCCGCTGCGGGCGGAACCTGTGATGCGTTGTAGGAAGCGGGATCTCCTGTCCACGTAATCAGTCCTTGGTCAGATGCACACCACAACGCGCTTGTGCTTACCACCGATGGCGGTAGCTCGGCTGTCTTCAATAAGCCCCCAGCATCTAGTCCAGCGTACCCGTTAGCTACATCTTTCTGGGAAGTCTGTTGGATACTTGACGGCGCATAAGTGAACTGGGAGAATGTTACGGCGTCTGTACCAACAGTATTAACTGTGGAAGTGACAACCCAACTTGTAGAGGCGTTTGCAGTACCGTTAATTACAGGGATCGCGCCCGTGTTATTGATATCTGATGGTTGATCGAAATCAAGAACCCTGGTTAAGATATAAGGCAGAATCCCAGTACCAAGCTGCGTGATGTTATAGATGCCATTCTGGAATGCAGAAGCCTGGTTCTTTACAAGCAATCGCTGATTCAGAGTAGGTGTATACCCATCTATTGTAAGTACAGCATTAGCCCCAGCCGTCAGTGTAGCTCCTATACCTGCTGCACCATTTGAGTAAGTTGGCGTATTAGGCAACACTCCTGTCGTGGCAGCTTGGACCGCGACGGCGGGGTTCACTCCAGCAATAGCGTTATTAACAGCAGTAGTTACAAAAGCATCGGTGGCTATCTTAGTAGAGTTATCGCCAGCGGTTTGCGTAGGAGCAGTGGGCGAGCCTGTTAATGCTGGTGAAGCTGAAGGAGCAGCACCTGTAATTTGGGCTACTGTATAGTCGCCAGTAGTAGCTACTACTGTACCCGAACGGCCAAAGACCGATGATACTGTACCAGCAGCCTGTTGCCATTCGGTACCATCATAAATTAATGAGACAACGGTAGTTGTATTAGCTACGACTGGAACCGCAGAAGTGATATTATAGCTAGTGCCCCATGTGACTGCATATGGAGTAGACCCCTGCTGAATAATAAAGGTCATTCGCATTCCCTGATATAACCAAGTACCAGAAGTAAATACGCCACCGCTGTAGGCATTGGCAATAGTAGTTGCGCCAGTTAAATAAAGCTCACTTGTGGCACCATAATACGGATTTGGATTATAAGTCCCAGAAACTCCACCATTAGCTTGGTTGCTCCAAGGACTGTACCCATAACCTTGTTGGTTGAAACTAAGATCAAGACCTGCTGGTGCCGCAGACGTAGCAGTAAGAGGAGGCATAAGCGTCGTGCCATTATTGAGCGTCCCAAAGTATTGTAGGTCAATCTTACCATTTGCATTTACACTATTTAGGTGTAATGCAGCAGCCTGCTTATTAAGATTCGCGCCGCGGTCCCAGGAGACGCTGCCGGTGATCGAGAACGCGGGGTTGTTGCCGGTGCCGTCGACGTCGAAGCCGGCGTAGGACCCGACTGGTGTTCCGCCTGTGGTGCCGTTGGCGGTGCCGTTGTTGTTGTTGGAGTCGGCGACGCAGCTGGCGAGGCTGATGCCGCCGGTGCTGCGGATGTAGAACCCGGAGCGGCCGCAGTCCTGCGCGATGCAGCTCGCGAGGGTTGAGAGTGATGCCCAGTTGCCGGCGGGGTCGGTGGTCCGGAATCCGTTCCCGAAGCCGTTGGCGTAGCTGTAGGTGATGCCGCTTCCGCCGTCCCATGGGTTTGGTGGGGAGCTGACGGTCTTCGCTACCGCGTTCTGGCCGGCGCTGTTGCCGCTGGTCAGCGCGGTGCCGCAGAACCAGGCTTTGCAGTTCGCGACGGTAACGGAGTCGCCGATGATGAACCCGTCGAGGCCGTTGGGTCCGACGTCGCACCCGCTGAGGTGGTCGTCTTGGCTGGTGATGATCCCGAACCCTTGGCAGCGGAACGCCTGACAGTCGGTGATCGCGCACACGCCGTTGCCCCAGGAGACGATCCCGTCACCGGTGAAGTTCTGCACCACCACATTATTGATTTCATGTCGTGCGTCAAGGTACTCGTAACCGCTTGAAGGACTAGGGTTTTGAAATACAATTCCACAATTATAAAAGCTTGTACCAGTAACTCCAGAACCATCAATAAGCATATCTCTAACACCGCACATTGAGGCGCTTGTGCCGCTAACTCCTTCATTTTGTTCATTAGTGATGAAATTAGCATACTGTGTCCCACTGTTCATGTATAAACGCGTAGCACCAGCGCCAGCGCCAGCCAGAGTCACACGTTCTGGAAGTACGATTCCTGCATTGCAGTACCAATCACCATAAGGAATAAATACAGTTCCAGACTGTCCTGTAATCGTGCTAGGGGTAACGGCGGCGATAGCATTGGTGATAGCCGTAGTGACATTAGCACCTCTAACAGCGCCATAGTCCATAATATTAGCATATAGAGATGTATGAGAAGTCAACAATCGCGCATACCACTTGCTCTCAGAAGGCAAGTACGTCATCTGAACATGATCTAGTGCATTATTTACCGTCGATAATGTTGGGTTATTTTCCCATACAACATTAGATGGCCATGTCGCAGTCCCGGCGGCTCCAGATGAAGGCTGCGTAATATAGAGATCAATCTTGGCAGCCAGCCCAGTTGGCGCGTTATTAAATGTTAATGTTGTATTTCCATTTCCAAGCTGAAAAGATGTGATGTCCCCATCAAAGTAGATATTACCTAGATATAAATTTCCTCCAGATCCACCCCCGGTTAATGTTCCTAACTCGGTATAGAGGGAAGTTAAGCCTGCCTGAGCCATCTGCGAGTGCCCTACCGTTGGCAATGAAATAAATCCAGAAAAGGTTAAGTTATTTGAAATAAGAAGATTAACCGGATTCTGCCAGTCAAGGTGAAAGATTAGGCGTCCATTAGCATAAATCCCTGAGGTTCCTGACCCCATAGAAATTGGAATAGCTGCCTTAGTGATAGGTGAAGCTGTTCCTGTTTCAAAAGTGATATCTAATGTACTGTCATCAATAATCGAACCACCGCTACCGGTAACGTCCATCCCAATAGCATAACTGGTATTAGTACCACTCGACGCTATATTGAAATTACCTCGTCCCTTAATCTCGCAACCATAAAGACTTGCGCTATTCTGGAGAGAGATACCATTTTGATTTGCACCAGCTACAATAATAAAATCATAGTTGCTGTAATCCCAACTAGATGTATCAAAGGTAACAGCATTACCATTGCTTATGAGGCTAATGCTGGTCCATTCACCCTGTTCACTGTACCCGCTAACATTCTTCAATAAGGCTCCTGTGCCAGCAAAACCATATATTGATATGTCATTATTACGGGCGGCCGTCATATCGCCAAAATAGAAACCTACTGGCGTACCGCTGGCACTATAACCTAGAATACTATATCCACCAAATCGCCCTGCGTGTCCGCTAGGGTTCCATGTTCCAGGTAGAGCCTTAATCGCTATTCCACTACCAACATAGTTAATAGTTGTATGAGGTGATCCTTGCCCGATAATACCCTGATTATATCCAAATGATAGAATATCCCCAGTAGTACCCCATTTATATATTCCCTCTCCCAGAACAATCAGGTATCCGTTACTTCCTTGGGCAGTCTGTAGTGAACGGATAAGTGTTGTTTGATCTGTAGTTCCTGTAGGATCGCCACCATGAGCATCGAGATAAATCAGGTTTAGACTAGGACCAACTGGCCCAGTAGCACCGGTTGGTCCCGTAACTCCAGCGGCTCCCGCCGTACCCGTTGGGCCTGTTGATCCTGTTATACCCACTAAACCGGCCAGCGAGAATTGCCAGGTAGAAATTGTACCGGCACCGTTCACATTTGTACTAGTTACCGTTATAACACTGCCAGCTATACTTGTGATGACACCTTCAATCCAGTTGGTTGTGCTAGCCGTGTTGATAACGCGAACACGGTCGCCAACAATATAAGCCCCGACACCGGATACGGTGAATGCGGGGGTAGCAGCACCAATAGTAATAGTAGTAGTACTTGTAGTATTACCATATCCTAAGCCATTAGCTCCGGTAGCTCCCGTTGGTCCCGTTGGTCCTGTGACACCTGTCGGACCAGTTGGTCCTGTAAGACCTTGAATACCCTGAGGTCCGGTAGCTCCAGTAGCACCGGTTGGTCCCGTAACTCCAGCTTGTCCAGCAGCATACACGTATCCCGAGTTGTCTGACCAAACTATAATTCCTTGATTTGGCTGTAGCGTAAGATTACTATTTAATCCGTTTAGAGGTAATCCGTTAGGATTTACAGTCAATGACGAATTGTGGATATTAATGATGGTGACTAGCCAAGGTGGAGATGGCGAGACAGATGGGAGAATAGCGTCTAGATTAGTGCCATTAAAAACAAATTCAGTACCATTATCGGAGTCGAGAATCGTATAGCTAACGGTCTTCGTAATCGCACTACCAAATCCTAAACCGCTATCTCCTGTCACACCTGTAGGCCCGGTTGAACCAGAAGGTCCGGCAACGCCCGTAGGTCCAGTGGAACCGCTCGGTCCAGTTAGACCTTGAATACCTGTAGGCCCGGTTGAACCGCTCGGGCCGGTAACACCGGTTGGACCTGTGGCACCCGAAGCGCCAGAAGCGCCAGAAGGTCCGGCGATACCTGTCGCACCGGTTGGACCTGTAACACCAGTAGCACCTGTGGGTCCACTGACACCTGTAGGGCCGCTAGCACCTGTAGGACCGGTTACACCTGATGGTCCGGTTGGGCCACCTGATGGTCCGGTTGGGCCTGATGGACCTGTTGGTCCTGTGGCACCGGGGGAGCCAATCTGATAAGGCAGGCTGCTATAAACGGTAACACCGTCACCAATCTTCCATTTATGTGTATCCCATTCAACCCCCGGTTCGCCTTCAGCGAGCACAGGATTGACAGTCGCCCAATTAGCAGCGGTGTCATTACGTAATTGAATACGAATTAGCTCATCGGTCATGCGCCGCCGCCGTTAAGGTCGGTATTAAAAATTGAGAATGCATTACCACCATTTATTACATTAGTGGGCGGGGGATTTCCTATATATAATTCGGTATTAGCATTGATAATTGAGCCAAATAACAATGGTACAGAGGTTGCCTCAGGCGGGGTCACTAGGAATTGATAATTAGCTGGGCCTAGAAGCGCTGTTGTATCGTTAGCAATTAGTATTAAATCGATAATACCATTAGTAGGATCGACACCATCGCCACCAAAGAAGATACCACTGTGACCTGTGGTGCCTAAATGATATGTAATTACCGCGCCATTAGTGTCGGTGACAATCCATTGTGCCGTATAGTTAGTGAGGTCTACGGGATTGGTCGAACCGGATGGACCTTGAATATATTGAAAGCGGAAATCAAATAGTACACCGGGTATGTATTTTAATAGGTGGTTGGCGGGCAGGATCATTACTACCTATTAAAACCAAAGAAAGCGGCTATTTAGTAGCCGCTTTGATTGGTTCTATTTTTTCTACAGTTCCGTCCTTACGAATGACCTGTATCTTGAGTGTGGCCGTTACTGGCCGTTTGATTTCCATTTATACGCGGTGTACATGCCCCTCGGCTACTGGCGACTGATGATTCTTGAATCGGTCAGCCCACTCCTGAGTCGTGTTAACTGCCTCAGCAACAGCATCTTTAGCATCGACAACGGCCTGATCAGCAACTTCCGCAGCAACTTCTGTTACATCCTTGACAGCTTCGCCAGTTAACACGGTGGCGTCGGCCTGTGCTTCTGTTACAATAGCTCCCGGGTTACCTTCTGTAATATCAGCAGGGGCACCTACGGCAATAGTCTCTGCATCCTTGACAGCTTCATCGGCAACCTTAGTTGCATCAGTTTCGACCGTCTTAACGTCAGCCTCAACCTGTGGCTTAACGTCCTTAGCAACCTTTGCTACTACAGCCTTTGCATCAGTTTCGACCGCTGCACCAACCTTTTCTACTTCAGTTTCTACTTTCTTGACTTCAGTTTCGATAGCCGCTTCAACAGCCTGTATATCTTTCTTTACATTTGCCATATTGATTCCTTAAATTAGTGAATATTTCACTTATTACCTTGATGAATATAATCCTTATTAACTACGTACGTTGCGTAGGTGCAACCGTTACGGTCATATTTCCCAAACCAGCGGCTGGGCCTTCAAGACCCTTACGACGCGCAATATCATCCTGAATACGGTTGATCGCTAGAGGATCAAACGAGATAGAAGCTGGGTTACCTCCGGTCGGGATAAACTGAGAAGATGATTGATCTGACTGATTTCCTCTGTTTAGTCCTGCGCCAAGATTGCCAGCACGGTTGAATTGCTTATCGTCTACACGACCCTGCTGAACGCTCTGATCAATCGTCGCAACGGTAATACCCTGAGAGTTGTACTCAGCTTCAATCTTGATAACCGGATTCTCTGCTACATTACGTCCATTATCGCGGAGTATCTTATACTCATTGCTGAGGATCTGGGTCGGTGTATGAACACGGGTATTCATATTACGAGTTTGCTTCTCGATAATAATCTGAGCTTCACCGGCGGGGATTACTTCGATAAATCCCATGTTTAGGTTAGTTATTAGAACCGTGTCAAGTGCATCTTCTTCTCTGATCGGGTGCATATCACCAGGAACGCCCCTCGGCTTTAGTTCAATACGGCGAGGGCGATGATTACTATTCCCTTGCTGACTATCTAGGCGCAAGTTAAATGGGTTATTCATCATATTACGGATATAAGCTGGCCCGGTTGCATTAAGATGGGCGACACGCTCATTTAGCTTGTCTTGCGCCGACTGAATTGCAGCTTCCTGCTCTTCGATCTGCTTCGATTGAACATTAGTAATCCAATCTTCAACAGGGATACGAATAGGATCAGGAATCGGAGCACCGACATTCTTCAGAGTCCAGTAGCTATCTACTAGAGCTTGACGATGGGATGCATCTTCTGGTAATGAGATTTCGTAGCCTACAGGTTCGACCTGAGGTTCTATAGCCTTGGGCTTAGAGGTACGCGGGGTAGTAGTTTTACGCTGCGTTGTCTTTGTGGCAGCAGTAGTGGGAGTAGCCATAATTTCTTTCTTGTCGATATATTACTGAACTTTTTACTATTTGTGGTTGTGAGCCACAGACTTTCCTAACTTTTATGTATAGGACTTATAGGATTTAGTAGGTCTGTATCGTAACTAATAGTAAATAGCGATTTGATTTGAAAAGGAAAGATTGATATGGAAACTCATATTACACAGGCTGATCGGGCCGCAATGGTATCGTTTGGCGAATATCTTATTCAGCATAATGGCCTGATTCATTATGCTGAAGAAAGACCAATGCAGTTGTGGTCCGAAGCTGAAGTTAAGACTAGATTTTCTAAAGGCGAGTCTATTACTATGGACTGTTCTTGGGCAGTTACCGAAATCTGTTATGCCTGTGGGCTTTTAAGTCCTAGCGGCCCAGGTTTTGGATACGACGGGTATGGTAATACGCAAACTATGCTAAACTATCTGCCTCATATCACCGATTGGAACGAAGTCCACGCCGGTACGATCATTATTTTCGGTGGTCCAATGAATCTGCAACATGCTGTTATGGTTCTTGAACCCAACGGTGACAATCCAGTAGTTTTCTCCCACGGTACAGAGGCTGGACCAGTTCGTACAACTCTTGCATACGAGGCCACAGGGCATCGCGGACAGCCTATTATCCCGTTAGCAATCGCGGGACTAGGTACTACGCCCGTTGATACATATCATTATTTATGGTTTGATGATGCAAGAGTTCAATTAGCTAATGATACGAATAGTGAACGTGCAGTAGTTGAAAACTATGATATAGCTAGATTAAAACCCGTAAGTAATGTTCAGCAATTAAAAAAGATTAAAGAGAATCTAAATTATTTAATTGCTCGTATTGAGACTAATATGAAGACCTCACATGATCCCCATGGCAAGCTATATCATCGCGCTTGGAGATTAGCGCAGCTAAAGGAACGCGCTGCGGGTCGTCAGGTGGTGTCATAACATCTTATGACTGAACCAATGCTAAAGACCGGAAAACGCCCCGCCCAGTATCACCCCGAGCTAACAAGACTAGTTGATATTAAAACCTCAATTGGGCTAGCGACACCTATTTATAAATCCAGCTTTGGTTATGGAAATGATTTTCATAACGGTCCTACTGGGTGGAAGATATTAGGCAACGGACCTCCCGATGATAATTCAATCCCTCAAGCGGATGCCGCTGCTTTACAAGGCGCGGGAGATTGCGCATGGGCTGGATCCGCGCATGAAACTATGCTATTATGCAAGAATGCACGCCGCCCAGTGCCCAAGTTCACTGGCCTAAATATTCTACAGCAGTATTCCGCATATTCGGGTTATGATTTGGTCACGGGTGCTAATGATAATGGGTCTGATGTCGTAGAAGTTCTCAAATGGCGTCAGACTAAAGGTTTAGTAGACGCTAGCGGCGGTATCCACAAGATTGGAGTCTTTGTATCATTGGAAGTAGGTAATCTCACCGAATTATGGGAGGCGCTATACTACTTTGATACCGTAGGTTTGGGTATAAATTTCCCCGAGAGCGCTATGACCCAGCTAAATCAAGGTCAGATATGGTCTGTCGTATCTGGCGCACAGATTGAAGGAGGACATTATATACCACTAGTCGGTCGCCCAACAGCAAATACATGGACTTGTATAACATGGGGTCAGAGACAGATTATGACTGAACAATTTGTTACTACATATATGGATGAAGCATATTGTTATATAACTTTAGAGCGTTACAATGCCGTAACCGGAGAGACACCTCAAGGCGTGAAGGATTACGATCTTGAGAAGTACCTGTATTCCCTACCAAAGCAGTGATACCTTGTTACGAAGATTCATGGTATACTAGGATAGATTGAGCATCACAAGAGCATTGAAAGCCTCCAAGAAATTGGAGGCTTTCGTGTATACTGTGATGAGTGGAGCCATTATCATCCCAACCACCATCCTATATCACCAAGAAGATGCTACCGGGAGCGCTACCGGTAAAGAACCAGGCCGCCAAAATGGGAGTTGATCCGAGATCCGCGCAAGTTGGCCTTGCATCGGGTCGTTCGTTGCTACCGCCGTGGCCCCCCGGGTCGCCGGTGCAGAAGAATAACGTGACCTGGCAATGGGGGGACGAACTATCTGAGATATCTCAGATAGTTACTAATATCAATCAAACCCTTGAAGAAACCGATAACATGAGTATCAGTGTTGCACAACTAAAGACATATATCAAGACGGATCTAAACGTCTTGATAGTTGGTCCCGCCGGGACAGGTAAGACCGCTATGCTTCAGGAAGCATGTGAGGGCCTTGGATTACGAATGAAATACTATCACGCAGCTACTTTGGACCCATTCGCAGACCTTATAGGAATCCCGGTGCCCGATCAGGAAACAAAGACCGTTGAGTATTATCGCCCACATGACGTGGATAACGCAGAGGTTATTTTCTGCGATGAGCTAAACCGCGCGTCTACGCAGACGACCAACGCTATCTTCGAAATGATTCAGTTCCGTTCAATTAACGGTGAGCCTCTACCTAAGCTGCGATGCGTAGTAGCTGCTATGAATCCAGTCGAGGATGCATACGATACCGACGAATTAGATATCGCTCTTCTAGACCGGTTCGATGTATATCTAAACGCCCCGGCGCAGGTTCATGCGGAATATTTTATCAAGAAGTATGGTCGGGATTACGCTAGGGTCGGTATTGAGATTTTCAATGAATATCAGGCTGATTATAATGCCCCGCAGCGTAGTAAGGATAACAAGCCAATAGGCTACTTTTCCCCACGTCGCTTGGATAAGTTAATGGATATTTTCCAGAAGTTTCCGACACCCCAGACGGTTAGTGTGGTGCTACCTCATAATGTCATCTTAAACAATAAGATGATAGCGAATAAATTCAATATTGCTCTTGGTAATCAACCCGCTCCTTCTCCTGAGAAATCCAAGGAAGAAACCCACACAGAATTCTTGGATCAATATTACCAGAGCGATATTAGCTATAGACGTAATATCAAGCAAGCACCCAAATTGGTAGAGGCTTATAAGTGGGTAGTAGCTAAGAGAGATCAATCCATGGCTGCGAGTATCCGTGATCACCTTGCCGTCGATCTAAATCAGCAGGTTGGTGTTGATAAGATTGTTGGTAACTTTAAACTAATTATTCAGGATTTTGACGATAAACAACTGGAGATACTTATGAACAAGTGGAATTATACCAAGATGCGTAAGTTTAGTCAATCCTCTATGAATTGGTCGGGTTGGTAAAGTAAAAATCATGTTTGGATCCCCTGAACTTAAAAAGTACAGAGAAGCCATCAAAGAGTTACTATGGATTCACCCAGCGGTTGGATCAGTAGCACGATCAATGGGTGAACCTATTTTCACTCATGATGAACCGACGGCGTTTTTAGAGTTAGATGATAATAAAGAAATTCGCTTCAATTTTAATCCAGAATTTATTCTAGATACAGATATAGAAATAGTCTCTGCGGTGATTGCTCATGAGTCGTATCATTTGGTTCTTGATCATTTTCAGGAATTGGTAGACAAGGTAATATTCCCCAATACCAAGACTCTAGTAATTGCTCAGGAGATTATCGTAAATGATACTATTGAAAATATCTATCATATGACTCTTCCCGACTTCGTTTATCGAGGTTTGCAAACTCTAGGCGAGGATTGTTCACAGTACACATCCAAGCAGGTATATGATAAGTTACTTGAAGATCAAGATGAGAATCAAGATCAGAACGGCGGTCAAGGTAAGGACGAGCACGGATGCGGCGGACTTCATAATAGTGACGGAATATCAGATGAAGATGCTAAAACTGCCAAGGGTATACAGGATGCGTTTAATGATCTCATTGATGATATTGCCAAATCAGAGGGTAAAACACCAGATGAGGTAAAAAACGATCTTCTAAATGACCACGGCGGAGGATTTTCAATAGGTAATTTACAGGGAGATCGTGATGGTGCGCTTAGCCGCGAGCGGCTAAATTGGAAGCACCTGTTAGCCCAGATCAATCCTAAGATCATGGATTCAGGGTCACCTAAACGTCGTACGGAGAGCAATTGGATGAAGCCAAATCGTCGTATGGTTGCCATATATCCAAAGGTAATTGTACCTGTATCACAACCAAAGGAGAAATCTTCTGACAACGATAATGGTGATATGATTCCTTCCTTCGTAATCGCCTTAGACCTATCAGGTAGTATTCCTCTGACATTAGTCGATACGCTACAAGGGTTTCTAGAAGATATTCCAAGTGATCTGATTAATGCTTTCCCTTGCACTTGGAGTAGTCATTTAGTGCCATTTGACCCTGAGACTCGAAAAATCTGTAGACGCGACGGAACGTCTATTAGCAGGGTATCTCGATATGTCAATGAGGTTAAATCTGAGACAGGGAGAGATCCATACGTCCTTGTAATTACGGATGGTCAAATTTATGGAGATTTTACTAGGCCCGGAAAGCAATGGTACTGGATGGCTATCAATGCTAACTCTGTAAGTCAATGTCAGAAACATGCAGATAAACCTGAATATGTGTATAATATTGAGGATTTCACAAATTAACAAGGAAAACTAATCAATGATGCAAATTCTACCCAATTGGACCGTTACTTATAAGCAAATCGATGGTGGTGAGGAACAATTAATTGTACCAAACGGCGATTTAGAAGCAATTGTACGTATCTTTAAATATAGTGGAATAAAATACTTTTTCGTTCATGAGCAGGAGCTAGATAATATTCGGTCTATTGTATGATGTATAGAAGGAAATTAAATAGTGTAAAGCGTAGAAAAAGACTAGTGACAATAGGTGAGCGTGACGGTTGGATTTGCCAACTGTGTCATGGCGAAGTAGACCGTCTAGATAGCGTAAATCATAAAAACAATGTCGGAGAGCATCGTGCTAGTCTGGATCACATCAATCCATTATGCTTAGGTGGTAACGATGATAATAACAATGTACGTTTAGCACACCAAAGCTGTAATAATTATATAATCGGTGATAATGTGGAACCTTATCAACCGTTTGATAAAACACCCCTATTTGGTATCGATCAAGAATGACTTATGATTGATCATCATAAGATATTAGGTATCTTATAAAATTGCTCTACTTATGCTATAATGAATGAATGCAGTTTTGTGCATATCATCAAATAGAGCATCTAGAAGGGGATTTCAACGCCACCCAACTCAAGCGCAAGAATAGTGCTTGGTGTCGCAAGGCTCTAGCTGAAAATAAACGCCTAAAGACCCATGGATTAGAGTCCAACTCTAAGGCCAAAGGAAAGGGCGGAAGACCCAATTGGTATACCCTTGAGGATTTAGAGAAGATTCAAAAATGGCTTCAAGAGGGTAAATCTTATAGCTGGATCGGAAGGCAATATAACCCCGATAGACAAGCTGCGGTTATATCCAAATTGGCGCAAGAACAAGGATGGCAAAGCCAAGACGCCCTAAAACTTCAGACAAAGTTTGTTGAACCGGAAAGCAAGGTTTGCACCTGGTGTCATGAAGAAAAACCCATTGAAAAGTTTCCTTTAAGATCAGATAGGGAAGATAATAATGGCATTTCTCGCTATGAAGCAAAATGTCATATTTGTCGTAGATTAGTAGTCCCAGAACGACAAGCGTATAATCGTAATTATCATCAGATTAATGCAGATGCTATTCGCCAAAATAAACGCGATTATCGTAAACGTCATCCCGAGACTCATAGGAGAGCGAGTCATGTTAGGCGTGCTACTAAGAATGCCACCCGCGTAGAAGCCTACGATGAACGCCAAATATGGGAATCTTATGATGGATTATGCTATGTGTGTCAGAAGTCCGTAGATTTCAATAAGCGTGGACACGAAGGCGATTCTTTTACATTAGAACATATTGTTCCTATAAAAAAGAAAGGGCCAACTTCATATAATAATTTAGCCGTATCACACAAACGTTGTAATTCTAGTAAGAAACGTTTGATAGTTCCTGATGTATTCGCTGAGGACAATTATTCGGTAAAAGAAATGATAGATAAATCCGAAGCATATCGTCTATCTTTAGAAAAACATTATCTACATCGGAAACGATCATTTAGTTATGTATATGGGTTGTATAGGCATGATCAATTGATGGGATTTGTGGGATTTAGTTCGCCAACTTCGAATCGTATCTCGAAATCAGTATGCCCTGATGATACGCGCCTAGTCATTGAATTAAGTCGTTTATGGATAGATCCTCAAGCTGCCGTTAATGCTGGATCGTGGCTAATATCTCGGGCATTAAAAATGCTCCCTCCGTATATTGTAATTTCATATGCAGATTCGGCTATCCAAGATACTAGACATACTAAACCACGCAATCATAATGGCCTGGTTTACCAGGCAACTAATTTCTATTTTGCTGGTAAAACCAAACCCTCGCATGAATACGTTGCTAATAATAGTAGATCGGTAACTAAGGATACACCTGGTGCTATCAAGCAAGAAGTATCCTCTAAATATCGCTACTGGACTTTGACCGGTAGCAAAAGAGATAAAAAGAATCTTTTCCGATTATGTAATTGGCCTATACTGGACCCGAAAGATTCCTAAAGAAAAAGGGCACCCAATTGGGTGCCCTTTTCATTACTATGATAGCTTTTAGATTATAGCTGCCACTGAACAGGAGCACCTGTGGATAGACCACCGATGTCTAGCTTGCTCGGAGCCGCTGTCGAATCACTCTTTAGAACTCTTGCGATACCACGGGGGTTCAATACAAGCATTCCGATAAGTTCATCGAGTACCCATCCCTTGTAGAACTGCTCTACAAGGTGATTCTCTTCAACGTCTAGCGAGTACATGACTGGCATAACGCCGACGAACTCTGGCTCTGCGGTTAGGAAGACCTCGCCCTGAGGAACGATGATCGAACGTTGAATCTGGAACTCACCGAACGATGTGATCTTACCACCTGCAAACACCTCATCCTTGAACTTGAAGCCTGTAACATTCAGATCCCATGTGTAAAGGTCACGAATATCAACCGGGTGTGCTAGCACGCGGCGAGCCTCAAGCTGGTTGATTTCGATCTGCGATACAGCGGAGTAGAAGTCCGATGGCTCTAGTGGGTTACCTGCGCCTAGAAGAACGGTATGCTCATTAGGAGCAACCGATGGACCGGCTGCGATACCAGAAGCAATACCACCCGTAGGTGCTAGACCAACTGTGCTACCCGACTGCAATGTCGAGCCAAGATTCACAATCGCCTGCTCTAGAAGAAGAATTAGACGAGCGTCCTCCTGCTTCTGAATTGCCTGACGAGTTTCATCCTGAGCATACTCAACCGCATTTACACGTAGGAAGTAAAGGTCTTCCTTACGAATACGTGGGAAGGATGCGATACGGAATAGCTGTGGGAAAGCCTGCTTGCCTTCGAATGGAGTGATCTTGACTTCAGCGTCAGTGCTGTTAAGCACGTAAGCTTGACCAAGGTCATCCAGAATATCATAAGGCATAAGTGGGCCACGCTCTAGAGTATCTTCCACAAGGACATTACGTACAATACCCTCATAACGAAGACGGATCTGGATAGGACCAATCATTCCCTGACCAATTCGACGTAGAGCATTCTGCTTGTCGGCTAGAATAGCTTCCAAACGTGCTGACTTCTGCGTCTTGGAAAGCTTCGGAGAACCCGATAGCTTCATTTCATAATCTGCGGAACTAACCGCTTGTCTTGTAAATTCTGACATAGTTATTATTTCCTTAGATCACTAGCTGGATTGTTAGAGCAGCATTGCTTTTACGTTCAATAACTCTTGCTACTGGAACGGAGCTAGTTGCTGCGGTACCGCCATCCGTGGTTAGAAGGCTTAGACGGCCATCTGTACCCGCGTAAAGTAGAACCTGCGAACCTGCACCCGCCGCTGCAATCTTCGCTGCTAGACCGGCATCATTCCAAGCTGGAGCCAAAAGGTCATAGACTGAATCCGGACCCATCCATACGGAGATTTGATTATTCTGGCCTAGACCATCGAACGTTCCGCCGATCCACTGACCTAGTAGACCCCAAGGCTGTACGCCTGCGGCACCGTTAGCTACTACTGCATTTGAGTTTTGATTCTTAACCATAACAGTTCCGGGAACAATGGAACCATCATAAGTAAATGCGTTGGCGCTACGACTTAGCGGAGTCGTGTCGGTGCTAACAGGGACACGAATCGAGCCATCCGAATTTCTCAAAGACGGATCAAGGTAGGCCGCATAAGGGAAACCTTGTGTCTGTGCATAAGCAGGTCTAATTAGACGCTTTTGAGCCGTGATCGAGATATTGGTAGCTGCACCGGGTGAGTATATGGTCTGCATATTTGTATATCAACCTTTGGTGTATTGTGCTCAAAAGCCCTAATCTACAGGGATTTTGAAACCATTTCAATTATTGTTTAGAGGGAGAAATATCAAAAAATAGTATGAGTAAGAAAAATTATAAGATATTCTTGGGGATTATGATAGTAATCAAAACACAAAGGGTCAGTGTAGAGAAATCTACACTGACCCTTTGTAAGATATTCACGGCTCAATTACCAAATTACCGTATGATTACTTACCTACCGAAAATAGCGGAATCCAATACATAGTCATCCATAGGAGCATTGCTCGCAGCCGTGTGATCATTCGCTACGCGAGTGAAACCATTAGGTGCTGAGCTAAACTTGCCGAACATAGACGGAACCTTAGTTAGACCAGCGGTGCGGTGCTGTGCAATCTTAGCCAGACCAGCAGTCTTAACCTTACTTAATGATTCAATCTGTGCTAATACTACAGTTTCATCAGTATTATCGAGAGTAGCAATACGATTGAACTTTGCATCAACCGGGGATAAACCTAATTCAATTTCTAGTTCTGCTAGCTTGATAGATGAGATACGCACAGAGCCGGTGTGAAGCTTCACGTCAGGCGTAGGTACTCCACCAAACTCCATCTTATCCTTGGTGGTAGGATCTTGCTGCTTCAGTACGCCATTTCCGTCAGTACCGCTCCAAGTTGTTGTCGGACCAGAGTTATTGGCGGGAGTAGTCTGATGCTCAAGTAGATTGACGCGCTTATACGAGTCAGTCGCCACCGAATCAGTGGGCTGAACTCCCTGAACCGCTGAACCTCCCTGGGCAACAGGCTTGTTACCCTGCTGTTCATTCTGTTCTAACGTGTTATCGTCGTAAGAATAACGAGCTTGTGCATATGCATCTTGTGCCTGCTTGACAGCGGCATAATAAGCATTTGCAGCCTTTACTCCATCTTCGGTTGCTGGGAACGGGTCGCTGGTCACCGGATCAGTAATACCCTTTGCGGTACCATCCGAATCGCCAAAGGTCTTAGTTGGACCAGAATCTTCAGTTGTCTTATCGGTATTGAAACCGGAATCATCGCTCTTTGGATCAGCGGTCGTAAGGGTTTCGGTCTTATCAGGCTCGACACCCTCGACACCCGTACCACCAATACCGGTTACATCAATTTGCTTCTGTGCAGTCGAAGCTGCTTCGTTTGATGCTTCATCGAAACCACCAACACCGACAACATCAATGCGCTCCTTAGCGGAGGTGCCGTCAGGCGGGGTAGCTCCATCAGCAATCTTGGTATTACTCATAGATTCTCCTAAATGATTATGATTGTGATTGCGTTGTGCAGTTGCCATTAGACGTTGTGCAGTCAGCATTGCTGAGGTAATAGGCGTTCTCTGATCATTCAGAATAACCTGATTACTTGGTTGATTGGTTACAATAGTATTAGGCTGCAAAACAGGGTTTTCAACCTTGTTAATTCTTGCAGCGGTCTTTTCTGTTACTAATGGAGTCCAACTCATTCTATTATTTACATTGGCGGTGGGTTGCTGTTTATTAGGCATTTGTCCGATTGGTGCCTGAGTTTGTGGACCAGCAGCAGTTTCTTCTTGAGTCTTCATCTCGTCACGAATTTGTTGTGCCTTTTGTAGATCGGGGTTGTCAAAATCCTTAGGACTTTGGACAAACCCACACACATCACAAGTTTCACCTTCCATTTGCGCCCCACAATTATGCACTAAAGCGCCCTCTACAACATATGTATGATCTACATCAACCTCTAGATTGTAAACATATCCATCATATGGTATTTCTTGAATCGAAGAAATCTTAGAAAGATTATATCCGCCAAATGCCCATTTGTTTTTGCCATACTTGGTTGAATAATCACAATTTGGATTAACTTTATAAGCATTTTCTACCTGATACGTTATCTTTTTATTCAATGGGTATGTGGTAGTAATTGAAGGCTTATAACAATTAATACGATTACCATACTCTGCCACTTGTAGAGCTAATGTTCTTGATGTCTGCTTAAGGTTACCCTTTTTATCATGGCCATCTCCATTTAATACTCCTTCAATAATATATTGAATTTTATTATCAGGTAAGAGCATTAATTCAGCCGGTATGATCTTATTATGAGAATGTTTACCAATCCAAGCAGGGAACCACCTAGCCAACACAGTGCTACCTACTACTACCCATATACTATTAGGCTTATTAGGAACGGTGTAGAGCGTAGGATGATATCCTAATTCAGTAAATATCCTTATTAGACGATCTTGATATTCTGTTTCCTTACGATGTAAAGCGAAATTAATCTCTCGTTTATTATTGCTACCCTCGGCTATATACATACCAATAGCCCATAAGAAATCTGGAGTTAATTCAAACTCGGTTGGTCCTAAAGTACGAGATCCAGATTTAATACCGATTTTACCTCGATAAATTTGACTTGCTATATGGCGCGAAACACCCGTAAGTTCCCCGATACGTTTCCATCCCAAATGATCTACCTCACGCAACATCTTAATTTGAGGCTTGATATCAGAATAATCTACATATTCGTTACCCCTAAATTGCTCCGGTACAGATACAGTTGTGATATCACGAACAATGCTAGGACCAACATGCACCAAATAATTCTGATTTGTTAAAGACGATGCAGACTGGAAATGTAAATGATGATTTTCTTCAAATGACTGTGATTTGTCGCAGACGCCGGGGGCGCACTTTTGATGATGATCACCTGTTTGAGCAAGAGTATAAAATGGGTGATCAGGAGTAGCAATAACAGGTTGAGTAAATAAGCCAGAATCAATTTTGATGGCATTACCCGTAAATTTATTCTCCATCACATTGAGGACGGGATGGAAATGACCATCTCCGGTTAATACCTTGGTACCCATCTTAATCATCTCAATAGGTTCATACCCATTTTCAGTGCGTACCAATGTACCGGGTGCAAAGCAAATAGGACAGATATGTTCATCTCTCAATGTGTCGATATCGTCTGGGGCATGTACCTTCATTGACTGTGGAAGCTCGTTTTCGGAAGTATGTACGTGTGACCAACGAGGGTCATTCTGAGTGACTTGATTAGGAATCGCTTCAGGACCACCATGTAGTTCCTGATCGTAGATACCACCGGGAGGGGTTGGACGTGCAGGAGATGGAGAACCAATCGGTAATCCATTTTCATCTACTTCTTCATTCTGCTTCATGAAGTATGGTAGCTGAACGCCCTGTTCGTCCAAATGAGGAACACCTTGATTATACTGGCCATAACTCGGATCTTCAAACTCCTGATATGTCCCGTCAATACCTTGTGTATGTGGGGCAAATTTGTCACGGTCGTCAGGATGTATGATCCCTGGACCATTCGGATCATATTGACCCTCAGCTACAGGATTATAATAGTTATTATCCCATCTACCACCATCTCGACCCGAAGCAATAATTTCCTTAGTTAAAGCTGTCTCGTCTGCTGGATTAAAGACACCGGAGATTTCAAAAAATTGAACACCACCAACATTTTCATAACTCTTCTTTTTGATCTTCTGACCAGAAGCGGTCTTATAATCATGTTCATGACCCTTAAGCTTCACATGTGAGCAGAATTCAGCAGCAGTATGCGCTTTATTGCCACAATGTGAACATGTAGAGAATTCACAATTACAACCCATAGAGAAACCGTCAATATGACCTAGCTTTACTGCATTAGCAAACTTAGGATAGCTCTTGGCATCAATCTCTAGCAGTAATTCAATCTCACAAGCAGGTAGATGTGAAGAATCTACTTCTCTAGATGACCAATATGGATCAAGGTCGGCCGTTTTAGCATCTAAGACACGGAACTTAGAATCAACAATCATACCTCTAGTCTTCTTTGGATCACCGTTATTGTGATCGACAAAGATAGGCTTATTCATAAAGGTAGCAAAGCCATACTTCTGATTACCGTTAGAAGCTTCTAGTGTGAAACCGTCTGTCGAATGGTGCTTTGCTAGAATGTCAGGAGATCCAGCTAACTCTACCGTAGGCCAGCCGTCATGATTCTGATTTATGCGCGAACTGATAGAACGGATTCTTACATACAGAAAATCATCGTCTGTACGGAAGTCGTTATATTCCGACATCTTATTTAGGGAAGCGGTGTAGATGCGATCCTTAGATCCCTTGAGGTCTAAAACGTCGGCAATCTCGGCTGATGCATATTTGGTCAGGCTCATTTATCTATTACCTTTACTACGAATGCATTGTTTTAAAGCCATATCGTATATTAATATGAAGGAAATCCTAGTTATCTTCTAAAAGATTAACTAGGACTGCCTCCTGATCATAAGTTATGCTTTTGAGTAAGGAAATAGCAGAACGCTCTTGACGTTCGTCAAGGCCCATAGCCTCGATCGCGCCAGCTAACCGACCGCGCAAGCGATTCATGCTATTATGTATCTCCTGCTCAAGCTCTTCGGAAGGCATATTACCCTCTTTAGTGCATTGAAATTACAGCACGCGCTATGCGCTCACCGGCTGGGTCAATAGCTTCTTCAAGCTGTGCTACTCGATATCCGCCACCAAGCTCGTTAGTTAAGGATACAAGCTCCGCATGAACATCACTAATTGGACGATTACCAATATGCTGTTCTGTAGGAATAGAAGCAACCTTACCTGCGACATGCTTCCATGGATGATTTTCACGTACATGGGAGAATGCAGGCGCTCCAATTGGAGTGCCGCCAGGAGGAACCTCGCCAGGCTTCAAAGCCTTTTCGTGGATAATGTGCTGATCGCCAGGGGCACCATGAGCGGAGCCACCATCTGGGCCAGCCGATCCACCAATGCCAGGAGGCGGTGGTGGAACGTTATCAGGACCACCGGGACCGAGAGGGGGCATACCGCCACTCGGGTCAGATGGGTCACCGCCAAGAGCATCTGATGGATTAGGACTACCAAGACCC
>Ga0210394_10002997_pt1 | contig 22107 bp, 18 predicted proteins | sample IncBWC12MmetaG_FD_160121 | JGI IMG/M metagenome (GOLD analysis project Ga0210394, IMG submission 160121) | Forest soil microbial communities from Barre Woods Harvard Forest LTER site, Petersham, Massachusetts, United States - Inc-BW-C-12-M | ecosystem: Environmental > Terrestrial > Soil >... | reverse complement strand
CGATGGCGGCCATCAGCAGCACGACTCCATACAGCACCGACGGCGCCGCGGCCTGTGGATTCTCCCCGATCCAGTCGGTGGTGACCGGAAACAGCGAGAGCCAGAACAAGAGATGGAGATTGGCCCACAGAATCGACCCTGTCACCGCTTCGCAGGCATGCAGCATGTGATGATGATTGTTCCAATAGATGCCGACGTAAACGAAGCTGAGAATGTAGCTCAGAAATTTTGGCAGCAACGGCACCAGCGCATCCATGCTCGCGCCGTGCGGCACCTTGAGTTCCAACACCATGATGGTGATGATGATGGCGATGACGCCGTCGCTGAACGCTTCGAGTCTGCTGTTGCTCATTGTGCGATTCCGTTAAGCTGAACTGCGAACCAACTGCAAGCATAAGGAGAATTCAATGCGAGGGTTGTTGATCTTGGGCCTGGCTGTCTCTTCGGGCGCATGGGCCGCATCGGCGTCGCTGGTACCGCCGCCGCAGGACCGCGACCTCGCCCGCGATATGCTGAGGACCCTGGTGGAGATCAACACCACTCATGCGTACGGTTCCACGGAAGCCGCAAAGGCCATCCAGGCTTGGGTTTTGACGGCGGGGTTTCCGTCAGGCGACGTGGTACTGCTGGCGCCGCCCGATCACCCGACGAAAGGCAACGTCGTGGTTCGCTACCGCGGCAGACGCTCGGGCGACGCCGTGTTGTTCCTGGGTCACCTCGACGTCGTGGAGGCCAAACCCGAAGACTGGTCGGTCGACCCGTTCAAATTGACCGAACGAGATGGATGGTTCTATGGGCGCGGTACGATCGACATGAAGGACGGCGACGCGGCGCTGGTCGAATCCTTGGTTCGATTGAGGCGCGAGAAATTCGTCCCGGACCACGATGTCATCGTCGCGTTCACCGCCGACGAGGAAGCCGGCGGCGACGCCAATGGCCCGGCCTTTCTCCTTGGGGAACATCGCGATCTGATCGATGCCGGCCTGGTCGTCAATCTCGACGGCGGCGGCGGCAATACCAAGAATGGCGGGCGCCAGTTCTTTGAAGTCGGAACCAGCGAAAAGACCTACGTCACTTTCACGCTGCAGACCACCAGCCCTGGAGGTCACGGATCTCTCCCGGGTCCCGACAATGCCATCTATCGGCTGGCGGCCGGCCTCGGCCGCTTGGAAGCCTTCAAGTTTCCGGTGATGCTCACCGCCACGACGCGGACGAGTTTTGACCGGCTGGCCGATCTCGAGAGTGGATCGCTGGCAGCGGACATGCACGCCGTGGCGCAGTCTCCGCCCGACCTCGCCGCGGCGGAGCGTTTGAGCCAAAACGTCCGCCTCAATGCGCAACTGCGCACCACTTGCGTGGCGACGCTCATCTCCGGCGGTCATGCCGAGAATGCTCTGCCGCAGCGCGCCAAGGCGACGATCCAGTGCCGGATGCTGCCCGGGGACTCCGCCGACCATGTGCAGAGCCTGCTCGTTGCCACCGTCGCAGATCCTGCCATCCAAGTCGCGCTCGATGCACCGCCGATCGTGAGCCCGGAGTCGCCGCCGACACCGCAAATCATGAAAAAAATCGCGCAGCTCGCGCATTCGATGTGGCCCGATGTGCCCATCATTCCCACCATGGCGACCGGGTTCAGCGACGACCGGCGAACCCGCAATGCAGGGATGGTGAGCTATGACATCAGCGGCGTGTGGCAGGACGTCGATGAAAATCGCGCCCATGGACGCGATGAGCGCATCGGTGTCCAAGCCTTCGATGAAAGCGTCGAATTTACCTACCGGCTGATCAAGACCATCAGCACCGCCCGTTGAGCGGGGCCTCGATCAGTGAGACGGAACGCGCCCGAGTGCGCCCCAGTCATGATGGCGGCGCAGCGGGTGCAAATCATCGGCGTGCAGTTCTTCGCTGCTGTAGCTGATGATCTTGTTGCCCGCCAAGTCGAACACGTCGATGCGCCAGTGCGGTTCCGCGGCAAGCAAATCGGATGCGACCGTGAGCAATTGATCCGGATTGCGATAGGGCCCTTCGGCGATGCTTCTGCCCGCGCCGATGTACCAATAGCCGTCGGCGTTGCCATGCACCGCCAAAACGGTTTCGCGTTTATCGCTCATGGAGCAGATGTTCCCTAATCCGGACTTGACAATATGTAGGCGAAACTCCCAAAACGATGTCGGCGGCGCGATTTTGGGAGCCATCAGCTAGGGGTCCCGGCCTTGTATCCTGAAGCGCGCCGCCTTGGCGTCGATCTCGAATTTGCCGGCGGTGACCCACTGCATCCACCGCGCGGTTTCCAAGGCGCCTCCGAACGCGAAGAAATGCGGGGCAACGATTTGCGCCGCGACCGGCGTCCTTGCGACGCCCAACAAGTGCTGATCCGGCGTGGTTGCCAACTCGGGAGCACGGGCGGCCGCGCCCACGGTGCGCACCAAGCCGCGCAGCGAGGCGCCGACACCGCACTGGATGGCGAAATGCAGCAGTTTTGCGATCGGCGCCGGCCCGGCTATCCCCAAGCGCACGGGCAGCCGGATTTGCCGGCGCGCAAGTTCGCGTTGCCATGCTCTGAAGGCGCCTGCATTGAGTCCGAACTGCGTGACGATCTGCATCGCCAAGCCGGAACGTGCGGCGAATGCCTGCTTGGCTCTGAGAGCCTCCCACAGCACGGCGGTGGGCACCGCACTATGGCCCTCCGGATGCCCGGCGACGCTAATTTGGTTGATGCCGGACTCTTCCAAGATTCGCGACTGCAGCACATCCACGGTGCCGGAAAATTCGCCGACCGGCCGCGGCGCGTCGCCGGCGATCAGCAGGATGTGCTCGACCCCGCCGGCGCGCAGCTCTTGAAGGGCGGCGCGGAGCGTCTGCGAATCCGGCACGCGTCTGACCGCGATGTGGGGCGTCGCATGAAAGCCGGCGCGCTGCACCGCGAGGGCCGCGCGAATCACTTGGCCAAAGCTGGCATGGGGCGTATGCGCCACGTAGACACCCGTACCGCCCGGAAGCACGGACTTGAGTTCCGGCAAGCGATTCTCCTCCGCAGGAGTAATCTCGGTCGAGGCGTCACGCATGAAGGAGGCGATGCGGCCCTTCAGGTCATCCGTCGTCGGCGCCGCATGCCCTGCTTGACCGTCGTTGACCATAAATGCGCTTAAGTTCCGAAGGGTTGCCCCAATATTATAGACTGAGAGTTTGGCCGGCCCCCTCAAGTGTCTGACCTCTAGTGAGCGCAACCGTGTCCCGATCGGATGAGCCCGGATACCAAAGCGGCTTCGGCAATGAGTTTGCCACGGAGGCGCTGCCCGGTGCGCTGCCCATCGGGCAAAATTCGCCGCAGCGCTGTCCTTTTGGATTGTATGCGGAGCAGTTCTCGGGGACGGCGTTCACCGCCCCGCGGCACGCCAACCGTCGCTCTTGGTTGTACCGCATTCGGCCGGCCGTCACGCACCGGCCGTTCCGGCGCCTGGCGCATCCACGGTTCGACGAGCCGGCGAATGACGCGCCGACCTCGCCGAATCAGCTTCGCTGGGACCCCCTGCCGCTGCCGGCGGCGCCCGTCGATTTCATCGACGGACTCGTGCCCATGGCCGGGAACGGATCTCCCGAGCTTCATTCAGGATGTGCGATCTATTTGTACGCCGCCAATCGATCCATGCAACGGCGATTTTTCTACAGCGCCGATGGCGAGATGCTCATCGTGCCGCAGCTGGGCGCGCTCACCCTCGATACCGAGCTCGGACGGCTGCAGGTCGAGCCGCAGGAAATCGCCGTCCTCCCGCGTGGGTTGAGGTTTCGCGTCGACCTAAACTCGGGCGTCGCGCGCGGCTACGTCTGCGAGAACTTCGGCGCCGCATTCAAGCTTCCGGAACTCGGGCCCATCGGTTCGAACGGACTCGCCAATGCGCGGGATTTCCTGACGCCTCGGGCTCGCTACGAAGATCTCGACGCCGATTGCGAGCTGGTGGGCAAATTCTTGAGCCGCTTATGGATCGCGCCGATGGATCACTCGCCGCTCGATGTCGTTGCCTGGCATGGAAACTACGCGCCTTACAAGTACGACCTGCGGCGCTTCAACACCATGGGGTCCGTTTCATACGATCATCCGGATCCTTCGATTTTTCTGGTCCTGCATTCGCCGAGCGACACACCGGGCACCGGCAACATCGACTTCGTCATCTTCCCGCCGCGCTGGCTGGCGATGCAGAATACCTTCCGGCCGCCTTGGTTCCATCGTAATGTAGCCAATGAATTCATGGGTTTGATCGCCGGGGTGTACGACGCTAAGAGCACCGGCTTCGTGCCGGGAGGCGCGTCCCTGCACAACTGCATGAGCGGTCACGGCCCGGATGCCGCCACCTTCGACAAGGCGACGGCAGCCGATACCTCGGTGCCGGCTCATCTCGCCGACACGATGGCCTTCATGTTCGAGACGCGGCTTCCCATCCAGCCGACGCGCTGTGCATTGCAAGGAACCCCTGCGCTGCAACAGGACTACATGGCGTACTGGCTCGAACTGAAAAAGCGTTTCGACCCCGGTCGTCCGTGATCGACCCCACCGCCCTACTGGATGAGACGCATGATGCGCGGGTGCGCAGCTGGCTGGATTCGGCCAACCGCAGCGGCTGCGATTTCCCCATTCAAAACCTGCCCTTCGCAGTGTTCCGCCGCGCCGATTCCACTCAAGAGTTTCGCTGCGGCGTGGCAATCGGGGATCAAATCATCGATCTCGCGGCGCTCGCCGGGCTTGCGGTATTCGAGGGACAGGCGGCGCAGGGAATTCGCGCCGGCGCGCAGTCCTCGCTCAATTCGCTGATGCAGCTGGGGTCGACGGTTGGCGGCGCCGTGCGCCGCGCGCTGTTCGAGGGGTTGCGCGAGGGATCGCCCCTGCAGCCAATGCTGCGCCGCTGTCTGGTGGCGCAAGGCGACGCGCAATATTCGCTGCCGGCGCAAATCGGCGATTACACCGATTTCTACACGTCGATTCATCACGCGACGGCGGTCGGCCGGCTGATGCGGCCGGACAATCCGTTGCTGCCGAATTACCGCTGGATACCGATCGGCTACCATGGCCGCAGTTCATCCATCGGTGTCTCGGGCCAAACCTTCCCCAGGCCGCAGGGGCAGCGGCTTCCTCCCGGTGCCTTGCAGCCGACGGTAGGGCCGAGCAATCGCCTGGACTATGAACTCGAACTCGGCATCTTCGTCGGCACGGGTAATTCGCGCGGGCGGCCGATTCCGATGGCGGATGCCGAGTCGCACATCTTTGGCCTGTGCCTGCTCAATGACTGGTCGGCGCGCGATCTGCAGACATGGGAATACCAGCCTCTGGGGCCGTTCCTGGCAAAGAATTTTGCGACGACGATTTCGCCGTGGATCGTGACACTGCAGGCGCTGGCTCCCTTTCGCGTTCCTTTCACGCGGCCCGAAGGCGCCCCAGCGCCTTTGCCGTACTTGGACTCGGTGTGGAACCGCGACGCCGGCGCGCTCGATATTCGGCTCGATGTCCTGATTCAGAGCGCCGCCATGCGCGAGCGGCAGGAGGCTCCCCACCGGCTGTCCTCCACCAGCTTTCGGCATGCGTTCTGGACGGCCGCGCAACTCGTTGCGCACCACACCATCAACGGCTGCGATTTGCGCGCCGGCGATCTGCTCGGAACCGGAACCCAGTCGGGACCCACGCCGGCAGAGGCCGGGTCGCTGCTCGAGTTGAGCGCGGGCGGCAGCCGGCCGGTGCAGATCGGCGGCGGCGAGTCCCGCACCTTTCTCGAGGACGGCGATACCGTCATATTGCGCGGCTGGTGCGAGAGGCCGGGCGCGGTTCGCATCGGCTTCGGCGAGGCCCACGGAAGCATCCTGCCGGCCCTCGATCTACCGCAACGGACCGTCTGACAGCACTATCAGATTTTTTCCTACACCGCGAAGGCGCGGCTTGCGGGAAAATTCCCTACAACACCAACCAACGATGGATTGCCCGTCACGGAGCCGATATGGCCGTTCTCGTCGTGTGCCTGTTGCTGCTGTTCGGGTTGCTGCTGGTGGCCGGCCTGTTGAGCGTGCTGCGCGAGTGGGCGGAGCACAGTACCCACGACGCGCCCATCGTTCACGACCAGGGTCCGATCTTTCACGACCAGGCGGCGGACTACCGGGAGTCTAGATCTCAATTTGCCTGGCAATCTCGATCACATTTTCGGGCGCCAGATTGAACCGGTCGACGACCTTCACCGAATTGCGGTAAAGAAAGGCGAACAACGCCAGACGCCAGCTGCTCAAACTCGCGCTGCCTCGTTTTTGCACGATCAAATCGCGCGCTCCCACGAACAGGGCCTTGTCGAAGTCGACCGCCGCGTCCAAGCCTTGCGCATGGCGGAGCGCTCGCCGCAAATCCGGGATTTCGAAGAAGCCAAATCGCGCCACGAGATGCCACAACCCCTCGCCTACGCTGTCGACCACGGTGCAGTTGGGACCGATGATGCGCGGCGTATCTTCGAAAACCACGCTGAGAGCGATGGCGTGCTTCGGCAGTACGCCGACGAAATGCGCGTGCGCCATGATGAGTCCGGACACCTTCTGCGCGCTTCTGGTCAAAAAAACCGTGGTGCCTTCCACCCGCGGGATTGCGCCGCGCTTGAGATCCGACAGGAACCGCCCGGCGGCTTCCGTCGGCTGAACCAGCGTCGCGTGCACGGCATCGTTGCCGGTCCGCCACGTGACCATGATCACGAACAGGATCGCTGCGAAACTCAATGGGAGCCAGCCGCCCTCCGCGATCTTCCAGAGATTCGCGAGAAAGAAACTGGCATCCACGATGAGGAAGGCGGCGCCGACCGCGATCGCGACCGCGAGGGGCCAGCGCCACACGTCGCGCATGGCACGGTACAGCAAGACGGTGGTCAGCAGCATGGTGGTCGACACTGCCGTGCCGTATGCGCCGGCGAGCCGATCCGAACTGCCGAATGCCACGGTCGTCGCAATCGTCGCAATCATCAGCAGCCAATTGACGACGGGAACATAAATCTGGCCATAGATGCGATCCGACGTCTGCCGAATCGCGACGCCGGGCAACCAGCCGAGCTGCATGGCCTGCCGCGTCATCGAAAACGAACCCGTAATGATGGCCTGGCTCGCGATGATCGTCGCCAGAGTGGCAAGCACCACGAGCGGATATATTGACCAGGCCGGCGCGATTTGAAAGAAGGGATTCCCCGTGACTGCCGCCTTGTCGGCAAGGAAGGCAGTCTGTCCGGCATAGCTCAGCAGGAGCGACGGCAACACCACGCCGTACCAGGAGCAACGGATCGGGCCTTTGCCGAAATGACCCATATCGGCGTACAGCGCCTCGCCGCCCGTGATGCAAAGAAACACCCCGCCGAGCACCAGGAAGCCGGCGCCGCCGGCATTGACCATGTAACGAACCGCGTAGCGCGGATCGAGGGCTGCGACGACACCCGGGTGGCGCGCGATGGACATGAGCCCTAAGGCCGCTATGACGATGAACCAGAGCATCATCACCGGCCCGAAGGCGCGGCCGATTTTCTCGGTGCCGAAGCGCTGTGTAGCAAACAAACCTAGCAGAATGACCACCGCCATCGGCATGACGAAGGGCTTCAGCGATTCGGTGACCACGTTGACGCCCTCGAGCGCGCTCAAGACCGAAATGGCCGGCGTGATGACACCGTCGCCATAGATCAACGCGGCACCCAGCAATCCCATTCCGGTCAACAGCCTGAATCCGGGCCTGAAGCCGTTGGCACCGATGAGCGACATGAGGGCGAGAATCCCGCCCTCGCCGTGATTATCGGCGCGCATGACGAAGAGGCAGTACTTGATGGAAATCGTGATGATCAAGGTCCACACGATCAGCGAGAGCACACCGAGCGCACTTTGCGAGGTGAAGTGGCCCCCGGTGGCCTGCACTACCGTTTGCAGCGTGTACAAGGGGCTCGTGCCCAGATCGCCAAAAACGACGCCCAGTGCGCCAAACATGGCCCACGGCCCCCGCGGTACCGCGTGGGTGGAGTCGAGCGCCGGTGAGTGAGTCGCCATAAAGCCGATAAAGCCGCCGCTATTTTTTGTTGACCTGCACCATGACGGTAGCAGGAAACGTGGGGTTTGGTCGGGCGAACCAGCCGTAGGCGTCTTCCCACACTCGAATCGGGATCCCGGCGGCTGCCGCTATGCACTCGTGCCGCCTACGATTTATCGTGGGTGGAGTCCGCCCCAGCGGTTTTTTCGAGAGGAACGAAAAATGCGTAGCCCCGGCAAAGCTGTGTTGTGCATGAGCTGCCTGTCGTTGCTGTATGCGGGGACGGTCCTTGGTCAGGGCGTCGAGATCAAGATTACCAACGATGGCACCGAGGACATCGTGGTCACTGTTTACGACAGGACCACCAATCCCGCGCGCGCCGTCCTAACCAATCAACGCATCAATGGGTTCACCTCGGTACCGATCTCGTTGATGGGAGACGCAACCGGCAGAGCAAATCTGTCGTGGACGGCGACCAGCACGGACCCGGCTTCGCGGAAATGCGGGCATGCCGATACCGTCGTGAGCAATGCCGACTCGGTGAAAGTACACGCCGATTCGAGCTGCAACGCCTAGCGGCTGGGCGGTACGGGCGGAGCAGTCGCCACCGGCGGAGCCACCACGGGAGCCGCCGCAGGAGCCGGCGCGGAATTCGATGGCGGGTCCGCCGTAGGCGCGGAGTCGGGCGCCGCCGCAGGGGCCGGCGCGTTGGGATCATCCGCTGCGAGCGCCACCGTGGCGATCACGCCGTCCGCCTTTTGCAGCACTTCGCGTGCGTAGTCCCAGTGGATCGCAACCGTCGTGTCCCCCACCGCCGCACGCAACATTTCGGCAAACTGATCGATGTCCGGTTCGACGCTCTGCCCCTCTGCGTCAACCGGCGGGTGAGCCTCGAGCAGAAGCTCGCCGTCCACCCAAGCGACCTTGATGGGCACGTTGATGAGGCGCACCGGCGTACCCACCGCGATCTGGGGAAACAGGGCAGCCACATCGTCCGGATACATGCGAATGCAACCGTGCGTCACCGCCAGGCCGACCGCGATGGGGTTATTGGTGCCATGGATCAAGTAGGTACCGTTGCCCGCGGCCAATCGCATGGCGAACAATCCGAGCGGATTGTCGGGACCCGACGGCACGGAGGGCGGCAGGGGATCGCCCGCTTCGGCGTGTTCCTTGCGAACCGATTCCGGCGGAAACCAAACCGGATTTTTTTGTTTCTGGATCACATGGGTGAGCCCGAGCGGAGTCCGCCAGTCCATCTTGCCGATGCTGACCGGGTAGGTAATGACCTCGATCGGACCGCCGCGTTTCGGCTTGGGGTAGTAATACAACCGGTGCTCGGGAAGATTGACGACGATACCCTCGCGCGGCCCGGGCGGGAGAATATGACGGTCCGGCACCACGAGGGTTTTGCCCGCTCCCGGCAGCCACGGATCGACCCCAGGATTGACTCGAATCAGCTCCTCGGACCCCAAGCTGAACTTGCGCGCAAGGTCATAGAGGGTGTCCTCGTAAACCGTCACGACGGTCTTGTCCTGGCCCACCACCGGGTCGTCGCGGTTCGCAAGCGTATACAGCGTCGCCCGCGCGGGCTGCGCGCCCACGAGGGCCAGAAGCCCGACTACCGCCGCGGCCGCGCCGCTAATCCAACCACGCCAAGCCAATTTTCGCCTCATTACGCCGCATTTCGAGCGGCTAGATTAGCACGCGCGGCCGCAGACGAAGAATCCGCGCAACGCCGATCCCGGCGAGACTCAACAATGTCAGGACGTCGAGTCCGCCGCCGCCGCTGTGCGAGGCCGGCGCCGGTGCGGTGACGGCGGCGGTGACGGTCAGAGTGACCGAACTCGGCGCTGATGCGCCCCCGGCGTTCGAGCAAGTCAACGTATAGGCATCGGTACCCGCTGCCGTCGGAGTCAATGTCTGAATGCCGCTGGTCGCCATCGTGCCGCTCCAAGTGCCCGATGCAGTGCAGCTCGTGGCGCTGACCGATGACCACGTCAACGTCGTCGAAGCGCCCAACACAATGGAAGTCGTTGCCAATGTCAGTGTGGGCGCGGCGGGAGGCGGGGGAGCGGTGACGTCCAAAGTTACTGGAGTCGCAGCCGCTGCGCCAATTGCGTTGCTGCAAGAGAGCGAATAGGTCTCGGAGCCGGCGTCGGAAGGGGTCAGGAGTTGGCTTCCGCTCGTTGGTAGCGGACCGCTCCAGCTTCCTGATGCTGTGCAGTTCGCGGCGTTCAAGGCGGACCAAGAAATCGTCGCGGAGTTGGGAATAACAATCGAATTCGCGGAGAGCGTCAGGGTCGGAACCGGAGGTGCGACCGCTGTTAAATTGATTGAATTCTCAGCGGTGGTGCCGGCTGCGTTGGTACAGGTCAGAGTGTACTGATTGGCTCCTGGTCCTGAAACGGTCACCGCTTGGCTGCCGTTGGCCGCCAGCGTACCAGTCCAGTTGCCCGAGGCTACGCAACTAGTCGCATTGATGGTTGACCAAGTCAGCGTGGTGGAGCCGCCAACGGCGACGGTAGATGCGCCCAATGTCAGCGCTGGCACCGCAAACGCGGTATCTGCTTGGATGAATCCATAGCCCGACTGCTGGTTCGGCGAGGGAGTTCCCATCGATAAAGCGCTGGCCCGCAGTGCCTGATAAATTTCTGTGGGTGCGGCCGAGGGCTTGGCCTGCAGCATCAGCGCCGCAATGCCGGCCGCGTGCGGTGTCGCAGCCGAGGTACCGAAGAAATTCGGGTAGCTCGAATTGTTCTTGCAGCCGGCGATCGAGGAACTGTCGGTGATGCTCTGACTCGCGAGAGTGAAGCCCAGGAAGGTGTCGTTGCCGCCGTCGGGACCCACGAAATCCGGCTTCTGACGCACCACCGACGCGGCAAGCCGCGTACCGCTCGTATCGAATAAAATCGGCGTGCCGCCGTCGGATGAATAGCCCTCGAGCGTCGCGGGCGTGGTACCGCAAGCCGGCGTCTCGAGAAAGAATGCGGCGCCCACGGCCGCGGCGCCCGCGGCGCCGGGATGTCCCTGGAGAGTCGCGCTGTTGGTCGCGAAGGCATCGATGGTGCTACCGGCACCGTCATCCTCGACCGCTATCTTGATGCGTCCGGGTGCGGCCGTGCCGTCGGCCAACCCCACGGCGATGTTCAGCGTTTGCTTGGCGGTATTGCCGCTCGCGTTGGCGGGATTCGCGACGATCAGGATTTGATACGAGTCGGCGCCGGACGCATTCGGTCCGGTGCACGTCGCCGCACCGCTGGTGACGGGGTTGTTGATGTAGCCTTGGATCTCATCGGATCCCGAAGCGGCCGTCACGCACAGATCGATGTGACTTGTCGCCCCGCCGCTGTTGGGTGCGCCGGTGAAGTAGGGTTGATCCCATTCGACCACGATGCCGACGAATTCGCCCGGCTGCAATGCGGCGATGGTGACCGGTAAGAACGGCACTGTCGTCGCGCCTGTTGCATCGAAGTTCAACAGGTTCTCGCCTGAATTAGGGGCCGTGTTCGACACAGTATTGAAGCTGGGCGTGGTGTTGTCATACGCGAGAATGCCGTCGTTGCCCGCCGCGGAAAAATACGCCACGCCGTTGGCTTCCACCGCATCGATCGCCTGCGCCAAAATGCCGTCTTGAAAAAACGGCTCGTCGAAATAACCCACGTCGTCGGCGATGACCGTGGCACCCGCGCCGCCGGAAGCGACCGACGCCGCAAGCTTGCCGATGCCTGCGGCAAAATCCGCTTCGCTGTTCTCCGCCGTGTAGAAGGCCAGGCTGGCGCCGGGCGCGACGTCGTGAACGACCTGCAGCATGGCGCGGCCTTCGTCGCTGAAAGGCAGTTGAGTCGGGGCGCCGTAATTCATGCAGCCCTTCCCCTGAGGGTCCGCTTCCTGGAGCACATTGACGTTCGGCGGCAGATCACCCGTGGTGACGTCCGTGGCGGCCGTGGCGGTGAATCCATTGTTGGCATAACCGGCAGCACCACCGGCGGGCACATTATTCGCGGCATACACTGCGTAGCAGTCATAACTGTCGGAGAGCACCCCGACCGTGACGCCCGCACCGGTGAGCGAATTCGCCGAGCGCACCACATCGCTGTGCTGTACGAAATCCCCCTGCGATGTGACCGCGCCGGTGCGTGTGCGCGACATGGCGGCACGAATGGCATGCACTTCGTCGAGGGCGGTTGCCGCGTCGAGCTGCGTCACCGGCAGCCAGCCTCCGACATCGTTCGAGTAAACCGCCGGATGCTGCAATCCAAGTGCGACCAGCGCGGCCTTCAACCGCTCGGGGTCGCCTCGAGTTACGGCGTCGATGAGCACGAGCGGCGTGGCGCCCGGGGAAGTTTGCTTGAATCGCACTGCGGGTGCGAGCGACCGCAAGTCCTCGATCGCGTGATCGGGACGTGCGAGCGCGGCGTGGCGCGTGAGATCCGCGAGCGCGCCATCGAATTTGGCACCGGCCGCGCTGCGCTGTTGCTGCGGGCTGCGGCTGCCGAACGCGAGCAGGTGCGCGGTGCCGGGGGCGACGCTCGGACGCCGATGCGGTTGTCGCAATGTTGAGACGGTCGCGACTGCCGCCATCGTCGCCAGTACGGTCAACGCGCCGATTGTAAAGAAACGTGAAGCCATCCGTGCTCTCCCTTTGAGTACGAAGGTGAGACTATCCCGGTTACTAAAAGTTTGACACCTAAATGCAATATCATCGGCGCGGTGAATAACGAGACAACGGATTTAACAGTACTGCCGCGCACGGGCAGGCTGGCTCGCAGCATGGCCATTCGAATCACTGCGCTGGCCTGCGGCCTGTCGTTGGCACTGAGCGGCGCGATCGCGGCGGACCGCACCAAGGTTTTGAACATCTACGCATGGGCCGAGTACTTTCCCCCTGCCCTGATCTCGGCGTTTCAATCCGCAACGGGAATTCACGTCAATTACGCGGTGCTCGATTCGCCGGAGACGGCCGAGACCATCTTGTCGGTCGGCCATTCGAATTACGACATCGTGACCATGAATGCAGCACCGGAGCTGGCGCGCGAAATCCCCAAGGGATTCTGGATGAAGCTTGATCAGGCGAGGCTTCCCAATGCACGCAATGCCGACCCGCAAATCATGCAGCTGCTGAGCTCCGTGGATCCCGGCAATCAGTACGCCGTGCCATGGATGTGGGGTACGACGGGGATCATCTACAACAGCGGCAAGATCAAAGCCCTCATGCCGAATGCGCCGCTCGACAGCCTCGACATGATTTTCAAGAAAGATGTTGCCGCCAGATTCGCCGGCTGCGGAATCAGCATGCTCGATTCTTGGGGCGACGTTTTGCCGATGGTGTCGCGCTATCTTGGGCAACCGCGGCTCTCGGCCGACAAGGCGCAACTCGATGCCGTGATGGCCAAGCTGCAGGAAATTCAGCCGTACCTGCGGCGCATCTCCACCGCGGGCTACTATCAGCAACTCGCCGAGGGCGAACTGTGCCTGGCCATCGGTTATTCCGGGGATGCGATGGTCGCACGTCGCATGGTGAACGAGTCGCACGGCAGCGTGAAACTCGACTACTCGTTCGCCCGGGAAATGGTGCCCTTTTACATCGACAGCATGGTGATTCCGGCCGACTCGCCCAATCCGGGCGCGGCCCTCGCGTTCATCAATTTCGCCATGCGCCCCGAGATCTCCGCCGCGGTGACGCGCTTCATCGGCTTCGCGACCGCCAACGCGGCGGCGCTGCCGTTTCTCGAGCCCGCGATTCGCGACAATACTCTGATCTATCCGCCGGCCGCCGTGCGCAGCCGTTTCGAGCTGCAGCGCGTCTACGCGCCGGAGGAAACGCGCGCCTTCACGCGCGCCTGGCTGCTGTTCAAGTCCGGGCTCTGAGCGGCGCGCGGCAGGCTCGGATAGTCCGTGTAGCCTTCGGCACCGCCGGCGTAGAATTCCGGCACTTTGGGTTCGTTGAGCGGCGCGTGCAGCGCAAAGCGCGCCGGCAGATCGGGATTGGCGATGAACAGCTTGCCGAACGCGACCGCGTCGGCCTCGCCGGATTCGAGCGCGCGCTCCGCGGTCTCATAGGTGAATTTTTCGTTCGCGATATAAACACCGCCGAACGCCGCTTTCAGCCTTGGACCGAGACGGTCGGGCCCGATGTATTCGCGGGCGCAGATGAATGCGATCTTGCGCTCGCCGAGCCGGCGCGCGACATACTCGAAGGTACCCCGCAGGTCCGAATCGCCCATCGAGTGCGCATCGCCGCGCGGCGCCAAGTGCACGCCGACCCGCCCGGCGCCCCATACGGAAATGGCCGCATCGACGGCTTCCAACAGCAGCCGCGCGCGGTTGTCGAGCGAGCCGCCATAGTCATCCGTGCGCAGGTTGGTGCCGTCCTGCAGAAACTGGTCCAGCAGATAGCCGTTGGCCCCATGCAGCTCGACGCCGTCGAAGCCGGCGAGCTGCGCGTTCTCGGCGCCTTTGCGGAACGCTTCGATGATGCCCGGAATCTCGTTGCGTTCGAGGGCGCGCGGCGCCACGAATGGCGTCGGCGGCCGCACCAGGCTGATGTTGCCGGTGGCGGCGACGGCGCTCGGCGCCACCGGCAGCGCGCCGTTCAGAAAGCGCGGATCGGATACCCGGCCCACGTGCCACAGCTGCAGAAAAATTCGTCCGCCCGCTCGATGCACGGCCTGCGTCGTGAGCCGCCAGCCCTCGACCTGTTCGAGCGCCCAGATTCCCGGGGTATCGGCGTAGCCGATCCCCATCGGCGAAACCACCGTGGCCTCCGACAAAATGAGCCCGGCGGAGGCGCGCTGCGCGTAGTACTCGGCCATCAAATGATTGGCGATGCGGCCGGCGCCGGCGCGGCTGCGCGTCAGCGGCGCCATGATGATGCGGTTCGGCAGGCTGAGATCGCCGAGCTTGAGTGGGTCGAATAACCTGGTCATTGAATGCTTCCGTGTGGCGGTGCAGCGAGCCGCGCAATCGGGCGCGCCTTAGTTCAATATTATTGAACTATAGAAGTATGACGAATGCAAGTTTTGCGATATCCTCTCCGTCATGGCCCGCCCTCTCACGCATCCGCAGATCGACGACGTGACAATCGCCGGCGTTCTGCATGCGCTTTCCGATCCCGTGCGCCTGGGGATTGTCAGCAAGTTGATGAAGGCCCCGGGCGGCATGAACTGCACGGAGACCACGCTGAAGCTCAAGCTCGCGATGCCGAAATCGACCTGCTCGCAGCACTACCGCATCCTGCGGGAGGCCGGCTTGATCGTGAGCGAACGCCGCGGCGTGGATCTTTCCAGCCGCGTGCGCGCGCTGGAATTGGAGGCGCGGTTTCCCGGTCTGCTCGCCTCGATTCTCAAATCGTACGCGAAAGAAGCCTCGCGTCGCGACCCGGGTGCGCGCCGGCCGCGCCCGGCGCGCGCCGCCGGGCGCTGATGGCATGAGAGCGTCGATGCGCAGCGTATTGTCCGGCGCGGCCGCGGCGATCGTGTTTGCGAGCGCACCGGGCTTCGGCGCCGATGCCACCGCCGGCAAGGCACTATTCCGCCAGCAATGCAGCATCTGCCATTCCGCGGAGCCCGGCGACAACGGCGGTGCGCAGGGTCCCACGCTCGTCGGCGTCTATGGCAGGCATGCGGCGGGAGCTGCCGGCTTTTCCTATACCGCCGCCTTGCGTGCAGCCGATTTGACCTGGGATGCGCCGGCCTTGAACCGATTTCTGGCGTCGCCGAGCACGGTTGTGCCCGGCTCGGCGATGCTGATCGCCGTGCCTGGGCAAACGGACCGAGACGATCTGGTGGCGTACTTTCAAAGTCTCGCGGGGAAGTCGTCCGCCGCCGGCGCTGCTGCGCAAGACGGCGGCGCTCGAGCGAGCGCGGTGCCCGACGCCAGCCGACTGTCCGCGGATTGGAAGCTGGATGCCCCGGGCCGCGCGCATCGCATCGACCTCGCGGCCCTGCCTGCGCCTTTTTCCACTGCCTCGTCCCGCAATAGTCCCGAGGTCGTCGCACGGCCGGCGAATGCCTCGCTGGCGCTGCCGCCCGGATTTCGCATCGATGTCTTCGCGGACAATCTCAAGGGGCCGCGCAGGATGCTGGTCGCGCCCAACGGCGATATCCTGCTGAGCGAGATCCTGGGCGGCCGCGTCTCGGTGCTGCATCCGGCGCCGGACGGAAGCCGCGCGGCGAGCGTCGACGTCTATGTGGAAGGACTCAGGCAGCCGTTTGGACTTGCGTTCTATCCAAATGCCGACCAGCCGCAGTGGCTGTATGTTGCCGAGACGCACCGGGTGACGCGCTACGCCTACCGGGTGGGCGATGTGAAGCCGCGCGGCGCGGCGCAGGTAGTGATCCCGCGGCTGCCGAGCGGCGGCGGGCACATCACGCGGGATATTGCCTTCTCGCCCGACGGTACGCAGCTATACGTGTCGGTGGGTTCCGCGTCCAACGTGGCGGAGACCATGGCCAAGAAGACGCCGGTTGAGATCCGGGCCTGGGACGGCGAGCATGGTCTCGGCGCCGCCTGGGATCAGGAGACCGATCGAGCGGCAGTGCTGGTGTTCGACGCGGCGGCTCCCGGCGCCGCGCAGCGCTACGCCACGGGCCTCCGCAACTGCGTCGGTCTCACCGTGCAACCGGCCACGGGCACGCTATGGTGCACGACCAATGAGCGCGACGCGCTCGGCGACGATCTGGTACCCGACTATTCGACCCGCCTGCAGCGCGGCGGCTTTTACGGCTGGCCTTGGTACTACATGGGTTCGAACGAAGATCCGCGCCTGCAAGGCGATCGGCCGGATCTGCGCGGCAAGGTGTTGGTGCCGGACGTGCCGTACCAGTCTCATTCGGCCTCACTCGGGCTGACTTTCTATACGGCGAGCGCCGGGAAATCGGCTTTCCCCGCCGATTTCGTCGGCGATGCGTTCGCGGCATTGCACGGCTCATGGAACCGGAGCCTCCGCACCGGTTATAAGCTGGTGCGGGTCCGCATGAAGAACGATCAGCCGACCGGCGACTATGAGGATTTCCTGACCGGCTTCATCGTCGACAATGGCCACGTGTGGGGGCGGCCGGTCGCGACCGCGGAGCTCAAGGATGGATCGCTCCTGCTGAGCGAAGACGGCAGAAATGTCGTCTATCGAATTTCCTATGCGCGCTGACCGGAGGGGAACGAGGCCTGGAAGCGCAGGCCGGGGCGATTGTCGCCCAGTTCCATCTTGGCATGGTGCAAATTGGCGATCGCGGCGACCAACGCCAATCCAAGCCCGTTGCCGGGCGTCGAACGGCTGCTGGTGAGCCGATAGAACCGGCGAAAGACCTTCTCGTGTTCGCCCGTGGGGATTCCGGGACCGTTGTCCTCGACCGCGGCGACCACCGCATTTCCCGACTCACGCAGACTGATCCGGATTCGGGCGCCCGGGGGCGTGTGCCGAATCGCGTTCTCGATCACATTGCTGAACAGTTGCGTCAGCAATTCAGCATCGCCGCGGATCCGCACGTCCGGCTGGATGTCGTGCACGAGCATATGCTGCTCATCCTCGGCCACGGGCCGGTACATCTCGTAGATCCGCTCCAGAAGTTCGCTCATCGACAGCGTCGAAAACGCCGCCAGACGCGAACCGGATTCAATTTGGGAGATGCGGAGCAGCGCGGCGAAGATGACCAGCAGGTGATCCGTATCCTCGATTGCATGCGCCACCACCGCGGCGTAGTCGGCGGTGGTGACCGACTTTTGGCGCGCCTCCTCGAGACGATTGCGCAGATGCGTCAACGGGGTGCGCAGGTCGTGCGCGATGTCGCTCGACACCTGCCGCAGGTTGTCGAGCAGCGTGGAGATTCGGTCGAGCATGTTGTTGATGGCGACCGACAGACGATCCAATTCGTCGCCGCTGCCGCGCAGCGCAATACGATCGTTGAATCGCCCCGCGATGATTGCCTGGCATGTCCGGGTGATTGCGTCGATTCGGCGCATGAACTGCACGCTGAAGAAAATCCCGCCCAACGCGGCAAGCACGATGGACGCTGCTTCGATCCATCCAAACGCCTTGAGGATTCGCGCGCGCGTGGCGGTGATTTGACTGGTGTCGCGGCCAACGAACAGGTAGACGCCCGGCGTCACGTACACGCCGCGCCCGAGCACCATGGCGGAGTCGTGTTTGGATTTGCGCGGCGCGGGAAAGCTGAACAGACCGGGCCGAAAATCGAGCGGCGGCAAATTGCCGGCGAGCCGTCCGCTCGCCTGGTCCTGCAGCAGGATGTATCCGCCCGGCAGATCCGCGCCTGAATAGTCCCCCGACCCCAGCCGCTGCTGCACGACCTCGATGGCCTCCGGCAGTCCCTTTTCCCGATAGCCGTTCCTGATGGTGCTGATGTCCGCGTCGACCGCCCCGATCAGAGCCGCGGTTTGAGTACCGTTCACGATCCAATACACAACGCCGAGCAATACCCAGGAAAGAATCAGAAACAGCGTCGCGAACAGCGCCGCCGAGCGAAAACTCTCGGTCTTGAGAACTCTAACCGGGCGCAAGAAATTTATACCCGGTGCCGCGAATGGTCTGAATGACATCGAATTCAAAGCCGTGATTGACTTTGGCCCGCAAACGGCTGATGTGGCTCTCGACGACGCTGGTTTGCGGATCGAAGTGGATGCCCCAGACGTTTTCCAGCAGCATGCGCCGTGTGAGCACGCGATCCGGATTGCGCATCAGATATTCGAGCAGGCGAAATTCCTGCGGCAATAGCTCGATGTCCCTGCCGGCGCGCTGCACGGAGCGCTTCAGCAGGTCCAACTCGATCGAGCCCAAGGCCAGTCGAATCGCCGGCTCGTTCGCAGTGGCGGGTCGGCGCGAAAGCACCCTGACCCGCGCCAACAATTCCGCGAATGCAAACGGCTTCACCAGATAGTCGTCGCCGCCCGCTTCGAGACCTTGCACCCGATCATCGATGCCGCTCATGGTGGTGAGGTAGATGACCGGCGTCAGCACCCGCCGCTCGCGCAGTTTTCTGACGAGACTCAGGCCATCGAGGCGCGGCAGCATGCGATCTAGAATGATCACCTGATGATCTCCGGCACAGGCGCTCGCCAAGCCGCTTTCACCGTCGGCGCAATGCTGCACGGCAAAGCCGTGTTCGCGGAAATGATCGCCAACGGACTGCGCCAACTCGACGTCGTCCTCGACCAGCAAGATGTTCATTGCGGGGAAGATTACGCCACCGCAGACAGAAACGCATGGCGCCGGCCGCCTCGAATTCTTACAAATATACAAAATGCCGCCGGCGTCGCGCGTGCTAGATTCGCCCCTGCGGTTGGCTCAAAAATAATATGAGGGCGGCATGTCTTTTGGCGGCACTTTCGCGCGTTGCGGTCTGATCGGGTGCCTGTGCGTCGGCTGCTCGCTGCAGACTGCGAAGCCGGTCGCGCCGACGCCGCCCGCGGCGTTCGACAAGGCGCCGCCCAACGCGTCCGCCAATTGGCCGAGCAAGGACTGGTATCACGGCTTCGCCAGCGCCGAATTGGATGCATTGATCGCCGCAGCGGCAAGCAGCAACCTCGATCTAGAAATGGCGCGGGCGCGCGTCGCGCAAGCCGATGCTCGGGCGCGGCAGGCGCACGCCGGCATCCTTCCCAGCGTGGACGCCGGCGGCAACGCCAACTATCTGGCGGGTCATTCGGTCAACGGCAGTGCCCATGAGACCGACTGGGCCGCGCTCCTGTCGGCGAGCTACGAAGTCGATTTTTGGGGCAAGAACCGCGCGACGGCGAATTCGGCGCGCTATTTGGCAATCGCGTCGCGCGCGGACCGCGACACGCTGGCGTTGACGACCCTGGCGGGCGTGGCAAATGACTATTTTCAGGTGCTGTCGCTACGCGAGCGCCTGGCCGTCGCACATTCAAATGTGGATGCCGCTCGCAATCTGATGGAGATCGTCGATTCCCGCTTCAAAGTGGGTCTGTCGAATCCCGTGGAAGTGGCGACTCAAAGGACGGCTTTGGCGAGCGCCGAACTCGTCATTCCGGAACTCGAGCAGTCGCAAGAGGAAGCGGTGGCTTCGCTAGCCGTCCTGTTGGGCCGGCCGCCGGAGGATTTCAAGGTGGCAGGGACGCCCCTCGAATCGCTCAACGAGCCCCAGGTGGCCGCCGGCTTGCCGTCCGAATTATTGAGGCGCCGGCCGGACGTGTTCACGGCGGAGGCAAACCTTGAATCCGCGAGTTTCGACCTGGTGGCCGCGCGTGCCGCGCTGTTCCCGTCGTTGACGCTCACGGCCTCCGGCGGCGTGCAGAATCCGGCGCTCAACGCCGCCGTCATCTCCTTGAGCGGCGTGGGACCCACCTTGAATTTGGGCGCGGCGCTCGCCCAGCCGATATTCGACGGCGGCAGACTGCGCGCCGCGCGGGCCGAAGCCCAGGCCAAGCAGCAGGAAGCGGCGGCGAGTTATCGGGCAGCGATCGTTGCCGCGCTCGTCGACGTCGAGAATTCCCTGTCGGCCATCCAGCATCTGGATGCCGCTCGCGAGTTTCAAAACGAAAGCCTGGATCAGAGCGAGCGCGCCTTCGAAGGCGCTCGTCTGCGCTACAAACAAGGGGCCGGAGACTTCCTATCGGTGCTCGAAGCGCAAAAAACCCTCTACGCGGTGCGCGATCAATTCATTCAATACAGACTTGCCCGGCTGCAGGCCTTGGTCAGCCTTTGCAAGGCGTTGGGCGGCGGTTGGCAAGCGCCGGACGCCGCTGCGCAACCGCAGGCAGCGGCGCTGCAAACCGCTCCTCGGCCCGAATTTTGAGGCCCCTCTTCCTTAAGGGAACATACATCGATGCACAAGCACAGTCCGATATCGCGATCGACCGGCGAAGCGTGGTGCGGCCCTTGGACGCACCGGGGATTGTGCGCCGTGCTCGCCGCGGGGTGCCTCCTCCTCAGTGCGTGCCACAAGACCACGAGCTCCGCGGGCGAAGCGCCGCCGGCGTCGGATGCGAAAGCCGCCGCCGGTGCGAAATCGCAACCGGCAGCGAAGGACGCCGACGCCAAGGGGGAGACGGACGCCAAGGGGGAGGCCGACGCCAAGCAGGAAGCGGCCGAGGGCGTGACCTTGACGCCCGAGCAGGTCGAAAAATTGGGTATCGCCACGCAAGCGGCGCAAGCGCTCGACTATTCGGAGGAGGCGGCCGGGTTCGGCGCGGTGGTCAATCACGAGAGCATCGCCCAAGCGGTGGCAGAGTTGGCAACGGCGAAAGCCACCGAGCGATTGAGCCGCTCTTCCCTGTCGCGCGCGCAGAAGCTCGACGGAACGCCGGGCGCCGTGTCGGCCGATGTCGAGGAAGCCGCAGCCCAAAAGGCCGAAGTCGATGCCGCCGCTCTGACATTGACCAGTCAGCGTCTGTCCTCGTCGTTGGGCATGAATCCGCCGTGGAAGAATGGCGACAAAGACGCCATTTTGCAGGACCTCGCCGCGGGCAAGATCAAGCTGGTGCGCGTCACCTTTCCGCTGGGCGCGTTGAACGGCGGGACGCCGGCTCGCCTGCGCGCGGCGCACATTGGCGCCAAGCCGGGCACGGGATGGAAAATGAACGTGGTCTGGGATGCGCCCGCCGATGCCACCGTGCCCGGCCGCAGCTTTTTCGCGCTGCTCAAAGCGAGCGATGCGGGTGAAGGCGAGCGTCTCCAGGTATGGGCCCCGATCGGCGAGCCGGTGGCCGGCGTGGTGGTCCCCGCGGCGGCGGCGGTCATGAGCGACGGCAAGTTCTGGTGCTATGTCGAGAAGAAACCCGGCACGTTTGCACGAGTCGAGCTCGATACCGGCAGACCCACGGCGGACGGTTACTTCATCACTGAAGGAGTCGGCGCCGGCGACAAGGTGGTGACCGCCGCCGCCGGCCAATTGCTGGCAAAAGAATCCGGCTCGGCCGCGGAACCGGATTAGCCATGATGCGAGCATTGGTCACGCTGTGCGTGCGTCACTTCGGCGCGATTACCGCGCTGACGATATTTGCGCTGGTCCTCGGCGGTTGGCAGGCGTTGCGTTCCCCGCTGGACGTCTTCCCGGAATTCGTGCCGTCGCAAGTCGACATTCAGACGGAGGCTCCGGGTTTCGCTCCGCAGCAGG
>Ga0210394_10002996_pt1 | contig 22108 bp, 18 predicted proteins | sample IncBWC12MmetaG_FD_160121 | JGI IMG/M metagenome (GOLD analysis project Ga0210394, IMG submission 160121) | Forest soil microbial communities from Barre Woods Harvard Forest LTER site, Petersham, Massachusetts, United States - Inc-BW-C-12-M | ecosystem: Environmental > Terrestrial > Soil >... | reverse complement strand
CCACGCGCAAGGCCAGGCATTTGCCGTGACGCCGGACGGCTTCGTAGACCAGGGCCTCGTCAAGCGGATACAGCGTCCGGAGGTCAATGATCTCCACCCGTCCGGGAAAATCCAGCGCGGCGGCCTGGGCCCAATAGACTCCCATGCCATAAGTAATGATGCAACAAGTATTTCCGGCGAGGACTTCGCTGGGATCGGCGGCCTGGACAACCCTCGCTTTTCCCAGGGGAAGCAGATAGTCGCGGGCAGGCTCAATCGTCTTGGCTTCTTCGGTCCCCGGCACTTTGCTCCAATAAAGTCCTTTATGCTCCAGCATGACTACGGGATTGGGGTCCAGAAATCCCGATTTGATCAGCCCTTTCATGTCTGCCGCATTGGAGGGATAGGCTATTTTGATGCCTTTAATGGTTAGCAGGGTCGACTCTATCGACCCGCTATGATAGGGACCGCCGCCCAGGTAGGCGCCTACCGGCACCCGGATCAGCACTTGGATCGGAAATTTGCCGCAGCTGAGGTAGCAGGACTTGGACAATTCCGTTACGAGTTGATTCAGGCCCGGGTAAAAGTAGTCAGCAAACTGGATTTCCACGATCGGCTTAAGCCCGGCAGCGCAGAGGCCTGCCGAAGAACCGATAATATAGGCTTCCTGGATCGCCGTATTGAATACCCTTTCGTCGCCAAATTGGGCAGCGAGCGTAGCTGTCTCGCGGAAAACCCCGCCCAGCCTTCTGCCGACATCCTGTCCAAACAGCAAGGCTTCCGGATGGTCTTCCATGATCTCGCGGATTGCGAATAGCGCTGCATCCACCAGGTTGATGCGGTTCCCCGCCGAAGGACTGCGCTGGCCAGTCTCCTCTGTTACCGGGGTGGAAGCAAAGACAAAATTTCCGACCCCCTCCGGATCCGGCTCGGGTTCCGCCTGTGCGCGCCCGAATGCGCTAGCCACCTGTTCCGAGGCCATTTCTTCGATGGCCTGGAGTTTTTCTTCTGGTATTCCGGATGCCAAAAGGCTGCTTTTCAGCAAAGGACCCGGGTCCATCGCCAAGGCTTGATCCAGGTCCTCGGCTGTCCGGTAAAACTCTTTTCGGACACCGCTGGTATGATGACCCAACAAGGGCACTTTGGCCTGCAGCAACCAGGGGCCCTTGCGCTCGCGCAATGCCCGGATCGCCAGCCCGACTTGCTCATAACAGGCCTCGAAATGGCTTCCGTCCACTCGAACCGCGGACAGGCCCTTGAATCCCGCGGCATATTCGCAGGCATCCATCGCCCGGGTTTCCTCTGCGCGCGCGCTGATTCCCCACCCATTGTCCTGGACCAGGTAGAGGATGGGAAGTTTTTTCAGAACGGCGAATTGCAGGGCTTCGCTTACCTCTCCTTCCGTAAGGCTCGCATCTCCCAGGGAGCACAAGACGATCGGGGCCACGCTGCCCGGCTCCAGACCCAGCCGTTCCCGATGCGCAATCCCTTGAGCGATCCCGGTTGCCGGAATGGCCTGCATGCCCGTGGCGCTGCTCTGGTGTATGATGGTAGGTCGGCCGGCGCCCCGGAAGCTGGGATGCGCATAATACTCTCTTCCCCCGGAAAAAGGATCGGCCCCCTTGGCCAGGAGCTGCAGCATCAGTTCGAAGGGAGAAAAACCCAAGCCAAGCAAAAGACTCTCGTCGCGGTAATAGGGACAGGCGAAGTCTTCTTCCCGAAGATGGAAAGCCGCGGCCAATTGAATGGCCTCATGGCCTCGCGATACCGAATGCACATATTTGCAAACGGACCGGTTCTTTTCATAGGTTTCGGCCATCGAGCGGGCCGTGCACATCAATCGGTAAGCGTGAAGAAGAATATCTGGATCGACCATGCAGCAATCTACGTCATAAATGCCCTGTTCAGACCGGTTTCGGGGGCCTCCCTGCCGGTCGAAAATCGTCGTTATTTCACTTGGACAACCAGGGAGGTCTCGTCCTCAATAAAGGCCTCCAATTCGTCACCGACCACGCATTCGCCGACACCGGCCGGGGTCCCCGTGAAAACCAGGTCCCCGATATTCACTGAAAAATACGTTGAAATATACGCAACCACCTTATCGAAGCTGTTGATCATGAGTCCAGAGTTTCCCTGCTGGACCAGCTCCTTATTTTTGTAGAGGCAGAAATTGATGTCTTTCTTGTTCTTGATGTTTTGCAGGGGGACCCACTTTCCCACCACGGCAGAATTGTCCCAGGCCTTGGCTTTTTCCCAGGGCAGGCCCTTTTCCTTCAGCTCATTTTGGACATCCCGCGCAGTGAAATCGATCCCGGCGCTTATCGCATCGTAATATTTGCTGGCAAACCGGTCTTGTATATATTTCCCATTTTTGGAGATCCGCAGCACGAGTTCACATTCGTAGTCCAGTTCGTTGGTGAATTCGGGATAATAAAAGGGCGTGTGGGCCTGAAGCAGGGCGCTTTTAGGCTTCATGAAGATAATGGGCTCATCAGGAACCTCGTTATTCAGTTCTTGGGCATGCGCAACATAGTTGCGACCAACACAGAATATTTTCATATTCAATAAGGGATTTAAATAGAAAATTCTTACCTAGTTTTCAGTCGGCCTGGAAAGGCCACGGGCACGCATAGGTAATTGAATATTAAAATAATCCAGCTAAAATACAGTTTCTCAATTAAAAATCATAGGGTTATCTCTATTTTGTTGAATTCGTTCATGGTCCGCGTGATGCCCATGGCAACAAAAGACTCAACAATTTCTACGGATTTTTCGATTTTTCGAATGATCAAGGGTACTTCCGCAGCCGTCCACCGTCCCAGGACATAGTCCACTTGCATGCCTCGGGGATAATCATTGCCAATACCGAGGCGGAGCCGGGGATAGGCATCGGTACCCAACTCCTCCTGGATGCTCTGCAATCCATTGTGTCCGGCTGCGCTTCCGGATGGCCGGATCCGAATCCTTTCCCGGGGAAGGGCTACATCATCCACCATCACGAGCAAACGATCCAGCGGAATCTTTTCCTTGTCTATCCAATATTTTACCGCTTGGCCGCTCAAGTTCATGAAAGTGGACGGCTTGAGACAAAGCAGCAGGCGGCCTTTCCAGGGAAGCTCGGCCAGGTCACCCAGGTACTGGCCGCGGAACTTCCCGCCATGCTTGATTACGAGGGCATCAGCGATCTCAAAACCGAGGTTGTGACGCGTTCCGGCATATTCTGCGCCAACATTTCCCAATCCTACCAGTAAGTATTTGGTCATGCCTGATCTAAACGGTATACGTTGCGGTTTGAAGGAGATCCCCGCCCCCAAACCGGGTGGGCTGGCGAAACAGGATCCAGGTCCGGTAAATTATTTCTTGGCTGATGCCGGCTTGGCTGGTGCGGGAGCGGGAGCAGGCGTGGCAGCCGGCGCGCCAGCGGCAGGAGCAGCAGCTGTGGTCCCAGGCGCCGCAACAGCGGCGGCTGCCGGCGTTTCTTCCTGCTTGAGCTCTCGGGTCAATACGACAGATGCAATAGGAATGCGCGGTGAATTCAGCATCTCGAAATGTTCTACCTGAACATCTTCCACGCGGACACTGTCATTCAATTCCAGGTGAGAGAGATTGACTTCGATGTTTTCCCGCAGGTATTTCGGCAGGGTTTTTACCTTGAGGCCTTTCATATTCGTCATCAGCTTGCCTCCATCTTTTACTCCGGCGGGAGCGCCGGTGAATTTCAGCGGGATGGTAGCGATCACTTTTTTATCTTCTACCAATTCCAGAAAGTCGACGTGTTGCAGCTCGTCGGAAACCGTATTGAACTGGAGGTCCTTGAGAATACAGGTATAGACATTGCCGCCCAGTTTAACCTCGGCAAGCTGAAAATTCGGAGTATACACCAGGTCTTTGAACTGGATGGTATCCGCAGCAAAGGAAATTTCTTTCGCACCGCCGTAAATTACTCCTGGCACTTTTCCCTCAGCGCGAAGATGGCGGGTGGCTTTTTTGCCCATTTCGGTTCTGAGCTGTCCTTCGATAGTAATCGTTTTCATCGTTTCCGTTTAAATCATTTGTTCCGCAACTGGGAGTGGATAAACAAGCCCGTTATGCTCCGGTTTTCGTATGCGTTCCGTATGGCAATCGCAAACAGCGAGGCGACGCTGAGCGTCTTTATCCTTTCGCTGTGCTGTTTCAGTGGAATCGTATCACAAACCACCAGCTCCTCCAGCACGCTGTTTTCGATATTGGCGACCGCGTTGCCGCTCAATACGGGATGGGTACACAGGGCCCGTACACTTCTGGCGCCTTTTTCCTTCATCAGACCAGCCGACCGGGCCAGCGTGCCTCCGGTATCGCAGATATCATCAATGAGCACTACGTCCCGATCCGCCACCTCTCCAATGACCACCATGCTGGCGATTTCGTTAGCCCGTTTCCGGTGTTTATCGCAGATGACCATCTCGGCGTTGAAATAGGATGCGATTTCCCGGATACGATTGGCACTTCCCACATCGGGGGCCGCAAAGGTAAGATTTTCCAATGCAAGTTGCTCTATATAAGGGATAAAAATGGCCGAGCTGTCGAGGTGGTCAACAGGTATATCGAAATAGCCCTGGATCTGCGGAGCATGCAGGTCCATGGTGATCACACGGTCCGCCCCAGCGGCTTCTAACATGTTGGCTACCAATTTTGACCCAATGGCGACGCGGGGTTTGTCTTTGCGATCCTGGCGTGCGTATCCGTAGTACGGAATGACCGCCACCACCTTGTAGGCAGATGCCCTTCGGGCCGCATCGATCATTAACAGCAGTTCGAGCAGGTTTTCTGCCGGCGAGAAAGTGCTTTGCACGAGAAAGACCATATCCCCCCGGATACTCTCATCGAAAACCGGTTGGATTTCGCCGTCGCTGAAATATTGAATGGAGATCTTGCCTGGAGTGCCGCCGAATTGTTCCGTGATTCTTTCTGCAAGATATTGGGATCCAGTGCCTGAGAATATCTTGGCGGAATGCTGCATACAAAGAAGATGTGCCGCGAAGATATAGTGGAAAACAGGAAAGCCACAGGGATAAGAAAAGAATATTATCCTCTCCCGATGGCTAAGGCAAATAAATGAGGTGACCGCAGATCGCTAATGGACGACGTCAGCGAACACCGGTTTATCCGAAATCTTTACGACGTAGGATTCCTTTGCATTGGCATGCCGCATATTCAGGGCATAAAATACGGATGAACAAACAAAAATCGAGAAGAATAGGGCAACCAGGTACATTCCAACGCAGAAAAGGAAGGAATGCCAGCCGCCGATTGCGGAAAAGGTCTTGGATTTCATGGGATTCGAATTTTCAGTTTTACAATAGGTATGTGGTTCGGTGAACCGGATTTTAGCTCCCGGAGCCTCCAGGATAGGGAACAACGCCTTAAAATATTAAGATATTGTTAAGCCTAAAATTAATCGCTTACCTTGAAAAATGCAAGCGAAAAACTACGCTATTAAGGAGTGGGCGAAGGCCGATCGGCCCCGGGAGAAGACGATGGTTCAATCCTCTTTATTACTATCTGATTCTGAGTTACTTGCAATACTTATTCGAACTGGCACTCGGGATCGGACCGCCCTGGATTTGGCGCGGGAACTGCTTCAGAAAGGAGGCAATAACCTCCGCGAATTGGGCAATCTTTCTGCCAAGGAATTAATGAGCATAAAAGGCATTGGCGCAGCCAAGGCCGTTACCAGCCGGGCGGCCCTGGAACTGGGCCGCCGTAGGCAGTCCTTTTCCCTTCCGGACCGGCCCCAGGTCAAATATAGCCGGGAATTGGCGAGCTATCTCCAGGACCAGCTGCGTGACCACCAGCACGAGGTATTCGAAGTGGTCTTCCTTAACCGGGCCAGTGAACTACCCCGCAGCAAGCTGCGGGGCTTCGTAATCAACGCGTAGACTAATGCCTTACGTTAGCGATTACAGGCCGAGACCTCAGCCCTTCGTTCAAAAGTAGGCGTTTGTTTGAATTTCCAAAACCGCTCTAAGGAGCGGGGTATTAAACCAAGTCAGAATAAAGTAAAACACTTGGAGATCATCAGCCAGGGAGGCATTACGGGAACCCTTGCCGACCCGTGCATCATCCTGAAAAAAGCGCTGGAGCAGAATGCCGTCAGCCTGATCTTATATCACAATCACCCTTCCGGGTATTTTTTGCCCAGTCTGGCCGATGAGCAGTTGACCGCTAAAATCAAGGAAGCGACCCGGTATTTCGACATCCGATTGCTGGACCACATCATCGTCAGCGATGAAGGCTATTTCAGCTTTGCCGATCAGGGCCTGCTGTAAGGGATGAAGGTTGCGGAATCAGGAGCCCATTTGACCCAACCGGTGTAACTGGCTTCTGAAATAACGTTCATCTTCCCGGATGTCCTCCACATGGCCCGGCCCCTGATGCGACGGATGCTCAATGGAGAAAATGCCTGAGAAACCTTGGGCCTTCAGCTCGTCCAGGATGGCGGGAATCGGAATAATGCCGTGCCCGAGCGGAACTTCCGCAGCGCGGCGGGAACCCGCTTCCTGAACATCCTTGAGATGCAGGGAGAATATCCGGCCCCGGAGCTGGTGTTTTACGCAGTCCAGCACGTCTACCCCATTTCGGGTCCAGTTTCCGATATCGACGCAGGCTCCCAGGTTGGGCCGGTTCTCAATAGCTTTCGCGACTGAATCCGGCCGGCTATAGGCATTTTCACCCGGTTCTCCGTGGATGGCAACCGGAATTTGGTATTGTCCCGAAAGGGCATTGACGAGATCCAACTGGCCCTTGGTAGGCATGGCCGTTATGAGCTTTATCCCCATATCCTTGGCAAAAGCAAAGCAGTTCTTCCAGTCCGACTCGGTTTTGGTCTCGTCCGTTCCGTCGACCACTCCATAAGCGATTAGCACCACGCCTTTTTCCTTCAAGTAAGCAAGAAGCTGCTGTCGGTCGGCAGCACCCATGGCCGGGCCCATGTCTCCGCTCAATTTTCCGCCGAGCCGCTGACCCGGGAACCCTTCTATATAGTGGATCCCGCAACTGTCTGCCCGATCAATGGCTTCCAGGAGGCTGAGGCGGTTAAAACTCCAGGTCTGCAGGGACAGTTTCCATTCAGCAGGCCTGAAAGGAAAAGACGCGAACGCGAACATTCCCAAACTGAGCATGCCGAGAGGCAATAACTTTTTCGTCATGTTGCATTTTTTGCTGATCTAAATCTGGCATGTTCATGCCTGGGCGGTTGGGCCGCCAAAATTCATGGGCAATTGCACCTCTTCCAAATCCTGGATCTTGCCGTTGACGTTTTCAAATCGGCCGATATTCTCGGTCATCGCCTTCATGAACCGTTTGGCGTGCTGGGGAGTGAAAATAATCCTGGACTTGACCTTACTCTTGGGTGTGCCAGGCATCACGTTCACGAAATCAATTACGAATTCGGCGTGAGAATGGGTAATGATCGCCAGATTGGCGTATTCTCCTTCGGCAATTTCCTCCGAAATCTCAATATTTAGCTGGCTATTGGGCTGCTGATCTGCCATAATATAATTTTACTCATGTGCGGTTGGAAAAGTTGGACTGCCGTCGATGCAGGAAACTCCGATTGGTTCATCTAGGTGCAATCACCCATTTGCATCTAAGCGGGAACAGCGCTAAATTACAAATCTATTGCCAATCCTGCGGGGAACGAAAATAACCCGACATATCCCAGGGCGACAAATGCCCCATTTAACTTAAGAAAGTCCCGGAATAAAAGCAGGCAGATTCCCGGTAGATCCCTTGGCTGCTTTCAGCACGATGGACAGGCTCCTTTGATTTCCCGGATCAACGATCGCTTCCTCGAATCCAACGGCACGGATAATCAAAACCGTGTTCGGTTTGATCCGGATCTTGAACAATCCGGCGGTGTCCGTGCTTACTCCCTTCTGATTTTTCTTGATCAGGACCGAAACAAATGGAATGGGATTTCCTTGCTCGTCCATCACTTTTCCGGTTACCCAATTGGCCTGCGCCGATGCATTCGGGCAAAATAGAACAATTCCCAAAATCGCTGAGAAAATGCCTTTGGATATTCTTCCCAGAAAAGCTTCGCGGCCTGGAGGCCAACAAAGGCTTAAGTCGTTTTTTCCCCTTACCCGTGTTGATTGAACACGAATTTTCCGGAGCCATCGCGGCACCCCATCGGAAACCATCTTAGAAGTTTTCTTTCAGTCGATAATTTAGAAAGAATTATCGATTAAACGCCCGATCCGTATCGAAAAATTATGGTAACGGGTTAAGTAATAATCCTATTTTTTATCTCCCCCCATATAAAATATAGATGAACTGCGCAAATTTGGGCAAGTGAATCGCGCATCATAGGGCACTTGCAGGCATTTCCTTTGGGAAGAGTTTATAATATGCGTGTACCTTTACTGTATTCGATCCTTATTGAAACAATCAAGATCGACACATGAGGAGATTTCTTTTCCTGGTCAGTTGCCTGTCCTTGCTGCACTTGGTATCTTATTCTCAAAGTCTTTGTGGACCCATACCCGAACTTATCAAGTCGGGCACATTGAGTTATGACCGGCTTCCTATTGTTAACGATACCATCCTCACGAACTTCCGTTTCTTTTACAAAATGACCGTCGATTGCAATGATCAACCGGTATTGAATGACTTATTCATTGTCGATCCGCTTTTTCCCACCACCATTATTTCGGATATTCCCTGGCAGCAGGACTCGGTGAAAAATGTAACCGGGCTTATCGATCCCTGCCTGGTTTTTCAGACTCCACCCTGCCACCGGACCTTTTATTATCATGCCGACGCCCAAATAAATTCCAACACGGATGGGTATACGGGCACTACGGTGAATTGCTGCAGGCCCTATACCACCGCCAATTTACTCTATCAATTCAACCTCGATTATTCCGAATCCGTTGCCATTTACGGAGAAGCCTGTTATGCCGAATGTTCCCCCAGCATCGGGACGGTCTATAATGGGATTGCCAGCTATGTTAAAGTGCCGCCCCTCTCCATCATCAACAGCAGTCCCCAGATTGTTTCTAATGATACCTTGCTTTCCATTTGCAAGGCCCGTCCCTTTTCCTACCAAGTCAAGGCGGTAGAACCCGACGGCGATTCGCTCGTTTATCATTTTTCGGCTCCGCGGTCGTTTCCGCTGTACCCCTTTAACAGGCTTTGTTACCCCAGGCTTTCCCTTCCTTTTCCCGCCATTGATTTTAAACCCGGCTTTTCGGCTGAGCAGCCTGCCGGACCCGGTGTTTCCATCGATCCGGCCACAGGCCTCATCCAGGGTGCTATCCCGGATACCGGAACCTATGTGGTAACCATCAGCGCACTGGAATATCGCAATCAGGTATTGCTGGATTCTACGATGCAGGATCTGTTCATTCAAGTATTCGATTGCAGCCTCCTGCCCAAGCCGGAAGCCGCTATACCGCCCAAGGATAATGCCTGCAATTCCCTGACCGTTTCCTTCCCGAACAACAGCACCCCGATAATCAATAACCCCATCTTCGACAACACGACGTTCCAATGGGAATTCGGGGATGGGGACAGCTCCCAGCAGACCTATCCCTCCCATACCTATGCCGATACCGGCACCTACCCGATCCGCCTGATTATTTTTCCCGGTCATTGGTGTGCCGATACTGCCTATGGTGAAGCGCTGGTCTATCCTATACTGGATCCCAATTTTACTCATGCGGACTCCTGTTCGGGGCAACCTGTTCTGTTCACCAATATCTCTACTACCTCTGAGGGGACGATCGATTCCGTCGACTGGAAAGTCCTCCTGGATTCAACGCAGATAGATAGTTCGAACCAATACAATCTCTCCTACACTTTTCATAAGGTCCCCCAAACCTATACCGTACTGCTCACTGTAGGCACGGACAAGGGATGCCTGGCTACGGACACCCAATATGTTAATATCTGGCAAAGTCCTGCTCTACTGGCCTCTCATGACACGATCCTGAGCCGGGGAGCCAGCCTGCAGTTGCAGGCCAGCGACGGCAATAACAATTTCAACGGGCAATTCTCCTGGTACCCCACGGAGGGGTTGAATGATGCAAATATTCCCAACCCCATACTAAACAGCACCACCGACACCGTCTATTTTGTCTCCATTAAAAATAGCCTGGGCTGCTCCCTGCTGGACTCGATCCGCATCAAATATTATACGGGGCCCGACATCTATGTCCCCAATGCGTTTACTCCCAACGGCGATGGCATCAATGATCTGTTCAGGCCCATCCCGGTAGGCATCCTCAACTTTAATTACTTCCGAGTCTTCAACCGCTACGGTCAACTGGTATTCGAAACCAACCAGCCCTTCAAGGGATGGGACGGCAATGTCCATGGCCGGCCCGCGGACGCGGGAACCTACGTGTGGGAAGTGGCCGGCGTGGATTACATCAATAAACCGATTAGAAAAAAAGGAACGGTCATCCTGATCCGCTAGGCCCTATCGATTCCCAGCGATAAAACTAAAAGAGGCTGTTTTTGGCAGCCTCCTTTATATTTAGAATCATTGCTGAATTAGCGTGGGCCTAAATAAGTTAGGGTATCGGTGGCCAGTCTCGAAGCAACGCCAGCACCCCAGGTATAGGAAATATAGAAAGTTTTGGTCGCTGGGTCATAATATGGACTATACCCTGAATAGTTCATCGCGCCACCCGGGCTCGTTATAGTTACCGAATCGGCTACATTGATCGCTAGATTGGGATTACCAATGCCAACCCCAGATCCATCAGCCCAGGGCTGCAAACTGACAAACACCACGGAAGCAGGACCCGAAGTGGCAAGCCCCATGGTGCCAGCGGGTATTTCCCCCGTTCTCACCGGATCCCCGGCCCTCAGGGTATATCCGGTGATGCTATAATTTCCGTCATACTGATTTTTGACCGACGGACTAATCATCAAATGGTTCCATTGTTCAATGGGCACCGAAGCAGACTGAATCGTCACCGGAAGAATATAGACCTGTGTCAGGTCCAATTTAGTAAAATCGAAGTGCACGTACATGCTATCCAATCGCTTCCCTGCAGGTATAGTTCTATTCCATCCATTGACGATAGTGTAAACCGTATCCGGCATCAACTGATAATTCGTCCCGTTATTGGTATTGTAGGTATCCAGATAAGCCGAATCCAGGGCGAATGTGGCAGTAACCGCCGTCCCCAGAACTTTGGGGGAAGCCAAATTGATATAGAAGGGTATGTCTGTTGAGGTAACCGTCGCATCAAAGGCAAAGGTGACCGGATTATTGGCATTCGTAGCGGCCAAGGGAAGGTCCACGGAAGCACCTCCCGATGCGAAGTCTGTATAATATTTTCCGTTTTTCAGACAGGAACTTAAAGAAAATATTATACATAATATCGACAGAGACGCCATAATCCGCAGCTTGTTTATTGCTCTGCTATTTTTTTTCATAATCTTTTATTTTTATTCCCCGGTTTTCTTGTTTAACGATTGGTAGTGCGCTACTTAGCGATTAGATGAAAATGCATTTATGATTAAGGCATCCAAAATATTTTGCTATTGAACGGGTCTACCGTAGCACCGCCAGCAGCTGCCCAGGCCGCGTTGTTGTTGTTCTGTTCCTCTGTGGGATAATAATACCTGAAAGGCATGTGCGGGCCGACTTTTGCATTATAAATGGAAACAGGTACAATGGGATAGCCGCTATTCATCCCACTGTTAAAAGTCCTTCTCCAATCATTGTATGGCTCTGCCACGCTAATACCGTTCATAGCGGCCCATTTTTGCGTAAGAATGGTATGTACCAGGCTGTCGGTGCTGGCACCTGTCGGAAATGCAACATATCCAATATTTTGACCATAATAAGTCGCAGCATAGCCATCTGCTGCCGCCGTGCTGCCACCGACTCCAAGAAACTCGTATGATTTGGTAATGCCATTTTGATACAACGTCTGTGCCTGTGTCGCACCTCCGGGAAGCCATCCGTATAATGTCGCTTCAGCTTGCACAAAATAGCTTTCCGTAGCGGATATCATGACAGCGGATTGAGTCGGGCTCACTACCAGCCCCGACCCGATGTTCGAAGAACCCGTGCCATCCGGATTGGCGTTCTGTGTACCCAGATAATTCCCCCAATAATCACTGAAATTGAGCGGAAGGGTCACGTTATAATAGTTAGGGCTTGTGGCAACCACATTTTTCGGCGTAAAGAAATAACCCAACCTGTCATCGTTCGTGGCCCGATAAAAATCGATGACCGCTTCATTCGCCCCTATATAACTCGCATCACCGTACAGGGATCCCGAAGGGCTGACTCCAAAACCTCCATACATGTTGTTGGGTTTGGAGGCGGAATACCCGGGATTGACTAATGCGTCAGACGTAAGATACCCCATGGATGCCGTCTTCGTGACTTCACTGGTGACGTAGGCCATCTTTGAACTAACATTGGATTCTCTGACCAACAGCCTTAATTTGACTGTATTGGCAAAAAGTATCCAATTTTGCATATTTCCTGCAAACATGACGTCTTCCACTCCCGGCACACCTACTGCGGCATTATTCAAATTCGCGTTGATATCGGTGATGGCGTTATCGATTTTAGACGTCAAGCTGTCATAGATATCACTCGCCTTATCATAATTCGGGTAAAAATTGCCCTGGCCTTTTAGCGCCTGGGAATACGGAATATCGTTGTACAAATCCACCAGGTTCTGAAAACACACGGCTTCCAATATTTCGGCGATATCATGGTAGTTGGCATTGGCGACGCCTTGGGTTTCCCCGAGCAAGAAATTAAGGTTAGTTAATATGCCGTAATAGTTATCCCATAATTGCGGCCCGCCGGATGTTTCGATATAGCCTGCGGCACCGCTATTAAATGAATACCCAGGCTGGTAATTCCAATAACCCAACCAAACTGCCTGTGACTCATAACTAGGATTTCCAATTACGCCGGTTACGTCATTTACAATATTTACGAGATTGGTGATTGCAGCCGGCAGCACCAATTGAGGGGTAGCCGCTGATGAGGTGGGCGCATTCGGGCTGTTCTGCAGGCTGGACAAATAATCTTTCCCACAGCCCATCCCGGAAGCCGTAATAATTAAAGTTGCTATCAATACTTTTTTCATGAACAATGATTTTATACTTTTCAATTAAAAGTTAAAGCTGGCAATGAGCGAAAACGTTCTGGATGGTGGCAATTGGTAATAGGTGTTATTGCCCTGGCCATTCGCATTGCTGAAATTGAATTCAGGATCGGTGAAATCGTTTTCTTTCGGCCTGAACATTAAGGCATTATTGCACAAGGCCGTCAATGTTGCTCCGCGAAGTATTTTTTGATGCGACAGCAGTTGCGTGAAATCATAACTCAGGCTGATCGTCCGGACCTTCCATGCGGCGGCATTCTCTACATACGAAGTCCCTGCGGCACGATATTGGGAAGAAACCCAAAAGCCGAGGTTACCGTCTTGGGTATATACATTGGTATTGGGCACCAACTTGCCATTCTGCATAACCTCTGAATTGGGGTAGATGAAATTCTGACGCCCATTGGATGTGGTGTGGGCCGAGGCTCCCGTAAAGTCCAGGTTCTGTTCTGCCGAGTTGTAGAATACATATCCTCCTCGGTAATCGGCGATCACCCTAAAGGTAAGGGCCTTGTAGCTCAATGAGGAAGTAAGCCCCAGAATATATTTAGGAGTGGTCCTTCCGGCCGCAACCTCGGAGTTGCTTAATGAAGGCAATCCTGTGCTGGAATTTACTATCACTTTTCCGGTGGCCGAGTCGCGGACCAGGTCAGATACATATAATTGCGGGAAGGTCATTCCGACGATGGCTTCGTTGGCATTACCAATGCCCGTCTGCTTGGTCTGGTTGGATCCGCTACCATACAAGCTTTCCACCGTAGTCGTTTGAATAGCCAGATTTCCCTGCACGTCCCATTTCCAATCCCGGCTTCTGATGACATTCGCTTTCAAATCAAACTCCAATCCGGTGGATATGGTATTGGCTGCGTTTACGTTGGCGGATGAAAAACCGGTAGATGTCGTAAGAGTTACCGGGAATAGCTGGTTGTAGTTATTGTCATGATAGTAAGTGGCCCCGGCTACAACCCGGTTATTGAGGACCCCGAATTCAATCCCCACTTCGACTTCATTCGTTGCCTCAGGAGTATTGGCTGGATTGTTATAATTCGAGCTCAGCGAGAGGGCTGAGAGACCGCCATAGGGATATCCTCCTGCGACGTTAAAGGTATTTACGGTACTGTATGGATTTAAGGTGATTTGCCCGGTATGGCTATAGGCACCTCTCAATTTTCCGTAGCTCAAAAATGAATTCTTCAGGCCGGGGAAAATTTCTGTAAACAATATGGACGCATCCACTCCATATACATCGTAACTATTATTTCCAGGGGCTAGCAGAGAAGAATAGTCCCTGCGGTAATTTCCATGCAAGAATAGCATATCGTTATAACCCACAGTAAGGTCACCGTAATACCCCTGCAGCCTGGACTCCTGGATATTATTACCCGCTCCAGGAATTCCATATGAGTACGCGATATTATAAATGCCTGGCAGGATGAGTCCGCTGGTTTGGCCTTGCGGGGTGCCGCCACTAATGAGGACCCCGTTGATAGCGCCCACGTTATTGCCCACGGTTTGGATTTGGTTATTCGAATACCTGTCCCAAATGGTATTACCCAAAATCAGGGTTGTCGCGAAATCTCCAAAATTCTTCTGGAAGGTGAGGAGGATGTCTTGCTGAAGTCTCTTGGTCAACAGCGTTTCATCCACCAAGGCTCCCGAAATATCGCCGCTCGAAGGAGTTCCGTAAATATTTGACGAAGGTCCGGTGGCTTCAATGGCATAAGGACTAAAATCGGCTGCGTTTCTATAGCCCTTATAAACAGCATTCGTTACCTGGACGCTCAGGCGATACGTTGCGCTAAACCAGTCAACCGGTTTAATGCTCGCCGAAAATGTCCCCTGGAACGCATCCTGCTTGGAAATATTCCTCGCATTATCTACCTGCCACCACGGATTTATATAATATGCATTGTAATAATTGCTAAGATTACCAAAACTATTCGGATCCTGCCAATTCTTAAGGGAACCAATAGGAATATTTGCGGGCGTGTTCAACAAGGTCCAATAAATAGGCCATCCCTGGGTAATGTCATTACCCACCACATTGCTGTATTTGTGCGAATAGTTGGCCGTATAGTCATACGAGAATATGCCAAAGGTCCTTTTGCCGCCCACTCTTGCGCTCGCCCTTTGGGATTGGTCTTTGGGGACCGTTCCGTCCACATTAACGTACTGAACGCCAATGAAATTTGAATTCTTACTGTCGCCTAGTGAAACGGACAAATCCGTTTGGCTGGTGTAGCCGGTCTGCATGAACTGCTGAATGGCGTCTTTTGATTGCGCAGCATAAGGAACCGAATCCACTTTGCCATTCTGGTTGGGAAAGCCTATGAAAGAAGGCGCGCCATTGAATGCCGGCCCGTAGGACTGGTTTTCAAACGGGATATAATTCGTGAATCCGGTATACGGATTAATGGCCGTGAATTGGTAGGGCGTCCCGGGGAAAAATACGCCGGATTCTCCGCCATAACCGCCGAACTGATTTTGCAATTTAGGCAGATAGGCGAGCCTTTCTTCGGTAGCCGTTTGAGTAAGATTGATGATCGGCTTACCATTCTTGCTGCCTTTTTTGGTCGTGATGATCACTACCCCATTGCTTGCCTCGGAACCATACAAGGCAGCCGCGCTCGCGCTTTTCAATATGGACACATTGTCGATGTCCTCTGGATTGATGGTGATGATAAAATCGGGGTTAACTTCCATCCCGTCAACAATGTACAGCGGTTGGTTGTCGGCAATGACATGCCGCTCACCCCGCAACTGAATCCGTATTTGAGGATCCACCCCGTTGTTAATGATACTGACCTGTGCACCGGACACTTGGCCAATTAGGCCTTGCGCCACATTTACGGGCTTGGACGTGTTCAGCGCTTCGGCATTTACCGTAGCCGTGCTATAACCCAAAGCCTTGCTCTCCCGCTTAATGCCGAGAGCCGTAACGACTACCTCGGTCAAATTATTCTCTTTCCGGGAAACCTGAACCGTTATGGCCGTTTCAGCTCCTACGGTAACTTCTTTCTCTGCAAATCCGGCACCGCTGATTAAGATAACTTCTCCTGTTTTGGCCCGGAGCGAAAAATTACCATCCACATCAGCAGCCGTCCCCAATTTGCTTCCTTTCATGCGAACGCTCGCGAAAGGAATCGGTTGACCCTGTTGATCAGTAACTTTGCCGGTAATAAGTTTTGCTTGGGAATATGCCAATGCACAAAAAAACACTGGCAACACTAGCAGTGTTAGAAATTTTCTCATGTGACGTGAGTTTTTTGGTTTAACCGCCGTAAATATAGGAACTTTTAATATTTACAAAAAAATTGTTAAAAAAAGCTCCTCTATTGGACTGAAGACAACCTTTTTTCAGTAAGCGCTGCAAAAAATTTAAGATTTTTGGAAACCGAATTCTTCAAATGATGAATATTGATATCTATCAACCTTTACTAAAATAACAGTCAAAATGACACATTTTGAATTTAATCCCTGCATCTTCTCCAATTTTCTTAACAATCAACACATATTATAAAAATATTCTTTCGATTCGAAAGACATTAATGTATGGCCCAAGCGCATTAATATACGGCCCAAGCGCATTAATATACGGACCAGGCGCATTAATAAATAGATGGCCCAGACGCATTCGCGCCAAAAGGGAAAAGGATGAAAAGTATGGGGCCCTACCTTTGCGCCATGCAAATTTTGGACGGACAACGCGTATCTCAATTAAATCGCGACCGGCTCAAGCTCCAGGTCGCCCAGCGCATAACGGAAGGCAAGAAAGTGCCGCATTTGGCAGCGATCCTCATCGGGAATAATGGGGCCAGCGAAACCTACGTCAGCGCCAAAGTGCGCACCTGCGCCGAAATCGGATTCAAGTCTTCCCTGTTGCGGGAGCGGGACGACCTCAGCGAAAACAAATTGTTGGGGCTAATTGATGGCTTGAATAACGACCCCGATGTGGATGGAATACTGGTCCAGCTTCCGTTGCCCAAGCATATCTCGGAAGAAAAGGTGATCAATGCCGTTGATCCCTCGAAGGACGTGGATGGATTTCATTCCGTGAACGTAGGTAGAATGGTGCAGGGTCTTCCGGGCTTCGTGCCAGCCACGCCGCACGGTATCCTGATGCTGCTCGACCATTACCAGATTGATAGCCGGGGGATGCACGCGGTCATCGTGGGCAGGAGCAATATCGTCGGCCGCCCTATGAGCATCTTACTCAGCCGCAACGCAAGCCCGGGAAATTGTACGGTTACGATTTGCCATTCCCAAACCCGGGACCTCGAAGGGTATTGCCGTTCAGCCGACCTGTTGGTGGCGGCCCTGGGCAGGCCGGAATTCATCCGGTCAAATATGGTCAAAGAAGGGGTCATCCTGATCGACGTGGGCATCACCCGCATTGCCGACCCTTCAAAAAAATCTGGTTACTCGCTAAAGGGAGATGCCCATTTCTCCGAAGTCGCCCCCAAATGCAGCTACATCACGCCCGTGCCGGGCGGCGTAGGTCCCATGACCATCGCCGCCCTGATGCAGAATACCTACCTGGCCTGCACCAGTAAGAATTAACTTTGCCTAATTAAGCGCCGGGGCCTCATTCCGGCTGCAAAATATCATTGACTTGATCAGTCACATTCATTTGCTGGATTCCCGCGAGTCAGCCAAAAAGGAGTTGCCCCTGATGGAAGCCTTTTACAGCTTGCAGGGGGAGGGCTATCACCAGGGCAAGGCCGCTTACTTTATCCGGCTGGGAGGCTGCGGAGTGGGCTGCACCTGGTGCGACGTGAAGGAAAGCTGGGATGGCGCGCGGCATCCGCTGCGGACTCCGGAGTACATTGTTCGGGAAGCCAAACAGTTCCCGGCCCGATTGGCGGTAGTGACCGGTGGCGAACCGCTGATGCAGGATTGCCTGCCCCTTACCCGGGCGCTGAAGCGGGAAGGGTATCACATCCACCTGGAAACTTCCGGAGCCTATCCACTCAGCGGGGAATGGGATTGGATTTGTCTGTCTCCCAAGAAATTCAAAGCACCCCTACTGCCCATATTAAGTCAAGCCGACGAGCTGAAGGTCGTGGTGTACCATCCTTCTGACCTCAAATGGGCAGAAAGCTATGGTTCCCGGGTATCTGGCGATTGCCGGCGCTTTCTGCAGCCGGAATGGGGGAAATCCGCTTCGATGACCCCCCTCATCGTGGATTACATCAAGGACCACCCGGAATGGAATTTTTCCCTTCAGTTGCATAAATACCTGGGCGTTCCCTGAAGGACCAAAATTTAACCCCTCTAAATCCGTTTACTCTTTGCTGCGTAAATTTTTTTCATGAAGTGGTTTGCCATTTTGATCCTACTCTTTAGCTTCTGGCCTGGACATGCCCAATACGATCCTTCCAAGGTCAACAAAAAGGCGGTTGAGCTCTATACCCGGGCCCTGCAATTGGCCGAAGACGACCATTTCCGGGAAGGCATCCAGGTGCTGCAGCAAGCGGTTCACCTGGACAGCAATTATGAAGACGCTTACTTGTCCATGGCCGGCATGTATGGCGAAATCAAGGAATACGCGCTTTCGATTGCCAACTACGAGAAGGCCCGAAGCCTGGACAGCGACTATTTCCGGGACTATAATCTCCCCTACTCCATCAATCTGGCCGGAGAAGGGCATTTTGATCAAGCGCTGGTCGCTATTCAGGAATTCCTAACCATCCCAAATCTCAACGAGACCAGCCGGAAATCGGGAGAATACCGGCAGCGCTGCTACCGATTCGCAATCGATTATGCGAGCCAGGAGCCATCACAAGGCTATGTGTTCGAGCCCGAGAACCTGGGCGATAGCGTAAACAGCGCCGTATCGGAGTACTATCCGACCATCACCATCGACGGCAGCAAGCTCATCTTTACCCGTCGGGTCAATAACTACAAAGAGGATTTCTTTGAATCCGACTGGACCGGGGGGCACTGGGGAAAAGCCAAACTCCTCACCGGCAACATCAACAGCGACCAGAACGAAGGGGCACAGAATATTTCTCAGGATGGCCAGTGGCTCTTGTTTACCGGCTGCAATTTCCCGGATGGATTCGGAAGTTGCGACCTATACATCTCCTTCCTCACGCCGGAAGGATGGAGTTCGCCGGACAATCTGGGTTCAACGGTCAATACCGAATTTTGGGAGTCCGCTCCTTCCTTGTCTCCGGACAAGAAGGATCTTTATTTCTCCAGCCGGAGGCCCGGTGGCTTTGGAGGCAGCGACCTGTATGTTTGCCACCGTCAAGCGGATGGCCGCTGGGGTCAGCCGGAAAATATGGGCCCGGAAATTAACACCTCCGGAGACGAAAGCACCCCCTTTATTCACGCAGACAACCAATCGCTCTATTTCACTTCGAATGGCCATCCGGGATATGGCGGGGATGATCTTTTTGTCGCGCGGAAAGGACCCGGCGGAAAATGGGGCAAGCCTAAAAATCTCGGTTACCCGATCAATACCATCGAAAATGAAGGCAGCCTGGTCGTTGCCGCAGACGGAAAGACCGCCTATTACGCCAGCGACCGGGCCGACAGTCGGGGCGGCCTGGACATCTACCAGTTCACCTTGCGACAGGACGTAAGGCCGGCCCGTACGCTCTGGGTAAGAGGCAGGGTATATGATAAAAAGACCGGCAAAGGCCTTCCCTCTTCCGTGGAACTGACCGACTTGGCTAGTGAAGATCTGGTGAGCCAATTGCAAACGGACGAAACGGGCAATTACCTGATCACGCTTCCTGTAGGAAAAGACTACGGTCTGCATGTTCACCGGCGCGGGTACCTGTTCTTTTCGGAAAATTTTTCCCTGGCCGGTCCCGAGGCCGATTCCACCTACGCCATCGACATTCCCCTCCAGCCGCTCGAGGCCGAAGCGACGGTTGTGCTAAAAAATATTTTCTTCGAACTGAACCGATATGACCTGAAACCCGAATCGCGGGAGGAACTCGACGAAGTAGTGCGGTTAATGAAGGACAACCCGACACTAGTAATCCAGATCAGCGGACATACGGATAACCTGGGTAAGCCGGCCGAAAACCTTACGCTGTCGGAAAGCCGCGCGCGAACCGTGGTGGACTACCTGCACGGACAAGGAGTCGAATCGCCGCGGCTGCAGTTCCGCGGATGGGGAGAGCAGCGGCCGATCGCCGATAATGGCACGGAGGCGGGAAGGGCCATGAACCGCCGGACCGAGTTGAAGGTAATCGGCAAATAGCCGATGGCCCCATTAATAAAATCCTTTTGGCGGGATTTTGCCCCTGGCCTATCTTTGCACATGGCAAGAATAATTCCCTCCGCAAAGCGCAAAACGCGCACTGCCAACCCTTCCAAATTTTTCGGGGAAGGCCTTACTTTCGATGATGTACTTCTTTTGCCGGCGTATTCCCAGGTGCTGCCCAGGGAAGTGGATGTTCGCACCCGCCTTACTCGCCAGATCGGACTGAATATCCCCGTATTATCCGCCGCCATGGACACGGTAACGGAAGCCACCCTGGCCATCGCGCTGGCCCGCGAAGGGGGCATCGGCATTCTCCATAAGAACATGTCCATCGAGCAGCAGGTCGAGCAGGTAAGAAAAGTAAAACGAAGCGAAAGCGGGATGATCATCGATCCCATTACCCTGCATCCGGATGCAACTATCGGGGAAGCGCTGCATATGATGAAAGAAAACAAGATCGGCGGCATTCCCATCGTGGATGAGTCACAAAAACTGATTGGTATCCTCACCAACCGCGATCTGCGCTTTGAAGACGATCGGAGACGAAAGGTCAAAGACCTGATGACCAAAGAAGGCCTGATCACTGCGCCCGAAGGCACCGATCTCAAAAAGGCGGAAAAAATCCTGCAGAAATACAAAATAGAAAAGCTCCCCGTAGTGAGCCGCAACGGCAAACTGATCGGGTTGATCACGTATCGGGATATCCTTCAATTGCAGAGTTACCCCAACGCCGTAAAAGATTCCTTCGGCCGCTTGCTGGTCGGCGCAGCCTTGGGATTTAATCCGGACCTGCTGGATCGCGCCGCCGCTTTGCAGCATATCGGCGTAGACGTCGTTTGCCTGGACAGCGCGCACGGCCATCACCAGGGAGTCATTGCGGCTTTGAAACAGATTAAAAAGAACCTCAAGGATCTTCCGGTCATTGCGGGGAACGTAGGCACGGCTGCCGGCGCAAGGGCCCTGGCCGATGCAGGGGCGGATGCCGTCAAGGTGGGCATTGGCCCCGGCTCCATTTGCACGACCCGGATTGTCGCCGGAGCGGGTGTTCCCCAAATCACGGCGGTTCTGGAGGCTGCTTCGGCCTTACTCCCCAAAGGTGTCCCGCTGATAGCCGATGGCGGAATCCGGTACACAGGTGACCTGGTCAAGGCATTGGCCGCCGGCGCGAGCGCAGTCATGATGGGAGGCATTTTTGCGGGTGTGGAAGAAAGCCCCGGAGAAACCATCATTTACGAAGGCCGGAAATTCAAGCAATACCGGGGCATGGGCTCCATAGGCGCCATGTCTCAGGGCGGCGGCGACCGATATTTTCAGGACGTGGAAGACGGGATCAGGAAATTGGTCCCGGAAGGAATCGAAGGTCGCGTGGCTTTCAAGGGCAGCCTGAGTGAGGTAGTGGTTCAATTCGTAGGAGGGCTGCGGGCGGGAATGGGATATTGCGGAGCCCGGGACCTTCAAGAACTTCAGGCCGCGCAGTTCATAAAGATTACCCCCGCTGGCATGCAGGAAAGCCATGCCCACGACATCGAGATCACCCGGGAAGCGCCCAACTATAGCCGCTGACGGAAGGCCTCCTCAGGAAATCATTTGCAAATCCATCGCATTGAAAAGGCTAAAACCGCTCGGACTATCCTTGGCTTCCGGGCTGCTGCTTACCTATGCCTGGCCAGTTTCCCCGCTCACGTTCCTTATTTTTATTGCCTGGATGCCCATGCTGTGGGTTTGTCGGATCCCCCTCCGGCGTGGCCCTTATTTCTTTTGCATCTATGCGGGA